>ORMF010510562.1_pt1 | contig 31849 bp, 28 predicted proteins | sample 1779871 | NCBI WGS metagenome assembly ORMF01 (sample SAMEA104232316, study PRJEB22302) | groundwater metagenome | biome: forest; feature: aquifer; material: groundwater | place: USA | collected 2011-08-07 | depth 5.4 m | reverse complement strand
CTGGACGCGATCGCCGACCGCCAGGCCTTCGGCTTCCGCCAGCTGCCTCGAGATGAGGAGCGGCGGCGCAGCCCAGGGCGGCGCGACATCCGGCTGCGCGGCCAAACCGGCGCCAGCCCCGGCGGCGGCCAGGGCGATCAGGAACATCGTCCAGGGCTTCACGCGATCACGCCTTGCTGAGGTTCTCGATGCGGGCCCAATCGGCATCCTTGCGGATCGATCGCTCGGATATCCTGTCGTGTCAGAAGAGTCCACACCATGCCACGCGTTTTCGGTTTCGCCCTTCTGTTCGTCGGACTGGCCGGCTGCAGTAGCCCCACGAAGCCGACGACCACGACCAAGCTGCAAGCCAGGCGCTGTGCCCGTGCCTAAGCTGCAGGTTACCATCGATGGCCGCGCGGCCGCATGGATGCCAGGAGTCGCACAGCAAGGGCCGCGTCTATGCCCCGAGCAATACCGCCGAGCGCCTGCTGCAGGTGAATCCGACTACCGGCAAGATTGTGGAATTTCAGATGCCAACGGACTTCGACACGAAGAAGATCGTACAGGATCCGACCACCACGAGACCGACGTTGTGGATGGCCAATACGCGTAACGCGCGGCTGGTCCGAGTGGAGCCACTGAACTAGTCGGGCAATTCGCCTCAACCGGCTACTTCATTGCGCTCTCCATGAAATGATTTCCTTCATGACAGGCGTATTCGAAGAGACGATAACCCGGGTCAGCTCGCTTGAACGAAAACGCCAACTTCCACGGCTTTGTGAAGACCTTCGGGTCTTCGATGGTTGCTTCATAGTTGATCGTGTCCTTATTCACGATCGTGAAGCGCTCGACAACATGCAAGGCATCGCTGTGAAACGTCAACCAATCGAACCACGCTTTCCCGTTGAAGTTCATCACGTCGATGATTAGCGTATGGCCTTCCCAATGGCCACGCGAGTCCCCGTTCCAGAGATGGATCGCCGGGGAGACGTGGCGACGCCCGTCTACGGGCACAATGCGAGTCTCGTGGTTCCACTCGGCGAACAGCACGACATAGCCCGGAATCTGCAGGAACTGATACCCGTTATAGGGCGTGTTGTAATTCACCCGGGGCACACCCGCCGCGATACAGCGCGCGCTCGGGTCCATATACGCAAGATTTCCTCTGGGATCCCTGTAATTGGCCGCGATCTCCTGGCGTTTGGCAGCAGCCCAGGCTTGTAACGGTAGCTTCCCGTCCGCGGGGTCCACAATGCCAATTCTCCCGCGCGTGAATGAACCTGTCCCGACGTCAGAATAGCCAACTCTGTCGGAATCCAAGAGCGTGACGGCGTCTTTTTCCACACTCACCGTCAAGCCACCACCTTGCGTTTGCCACATGCCTTGGATATCGGGCTGGCCGTCAGCCGTTCGAGGAGGGTTCCAGGTGCCCTTGTCCGCCGCCGAGGCTGAAGACTGGGCGGCGGCCGGTACCGCGACGAGCACGACGGTCACAACACTGGCTGCGACGACCCTTGGAATCGTATCGCGCATGATGGTAAGTGACCCGCAGATCCTCGTTCCACGCCATGATTCCACGAACGACCTTGCTGCCATGCTGACTCTCCACACGGTTGCTCGTGCGATCATGACAATCCTTCGTCCTTCGGCTCCGGCAGCCAGAAGCTGGCCGTGAAGCCGACCAGGTAGACCGAGAATCCTACCGCTGCGGAGACAAGCGCGACTTTCGTCGGGGCGTATGCGCGATCGGGCGTGACCGCGAGCGTCGCGGTCACCCACGCGAACAAGGTGCCAATCATGCGGCCGCCGATGTTCGCGGCAAAGCTCTCGCCGGTACCGCGCAGGTGAACCGGGTACACACGCGGCAGGTAGTTCCCCCAGAAAGTGAACTGCGCGACGGTGAAAAAGCCTGCCAAGAAAATCAGTGGATACAACCACGTGAGGCTGGTGGTCCCGGCCCAGGCGAACACGATCGGCATGAGAATGAGCCCTGGGATCTGAAACATCCGAATCAGCTGGCCCCGATTCACGATGAGCACCGCAAGGTACGCAATCACCACGCGCCCGGCCAAACCGCCGATCTCCTGCGCCTTGCTCACGCTCGCCGCGACCTGCTGATTCGTGACGCCCGCCTGCGGCGGCGTGAGACCACGCGTCATTGCGCGGACTTCGGGAAGTCCGGGAACGATCTGCGGAATCTGCTGGATCGCGCCGAACGCGGCGCCGTACGCCATCGCAAACATCAGGGTCGTCACAATCGTCGTGCGCCGCAGCGCCGGCGAAAAGAGCTCGGCAATGCTCGGGCGCCGCAGCGTCCCGGCTGCCTTCTTCTCCTGCCAGACCGGCGACTCGGGCAGAAATGGCCGGATCAGAATCAACGGAATCGCCGGCAAGATGCCCGACATCAGCGTGTAGCGCCACGGCGCGTGCGGGTCTGGAAACATCAGCCCAAACCCGCCGATGGTCGGCAGGCTTGCAGAATACGACACACACCATCCGTTGATGGTGGCGACGAGCAGCCCGCCCAACGACGAGAACGCCTGCGTGTAGCCGAGCACCTTCTCGCGGCGTTTGGCCTCTGGAAACAATTCGGCGAGCCAGGCGACCGCGGCCACGAACTCGACGCACACGCCGATAAAGACGAGGCAACGCATAACCAGCAGCATCATGACGGACGTCGCGAACCCCGACGCGAACGCCCCGACCGCGTAAATGATGATGCTCCACGTCAGCACACGGCGGCGACCGAAGAGGTCGGTGAGATAGCCGCCGAGGAGCCCGAAGATGCCGCCGGCAACCGCTGGAACGTAGAACAGCAGGCCGAACCAGCGCTGAAACGCGGGCGAGCCGGGCGCCGCCCCTGTCAGCTCGATCAGGGCGGGCCGCAGGATCAACGGGAGCATCAGGAGCGCGTAGGTGTCGTACGCAAAACCGATGGCGGCGATGCCGCAAATGACCCACTGAATTGGCGTGAGGGCGGTTTTAGAGGACATCTTGGTCAGGGATTAGGTCAGGGGTTAGGGATTGGGAATAGGGATTGGGAGCCTGCACCGGCAGAAGGATAAACCGGGTCGTTGGAGAAGTAGCGGGAAATCGTCCGGGGGCCTGGGCCCGAACCGGCCGTGAGGGACGAGACCACAATCATCAGAAGGCCCGAGATCAGGGTCATCGGCACGACCGGCAGGAAGCCCAGAACCGTCGTTCCTGCTGCAATTCGCGTCACCACCTCCAGCCCGAACGGCGACCAGACAGGGATCGCGACGCCGGGGGGCGGAGGCGGAATGGTCTGCTGAATGTATGCAACGACCAGCACCGCCGCGGCCGTCCATACCGTGCTGGCAAAGGCTCCCCATTTCGTACTGCGCCTCCAGAACACCGCAGCGATCAGGAGAGGCGAAAGAGCGGCATAACCCGCAAAGGCGTACTGCGTGGCAAGGTCAAAAATGGACTGCGGCATCCCCAGCGCGATCGCATAGGCCACGCACGTAATGACCACCACAAACAGGCGTCCCATCTGCACCTGCACCGCCTGACCGAACCGGACGCCCCCACCGTAGAAGGCAAACACGTCCTCCGTGAACATCGTGGACAGCGCGAGAATCTGCGAATCGCTCGCCATCACCGCGGCCATCACGCACGCGCCGAGCAACGACGCCAGCCAGAGCGGCGCGTACCCTTCGACGAGTCGCAAGATCACATCGTCTCCCGACGCCTGCGCGCGGAGCCGGACGCGATCGTCGGCTGTCAGCGTGGGAGCGGCCGCCGCCAGTTCAGCTCGCGCGTCGAGCTTGGCCTCGATCGCGGGCACCTCGCGCGCGGCATTGGCCGCCACACCGAGGAACACCGACGGCAGCCAAATCGCCAGCATACACACCGGGTACAGCACGACGGTCTTCTTGAAATGTTCCAGCCGGCGCGCTGTCAGGCAGAAGATGCCGATGTGGGGGAACGCGATTGATGAGAGGGGGATGAACGTGTAGCTGAAGAAGTACAGCGGCGACACACGCTCTCGAGTCAGAAGGACGGCGGTGGACGGGGACGCCAGGAGCGATTCCATCGCGGCGCTGAATCCGCCCATGCCCGCGCCGATGACAATGACGGAGATGGCGCCGAACAGGAGAAACAGAATCGTCTGGAACGTATTGACCCACGCCGTGCCCCGCATGCCGCCGAAACACACATAGCCCATCACGACGAGCGAGACGATGGCGCCCCCCAGCCAGAACGGCACACGGCCGTTGCTGACCGTCGCCAGCGTCGTCCCGCCTCCCATCACGGCGATGATGATGTACGGAATGAGCAGAACGGCCTGCACGACGAAGATGACCGTACCGATGTGTCCGCACTCCCACCGATCGCGGAACATCTGCACCGGCGTCATGAATCCGTTCCGTCGGCCGAGCGACCACAATCGCGTGCCGATCACGAACAGCGAAACGGGGATGACCAACGCGGATGACGACGCCATGAGACCGTAGGTGACGATGCCGTTGGCGAAGGCGTGACCCGATGCGCCGAGGATGGAAAACGCGGTCATGTTCGCGCCGAAGAGCGACAACAGGAACACCGTCGGGCCGAGGCTTCGGCCTGCCAGGAAGTAGTCCTCGGCGTTGCCACCCCCGGCGGACGATCGGAATGCGAAGATGCCGATGTAAAGGGCGATGCCCAGGTATGCGAAGACGACAGCAGCCTGAATCATGCGAGCGGCTCAGGCCCGAACTTCAGATCAGGCGCCTCCGTTGACCCGACCTTCCGCCTTCGCTCGAAGCCTCGGCGGACCGCCGTAGCCTTGGCAGAGGCGGTCGGGTCGGCCGTTTCCGTAGGCCCGACCTTCAGGTCGGGCGTGCTCTCGAGATGATCGGGCCACGAATGTGCGACGAGCAGCCAGAGCAGGCCCGCCGAAGCCACCGTGAACGCAGCGTGGTAGAAGAGCCCGATGGGCAAGAACCCAAAGACGAGCGGGCGCGCCATGCGCCAGAACCAGAAATCCTGGTGCAGCACGTACAGCGCGACCACGAGGAACGCCGCAATGGAGGGACGCACGGTGAGCGGACGGTACTACGGGGCGGCGCCAACTCTCAAGTCCGGCCCCCCGCTCGGACTCCGGCCCCATGGTTACGGACATGGGCGGCCAATCGCGGTGCAGTATACTGCGCGATGATGCTGTCCTCAGGCGCTCATACCGCAGGAAACCTCCAAGAACGCGCAGCGGGAGCGCGCCACGCGCTCGACGCGTGGGTGCGCGAGGTCGTCGCGTGGCACTTCGATCCATCCACCGGCTGTCCGTTCTGGCTCGACTTCGTTGCCCAGCGCGGATGGGACCCCCGGCGCGACATCAAGGGGTTTCACGATCTCTCCCGTTTCGGGCTCTTCGAAGACGACTGGCTGCGCGGCGGACCGGTCCAGCGCTGGATTCCGAAAGGCTGCGCCGGACAACCCGTCTATGTGTTCGAAACGGGCGGCACGACCGGTACACCCAAGACGCGCGTCGCGTTCAACGACTTCCGAACCGACTACGAGTTATTCAGCGCCACGCTGCCGGACGCGCACTTTCCGAAAGGTTCGAACTGGCTGATGCTCGGACCGTCTGGACCACGGCGACTACGGCTGGCTGTCGAACATCTCGCACAGTGCAGAGGCGGTATCTGCTTCTGCGTGGACCTCGATCCGCGATGGGTCATCAAGCTGATCAAGAAGGGCTGGAGCGAGCACCTCGAAGCGTACAAGGTCCACGTGATCGACCAGGCGGTGACGATTCTCCAGGCTGGCCACGACGTCCGCTGCATGTTCACCACGCCAAAGCTGCTGGAGGCGCTCGCGCTGCGGCTGGAGTCGATGGGCACGAGCATCCGCAAGATGGGGATCACCGGAATCTTTTCGGGCGGCACGGAGTTCACGCCGCAATGGAACCGCTTCGCCCACGAAGAGCTCCTCGACGGGGCGTACATGACCCCGACCTACGGCAACACGCTGATGGGGCTCGCCGCGAGCGCACCGAGCGGCGCGGAGCAGAACTACAAGATCACGTACTACGCTCCGCAGCCGCGCGCCGTCATCGAGGTGGTCGATTTCGACGACCCGACGAGAGTCGTCGAGTACGGCCAGTCAGGTCGCGTCAAGCTCACCACGCTCACCAAGGAGTTCTTCGTCCCTGGCTTCCTCGAGCGCGACGAAGGTGAGCGGGAACCGGCTTGCGATCCATACCCCTGGGACGGCATCAGCGGCGTAAAGCCGTTTCGCGGGGTGGCGCAATCCACGACCGTCGGCGTGTACTGACACGACGATCACCGCAGAGTTCGCAGAGACCCGCGGAGAGAATTCAAGAGTTCTTTTCTGTGAGTTCTGCGAGTTCTGCGGTTAGAAACCTGGCAGTGGTCGGACCGCCTGCTACTCGGAAAGAGCCTCGAACCGTTTGCTGATGTCGTCAGGGATGTCGGCCGCGCGCATCGGCTCACCCGGGCGGCGGCGCACGCAGATGATCGTCAGCGACCCTTCTGCCAGAACTTCACCGTCCTTGCGCAGCACCGCCGCGTAGCGAATGGTCTTCGCGGTCTTCTCTGCCACGCGCAGGTGGACGTCGAATTCGTCCTCGAAGCGCAGGGGCCTGCGGAATTCGAACGACGCCCCCACTCGTGGAAAGCCGACCTCGGGATCGCGCCCGGTGATGCTCAGGCCGGCGGCCCGCCACAGGGCGTGCTCGGCCTCCTCGACGTACTTGAAGAAGTTGGTGAAGTGAACAATGCCGGACGCGTCAGTCTCGGGGTAGGTCACGCGGCGGCGGTAGACAATCGAGCTCAGGGCCATGACATTGCAGATTGATGATTGATGATTGATGATTGATGATTGCAGATTGTTTGCAGATCTGATGGCACCCGTGCTGCCGTTCAATCTGCAATTTGCAATTAGCAATCCGCAATGTCACGTGTATCTGACCGCTCGGTGTTCTGGCTTGAAGAACCGGGGCAGCAGGCTGTCCACCCGCAGCAGACCCGCGCGAGTCAACAAGACGCGGTCGCCCTCCCGCGTCAGCAACTGATCCTCGGCGAGCGCGTCCAACTGACCGCGATACCGCTCGAGCACGTTGATACCGTACTTGTGATAGTAGTGCGACGGTCGGCTTGATCCCAGCTTCAACTGCAGGACGAACTCCCTGATGAATCGTTCCTCGTCGGTCGGCCGAAGCGCACGGCCGAGCGGCAGCACGCCTGCCTCGATGCTCGCGGTGTAGGCCTCGTTGGTATCGTGGTTCTGCATGTGCACGCCGTTCACGTATCCGAACGACGCCACGCCCAGGCCTACCATGTCGGCTCCCTGCCACAGGCGATCGCGGTAGATGAACTTGGTGGACGGACTCTTCACCGCGGTATACGCGGACCCGACATGATAGCCAGCGGCCTCGAGCGCCTCGAACGCCTCCGCTACCCATCGGCGTTTCGTGGACCAGCTGGCGACGCTACCCTCCACGGCAGGAACCCCGACCGCCACCGCGTCGCCACCTTTCAGGAGGTTCCTGCTGATGGTGGTGTTGAATGGCAGCTCCATCTGATAGATGGTCACGCTGTCGGGCGCCATCTCGATCGTTTTCCGCACGCACTCGCGCCAGTTGTCGTCGGTTTCACCAAGCATTCCGGCGATCAAGTCGATGTTGATCTGCGGAAAGTTGAGCGTGCGCGCATACTCGTACGCCCTGCCGATCTCGGGCGATCGGTGCGCCCGCCCGTTCACCTCGAGAATCCTGTCGTCGAAATTTTCGACGCCGAGGCTCAAGCGCGTGACGCCGAGCCCGCGAATCGCCGCCAGCTTGCTCTCGTTGAGCGTGCCCGGCTCACACTCGAAGGTAATTTCGTCGGCCGATCGCCATGAGCTGACGGCGTCGAGCCTGGCGACGAGCGACTCGAGCTGGCGCACCGATAAGTAGGACGGGGTGCCCCCACCGAAATAGACGAACTTGAGCGGCCGGCCTGCGATGGCGCGCTGCTCGTTGTAGAGCTCCCACTCCCGCGCCAGCACGTCGAGATAGCCCTGGACCTCCGCGGCGTTCTTATCGGTGTACACGCGGAAGTAGCAGAAATGGCAGCGCTTGCGGCAGAAGGGAATGTGCAGGTACAAGCCCAGAGGAACGTCACCTGGCGGTAGTGCGAGGGCGGGGCGCGCGACCATGTCCACCGCCTCTTTCGTCCAGACGGAGAAGGGCGGATAGTTGGCCACGAAGTAGCTGCCTACCTCGGTGCGATCGGGGGTGTCGGTGACGGAGGTGCTTGACGTACCCATGTTGTTGTGCCGAACGTCTTATACTAGCACTCCACTATGTTGAAACTCTCTGCGCTCCGCTGGGGGCAGCCGTACGCCTGCCTCGAGACCGACGAGCTCCGGCACTTTGCGACTGGGGAGGCCATCGCGTCGGTCAGCCGCACCAACGGTGGCCTCATTCAGCGCGACATCAGAAAAGCGCAGCGCGCGCGCGACCTGTTGCGCGACATACCAATCGCCGAACTGGTCGATCGGGCCGCCACCGCCGGCAAGTTGTACGCCGAGGCGGAACTGCCGATGGGCGATGGCTCGCAGACACCGGACGCCTTCGTCCGCGCGCAATCCGGCACAACCGGCCTGCCCGAGCGCCTGTGCCGCGCGAACATGAAGAAGAACATGTTCGTCCTGTCAGAAATGGGGAGGATTCTCCAGTCGCTCACGCGCGGGCTCGACTACGACGTCCTCTCCCAAGGCTTTGGCGAGGAACGCGGCGTGCCGATCAGCTTTCAGGCCGAGAGCCCCGCACTCGGGCTCGTCCTGCCGTCGAACTCGCCGGGCGTGCACACGCTGTGGCTCCCCGTCATCCCGCTGCAGATCGGACTCGTCCTGAAGCCTGGACCGCAGGAGCCATGGACGCCGTTCCGCATGGCCGAAGCGTTCTTCCAGGCCGGCATTCCGCGCGAGGCGATTTCGATCTATCCGGGCGAAGGCGATGTCGGCGCGGCTGTGCTCGATGGCTGCGGGCGGAGTCTTATCTTCGGGGGCACCGCCACCGTCGACCGCTACCGCGGGAATCCGCGCGTGCAGGCGCATGGCCCGGGCTTTTCAAAGATTCTTCTCGGCGACGATCAGGTCGATCACTGGGAGAAGTATCTCGACGTGATGATCGACAGCGTGTTCGCCAACAGCGGCCGAGGCTGTATCAACTGCTCCGGTATTTGGGCGAGCCGGCACACCCGTGCCATTGCTGAGGCGTTGGCCGAGCGCCTCGCGAGCGTACGCCCATTACCTCCCGACGATCCCGACTCGAGCCTGGCGGCCTTCACCGTTTCGGGTGTGGCGGACGCGGTCTCCCACGCGATTGACGCCGACCTGCAGGCCGGAGGCGCCATCGACGTCACCGCGAAGCACCGCGACGAAAGCCGGGTGGTGAAGCGTGGAGGCGCGGCTTATCTGTTGCCGACTGTCGTGCACTGCGAATCGCCGGAAGTCGCCATCGCGAAGAAAGAGTACATGTTCCCCTTCACGACGGTCGTCGAGTGCCCGGAGGATCGGATGCTCCCCTCCATCGGCCCTACGCTCGTCTGCAGCGCCATCACCTGCCGGCCAGCGTTCCGCCGCGCGCTCGTCGATGCGGTGCAGATCGACCGTCTCAATCTCGGTCCGGTACCGACCGTTCAGCTCAACTGGCTCCAACCTCACGAAGGCAACATCGTCGAGTTCCTGTTCCGCGCGCGCGCCTTCCAGTCGGCGCCGGTTTGACGAGCACGACCACGGAAGCCACTGAGATGGTTTTGACCTGCCGTCGACTCCGTGACCTCCGTGATGGTGCGTCTTCCGCATGAAGATTCTGTCGCTCGCGGCCGGCGCCGGCGGGATGTACTGCGGAAGCTGCCTCCGTGACAACGCACTGGCGGCCGAGCTCATCGCGAGAAGCCACGATGTCACGCTGCTGCCCCTGTACACGCCGCTCCTGAGCGATGAAGCCAACGTCAGCCGTCCGCAAGTCCTGTTTGGCGGTATCAGCGTGTATCTGCAGCAGCGCTCGTCGATCTTTCGCCGGATGCCTCGGTTCTTCGATCGTATCGTCGATGCCCCGGGCGTCATCAAAGCGTTCGCCGACCGCTCGGTATCCACGAATCCACGCCTGCTCGGTGGCCTCACCATCTCGATGCTCGAGGGATCCGACGGCGTCCTGCGGCGGGAATTCGACAAGCTCGTGGAGTGGACATCGAGTGAGCCCGCGCCGGATGTCGTCAACCTGACCAACTCGATGCTCATTGGATTAGCGAAACCCCTCGCGGATGCCATCGGCAAGCCCGTGAGCTGCACGCTCCAAGGCGAAGACCTGTTCCTCGACAATCTCGTCGAACCGTACAAGACACGCGCGCTCGAGCTCATTCGCGCGCAGGTGGGGCATGTACAGCAGTTCATTGCCGTCAGCGATTACTACGCGGAGTTCATGAAGCGCCACCTTCGGATTCCCGCCGGCCGCATGTCGGTCGTGCCGATCGGCATCAACATGTCAGGGTTCGACGGCCGACGGCCGACGGCGGACGACACATTCCGCGTCGGCTACTTCGCGCGGATCGCGCCGGAGAAGGGGTTGCACATGCTCGCCGACGCGTACCTGCGATTGCGCCAACGGGCGCCCGAGGCGCGCATGCGTCTCGAGGCAGCGGGCTACATGGCGGCTTCAGACAAGCCGTATCTAGCAGGCGTTCAGCAAACCCTCCGTCGGGGCGGTCGCGCCGACGAGTTCAGCTATCGTGGCGTCGTCGATCGCGACGGCAAACGGTCGTTCCTTCGAAATCTGGACGTTTTTTCCATGCCAGCCACCTACGACGAGCCGAAGGGCTTCTCGCTGCTCGAGGCGATGGCAAGCGGCATTCCCGTGGTGCAGCCGCGCCGAGGCTCGTGCACCGAGATAGTCGAAAAAACCGGCGGCGGATTGCTCACCAAACCCGACGATGTGGACAGTCTCGCGGACGGTCTGTATCAGCTGTGGAAAGACGCGGCGCTTCGACTGCGGCTCGGACGCGAAGGCTTCGACGGCGTGCGGAAGCACTACACGATTCAACGTTCGGCAGATCGGCTCGTTGATGTGTACGAACGAATGATACGCCCGACCTGAAGGTCGGGCCTACAGCCTGCTATGAGCAGGTCCGACCTGCCGCTTTTCGCGTGAAGCTTCCGCCTTCGCCGAGGCTTCGGCGGACCGCCGTAGCTCTAGCGGAAGCTGGTCGGCAGACCGTTGGAGCCTTGGCGAAGGCCGCCAGGACGGGCGCGAACGTCGAGCCATACGTAGGCCCGACTCGACATGCGTAGGCGACTTCAGGTCGGGCGAGACTCGACATAAGTAGGCCCGACTCGACATAAGTAGGCCCGACCTTCAGGTCGGGCGAGAACAGGTGTGATCGTTGCTACAGCTCACCCACGTCAGCAAGGAATATCCGACGCCGCGCGGTCCGCTGCCGGTGCTCTCAGATGTGTCGCTCTCCCTCTCCGCCGGAGACGCCGCGGCCATCATGGGCCCCTCCGGCAGCGGGAAGAGCACACTGCTGTACCTGCTCGGCGCGCTCGAGCCGCCCACGTCTGGAACGATTACTCTCGACGGCCGCAACCCGTTCGAGCTCGACGCCGAGGATCTGTCCGCGTTTCGGAACAAGGAGCTCGGCTTCGTCTTCCAAGATCACTGCCTGTTGCCGCAGTGCTCTGTCCTCGAAAACGTCCTGATTCCCACTCTCGTTGCGTCAGGTGGAAACGATGTTCCGCGAGCTCAGGCGCTCATTGAACAGGTGGGACTCTCTGATCGGGCCGATTACCGTCCCGACGCGCTCTCGGGCGGCGAGCGGCAACGCGCGGCGATCGCGCGAGCGCTCATTCGTCAGCCGCGCTTGCTTCTCTGTGACGAACCGACCGGCGACCTGGATAGCGCGTCGGCCGACAACGTCGCATCGATTCTCTTCGACCTGCACCGGCTGCAGAACACCATCCTCGTGATCGTCACCCACAGCGCCCAACTCGCCGCGCGATGCCCCATCCGGTTTGACCTCATTGACAGGACACTGAAACGTGCCGGTCCTTAGTCCTTCGTCCTTGGTCCTTCATCCGTTCTTGGCTCTTGGTCGCTCTTGGTCCTTGGTTCTTGGACATGACCGGGTCATGGGTCGTGAGCCGTGTGCAGCATCGACCCCTCGAGCGAAGGACCAGGGACCAAGGACAGACCAGGGACCAGGGACGGACCAAGGACAAAGGCCCAAGGCCCAAGGACCACGATGAGACCCCGCCACCTCGTCTACCGGGGACTCACCTACTATTGGCGGACCAACCTCGCCGTCGTGCTGGGTGTGGCAACCGCGGTGACCGTGCTCGCGGGCGCTCTGATCGTGGGCGACTCGGTCCGCGGGAGCCTGCGAGACCTCGTGTTGCAGCGACTGGGCCGAACCGACCTCGTCCTCCTTTCCTCAACCGATTTCTTTCGTGAACAGCTGGCGGAGGACATTCGCACCGACGGCTCGTTCGCTGCGAACTATCGCGACATCTGTCCGATCATCGCCGTGCAGGGACTCGCCACCGATCAGGCCAGCGGCCAGCGGTCTCTGGGCGTCCAGGTCTATGGCGTCGACGATCGCTTCTGGCGCTTCCACGATCTCGCGGTACCCCATGGCAAGGCGCAGGATACAACCGCAGCGTCTGGACCGAACTCCGGCGCGGCCCGCGATGTTCTGCTGAGTCCAGCGCTCGCGCGTGAGATTGGCGCGGCAGTGGGCGGCACCATCCTCCTGCGCATTCAACGCCCCTCGGATACTCCGCTCGACTCGCTGCATGGCCGAAAAGACGATGTGGGCCGCCCTCTTCGCCTGACGCTCGGCGGCGTCCTGTCCGCTGACGAGCTCGGCGAATTCTCTCTGCGGCCGCAGCAGGGTGACGTCCGCGCCGCCTTTGTTCCGCTTGCACGACTTCAACAGGATCTCGATCTGCAGAGGCGCGTCAACGCGCTGCTCGTGTCGCGTGCGGTGCCGGGACACCAGAGCGTCGGGGTCGAGCCGGACACCACAATACGAGAAACGATGGCGACGCTGGTCAGGCAGCACACCACGATTGAGGACCTCGGACTGCGGGTGCGGGCGCTCGAACCGCAGCGCGCGCTGTCGGTGGAGACGAGCGGTACCCTGATCGACACGCCGCGCGCCGAAGCCGCGTTGGCAACGGCCACCGCTCTCGGCATGCGAACCGAGCCGGTATTCACCTATCTGGTCAACAGCATCAGTGTGCGGCAGCGTCAGACCTCCGGCCTCGCCGCGGGCGCGATCCCCTACTCGCTCGTCACGGCAATCGACCTCGCGACGATCGCACCAGGCGCACTAGGCGCCCCAGGCGCGCCCGGACTCACAGCCAGGACGGGCGACCTCCCGCCGATCCTGTTGAACGAATGGGCGGCGCGCGATCTGCACGCCAGGCTGGGGGATGAGGTGACGCTCGACTTCCTCGCCTGGGAAGACCCCGGCCTTCTGAAAGACAGGTCTGCCGCGTTTCGCCTCGCCGCTGTTGTTCCTATCACCGGCGCCGCCGCTGACCGAGACCTCGTACCGGTCTACCCGGGCGTGACCAACTCGGAGAATCTTCGCGACTGGGATCCACCGTTCCCCATCGACCTTCATCGCGTCCGTCCGCGTGACGAGGACTACTGGCACACGTACCGGACGACGCCCAAAGCGTTCGTTCCCCTGGAAACCGGTCAGTCCCTCTGGCAGTCGCGCCATGGCGCACTGACCTCAATCCGGCTGACGCCTTCGGCCGGCACATCGCTCAGCGCCGCCCGAACGGAATTCGTGAGACGGCTCGGGGCGGCGCTTGATCCCTCTGCCTTGGGACTCTCGGCACACAACGTTCGATCTGAAGGCCTGGCGGCTTCGCGCGGCGCCACGGACTTTGGCGAGTACTTCACGTATTTCAGTTTCTTCCTGGTGGCGTCGGCCCTTCTGCTCGCTGTTCTGTTCTTCAAGTTGGGGATCGAACAGCGCGGTCGCGAAATCGGATTGCTCCGAGCGGTCGGCTTCATGCCTGCGTCTATCCGGAGATTATTTGTCCTCGAAGGACTCATCGTCTCCGTTGCAGGCAGCGGCGTCGGCTTGTTCGGCGCGGTCGGCTATGGGTACCTCATGATGGCCGGTCTTCGGACATGGTGGGTGGATGCCGTCGGCACGACCGCGCTCACGCTGCATGTTTCGGCGACATCACTCGCCGCTGGAGGCGTTGGCGGCGTCGTCGCGGCGATTGCCGGCATCTGGTGGACGCTCCGCTCGCTGAAGCATGTCTCGGAGAGAAGCCTGCTGGCAGGAAGAGTGTCCGAGTACTCCGGCGCGGCCCGCCGAAGCGCCACGCGCGGAGGCGGCAGCCGAACTTCCGTGGGAGCGGCCGGCCTGCTCCTTGGTGGACTTCTCCTGATCGCCGGGAGCCTCGCCGGCTGGATCGGCGACACCGGAGCGTTCTTCGGCGCGGGCGCGGCGCTGCTCGCGTCGTGCCTCTGCGGCTTGACCGCGCTTCTCCATCGCCCTTCGAGCCGTTCGCTCTCCGGACATGGATGGCGACCACTGTCGCTTCTCGGGCTTCGCAACACCACCCATCGTCCGGGGCGGAGCGTGCTGGCGGTAGCCGTGATGGCGTCCGCAACCTTCGTCGTCATGTCCGTCAGTGCATTCCGTAAAGACGATGCCCGTGGGCTGACCGATCCGCGCTCGGGCACGGGAGGATACGCGCTGCTCGTCAACACGCTCATGCCGATCGTGCACGATCCGGGCAGCACGGAGGGCAGAAATCTGCTCGGCCTGTCGAGTCTCCCGGACGTCGCCGTGACACCATTTCGCGTTCGACCCGGAGACGACGCGAGCTGTCTGAACCTGTATGAGCCCAGACAGCCGCGAATCGTTGCCGTCGGGCCGGCGTTCGTCGCGGCCGGACGTTTCTCCTTCCGGAGCTCGCTGGCCGCTTCCGACAACGACCGTGCGAATGCCTGGCGGCTGCTCGAGCGGCCACTCGAGCGCGGTGTGGTTCCCGTCATTGCCGACGCGAACTCGATGGCGTACGTGCTGCACAAGTCGCTCGGCGACGAGATCGTCGTCACTGGTGGCAGCGGCGCAGTGCGCCTGCGGATCGTGGCCGCACTGGCCGACAGTGTGTTTCAAGGCGAGCTGCTCATGTCCGAGGCGAACTTCCTCGCGCTGTTTCCCGATCAACCCGGGTATCAGCTCTTGCTGGTGGACGCGAAGAATCGTCCCGTCGCGGAACTGACCAGCGTGCTCGAAGACCGGCTCGCTGATTTCGGCGCGGATGCCGTGCCCGTGGCCAGACGGCTTGCCGAGTTTCACAAGGTCGAGAACACCTATCTGTCCACATTCCAGACGCTTGGAGGCCTTGGACTTCTACTCGGAACGATCGGCCTTGCAGCGGTGCTGCTGCGAAACGTGCTGGAACGCCGCCGCGAGCTTGCGCTGCTCGGAGCTGTCGGCTACCGCCGTGTCCACATCCTGACGATCGTGATGGCGGAGAACGCGTTTCTGCTTGTCGCAGGGCTCCTCGTGGGCACCGCGTGCGCACTGGTCGCCATCGCACCTGCCGCAATTGAGCGAGGTGGACGGCTGCCGGCAAATTCCGGTGCCTGGCTGCTGCTGTTTGCCGTGCTGGCGACCGGGCTGTTGTCATCCTTCATTGCAGCGCGCATCACCATTCAGGCGCGGCTGCTGGCGGCGCTCAAGGCCGAATAGTGTCAAGTAACATATGCTGATGCGACGCCACTCGATTCTGACATTCGGCTCGATGGCCCTGGCGCTCGCCAGCGTCTCCATCGCTGCCGATCAGAGCTGGCCACAGTTCCGCGGCACGCACGCAGGCGCAGTGTCCCGCCGCTTGACCAGGCTGTCGCAGGTCAACGGGAACAGAACAGGCCTCCTATGAAACGCCGCGTCATCATCACGGCGAAACGCAGCATCCTCATCCTGACGCTCGCGTGCGTCGCCTCCGTGGCACCGCGGGCCGAGCAATGGCCGCAGTGGCGAGGCCCGGCGCAGAACGGAATCAGCGGCGAAACCGCCCTCCCGTTGACCTGGTCGAAGACGGAGAACATCACGTGGCGGCTGGCGCTGCCAGAGTGGTCAGGTTCGACACCAGTCGTCTGGAACGATCATGTCTTCCTGAACGTCGCCGAGGGCCACAACCTGTCACTATGGGCGGTCAACCGCGACAGCGGCGCCCTCCTCTGGAAGAAGCATTTGAGCGCGGGCAACCACAAGCAACGCAAGCAGAACATGTCGACACCCTCGCCAGTCACCGACGGCCAGCATGTCTGGACCATGACCGGCACGGGAATCCTGAAAGCGTTCGATTTCGAGGGCGCCGAAATCTGGACGCGCGATATCCAGAAAGACTACGGCCGCTTTGGCCTCAACTGGGGCTACGGGTCGTCGCCACTGCTGCACGACGACTCGCTCTATGTCCAAGTCCTGCATGGGATGAAGACAGACGAGCCGTCCTATCTGCTGCGTATCGAGAAGACCACCGGCCAGACGCTCTGGCGCGTCGAACGCCCGACACGGGCGATCCGCGAGTCGCCCGACTCGTACACCACACCGGCGCTCCTGCGCTATGGTTCACACGTCGAGATCGTGATCACCGGAGGGGACGTCGTGACGGGACACGACCTCGCGACCGGCGCGGAGCTCTGGCGGGCCGACGGCCTGAATCCGCACAAGAACGCCAGCTACCGCATCGTCGCTTCTCCCGTCGTCTTCGACGAGATCATCTACGCACCGTCTCGCGAGCGCCCGCTACTCGCGCTCAAGTCTGGCGGTCGCGGCGACATCACAACATCGCACCTCGTCTTCTCCTTCGACAATGGGCCGGATGTGCCCACGCCGGTGACCGACGGCACGTATTTGTACGTCGTCAGGGACAATGGCGTGATGTTCTGCCTCGATGCGAAGACCGGCAAGGAGGTCTATGGTCGGCAGCGCCTGCCGTCAGCGACATACAGCGGATCTCCGGTGCTCGCCGACGGGAAGATCTACGTCACGAACGAGGACGGCGTAACAGCCGTCGTCAGGGCAGGACCGAAGTTCGAGCTCATGGCGGCGAACGATCTCGGGGAATACACGCTCAGTTCTCCGGCCATCTCGGATGGACAGATCTTCATCAGGACCGAAGCGGCTTTGTATGCGATTGGACGGAGAACGCCAGCGCCTCCTCCTGAACTGGCCGCGGGTATTCCTTGAGTCCAACGCGTCAGACCATCCAGCCTTCCGGGGCTGGGGCCTTCCTGGAGGTTGGCTCGAGAAGTCGAGGTGGCGATGTCTGCCGTCACGCCTGACGCACTAGCGGCGCAAATCGCAAGCGGAACCGCGCCGGTGATTCTGGATGTGCGCTCACAAGAGGAATTCAGGTCGGGTCACGTCCCTGGCGCAATCCACGTTCCTTTCTGGCAGGTTCGCGACCGCGCCCTTTCCATTCCAGCCACTCCCCGCGATCCCATCATCGTCTACTGTGGCCACGGGCCGCGTGCCTGGATGGCTGGCGCGGCGTTACGCCGGCGCGGATTCATGCGGGTCATGTACCTGGCAGGGCACATGTCGGCGTGGAGGAAGGCGGGACTCCGCGAAGAACGCCAGACCTGAGCGCCCGACCTGAAGGTCTGGCCTGCCACGTGTCGGCGGATGTGGAACGATCCGATGCCAGGATGCCGGCGTTCCACGACGTGAGGTATGCTCGGTGCCCTCGTGGTTGACATCCACTACAGGCGCAGCCGGTTTTCGACCCGACTGCTCGCGGATCGGTTGTACACGCCTTCGCATTTTTGGTTGCAGGAGCAGGGCTCCGGGATCTGGCGGGTCGGCCTCACGAAATTCGCGGCCCGCATGCTCGGTGACGTTGTCGATCTGGGGTACGACCTCGCAGTGGGCACTGACGTGCGGCTCGGCGACGCTATAGGCTGGCTTGAAGGGTTCAAGGCCCGGAGCGACCTCTATACGGTGGCCGCCGGGCGCTTTCTTGGCGGCAACCCGGCGCTCGAGCAAGACATCGACATCATCGATCGGGATCGTTACGGTGCGGGCTGGCTGTACGAAGTCGAGGGCACCGCAGACGGCGAAGCGCGCGATGCGGAAGGGTATGCGAGGTTACTCGACGACACGATCGACCGCATGCGAGGCCGCCTTCCCAACGCAGAATCAGATCGACGGGCTCGCTGATCGCTGACAGGCCAAGCCCGGCGGTTGATGATATCTAGTGCTAACGTCCGCAACCTTCCGGTGACCAGGGCGAGCGCGTCCGTGCGGGGCTGGATTACCGTCGTCATCGCCGCGGTGTTCCTGCCACGGGAAGGCCCTGCGAGCAGCGAGCGAAGCGTTGACACACCGCCGGAGCACCTCGAGGGGTTGGTGCTCGCCGACGCGCTCCGCACTCCCGCTTTCTGGATCTTCGCCGGTTCCGCATCGCTCTTCGGCCTGGTCTCCTCCGGCCTCGGCCTCTTCAATGAGGCCGTTCTGGCCGAACGGGGCTTCAGTTCCGACACCTTCCACACGTTCCTGACGTTCACGAGCGTGATGGGCCTGGTGGGGCAGCTTCTCCGCGGCTGGTTGACGCTCCGATGGTCGATGCAGAGTCTTCTCGGCATCGCGATGTTTCTGTATGCCGCCGGACTGGCGGGATTCCCCTTCCTGAGAACGATGACCGACCTTTGGGCGCTTGGAGCGGTGAGCGGAATGTCCGGGGGCTTCATCACCGTCCTGTTCTTCGCCATCTGGGGCCGTGCGTTCGGCCGACTGCACCTCGGGTGGATTCAGGGCGCGGCACAGATGGTGACCGTACTTGCCTCAGCTGTTGGGCCGCTGCTCTTTGCGGCGTGCGCGGAACGCTTTCAGTCGTATACGCCTGTCCTGTGGGGACTCGCGCCGGTTGTGCTCCTGCTTGGGATGGCGGCATTGCGTGTAAGATTGCCAGAGTCGAGGGCCTCGGCTTTGCCAGTTCCGGAGACAGCATGAATACGACTGTTCCTGTGTTCCCGGCCGGAAGCGTCCGGATGGAACGAGCCGTCCGCAAATTCCATTTGTCACTCAACGTGTCGGATCTTGCGCGGTCGATTACGTTCTACCGGGAACTGTTTGGTGTCGAGCCGGCCAAGGCGTACGACGACTATGCGAAGTTCGAGCTCGAAGAGCCGCCGGTGGTCCTCTCGCTCGTCCCTGGGGTGCCGATGCACGGCGGCAACCTGAACCACGCCGGTGTGCGTGTTCGAGGCTCCGAGGAGCTCATCGAGATGCAGCGCCGTCTCGAGTCCGCTGGCTTCAGGACGCGGCGAGAAGACGGCGTCGAGTGCTGCTACGCGCTGCAGACCAAGTTCTGGGTGACCGACCCCGATCAGGTACTCTGGGAGATTTACGTCTTCCACGAAGACATCGAGCGCCACGGATATGGAACGGCCACGAGCGCCGCTCCAACCCAAACCGTAGAAGGCCCAAGAGCTCTCGTCTGGGAGCATCGAATTGGGGCGCCCCTGCCGGAACGCATTCCTCACGACGACAACACGCTTCAGGGTGTGCGGCTGGAAGGCATGCTCAACCTCGCCCTTCCCCCCGGGCGTCAGGAGCAGATCTTGGCCGACGCGCTCCGTGCGCTGCGGCCCGGCGGCGAGATTCACCTTCGCGGCCTAGCCGGCGACCGAGAATTTCTGGCCGCCCTCCCGCCGATGCCCGGCCCAGCCGCCGCTGTGGAGCGTGTGCCCTCCAGCCGCGAGGTCGCCGCTGCCGTCGTGGCCGCGGGGTTCGTCGAAGTTCGATTTGAGAGGCTCTCAGAAAAGGCGTACTTCACGATCGCGGGTGTCAAAATGCGCGAGTTCGCGCTCACGGCTCGCAAGCCGGGTTTCCGGCCGTCGGCCGCGAGTCATCAGGGCGTGTATCTCGGACCGATGGCCAGCATGAGTGACGACGCCGGCAACGTGTTCGAGCGCGGGGCGCTCACCTCTCTCAATATTCACGATTGGGAGTTGCTACGGAACGGTCAGGGGGCGGCGCAGTTCCTGTTTGTCACACCGGACGGCGCGCGGGGCTGATTCAGCATGCCACTCATGCCAGCTCGCTACATCATGATCGGCGGCTTCCTCGGCGCAGGCAAGACGACCGCCATGCTGCGACTCGGCCGGCATCTCGCGGATCGGGGTGTACGTGTCGGACTGGTCACCAACGATCAGAGCTCCGGGCTCGTGGACACTACGCTGCTGAAATCGTCCGGCTTCGACGTCGAGGAAATCACGGGCGGCTGCTTCTGCTGCCGTTTCGGCTCCCTCATGGATGCTGCCGAGCGGCTGACGGACCGGGCGGCGCCCGACGTCTTTCTCGCCGAGCCCGTGGGAAGCTGCACCGACCTGAAGGCGACTGTCTCGTATCCACTTCGACGGATGTACGGCGAGAACTACAGTGTCGCGCCGTTCAGCGTCATGGTCGACGCAGGGCGCGCGCTGCGCGTGCTGGGCGTTGAGAAGGGGCGCGCGTTCTCGCCCAAGGTGCACTATGTGTACGAGAAGCAGCTCGAAGAAGCTGATGTGCTCGTGATCAACAAGGTGGACGATATCGACGTCGGGCGGGTCCGAGCGCTGCGAACCGTTCTCGAACGCCGGTTTCCACGCGCGGCCATCTACGAGGTCTCGGCGAGAACGGGCGCTGGACTGGACGCTTGGTTTGCGCAGATTACATCGAGCGACGATCTCGCGGCCACGAACATGGACGTCGACTATGACGCGTACGCCGAAGGCGAGGCGCTGCTCGGCTGGCTGAACTGCACGACGAACCTGATGGGACCAGCGTTCGACGGCAACGCGTGGTTGGAGAAGCTCGCCACCGATCTGCAGCGACGGTTGCATGCTCGAGGGATCGAGATCGCGCATCTCAAGATGACGATGGCGCCGAACGAAGGCAACGACCTCGCGGTCGTCAATGCCGTCACCACGACCGCGTCCCCCACGGCCGCGTTCCGCCTTCAATCGCTTGTCGCTGAAGCGGAGTTGATCGTCAACCTGCGAGCCGAGGGCGAGCCGGAGACGCTGCGTCTGGAAACGATGGACGCGCTCGCGGGGGCCGCCTCGGCGGCCGGACTTCGAAGCGACGTCACGCACGCCGAGCACTTCCGGCCGGGCCGACCGGTGCCGACCCACCGTGTCGTGATGACACCATGAGCGATCAACCGCGGATCATCTACTGCCACTGCGCGTACGCGCAGGTCGTGCCCGCCGACGTGAAGCAGGAAGTCCTGCAGACACTGTCTGCATCGGACGTCTCGTTCGAAGGCGTGGCCGACTTGTGCGAGATGGCGGCGCGGCGCGATCCGTGGCTGCAGGAGGTGGCGAAGGACGGCCAGGTTCGCATCGCCGCGTGCTATCCGCGCGCTGTCAAGTGGCTGTTCTCCTCCGCCGGCGCGCCGCTGCCCGATCGGGGCATCGAGATCCTCAACATGCGGACTGATACTGCGCCGGAGGTTGCCGCCAGGCTTCTGGCGGTCGCAGACAGGGGCACGTCGTGAGCGTGACGTCGGCGCCAGCTGCTTCGCTCAAGGTCGTCCTCTACGAAGGCAACGGCAGCCGGCCGCTCGCGGACGCCGACCGCTTCACCATTCTCTCGACGCTGCTCCAAGGTGGCTATGCAGTGGCGAGCGTCCGGAAGAGTGTCAGGGTCGCGCGCGACGAATCTCACGTGCCCATGGTCGTGCTGGGACGCTTCGACAGCGCGCCCCCGAATGAAGGCGCCGCGAAAGGGTCGAATCGTCCGATCTTCTTCCGCGATATCTCCGGCACCGAACCGTCGGCCGTAGCCTCTCTCGTCGAATCCGTTCACACCGACGCCGGCACTCGCCGGCCGGGCGGTTGGAAGCCCTGGTTTCCAGTCATCGACTTCGGCCGCTGCACGAACTGCATGCAGTGCCTGACGTTCTGCCTCTTCGATGTTTACGGCGTCTCGGCGGAGAAACAGATCCGCGTCCAGAACCCATCGAACTGCAAGACCGAGTGCCCGGCTTGTTCGCGCGTGTGCCCGGAGGTGGCGATCCTCTTCCCGAAGTACAAGATGGGGCCAATCAACGGCGACGAGGTGCGGACGGAAGACATCCATCGCGAAAAGATGAAGGTGGATATCTCGGCGCTCCTCGGCGGTGACATCTATGCGGCGCTCCGGCAGCGGAGCGTGGAATCGAAGGAGCGCTTCGCGCGCGAGCGTGACGAGAAGCGCGCCCTGGAAGAGCGGAAGAGGTGCCTGACGAAGCTGCAGCAGCAGTTCGACATCCCGCCTGAAGTGCTTGCGGCGCTCCCCTCGCTCGATCAGATCCGGGAGAAGACCGAGCGGATGTTCGCGTCCGCCTCTGGCGCGGTGCCGTCGCCTGAGGAGTCGTCCTAGCCATGGTGCCGGCGCTTGCCATGCGGATGATGCGGGAGACCGACCCGCGCCTGTTGTGGAAGTTCACGTACAACTTCGGCTACAAGGGGATGCGCTCGGTCCAGCGCTTCAAGAAGCGGCTGAAGAAGGGCGAGCACTTTCCACCCTTCCTCTATCTCTCGATCATCAACAGCTGCAACCTGCGCTGCCAGGGATGCTGGGTCAAGGTGGACGGGCCGCGGCACACGATCGACGCCGAGACGCTGCGACGGGTCATTCGCGACGCGAAGAAGCAGGGCAACAGCTTCTTCGGCATCCTCGGCGGAGAACCGTTCATGCACCCGGAGCTGCTGCAGATCCTCGCCGAGCACCCGGACTGCTATTTCCAGATTTTCACGAACGGACAGTTGATCACCGATGACATCGCGCGGGAGCTTCGGCGGCTCGGCAACGCTACACCACTCATCAGCATCGAAGGCACAGAAACCGTGAGCGACGAGCGGCGCGGCCGCCTGCAGGTGCTGAACCGGACCCTCGATGGCCTCGATCATTGCGTCCGCAACCGGCTCATCGTCGGCGTCGCCACCAGTGTGTGCCGAACGAATATCGACGACCTCGTCAACGAGCGGTGGCTCCGCACGCTCATTGCGCGAGGCGTGCACTACGCCTGGTACCACACGTATCGACCCGTCGGTGAGAACGCGTCGCCCGATCTCGCGCTCTCACCCGAGCAGGTGCTCCACGTCCGGCGGTTCGTCGTTCGGATGCGCACCAAGTTACCGCTCGCGCTGGTGGATGCGTACTGGGACGATCGGGGTCAGGCCCTGTGTCCGATGGCGACCGGGATCAGCCATCACGTGAACCCCTGGGGCGATATCGAGCCTTGCCCCATCATCCAGTTCGCGACCGACAGCATTCACGACTCGCGGGATCTGTTCGATGTGCTCAACTCGTCCGCCTTCATTCGTGACTTTCGCGAAACAGCAGCGAAGACTACGCGCGGCTGCATCGTCCTCGAACGGCCGGACCTCGTGAAGTCGCTGGTCGTTCAGCACGCGGCGCGCGATACGACTCATCGCGCGGACGGCGCCGGCATCGCAGAGCTCGACGCCATGCGCAGCCGCCACAGCCAGCACAATCCTGGCAACGAGGTGCCGGAAGAGCATTGGGCGTACCGGTTTGCCAAGAAGCACTGGTTCTTTGGCTTTGGCGCGTACAGTTGAGGCGCATCCCATGAGCGATCACGAACCTCTGGTTCTTCCGCGCGTATTGCAGGTGCAGCAGCCGCGACCGCCGCAGGACACCGTCCCGCAGACACGGCTCGAGCGCGACCGCCTCAAGGCGGCGGTTCGGTCCTATGTCGCCGACGTGCGGCCGGTGCCGCCGATGCCGGTTGGCGATCTCCGGGAGCATGCCGACCGCGTGATTGCAGCAACGGGGGTTAACGAGAAGTACCGCGACTACGCGGGGGTGCTGCTCAACAACGAAGCGTGGCGGGATACGCTGGCTGGTATCCCCTACGAGCGTCGGCTTCTCCTGCTGCCGAAGTGCCTCCGCATCGAAAGCAAGTGCCCCGCCCCGTTCGACGAATTCGGACTGCTCTGCAAGAAGTGTGGCCTCTGCTCGATTCAGGACCTGCAGGAGGAGGCTGAGCGACTCGGGTACGCGGGGCTAGTTGCTGAAGGCTCGGCGCTCGTCATGGCCATCATCCAAACGGGCAAAATCGATGCGATCGTCGGCGTCAGCTGCCTCTCGGTGCTCGAGAAGGCCTTCCCATTCATGGAGGCCGCGGCCGTCCCTGGTGTGGCGATTCCCCTCCTGCAGGACGACTGCATCGACACGACCGTGGACATCGACTGGGTCTGGGACGTCATTCACCTCACGAGCGACGATCGCACGTACCGCATGGACCTCGACGGCATTCGCCGTGAAGTGGACGCCTGGTTCACACCGGCTGGACTCGACGCGCTGCTAGGCGACGCGTCGACGGACACGGAGCGCATCGCCCGCGATTGGCTGACGCGCGCCGGGAAGCGCTGGAGACCATTCCTCACGGTGTGCACGTACCGTGCCCTGCGGCAGGATCCAGACGCGGAGTTTCCCGAGGCCCTGAAGAAGATCGCAATTGCCGTCGAATGCTTCCACAAGGCCTCCTTGATACACGACGACATCGAGGATCAGGACGACCGGCGATATGGCGAGAGCGCGCTCCATGTCGAGCATGGTGTCCCGGTGGCCCTCAACGCCGGGGACTATCTGCTCGGGGAAGGTTACCGCCTGCTCGCGACTTGCGGCGCGCCGTTGACGACGTGTGCGGCAATGGTGCGCGCGGCAGCGGAGGGCCACCGCACGCTCACGCTTGGCCAGGGCGCCGAGCTCTCGTGGGCGCGCGCGCCGAAGCCGCTCTCTTCTGTCGATGTCCTCGACATCTTCCGGAAGAAGACCGCACCCGCCTTCCAGGTGGCGCTGCAGCTCGGCGCACAATTCGGCAACGGCAGCGAGGAAGTCGAAGCCGTGTTCGCAAAGTACAGCGAGGCGATCGGCATCGCTTATCAGATCCGCGATGACCTCGACGACCTGGCAGATGACACGGTCTCGGCGCGAGCGGGGATTCGGCCGTCGCTGCCGCTGGCCGTCGCGTACGAGCGGTCCCACGGCAAGGACGACCTGCGTCAGGCGTTGCGGGCCGCATGGAGCGGCGCGGCCGACGCGCCCACGAAGCTCGCCGCGGCCGAGGCCATTCGCGAGACCAGAGCCGATGAGCGCTGTCGTACGCTGCTCGACGCCTATAAGGAAGAAGCGGTTCGCGCGCTCGCAGAACTGGAGAACCCCAGCCTCAAGGGGCTCCTGCGCCGCATCGTCGGAAAGATCTTCAACGAGCTCGAAATCAAGGGATGGTGCAGTGAGCGTCAGGCTGGAGACGTTGCAAGTCGCGAGGCTGGCGCCGAAACTGCTGGGTGAGTCCGCGTCGCTCGTCACTGAATATTTGCACGGACAACTGAATCAAGACGGCGGGTTCAGGAACCGCGGCGGCGACAGCGACCTTTACTACACCGTCTTCGGACTCCAGTCCTTGGTGGCGCTTCGTTGCGATCTCCCGTCGCCAGCCGTCTTGCCATTCCTCCGACAGTTCAGCGGAGGTGACACGCTCGACTTCGTGCATCTCGGATGCCTGGCGCGCTGCTGGGCGATGATGCCGGAGACGGATCGCGCCGCGGACATCGCGCGCAACATCGCCGTACGCCTGGAACGATATCGCGCGGCAGACGGCGGGTATCACGCCTCGCCGTCGGCCGCGCACGGCACGGCATACCACGCTTTCCTTGCATTGAGCGCGTACCAGGATCTTGGAATCGCGCTGCCTGACGCCCGGCAGATCATCGCATCCGTTCGCTCGCTCGAGTCGAGCGACGGCGCGTTTGCCAACGAGCCTCAACGTCGCCAGGGCTCCACGCCCGCCACGGCTGCCGCCATCACCGTGTTGCGACATCTTGAAGCGGCGCTCCCCAACGGCCTCGCCGAATGGCTGCTCGGACAGTGCCGTGAAGGCGCGTTTTTTGCGACCCCTCAAACACCGGTGCCCGATCTGTTATCGACGGCCACAGCGCTTCATGCGTTGTCGTCCCTCGGAACATCGCTCGACGGCATTCGCGAATCGTGTCTAGACTTCGTCGACTCGCTTTGGACCAGCCGCGGAGCCTTCTACGGTACGTGGGCAGACGATGAGCCGGACTGCGAATATACGTTCTACGGTCTTCTCGCGCTTGGCCACCTTGCCGTCTAATCCCGGATCCGTGCACGCGGCCGTGCGAGCGTTGCTCGACGCACGCACACCAGATGGCCACTGGGAAGGCGAGCTCTCGAGCAGCCCACTCTCAACGGCCACGGCAGTGGTTTCGATCGCGTTGTTCAGTCGTGGCGGGTCTCCGAGGCGAGAAGACGAGGTTCTCGTCCACCGCGGGATCGCCTGGCTTCTCACACATCAGAATGCCGACGGCGGGTGGGGCGATACTGATCTGAGCGTCAGCAACATCAGCACCACGGCGCTCGTCTGGGCAGCGCTTGCGTTCGGCCTTCCAACCGATCAGCTGCGCGATGCGGAGCAGCGCGCCATTGCGTGGCTCCGGCACAACGCGGGAGGAATCGAGCCAGCGACTCTGACGCGGGCGATCGTGGCTCGCTACGGCAAGGACCGGACGTTCTCGGTGCCTATCCTTACGATGTGCGCGCTGGCTGGCCGGTTCGGCGATGGGCGCTCCGCGTGGCGCCTGATTCCACAGCTCCCGTTCGAGCTAGCGGTGATTCCACGACGTTTCTTCACGACGATCAGTCTGCCCGTCGTGAGCTACGCCCTTCCTGCGCTCATTACGATGGGGCTTGCGCGCCACCAGCAGTGTCCGTCTCGCAACCCGGTCGCGCGCATAGTCAGGAGGCTCGTGACACGGCGTGCGCTCGCCGTGCTGGATACGTTGCAGCCCCCAAACGGCGGCTTCCTGGAAGCGACGCCGCTCACGAGCTTCGTGACGATGACGCTCGTGGCGGCAGGACATGGACAGCATCGCGTCGCGCGGAAGGCGATCGACTTCCTTCGAAGCGGCGTGCGGCAGGACGGCAGCTGGCCGATCGACACGAACCTCGCGACATGGCTCACCACGCTTTCCATTCAAGCGCTCGGAGCAGGTGGCGATCTGGCCGCTCACCTCACTGTGCGCGATCGCTCGCGGCTCCGCGAGTGGCTGCTGGCCCAGCAAACGCGTGACGAGCATCCCTTCACCGGCGCGGCTCGCGGCGCGTGGGCGTGGACCAACCTGCCTGGAGGCGTGCCCGATGCGGATGACACGGCTGGCGCGCTGCTCGCTCTGCATGCCCTGGGTGTCGATGAGGACACTCGCGCGGCGGCGGCCGCGGGCGTCGAATGGCTCCTGAACCTCCAGAATCGCGATGGCGGCATGCCGACATTCTGCCGCGGCTGGGGCGCACTCCCCTTCGATCGGAGTGGCGCGGACCTCACCGCGCACGCCATGCGCGCAGGGATCGTGTGGAAGCGGGAGCTCGACTCGCACCTTGCGTCGAGAGTTGATCGTGCGATCCCGCGTGCCGTCGCATACCTACTGCGAGTCCAGCGGAGCGACGGGGCGTTCGTGCCGCTCTGGTTCGGCAATCAGCATGCTCCGGACGAAGAGAATCCGACCTACGGAACCAGCCGAGTGCTCGTCGCGCTCGATGCCATCCGGAGGCACACGTCATCCGACGTGTCTGCCGCGATTCGCCGGGCGGCGGAGTGCCTGGCCCGGACGCAGAATGCCGACGGTGGCTGGGGCGGCGGTGGCCGGAGCGCGCCCTCTTCGGTTGAGGAGACTGCCTTGGTGCTGAACACTCTGGCTGATTTGAGCGGCGACTCGGAATGTGGCGTTGGGGATTCGGACGATCCGATTGGCCAATCTAAAGTCCGGATTCACGATGCGGCCGTGCGCGGAGCGGCCTGGCTGAGGCAGGCAACGCAGGACGGAACGTCGTTCCCGGCGGCTCCGATCGGCTTCTATTTCGCGAAGCTCTGGTACTACGAGCGCCTATACCCGCTGATCTTTACAGCCGAAGCGCTCGGTAGGGCGACACAGGGGCGTACACATATTCCCCTCTAGCGGAAACACACGCGCGCTTTCTGAGACTCGAGCGCCAGACCCTCTTGCGTCTATGCTGAGGGTCTAAAGTACAGCACCATTCCCGCGCCAATCGACGCGAGAAGGAATCCCAGGTAAATCATCGGGTTGGGCGCCGCCTTGGGAGGGTGTACAACCACCGAGTACAGCACGTTGACGATGGGCGCGCCACCGAACACGAGCGGCATGACGATGAAGGGTACGCCGCCCGCGCGGAATGAGAAAATGATGCAGGCCGCGCCAGCGGCGCCGAGAATCCCGGCGATCGTCGCGAGCCGCACACCGGTTGCGTTGAAGCCCGCGAGGTTCCCCTGCGATGAGAGCGATACGACCGGCACGATGACGCCGACGAGAAAATAGGCGACGCCCACGCACAGTAACGCCTTCATCGGGTTGGCAAGCGCCTGCTGGCCCTGATGCAGCATCGCGCCGTAGACGCCCCACGACACCACAGCGCCCGCCACGAAAAGCATCCATCCCATCGATCGCCTCGTTCCTTGGCCGCCCGAACCGGCGGCATGAGTGTGTGACGTGTTCATGTGTTCAGCCTGAAACATTGAATCTTGTCGCCGTCGTCATCTCCTGTCAACCCGAGGGCGCACACGCCCGACCTAAAGGTCGGGCCTACGAGGACCCGCTACACGCCCGACCTGAAGGTCGCGCCTACGGGGACCACTACACGCCCAACCTGAAGGTCGCGCCTACGGGGACCACTACACGCCCAACCTGAAGGTCGCGCCTACGGGGACCACTACACGCCCACCTGAAGGTCGGGCCTACGGGGAACTACTACACGCCCAACCTGAAGGTCGGGCCTACGAGGCACCTGACATCGATGAGCCGAGTTGTAGGCCCGACCTTCAGGTCGGGCATGACGGCGCCTCATTTTTCTGGCGCCTACCTCGGCCTGATGTCGAACGCCGCCATCTCCTGCAGATTCCTCACGAGCAGCCGCCCTCCGGCGATGACGGGATGATTCCATGTCTTCCCGTCGATCGCGAGGAATCTCGCCAGTTCCACGTGACGCTCTGGAGTAGCCTGCACGAGCACCACCTCGCCATCCTCGGTCAACACAATCAGATGATCGCCAGCCAACAGCACCTGACCGTAGCCGTACCGACCGCCTTTCCATTTCAATTCACCAGTCGCAGCGTCGATGCACGCGAGGATGGCTTCGTCCAGTCCGTAGATGTAGCCGCTTCGCAGAACCGAGCTGGTGAACTTGTTCTTCATCCGATTGTTCTCCCAGATCTTGCGCACCGCAAAGCGATCCTCGTTGTGGGTCACCTCGATGACTGCGGCCCCGTGGTCGTAGCCCGCGGAGAGAAACACGCGGTCGCCGCCGACCAGTAGCGGCTGCGCCACGTTGATGCCCATGTTCGTCTCCCATGGGAACTCCCAGAACAGACGCCCATCGTCCACCGCGAGGCCGACCGCACGCGACGCCGTGACCACCAGCAACTGCCGCAGACCACCGAGCGTCACCACCGTCGGCGACGTATAGCCTGCCTGATCGTCCAGCGCGTGCCAGAGCGGCTGGCCGGCGCTCTTGTCGTAGGCAACAACCGAGCGGCCGCTCCGTCCACCCGGCAGGACGATGACGCTGTTGTCGACAATGAGGGGCGAGGCTGCCATACCCCATTGGAGATTGTTCGCTCCGTTCTCTCGGAGAATGTCTCGGCGCCAGATGAGAGCGCCCGATCGTGCATCCAGACAGCGCAGTTCACCGATCGCGCCAAGCGCATAGACACGTCCCTCGTGATACGTCGGCGTCGCACGCGGGCCATCGCCACCCATGCCTTCGGTGAATTCCGCATCCCAGCTGTTGGTCCAGATCTCGCGCCCGGTCTCGACATCGTACGCGGCAACGACCTCTTTTCCGCGACGCTGCTCGATCGTGAACGCGCGTCCACCGGCCGCAACAAACGACGCGTACCCGAGGCCGATCGGCTGCTTCCAGAGCTGCGGCAGGCCGCCTCGCGGCCAGTCCGTTCGAATCGGTGTTTCCACGTATCGGCCGTCACGATGCGGCCCCCGGAAGTCCGGCCAGTAGCCGAGGGAGGTTGCTCCACCTTCGGCGCCAGACGCGCTGGCTGGAAGGGCCGCCCGCTCCGCGACTGGCTTGGCATCCGTGGGGGGGCTGGAGGCGGGGGTCGACGGCGTCGAGCCAGCCGGTTCCGAGATCGCGCCCGCTTGTTCACGCTGCCGCGCGCGATGGGCTTCGAGAGCCGTAAAGTCTGGGGCTCGTCGCAGGTGCGGCCGTAAACCCGTCCCGTCGAGCACGACGCGCACGTGCGCGAACCGGTACAACCCGAACGCTCCAAACGCTATGGCGGCCATCACGACCACGAAGACCAGCAGTTTCTTGAGCATCGCTCGTGGTATCTTGCCACCATGCGCCGGTCGATTGTCGCGATCTTTTCGATCGCCCTGCTCGTCACCAGCGTGCGAGTTGCGGCGCTCGACTGGCCGCAGTTTCTCGGTCCAGACCGCAACGGCGTCTATGCCGGCCCTCCCCTGGCGCGATCGTGGCCTGCCCAGGGGCCGCCCGTGGTGTGGAAGAAGCAAATCGGCGCGGGCTTTGCGGGTCCCGTCGTCTCCGGTGCGCGCCTCGTCCTGTTCCACCGCGTCGGCAAGGAAGAAGTCGTTGAGTCGTTCGAAGCTCAAACGGGGAAACCTCAGTGGCGTTACGCCTATCCGACGACGTATCGCGACGACTTCGGCTTCGATGAAGGACCGCGCGCGGTACCCGTTGTGGCGAATGGCCGGGTGTACACGTTCGGCGCGGAAGGAAGACTCCACGCACTGGACCTCGCCACGGGCCGGGTCCTCTGGTCCGAAGACACGAAGAAGCGTTTCGCCGTACCGAAAGGATTCTTTGGCGCCGCCGGCTCGCCGCTCGTCGAAGACGGCCGCGTCATCGCCAATATCGGCGGCATGGATGGTGCGAAAGATGCGGGCATTGTCGCATTCAACGCCGAGACCGGCGCCATCCTCTGGACCAGCACGATGCATCAGGCGAGCTACTCATCGCCTGTCGGCGCCACAATAGACGGCCAGCGTCGGGCCGTATTTTTGACCAGACAGGGGATCGTCGTGCTCGACCCGGCAACCGGTCAGATGATCTCGCAGCGCGCGTTCCGATCGCGGTCGCAGTCCTCTGTCAACGCCGCTTCCCCTCTCGTCGTCGGCAGTCAGATTTTCGTGTCCGCGACCTACGAGACGGGCGCCGCGGTCCTCCAGCTCGAGGGGAACCAGCTTAGGCCGCTGTGGCAGTCAGATGAGGTGTTGTCGAACCACTACGCCACGAGCGTCTACGCCAACGGCATCCTCTACGGATTCCACGGGCGGCAGGAGTTCAATCCGAGTTTTCGGGCGGTCGATTTCAAGACAGGCTCGGTGAAATGGAGCGAAGAGCATTTCCACGCCGGCACTGTGACGCTAGCCGCAGACAGGCTGCTGATTCTCAGGGAGACTGGCGAACTCCTCATGGCGCAGGCGACGCCTGAAGCGTTCCGGCCCCTGGCCCGCGCACAAATCCTTCCGGCGACACTGCGGAGTTATCCCGCCCTCTCTGACGGCTTCCTATTCGCTCGCAACAGCGACACGCGGAGCAACGTACTCGTTTGTCTCGATTTGCGCTAGGTCCGCAAGGTTTCGCAGGGCCCGTGGGCGCGCGCGACCCCACGACAAATGTCAACGCTGAGGGCGCCTAACGAACCATGTGCGCGGAATCTTGGCGCAAATGGAAGGTTCAACTCTGGTACGAGTTTTCCTTGGCTCGGCGGCAATGAGGGGGGGGGCGCTGGCAGCGGGGGAGCCGGCGGG
>ORMF010565482.1_pt1 | contig 31871 bp, 26 predicted proteins | sample 1779871 | NCBI WGS metagenome assembly ORMF01 (sample SAMEA104232316, study PRJEB22302) | groundwater metagenome | biome: forest; feature: aquifer; material: groundwater | place: USA | collected 2011-08-07 | depth 5.4 m | reverse complement strand
GAAAATCCTTCAGGTGAGACGCATTTTGTAAAACCAGCACACAGAAAAATGCTCGATAGATTTCAATAGAGTTATTAGAAATTAGCTTCTTTCGTGTCTTACTCTTTCAAGTTTGGAGAGAAATTTCTTGCGAAGTCTAAGATTTAACGGAGTAACTTCCAAAAGCTCATCTTCTTCCAAAAAATCCAAATACTGCTCAAGGCTCATTTGCATCGAAGGATGGATAATAATAGAGGTATCCGACGTAGAAGCTCTCATGTTTGTCAATTTTTTTCCCTTAGCTACATTTATCTCAATATCATCTGCTCTCGAGTTAAGGCCAATAATCATTCCTTCATAAACTTTGGTTCCCGGTTCAATAAAAGTTATTCCTCTTCCTTGCGCATTTTGAAGGCCAAACGCCAAAGCATTTCCTCCTTCGGATGCTATCAAAACTCCGTTTCTCATTTTAGGAAGAGAAGGGGTAATTGGCGCATATTTGTCAAAAAGCGTGTTTATAACTGCCATTCCTTTTGTTGTGGTCATAAGCTTGCTTCTTATTCCCAAAAGAGATTTGGATGGAATTTTATATTCAAACCTTGTGTTTCCTTTTCCGTTAGCATTCATATTGACCATCTCTCCCCTTCTTTCTCCTATTTCTTTTGAGATAATGCCTTGGAATGCATCAGGAACATCAATCATAAGGTCTTCAATCGGCTCCATTTCAACATTATTTATTTTTTTTGTTATTACCTCGGGTTTTCCAACCTGAAATTCGTAGCCTTCTCTCCTCAAAGTCTCAATCAATATCGACAAATGCAGTTCTCCCCTACCGGATACAATAAATTTATCATCCTGAACTTGAAGCTTAAGACTTATATTGGTTTCCAGTTCTTTAAGTAGCCTTTCATAAACTTGTCTTGAATTGGAGAATTTTCCTTCTTTTCCTGCAAAAGGGCTGGTATTGGCAAAAATTGAAATTTTAATTGTCGGTTCTTCTATCTCAATTCTTGGAAGCGGAATTGTAAGGCTTGGATCAGAAATAGTATCTCCTATTACGGCGTTATCTATACCCGTTAGCTCTACTATTTCTCCAACTCCCACCTTTTCAACTTCAATTTTTCTTAACCCGTGATTGATATAAATATTTTCTATTTTTGATGGTAATTTTTCTCCTTCCGCCGTCAGGAGTAGGACGGATTGCCCTTTTTGCGCTCCGCCGCTTTTTACTTTTCCAATAACATGTTTGCCCTTATGAGTGTCGGAATCCAATGCTGCTATAAGCATCTGGAAAGGCCCTTGATCATTTTTGGGGGCCGGAACATAATCAATAATTGATTGCATTAAAGGGTCAAGAGTGGATTTTTCCGATAACTCTTCTAACTTTGCGCTTACCTTTCCTTCCCTTCCTATGGCATAAAATACGGGAAAATTTAATTGATCCGGATTAGCAACGACTTCAAGAAATAGATCGCTTGTCTTATCAACTGTTGATTTTATATCAGCCATTTTTTTGTCAACCTTGTTAACAACTACAATTATTTTTAATCCCAGCTCAAGAGCTTTTTTCAAGACAAATTTTGTTTGGGGCATCGGACCTTCCTGAGCGTCAATTATAAGAAGCGCGCCATCTGCCATATTCAAAGTTCTTTCTACTTCTCCCGAGAAGTCTGCGTGTCCCGGAGTATCTATAATATTGATTTTGTAATCCTTGTAATAAATTGCAGTATTTTTGGCAAGAATTGTAATTCCTCTTTCTCTTTCAAGAGGATTGGAATCAAGTATTGTTGTTTGCTGCATTTCCTTCTCATTTTCTCTGAACGTATGAGACTGCTTAAGCATGAAATCCACAAGCGTTGTTTTTCCATGATCAACATGGGCAATTACAGCTACGTTTCTAATTTTTGAAGGTTCAAATGATTTATCCATAAAATTGCCTTAAAAAAACCCTCGGAAGGGTAAACAGCCGGAACTTGTTCTACGCTACAAGTGTTATTATAGCATAATTTTGTATTTACTTATAATTTTTGATTTGGTAAACTAAATAAATAACGACTAATATTAGGAGATCTCGCAAAAATAAAATTTCATGGGCCCCTCCGCACGCTGCTTTGGTGCTTGTTGCTTGTGTTTTAGGATTTTTTATACTTGCAAACAGTTTTTCTAATATTAAAAGCGATAATCCTGTAGGTGAGAAAACACTCTCTCCGCTTTCGCAAGCAAAATTAACATCTACTCCTACCCCCACCCTTTCTCCAACCCCAACCCCAACTCCTACGCCCACTCCGGTTCCCTTGATTGGTTATTGTCTAAAAGTTCCTGTACTTTTCTATCACCACGTTCAGCCTCAGGCAATGGCCAACCAGAAAAGGCAAGGAGGCATGTCTGTTGATAATGCTATATTTGATCAACAGATGGGCTATCTTGCGGCAAATGGATATAAGACAATTACCGCTAGGGAGCTTGTTGATGCGCTTAGAACCCATGGGAGTCTTCCTTCAAAAAGTGTTGTTGTAACTTTGGATGATGGATATAGGGACATACATGAATTTGCTTACCCGGTTTTTCAAAAGTATCATATAGTAGCTAATTTAATGATTGCAACTGGCCTTTTGGGAGGAGCCGATTATATGTCGTGGGGAGACGTTGAAGAAATGACAAGAAGCGGCCTTATATATCTTACCGATCATACATGGTCGCATTATGGTGTAGGCACAAACGACGTTGATAAAATTAAATTTGAAGTTGAGACAGCTAAAACACAACTGAAGGATCATACCGGTCAAAAAATAGATATATTTACATATCCCTATGGTTCGTTTAATAACACTGCAATTAAAATCTTAAGAGATGATGGTTTTATTGGAGCCTTTTCAACTATTCCGGGATTTTGGCAGTGTGATTCATTCATTATGGCCCTTCATAGAACTCGCGTAGGAAATTCTTCACTTCCCTATTACGGTCTCTAGATTTTCAAGGATACTCCTATGCAAAGGAGTATCCTTAATTAAGGAGTATCCTCTTCGAGAGTTAAATTTTCCAATACTTGGGAAGGGTTTTCTTTAAAACTTTCGACAAAGTTTGTATAAGATAAAAGCTCTGATTTATCGTATGTTTTTTTGAAGAAAGATAATATCTCTTGAGGCTTAATCCAGCTAGCATTTTTTTCTCCACGATAATACGGGTAACTTGAAAACTGGATAAAATCCATCTTTGGATTTACTAATTTCATTGGATTTCTATGGATATAAGAAGAAAGATAGAGATGTTGAGTTTCTGTTTGCACCAAGATTGCCTTATATGTGCTCTCGAATAGCGTGCCAACGCGTTTGTATTTCTTATTGAAATATTGCACATATCCGGTTAAAGCTCTCCTTGTGAGCTTTTCTATTCCATTTACCGTGTACTGTTTTAATTGTAAATGGAAGTGGTTAGGCATTAGAGCAAAGGAAAGAAGATCTATCTCCTTACTAAGGTTAAGATTTGTTATCTTAAATAAAATTTTGGGACTTGTAAGTTCCTTGCTTAAGTCTTCTGGATTTGATAGATAAATCTTGAGGTAATAAAGAAAAATCGCGCAGTCCTGTTGGTCCAAAAATATTTCTCTTTTATCAACACCCCGGCTGTAGATGTGATAGTAGCCATTTTCAATATATGTTTTTATTGTATTTTTGGTAGGCACAATCCTAATATCTATTATTATTCACTTTTTGTCAAGGAGTATCCTATGCATAGGATACTCCTTGGATTGAGATAAAAAGACACGGTTTGTCATATTGCTTTTTTTCGTATATTTTTCTACTATTTTTATATTATGGGAAAAATTACCCGTCTTGACTCGGGTCAAAAAAGGCAGATTATTCATATTGATTTTGATTCGTTTTTTGCAAGTGTCGAGCAGCAATTCAATATATGTCTTCGAGGAAAGCCCATTGGAATAACTGCTACCAATGGAAGAACTTGTATTATTGCATCAAGCAGGGAAGCAAAAGTTCTGGGAATAAAAACGGGTACGCGAAGCTTTGAGGCGGAAAGAATTTATCCGGGGATTAAGCTTGTACCCGCTGACTTTGTCAAGTATTATGAAATATCAAAGAAATTCTTGAATATTTGCAAAGATTATTCTCCATTCGTTGAGCTTTTTTCAATAGACGAGGTTTTTATGGATATTACTTCAACCGTTCATTTATTTAAAAGTAAATACAATATAGTTGAAATAATTAAATCCAGAATTAAAAAAGAAATTGGTGAATATATCACTGTTTCCGTTGGTATTTCTCACAATAAATTATTGGCAAAGCTTGCATCGGGTCTTAAAAAACCGGACGGTGTATTTGAAATAAGAAAAGATGAAGTTGATAAAATTTACCAAAAAGTAAAACTTACCGACATATGCGGAATTGGAAGTCGTATAGGTTTGAGACTTAATCAAATTGGCATATATAATCTTTTACAGCTTCGCGATACTCCCCTATCTTTACTTATTTCAGAGTTTGGAAAATCCGAGTCGGAATTTTTGAAAAATATTTCATGGGGAATTGATGATAGTGAAATTATTCCTTATACTAGCTTACCATCAATTAAATCTATTGGCAGAAATTATTGTCTTCCAAAGAACGAATACGATTTTAGAATTGTTCTTCAAAATATTTATGAGCTTTGTGAGGAAATTAGCATAAAACTAAGGCGTCTTGGAAAAAAAGCAAGGACAATTGGTTTATGTTTGGGAGGAAGCAATAATATAAAAGGACAGAAAACATCCGGTGAATATTTTGATATAGGCAAAGATTTATTCGATGTTTCGCTTTCGATAATAGGGGCAAATAAAACCTCGTATATAAGACAAATAAGTGTTTGGGTAACAAATTTGGAGGATAAAAATAATTTGCCTTATTCTTTATTTGATGCGGACAAAAGAAAAGATCGATTATTTGCCATAATTGATTCGATTAATGATCGGTTTGGCAGTCATACTATTAGAAACGGATTTTTACTTTATACAGATAAACTTACTACAGTTCCCAATGGTTATATGGCAGATAAATACGAAAGAACGAAATTAGCATTAGATAATTCTAGCGACGTTTTCTAACAAAATTTAATTTTTGAAAGGCTACAAAATCATCAAGCTTAAAAAGCTCAATATAATTTTTATCCAACTCTAGTTTTTTAACCATTTTTCTTTGAGCATCTAGGGATGGCTGAGCAAAAGAATCGTTTAACAAAAAAGCTACTACGTGCCCTTGGTCTACGCCAACGGGAATGGTAAAAATATTTCTTCGTCGAGATAAATGAGAACCCAAGTTGTTGGTTGAAGCAATAGTAAATCTTGTTGGGATTTGCTTTAAGAATTTATCTATTATTTCTTTGTTTCGTAATGGTTGCGTAAACATATTAATTGCCGGTTTTTTAGTTCCCGGCAGCGGGCCAAAAAGGAAAGAAGATATCAAAGTAGTACTAATAAGATAAAAAATATAGAATTCTGTTGAAACTTTAGGAAACCATTTTTGTAAATTCTTAATTCCATATATTGCAGATATAAACACAAAAGGAGTAATAGCTGCAGAATATTGATAATAAATTTGGTGTAATTGACTATTGTTACTTAAAAGATTTATACCAAGACTCGGTATTGAAAATATTAAATAGAGAGGAGAGAAAATAGAAACAAATCCAATAGGAGCGAAAAGTTCTGTTACGTAATTCAGCTGACTTCCCTGAAATACTGTAGAAAGTATTTTTTGAGGAGACAGTAAAACATTTTTAATAATATGAGTTGGCGTATCTCCGAAATCAGAATAGTACGATAGCGCAAAATGTTCCTTACCTAAGGCGTTGGGTATGGCATGCCATACGAGATAGTAAAAAATTGAGAATGATGTTAGAGCAATTAATGCTCCCAGTATCTTATTGATTTTATCTCTCCTAAAGATTGCTAAATATAAACCGAAAATACCGGCAATAATCCATATCTGTTCTTTTGTTATTCCGGCAAGTACAAGAAATATTACAAGCAAAAAATGTTTATTTTTAATTAAGAAATAAAACGCGGCAAGAAGAAAAGTTGTAGCAAGGGCAACTGGATGAAAATCATATAAATTCGTTAGCTCAACAGCCGGATTAAAAAGAAAAATTACGGCAAATACCAAAGATAAATTATTATTTTTTAAAATATTTTTAGAAATTAAATATACAAACAAAGCTCCAAACCCAAGAATAATTGTCTGTATTAAAAGAAGCATTTTTGGATCAGACCACAAAATGTAAAAAGGCGCGAGCAAAATCAAAATAAAGTCTGCGTGGAAAGCGAGCCTTGATATTGTGTTGGTTCCATTAGGATCTGTCAGTTGAAAAATTCTGCCATGGATAGTATTCCAAACCGTCTGGTCCATGTTTCCAAGATCAAACCTTCCCGTGTAAAAATTATCGTACTTTAGAAAAGATGCAGACATAAAATAAGAAATATACAAAAGAATAAAGAATGACAATATTAATTCATGTTTGTATTTTGAAACAAAAACTTCTAGATTATGTAAAAATTTATTTTTTATTTTTTCAAAAAGTGTTACTAAAAAAAGAAAAATAATTTCCGATAAAATTAATATTACCCTTGTAAAAATTGCAACAAAGGAAGAAGCAGACAGAGATAAAAATTTGGACAGACCTACTATTAAGATTGCTTCCCTAACTCCAAGTCCCATTGGAGTAATAAAAGATAGATATCCGACAAGAAGAGAAAATGCAAAAAATCCTATTAGATGAAGGATTAATTCGGGCGATAAATAAGTAATAGATGTGATAGAAAGATATGTCCCCAGTCCAAATGAAAATATGCTAAGAGAAGAAATGATTAAGAACAAAATGTTTTTTGTTGCCGGAAAATCCGGCAGGATATATTCTAATAAGTGAAATTTCTTAAGTTTAGTAATGCGCCTTGAAAATATAAAGGGCAAACTTATGAAAATAAAAATTAAGATTCCGATAAACGGCATTATTGGATTGTAGGAAATTATATTTATTGCTTTTCCAAATATAAAATAGATTGAAAAAAGCGAGATTGATAAACATCCAAGGAAAAAAAACTCAACTTCAATAGCTAGTGACTTGGCGATGGTTTTAGCCGGGATATCTTGATTGAAGAAGAGATTTGATCTTGCGATAAAAGACCATATATTACCGGGAGCAAATCTTTTAAGCTCTGAAATTTCCCACAAAAAAGACGCTTTTTTAAGAGGGATATCGTACCCCTGTTCTTTTAAAATAAGTTTCCACAAATAGCAACGAATAAAATAAAAAATCAGAAAAAAGATTACTCCATACGACAGAAGCAAAAAGTTAATTTCCTTTAGATTAGTAATAATGCTTTTAGATTGAGGAAGAATAAATTTAAATATATAAAAGATTGCGATCAGCGAAATGGGCCAGCCAATCAGGAATTTTATAAATTGCAGAGTTTTATTTTTCATTATTAAAGGAAAATGTCTACACCGAGCGAAGCGAAGTGCGCCTGGAGGGAGTCGAACCCCCAACCCCTTCGTCCGAAGCGAAGTGCTCTATCCATTGAGCCACAGGCGCAAACAATATTGCCTTGATAGTATTGGTATAGTATACTTAAAAAGCGCAAAATTTACAAAGGGTCGCTAGCTCAATTGGTAGAGCAATTCCCTCTTAAGGAATAGGTTCCGGGTTCGATTCCCGGGCGGCTCACTGAAAGGGATTTGTACAGGGTCTAATTCTTCTAAGGATTAATTTCGATAATTTTGTAAATAATTTTCTTAGTTGGGGTTTCGACTGTTATCTTTTTCCCGACCGTCTTTCCCAAAAGTTCTCTGCCTATCGGCGAAACATTTGAGATTTTATTTTTTGAAGGATCTCCTTCGTATTCTCCGACAATATAGTACTCATATTTTTTATTTTTGCTTTCCAATGTAACACGCGAGCCAACCGATATTATTCCTTTTTGCGGATTATCGGTAACCTTGGCGTATTTGATAAGAAAAGATAATCTTTGCAGTCTATTGTCTATCTGGTAAAGCTTGCTTTTTGATGCTTTGTAGTAACCATTTTCGCTTAAATCCCCCATTTCCCTAGCTTTTTGAAGATGCACAACGGCATCCTTACGTTCCAGAATTAAATTTGATTGTTCTTTTTCTAAAGCTTTATATCCTTCTGTAGTAAATAGGATATTTTTCATTACTTATGAATTTTTAACTTCACTTTCAATTTCCAAAACTTCAATCCCTTTAATTTGAGGAAGCATCTGCCCGATTATTCCTTTTAGATCCCCGTGCATTCCATAAGTGTTATCGATAACTTGTCTGATATTTTTTTCATCTCTTGCCCATTTGTTTGAGAAGTAGCGTTTCTCTTTTTCAATTTCAGCCTGCATACCTGTAAATGAATCTATTATGGCTTCAATTCTATGTTTAAATTCCGTACCCGAAAAATATTTATACAAAATTTCCATTTTTTGATCTTTTCCCTGCACTGAATTTTTAATATAGTAAAGCTGTATTAGTTTTGCGCGCAAAGTATCAGTCAAAGGAATTACAAAATTTTGTTGTGTTACCCAGACGCTATTTCTAAACCCTGCAATTTTCATATCGGATGGCAGCACTTCAGAAATCAAGACAGCTTCTTCAGTTTTTTCCATGCGCCTATCGTTTTTGAGTTTGTCTATCCAGAGTTCTGACCATGTTTTAGTATTTTTCAGTTCCCATAAAATTTTCCCCACGTAATTTCCATTTCCGTCCCATACTTCTTGTACGATGTCTCCTCCTTTTACTCCTTTTTTGACTTCTAAAACTTTGTCATTGGGATAATGTTTCCTAAGCGTTTTTTCAAATTCCAGTTCAAAAGCCTCGCCTTGAGTTTGTTGTGATCCTTGCTGAAGTTTTCTTCTCATTTCCTCGTTTGCCCTTAGAGCATCCTGAAGCTGCTTGTCTTTTTCAAGAATTTTTGAACGTTCTCTTTCCTGCGCTTTTTTTTCGGCATCCAGTCTTATTTTTCCTTCTTCCCTCTGTAACTTTTTTTCCATTTCAAAACTTCTTTGTTCGTCTTTCTCCTTTAGCCCTCTTATCATTCTTGATTGCTCCAATAAATCATCTTGAAGCTTTTTGCTCTTAACGGATGCTTCTTTGGCTTGACTTTCTTTGTCCTTAAGAAGAAGATCCATTTTTTCTTTTGCATTTTTGATTGCCTGTTCTTCGGCCGATTTTTTTGCCTCAATGAGTTCTTTTTTGTGTTTTGCAGATTCTCGCGACACTATCTCTTCTTCAATTTGAAGCTTGAGGGCAAGGGAGATCTCAACTTTTTCTCCACAATTAGGACAGGTAATGCTATTCATTTGTAGGATAATAATACTATTAATGATTCTTCGATGCAACTTAGGCTAAGAATGGGCACATTAATTGACATGAAATTCTATATTTGCTAGCATCATACGTAGTAGAATAATCCATATTTAAAATATGAAGTCAATAATAAAAAATGTAGCATTTTATTCCTTATCTCTTTTTGTTCTTACGGTTATTTTACCGGGAGTGAAAGTGACAGGAGGCTTAACTTCTTATATTTTGTCGGGCGCTATATTGTCTTTAATGTTTGCAGTTTTAAAACCAATACTAAGCGTTATTGCTTTTCCATTAAATATGATGACTTTGGGTCTTTTTTCATTTTTAATAAACGCTGTTATTCTTTATCTTTTAACATTATTTGTTTCAAGCATATCTATTACTTCTTTTCAATCTAATGGCTTTTCATTTGCGGGATTTATTGTTCCCGCGCTTTCTGTAAATAAATTTTTTGCTTTCGTTGTGGCCTCGCTGATACTTTCATCTGTCGTCTCATTTTTAACATGGTTAACAAAAAGATAGTTTGTCTTGGTGGAGGAATAGGAACAGTAAATTTAATAAAAGGATTGAAGGATTTGTTTTCCGATATTTCCGTTGTAATTTCTATGGCCGATGATGGAGGTTCGTCGGGGAGACTTCGAAGATTATACAATGTTCCTCCTCTTGGAGATTTAGTTTCTTGCATGGCGGCATTATCAGACAGCAAAAATCCACTTATTTCAAAACTCTTAACGTATCGTTTTGGCGGCAATAGATACGGTAAGGATTCAGAGCTTGGAGGACAAAAACTTGGGAATTTAATCATGATTGCAATGCGGGACATTACGGGAAGTTTTGATAAGGCCATAGAGCTTTTTAGGGAAACGTTTAAAGTTAAAGGAACTTTTTTACCCGCCACCTCTGAAAGCGTTTCGGTTTTTGCAAAAACTATTGAGGGTAAATTAATTTACGGAGAGGAAAAAATAGATCTTGGAAAATATGTCGGAAAAAGAATATTGGAAGAAATTCATTTGGATCCCGAAAATGCAAGAGCCAATCCTACAGCCGTAAAAAACATAAATAATGCAGATGTTATTGTTGTCGGCCCGGGGGATTTATATACTACAATTCTTCCAGTTTTGATAGTCAAGGATATAACAAAAGCAATCATAGAAAGTAAGGCAGGAAAAATATTTGTCGTTAATGTTGCCAATAAACCATTTGAAACAAAGGGATATCGTGTTAGGGATTATATTAAAGCTATAGAAAAACATGTGGGTTTATTTCCATTTGATAAAGTAGTAGCAAACGACAATTTTTCCGTAAAAATTCCCGTCGAGTACAAATATGGCTATGTATTTGATGATAATTTAGGAATTCAGAATAAACTCAAGATTATAAAAAAAGATTTAGTGGATGAAAATTTTCCTCTTTATCATAATTCTACAAAACTTGCGAAAACCATAGCGGAAACAATATAATATACCTATGATCTTAAATATTCTTGAAATTGGAGTAGCTATTTTTCTTATTGTTGCTATCCTTCTTCAGGTACAAGGAAGCGGTTTATCATCTGCATTTGGCGGGGGCGGGGAGTTTTATAGAAGTAAAAGAAGTATCGAGAAGCTGCTTGTTTGGGTTACAGCTATTTTGGCAGTTATTTTTGGGATATTATCTATAATGCTTCTTATCCCTCGATAATATGATAATTATAAGAAGAAGGCTGATTTTTTGGCTTGTTAAAGCCTATATAAAACGTTGGAGAAATTCTATTCTTTCTTTTTTCGGAATAGGTCTCTTGGTATTTTTTATTTTTAACTTTGTACTGGGTTCTTTTTTGGGAAAATTAAGTTTTTCACAAAACGAATCAATAGGTATTGTTGGGGCATATACAATAGACGATTTGCCATCAGAGATTTTGTATAAAATATCCCGAGGTCTTACATCCGTTGCGCCCGATGGGACAGTGACTCCGGACATTGCTTACAAGTGGGTCAGAGGCAATAACGGAAAAACTTATGTTTTTTATCTGAAGGATAACATATATTTTAGCGATGGCGAAAATTTAACTTCCGATCTTGTTCATTATGGATTTGAGGATGTTTCAACCCTAAGGCCAAACAAATATACGATCGTTTTTACTCTTAAAACTAATTATGCCCCCTTTTTACTAACGGTTTCAAGACCTATTTTCAAGAAAGGATTTGTAGGAATTGGAGAATATAAGATTAAGAATATAAAGCTTAATGGAAATTTTGTTGAATCTTTGGATTTGGTTTCGACCATCAAACACAAAACAATATCTTATAAATTTTATCCCACAGTTTCCTCTGTTAAGATAGCATTCTCTTTAGGAGAAATTTCATCAGTAACAAGGCTCAATAATATCAATTTTAAAAATACCACATTTAATTCATTTAATAATGCAAGAGTTGAAAAGAATGTGAATTATCAGCAATTGGTAACATTATTTTATAATACGCAAGACCAAATAATTTCTTCAAAAACTCTAAGGGAAGCCCTAACCTATACGATCCCCAACAGTTTTTCGCAAGGACAAAGGAACATTGGGCCTTTTTCTCCGCTTTCTTTTGCAAGCCAGAGGACAAGCGAGTATGAGCAAGACCTTTCTCATGCGAAAATTCTAATTGATAAGTCGGGAGAGGCTACCGGCAGTTCTAGGCTTTCATTAACAATAGATACGCTACCTGAATACAAAAAAATTGCAGACGAACTTTCGGATATTTGGAACCATCTTGATATAAATACAAACGTAAAAGTAGTGGATAAGGTGCCTTCCTCTTTCCAGATTTTCTTAGGAGAGTTTAATGTCCCGGCCGATCCGGATCAGTATCCGCTCTGGCATTCAGACCAAGTCAATAATATTACTAATTATAAAAATTTAAGGATAGACAAACTATTGGAAGATGGTCGCCAAACGGAGAATATAGATGAACGCAAGAAGATATATTCTGACTTTCAAAAATTCATGCTTTCTGATCCTCCGGCATCATTTTTATTTTTCCCTTACACGTATGATGTTATCAAGAAATAACTATTCAAGACTTCTTGACATCTTGAAGCAGACGTCTTAAGAATAGAATCATCTTTTGTAATCGAAATTTCACCATGAGTGTTTTGTCTCAATGATTCGAATCATTGAGACACGCGGTTAAAATGCTTTTTTACTTTTTCGTTTTTTTTCCGCTTGACCTTTTAAATATGTCCATGCCCCTTTTCCTTTTTCCAGCGATGCAGGTGCAGATAATAGTTTAACAACAGCGGTCTGAAGAAGTTTCATTAACGCTTCTTCTTTAAGAATTTTTCCTATTACTTTTTTATATCCTATACTTCCGTGTTGTCGAGCAATGTTTACAGATGTAATTGTTCCCGTGCTTACTCTAAGAATTTGTTGTATTGTTCGGTAGTCATAATTATTTTCGAGCAGGAATGCGATCGCAAGTCTTTTTGCAAGCATAACTTTTTCTGTTGGAGTAAGAAGGTCTGAAATAAATTGATCTGCCTCCTGTTTATTTTTAAGATGAATGAAGGTAGCAAGAAATATTTCAAAAATGCGGTCGGCAATATTTTTTGAAATAGGGTATTTTGAAATTTGCGACATAGATTCTTGATGATTCGAATCATCGAAGCAAGATTTATTATAGGAAATGATTTGCTAGTCTGTCAAGAACCCGATATGTTCACTTTAAAATGAGACACTCCATAGTAAAATATGGAAGTGAATCAAATAGCTAAGATGAGCGCTTTTGATCTTAATTTTCTGTGATAGGTAATTGCGAAGCGGTGGGCTTCGTCTCGGATTCTCATCACAAGTTTCAGGGCGTTTGATTCTTTTGGCAACATTATTTCTTTAAAATCAGAAGTTATTATAGTTTCCTCTTTCTTTGCAATCCCAATGATTCGAATCATTATATTCCGTTCTTTTAAAACCGAAACTGCCGATGAGACCTGTCCTTTTCCTCCATCAACAATTATTAAATCAGGATACGGCCACTCTTCGTGTTTCATTCTTCTTTGGAGAACTTCCTGCATCATTGCGAAATCATTTGGCGTGTCCATAGTTCTTATTTTAAACTTCCTGTAGAGCGATCCATCCTTCTCTCCATTTATAAATACTACCATTGACCCGGTTGATAATTTCCCGGAAGTATTTGAGATGTCATAACACTCTATTCGAAAAAGATCTTTTACGGGAATGCCATTTTTATTTAAGATTCTCTTTAAAGATTCTGTTTCCTTCTGCTGCAAATCGATAGGTAAATTCGGGTCGATGGAATAGTCAAATGTGTCATAAGAAGAACTCGTTATTAGATTTATAGAATCAATTTTTTTTTGAATAACAAGAGCTTTCTCAAACTTTTCATTATTACTCAAACTATCTCTTTCTTTTTTTAAATCCTTAATAACTTTTTTTGAGTTGCCCTTTAAAAATTCCATTAAGTGTTTGATGTTTTTTCTGTAATCAGTAATTAGCTCCTGCGAGTCAAAAACGTAAGGACATGGACATAAATCAAGATGATAATAAAGACACGGACGAAGGGGATGGTTGATAGATGATTGGTAGGGAAAAATTCTTCTTATTGTTTTTAGCGTAGTATATAAGGGCTTAGAATATGGATACGGACCAAAGTAAACCGAATTCTTGTCATCTTTTTTTCTCTCAATTAATACCTTAGGATACCTGTCTTTAATTGTGATTCTAATTAAAGGATATGCTTTTCCATCGGTTAATTTAATATTGTATTTTGGCTTGTATTTTTTGATGTAGAAGCTCTCAAGAAGGAGCGCCTGAATTTCCGATCCGACAGTTATGTATTTTATGCTTTTGGTTTGAGAAACTAGAGCTTTTGTTTTTTCGCCAAGAACAATCGAAGTTGAAAAATATGAAGAAACCCTCTGCTTTAGGTTTTTTGCTTTTCCTATATACAGGATATTATTCTTTTCGTCTGAGAAAAGGTATATGCCCGGTTTTGATGGTAATAAATGATAAGACGATGATTGTAATAACAATTATTATACCCCCTAAAATATTTTTATAGAATAAAAAAAATGGAGAAATTTTAATAACCTTAGAGACAGACTGATTATTGATGGATATTGTAACTACATCGGACTTGTTTGTCAAAAGGGGAGTTTTATTGAAACTTATTGGAATTATTATGAATCCATAGGGCGGAACTCTTCCAGAAAGTATTTTTTGGGTGAGAGGCAATAGATACTTTGATGTAACTAAAATTTCTTGCGGCTCTATAGCGATCCTCCCCTTGTTTGTAATTGTAATATTTGCATTGATTGGGAAGTTTGAAAGGTATGATTTTGAAAAGTCCTCATTTATTGTAAGCTCTTGACTTGTTTCTACAAAATTTTCATCAAAATTTACATCTACATCTTTTGAAGATACATTTTCCTTGAGCTTATATCCTCCTGCGGGGATAGGATAGTTACTGTCTTCCCCTTTTACTACAAATGCGAAATGGTCAAGGTCAAGAGTATGAAAATAATCTACTCCCCCGGTTGTATTCCCCCAAGTTGGGTCAACCACTATCCACGTCTGTAAATCTGCATCATAATATTCGGGCCACGCATGCAGAATATCTTTTACAAGAGATAATGGTCTTTCCTTTTCATTTTGAGTGTGAGCAAAACCGTAAATTTGCCTTGCCGGAATTCCTGCCGCTCTTGAAAGCGCGATAAAAAGATCGGTAAATTCAAGACATACTGCGGAAGAAGGATTTTTTAACACCCCTTGCGCGCCTTCCCTTGGTTGATTTTCCGTTACTCTTGAGAAATCATATTTCAGATTTTTGACAACGTATTCGTATATGGCATAGGGTGTTTTCAGAGAGTCTGCTAATTTTTTAATATCAGGATTTGATATTTGCCAATATGGTTGTTCTTTTAAATAATCTTTAAGTTTGTCTTTTGTTAAAATTTCTTTTTTTGGGTTAAGATATATTTTAGCTCTTCCAATTGCGACAACGTCTAATTTTTTAGAAGGCGCAATTGTATACTGAGCTAACCAATTTCCGTCTTTGTCCTCTTTTACGTTTAAAGGCTTCGGGCTTATACTATCAATCTGGACATCCTGATAGTTAGTTGATGGAGGAAGCGCTATTTCTGTTTTTATGGGAAACAAGTTTGAATTATTTAGATGGTAAGTAAGATTAAACTTATAAATCTGTTCGTCGCCAAAAGCCATAGATATTCCCGATTTTCCAAGCTTATCTTTAGTGAAAATTAAATTACTTGCGAAGGCCTGAGCTGTCTCCGGTTTAATATATGTTGGGTTACCCAAAAATGGCGGAACCCTGACGCGCACATTGAAAGTTTGGAAATCATTTTGGTTAGACAGGCCGGGAATATTTATCTCCCATATTTTTCCTATTTTTTGTGCGACATCGTTAGTATCAAATGAAAGAGTAAAGTTAAGCTTATTGCCGATTCCAACAACCTTTTTATTAAAAGTAAGCTGAATATTTTCTCCATTTGAATTTTTGGAAAGATTTGGGGTAATTGACCCATCCGGGTCATGCGCTTGTAAATTGCTTACATTTTTAAACGCCAATTGAATGTCGTAGGATGATGCATAATACTGCGCTGTTTTATTTGTAAGAGTAACATCAATATTTACATGAGTTGAGGTGTTTTCATTTACGGTATAGCTTAAGTCGTAGTCGGTTAAGAAATTTTCGGACGAAGCCAGAGAAGAAGATACGGAAAAATAAAAAAATAAAGCTACGAAAATAAATAAGTAAATAATTTTTTTCATTTATAGATCTACCGATTTATATAATGTTATCATAGAAAAGGGTAGAATATTATACCGCAAAATAAATCCCGCTTACACCCTTGGGGTGTAGCTATAAGACTTTTTTCAACATCGCATTCTAGGGAAGTAAATCTAGCGGAGGAGTGTTATTTGCGACTGGCTTTGTAAGAGTTTTGGGTTTTAATTGGTCCCCGACTTGATTCACTATTGGTTCAGGAGGTGTTGGATTAAACAATGGATTTTTTATAAACTCATTTTTCTCTACGTCTATAAAACCCTTTATATAATTCGGGGGGAGAATATAAGGTAAGCCATATGATGCGTCATGTTCTCCTGGTATTTTGCGAAAAAACGGTGCAGTTCTAATATCTTGACCTCTGATTTGAATCACACCACTTTTGGGTTCAATTGGTTCTGTTGATGCCTTCTCAATTCTAGGTAGCATTATGATTACAATTGCTCGTAATTCTAAATGTGGCCAATTTTCTATCTTTTTCATAACCCCATCAATTTGTTCTTCAAATGTTTTTCCATGGTCAAACAAAACAAGTGCGGTACTAGTTAAATCAGGCGTTCTACTTCTTAATCCTTCACCAATAATTTCTTCTGCGGTTTCAACACGAGTCCCATGACCATAAGTATCCACGTTAGCTTTGAAAATTTCTTCTAAGTTGGTTCGTAGATCGGTTGAGGCAATACCCGTTTTTTCTATTTGATTTTCGATTACTCCTTCGCTCATGATAGTATTTTGTCATACTATAAATTGTTTTACAACACTTTTTTTAAAAATTGCCCTGTGTAGGAGCGGGGGTTTTTAGCAATTTCAACTGGCGTTCCGACACCAACCACTTCCCCGCCTTTTTCTCCCCCATCGGGACCTAAATCAATTACATAATCGGCATTTTTAATTACGTCAAGATTATGTTCGATAACTACAACGGTGTTTCCCATATCAACTAAACGCCTTAGTACTATTAAAAGTTTTTCAAGGTCGGCAAAATGCAGTCCCGTTGTTGGTTCATCCAAAAGATACAAAGAATTTTGGCTTCTTTTTGAAAGTTCACACGCAAGTTTTACTCTTTGCGCTTCTCCGCCTGAGATTGTTGGCGCGGGTTGACCTAATTTGATATATGAAAGCCCCACATCGTTTAAAATGGCGAGTTTATGAGAAAGACTTGGAACAAAAGAGAAAAAAGATAAAGCCTGAGATACGCTCATGCTCAAGACCTCGCTAATATTTTTGCCATTAAATAATATTTCAAGCGCCTCTTTATTATATTGTAATCCATTGCACTGCTCGCAAGTCACGTAAACATCCGGCAAAAATTGCATCTCAATTTTTATTTGTCCTTCCCCCTCACAGGTTTCGCATCTTCCCCCTTTTACATTAAACGAAAATCTTCCGGGTCTGTATCCTCTTAGTTTTGCTTCTTTTGTTTTTGCAAATAATTCTCTTATATACGTAAATGCGCCGGTATAAGTTGCAGGATTACTTCTTGGAGTCCTTCCGATGGGAGACTGGTCAATCATAAACACTCTTTTTATATTTTCGTATCCTTCTATTCTTTTGAACTCTCCGGGTTTTTCTTTATGAAATGGATTTTTCTGTAACATTATTGCGTGATACAAAATATCGTTTATCAGTGTGGATTTACCGCTGCCCGATACTCCGGTTACTACTATTAGTTTATTTTGGGGAAATTCTACATCAATATTCTTAAGATTGTGTTCGGTTGCTCCGATTATTCTTATCGGCTTGTTGACTGAAACTTGAGTATTATTTAGTATTTTTATTTTTTTGTTTCCCGACAAGTATCTGCCGGTAATTGAGTTTGGGTTTTTTTTAATTTCCTCTATTGTTCCTTGAGCAATAATTTTTCCACCTTGTTCTCCTGCCCCGGGTCCAAAATCGACAATAAAATCAGATGCTTCCATTGTTTCCTGGTCATGTTCAACAACCAAAACTGTATTCCCTAAATTTTTAAGTTTTTGTAGCGTTTCTATTAATTTTTTATTATCTTTTTGGTGGAGCCCAATGGATGGTTCGTCCAAAACATACAAAACTCCAGTTAGCCCGCTTCCAATTTGCGAGGCAAGGCGTATTCTTTGCGCTTCTCCGCCGGCAAGAGTTTGCGCGCCCCTTGAAAGAGTTAAGTAATCAAGCCCCACGTCAATTAAAAAGGAAAGTCTTAATTTTATTTCCTTAATAATAATTTTGGATATATCTTCTTCCTTTTTTGATAAAGAATGTCTAATGTTATCAATAAAATCAAGAGAATTATTAATAGGCATATCTGACACATCAGCAATTGATTTTGAATTTATAGTTATAAACAAAGATTCTTTCTTTAATCTTTTTCCGTTACATCCGCTGCATATTTCATAGCGCATAAATCTTTCTATTCTTTCTTTTAAAAACATCGAGTCCGTTGATTGGTGTTTTTCTTTAAGAAAAAAAAGTATTCCCCTAAAAGGTTCGTGTATTTCGGTGTAGCGTCCCCATCTGTTTTTTCCTTCCACAACATATTCCTTATCCCCTGTTCCGACTAACAGTAAGTCTTTTTTTGTTTCGGACATGTCGCAAAGCTTTTTCTTTAAGGGAATTTGATTTTCCGTACAAAATTTGACAAAAGTTCTTGAAGCCCACGTCTCGTTTTCGATAAGATTGAAAAAAGGCAATATCCCGCCCTCCATTATTGATAAATTGTTATTAAATACTAAATCTTTGTCTACGGTTAATACTGTGCCTAGCCCGTTACAAACGGGACATGCCCCATGAGGCGTATTGAAAGAAAAAATACGCGGCTCTATTTCGGGCATTGAAATTGAGCAAACAGGACACGCAAATTTCTCCGAAAAAAGCTCATCCTGCATTTTTTTTGGTTTTTCAGGAATATCAAAACCCGAGTCTTTTATAATAGTTACGATTAATTCACTGTTACCAAGTCGTAGTCCCTTTTCCACATCTTCCGCGACTCGCAGCCTGTCGGTTGTTTTACTTAAAACAATCTCATCTATAACAACTTCTATTGTGTGCTTGTTGGTTTTTATTAAAATAAAATTTTCGTCAAGTTTAAAAATCTGTCCGTCTATTCTAACCTTTCTGTAGCCTCTTTTTTTTAAGTCCACGAAGAGTTCTTTATATTCTCCCTTTCTGTCTTTAACGATTGGGGCAAGTACTAAGATTTTTATTCTTTTGGATGCTTCATTATTTGCTAACGCAAAAATAGAATTGGCTATTTGTTCGGGTGTCTGATGGGATATTTCTCTACCACACTTTAGACAGTGGGGATGGCCAATTCGTGCAAAAAGAAGCCTTAAATAGTCGTATATTTCAGTTACGGTGCCGACAGTGCTTCTTGGATTATGTGAGGTGGATTTTTGGTCAATTGAAATGGCGGGAGACAAACCTTCTATAAGGTCTACGTCCGGTTTTTTCATTACACCCAGAAATTGTCGGGCGTATGAAGATAAGCTTTCAACATAGCGGCGTTGTCCTTCTGCATAGATTGTGTCAAAAGCCAAAGAAGACTTACCGCTTCCTGATATTCCGGTAAACACAACTAATTTATTTTTTGGAATTGTTAGGTCAATATTCTTTAAGTTATGTTCCCTGGCGCCTTTAATAACAATACTATCATTCATATTTCTAAGATTACTTTTTTTATTGATCTATTATTATACTTGAAAAAATTAGATCAATCAATCTGTTAGTGGGGTTATTATTGTGTGTTTGAAGGTTTTAAATGAATTTACAGCAAAAAACTCCCAACCTATAGGAATTTTTTGCATCCCGGTTTAAATACCAATAAACTGTTTAACATTTCGCTAGCGTTTATTGCTTATGCTTTAGCAGCTGTGTTTCCACCAAGCGCAGCCTTTAGTGCCCATACTCCTATTACCAAATGAAGCACTAGATCTGCCGGAGACTCCAAATTAGCTCCGAGAAGCTTCATGCTTACAACATTATATAATCCAACTGTTACTCCAATTACGCCCAACAAAACTACCAAATTCTTTTGTAAAGAGTTGGATAATACAGATGCCGCAACGAGTCCAGCAACGCCTATAACCAAATGTGCAAGGTTTTCTTTGTTATCAAACCACCAGAAAGATCCGAATATGCTTTTTTCCGGCGTTGGACCAATAACACCGATGTACCCTAAAATTGCGACCAAAACCAAAACTAGTCCTCCAACTTTAAGAAAACCTTTTGAACTAAAAAGACCCATTTTTTTCACCTCCTTTCATTCCTACATTAATAGTAGTCAGAATCTTAATGAATTGTCAAGAGCTCAGAAGCAAGAAGAGACTAGTGGCTTTTTATTTCAAGAATAGATAATTTTAGATTTTTACCGTCATAATCAAATTCAAACACAACCGGATTTTGCCTATTATTTGTGACATAAAGATTCTGCAATTCGTTAGATTGAGTTTGCCCGGGCATTTTATAAATCGCCACTCCATATTCCCTGTCTATCTGCGGAATTCTCGCAAAATCATGATTTCTGGGCGCGTAAGTTTCAAGGTTAGCGGCTTTAGCAGCCCAATAAATTAATGACGCCAAATGGCAAACCCCATCTCCGGTTAAGTATCCGTCTGATTTAAATCCATCCTGGAAGTTGAAGTTGGATTTGGTAGTTATAGCAACTGAATCTTTATATTGCGGAAGCACATCGTCATGAAAAGCAAACGTCTTAGCGGGAAGAAGAGTGAACTTGTAGTTAAAGGGTTTTTCGATATTGTTCCAGTTAATATCGCTTTTGTTAGAAATCTTTCCACTCATATAGGCAATGTTCAATAAAATATTGTCCTTAAATACGTCATTTACGAATTTGTTATCGTATCTGTTCTCAAGGGAAATTTCTTTTGCCACGACAAATTGATCCTTAACCCGATTAATATCGGAAGGACCCTTCAATTGGGATAAAAAGAAAAAAAGTATAGGTGCAACGCTTTGTATAAGCATATTTATTATAAGCCTATAATATTTAGGCTGAGCTGTGAATTATAGCATACTATAAGACGAAATGTCAAGTTGAGGTGATACTTTTTAAGGTATTTACTTTTTATGAAAGATAAGGCTATGATAGTTATGTGAGCAAAAAAACATTTATTATTGGTCTTTTTACGGCATTAGTTTTTTTAGCTTCGTTTGTAGTGCTTAAAACACTTAGGCAAGCAAATTTTTGTGCTAATTCAATAAGCTGCATAAAAGATCTTTCGGGTAACTATTCAGAACAACAGACCCAAGCTATATTTGCCGGAAAAACCCTGTCTGTTCCAAAGCAAATTGCGGCTAATTTTCCAATTCCAAACGTACTCGGCAACACAACGGTTGAAAAAAGAATAGAGATTGATTTAACAAATCAGCGAATTTATGGCTTCGACGGAGATAAGGTTGCTTATAGTTTTCTAATATCTTCAGGGAAATGGCACGGTACCCCTACCGGCACTTTTCATATATGGGTAAAGCTAAGATATACAAGAATGGAAGGTGGAGATCAGAGCATAGGTACCTACTACAATCTTCCAAATGTTCCCTACGTAATGTTTTTCTATAATGATGCGGTTCCCAAAGCGCAGGGTTTTGCTATTCACGGGGCTTATTGGCACAACAACTTTGGACACCCTATGAGTCATGGTTGCGTCAATATGAGAACAGAAGACGTGGAAAAGCTTTTTTACTGGGCAGATCCCTCAACAAATGGAAATCTTACCTATGCGGATAAGGATAATCTGGGGACAAAAGTAATTATCTACGGCCAAGCTCCAAAAGAATAATCTTTGCTCGACTGAAGCAGATCTTGTATAATTGATCTATGAATAAATCTACTTCGTGGGGAAAAGTCGCAATTTGGTACGATAATTATCTTTCGAAAAATGGAACTTATCAAAAAGACCTTATTCTTCCCAATATTTTAAGGCTTCTAACGATAAAGAAAAATGAGACAGTGCTTGATCTTGCCTGCGGGCAAGGATTTTTTACTGGAGAATTTGCAAAAATTGCAGGAAAAACAATAGGGGTTGATTTATCTGAAGAATTAATAAGTCTTGCAAAAAAACATTTACCATCTGCAATTGACTATCGCGTCGGTAGCGCAGATAACTTAAGTTTTCTTAACGATAAAAGCGTTGACAAAATAACTATAATTTTATCTTTGCAAAACATTGAAAATGTGAGCGATACTCTTAAGGAATGTTCTAGGGTTTTAAAACAGGGAGGAAAACTATATATAGTTCTGAACCATCCCGCATTCAGAATACCTAAAAATAGCTCTTGGGGTTGGAATGAAAAAAATAAATCTCAATATAGAAGAATAGATAGTTATTTAAGCGAGTCAAAAGTTAAAATTCAGATGCACCCGGGTGATAATCCAAAAGAAGTAACCTGGTCATTTCATAGGCCGATTCAATATTATGTTAAACTTTTATCAAAGAATGGATTTTTGGTTTATCGCATGGAAGAGTGGAATTCCAATAAAAAATCCGAGCCCGGCCCAAAAGCTGAAGAGGAAAATAGAATAAGATCCGAAATCCCCTTATTTCTTTTTATAGAAGGAGTGTTACAATAAGCTTATTATGTGGCAGTTGTTTGTAGGATTATTGCTTTTGACAACAGGATTTATTTTCTCTTCCTTTGGAAAACGTCCGTGGATTGATTATGATTTCATCATCGGATGGTATGGGCTTTTACTCGCTTTGGACGTAATTTCTAAACGCTTAGGAAAGGATTCCATATTCTCAAAACCTAGAATATTTTTGCTGCTTGCATTTGCCAGCTCTTTTTTCTGGCGGTTTTATGAATTTGCTAATACTTATTTGCAAAATTGGGCTTATCCGCTGGAAAAACTGTACAATCAAAATGAGTGGGGAATTTTTTCAACCATCGCTTTTACAATGGTTTTACCGCTTTTAATTATTTCAACAAATATTACAGAAGGTCTTCTTTTTAAAAAAGACTATCTGTTTTTAAAAAGTTCTTTAAGTAAATCTTTAACGCTGTTTTTTATTTTTTTAGGTTTTCTATTACTTGCGTCTTGCATATTTTTTCCTATTATTTTCTTCCCGTTTATATGGGTTGTGATATTTTTTGTTTTGGATCCAATAAATGCTTTACAGGGAAAACGAAGTTTAATTGTACAATTGATAAAAAGAAACTATAGACCACTTCTCGTGTTGGCAGTAGCGAGTCTTTTCGCAGGTTTTTGTTGGGAAACGATGAATCATTTTATCCCAAAGTGGACATATCCAATTGTGCCTTGGTTTTGGGAGTTACCTTGGCCCATAACAACAAAGTATTTTGAAATGCCTCTTGCGGGCTTCTTAGGATACATACCATTTATATTTTCCGCATTCTCGTTTGTAGAATTTCTTGACCTAAATGTTCCCTGGCTAAAGAGAAAGCCGACTTAGTTTTTGTTACTCCACCGACCTAAGAGACGGTAATCGAGCGGGTCTTGCCGAAGGATACTTTCACCACAGGAATCATTTGGGAAGGGCATTATGCATTAACTACCAGTAGCTTATTCGTTAAACAATTGTTATCCCCTATAGTTTTTAGTAGAATACAATCTAAATGAAAGAACAACTAAAAGCTAGAGTTTTTGACCTTGATGATACCCTTCTAGAAGGTCGAGAGACTTTTACGCGCGCATCAAGTTTAATCATGAGCAGAATGCTTTCACGTAATTTACCTAATCTGGAAATAGCTAATATATCTGGGCTTAACCTAAATCACAGTCGCGTTGATCTTCCCATTAATAGCCTTAAAGAGAGAATATCGTTTGAGCTTCATGCAAGAAGCAAAGTCTATCCTGGCGTGATAGATGAACTCGAAAAAATAGCTGATAGTGGGACTGATATTTATGGAAATACCGGACGGCCGCATAAAGGTGACTGGGTTGACATGACGGAGGAAACATTACGCAGAGGAGGAATTGCTGAATATTTCAGAGGAGTTTTTTATACACCCGATGGAATTAGAACTGTTGTAAGTAAGGCACATGCTGTACTAGGACTGACAGAGAGATACGAGCAGGTTGAATTTGATGATGACGATCCGCGAACAGCACGCTTTATAGCTCAACTGTTTCCCAATGTCAAAGTTAATCTGGTTCAACATGGATTCACTAGATTACTTGTATCAAGAACTGGGTTAGATAAACTCCCAAATCTTAGAAGAGTGGCCGTTTTCGGTAAAAGATAGGTTTATGCAATAGCAAAATGATCTTTGACTTTCTAATTCTTTTTACATATACTTCTTCTTTATGCCAAAAGAAATATTACCTAAGGTATCCGCTCCTGAATTTACCTACGAAGTGATTATTAGAGATGAGTGGGTTGACAAAAATAACCACGTTAATAATGCAAGATATCTGGATATTTATGAAGAAGCACGAGCAGCTTACATTGAAAAAATTTGTGGAGCAAGAGTTGAAGATTTTGAAATAAAGTATGGACTTCGACCAATTCTTGCTGGGCCATTCAGCGGAACATTTGGAGAACAATTGTTGCCCAACGAACGCGTAACTGTTTTTACTGCTGCCGAAAGTGCAAGTCGACACATACGATTTAGTCAAAGAATTGTAAAAAACGGACAAGTAAATAATGACTTTCATTGTATAGCTTATTTGATTGATAGGAATAATGTAATTCGAAGAGTTCCAGATGAGCTAAAAAATAAAATTACTCAAGCGAAATTTGAGTAGAAGCCCTCTATGGAAATACAATTATTTGTAATGTCAAGGTTCCCGAAGTCCCATCGGGGTTAACCTTTTAAAATGATTTTCAAGACTGATTTTTTGTTAAATTTTGGTGATCCCGCTAGTACCTTACACAGACTGCGGGAATTCTCCGACAAATTCTTGTCTATGAGTAGTTTACCAGATTTAATATGGTGGTTGTACCCCGAATTAGCCTCGACAATGCCGGAGATCGCAGAATAGGCCACTTTTTCCTCTTATTTATCTTCTTTTAACTATTGTTAACTAAGCATTTTAGCTGTACAATTATGCATAATAGGAATTGTTATAAAAAAGTGACCAAAAATGCCAAAAGACGATAAAAGGTTGCCGGAACTATTGACTATTGCGCAGGTGGCGAAAATACTTAATGTCCACCCGACTACGCTTAGGCGTTGGGACAATAAAGGAAAGTTAAAAGCCATTCGTGTAGGCACAAGACGCGGTGTAGGCGAAAGACGCTATCACCGAGAGGATATTATTAAGTTAATAACAAAGTAAATTTATGTATACGCCGAATAAATCAATTATTGATAATGATAAAATTAAGCTCTTTACAGAGTTAAAGAACATTCTTAACGACCAGCCAAGCAACTTTGACGTTGCCACCGGCTATTTTAATGTTGGAGGCTTCGAGTTAGTCGCCCAAGAAATAAAAAATGTCAAAAAGTTCAGATTATTACTTGGGAAGTCACCAAGTGTTGATGACAAGTTGGTACCGGATTTATTCGAGCCAGTAGCGTTTTATAAGACCAATCTTAAAGAAGACCTCGAAAACGAAGAATTTACCTCTAAAAAGTCTCAGGCGGTCAAAAACCTCATAGCTTTCCTTGAAAAGCAGGATGTTGAAGTTAAACTACTGGAAAAACCCTTTCTTCATGGCAAGGCTTATATTTTTAATGATCTGGCTATTATTGGCTCTAGCAACTTTACTTATTCGGGACTTGCCGGCAATACAGAATTAAACGCGGTTCTCATTGATCCCCACCCTGTTTACTTAAAGAAAGAGTGGTTTGATAAGTTTTGGGAGCAAGCCCGCGATTTTAAACAAGAGCTTATTGAAATCCTAAAAAGCTCAAAGTTAGGTACAAGAGAATACTCACCTTACGAAGTTTATATTAAAGCTCTCTATGAACTTCAAAAGAAAGAGCTGGAACCTACAGAAGCCCCTAGAAACGAGCATTTGCCCGAAAGCGTAGTAGATTTAGCAACATTTCAAGAAGACGCGGTTAATCGTGTGTACTCATCGCTCACCAACTATAACGGCGTATTAGTTGCTGATTCTGTCGGTCTTGGTAAAACATGGATTGCAAAAAAAGTCATTGAGGACTTTGGTTTTTATAGACGGCGTAAGTTCTTGGTTATTTGTCCAGCTTCACTTCACCGAATGTGGCAAGCGGAGCTTAAAGACTTGGGTGTTTCAGAAAATATCATTCATCAAGAGTATTTAGGCGGAGAAGGCTTGGACTTTGAAGACTTAGAGAAGCGCCATCAAATAAAGTTTGCCGATATCTCCCTCATTGTAATTGACGAGTCTCACAACTTCAGAAACCCCATATCTAACCGCTATGAAAACCTTTTTTCACTTATAGAGAAAATTCGCTCATTTGGTAAAACCCCAAAGGTAATTTTAATGACCGCAACTCCAATGAATAACACTATTTGGGACTTTTACTTTCAGCTTATGCTTATTGGTCAAAACAATAAGCGTATGTTTATTAAGCAAGGAATCTTTGACTTGCAAAAAGAGTTTAGCAAAGCCCAGAAAGGAAATACCAACCACATAAACGATGTTTTGCAGTCAATCTCCATTCGTAGAACACGCCAGTATATTAGAGAAAACTACAAAGACGCAAAATTCAAAACAGAAACAGGCGAATATAAAAAGATCGAATTCCCAGATAGAAAACTGGAAGAAGTACACTATTCCCTTGATAAAGCCTATGACGGTCTCTATGCCGAGATTTCGCGCAAGATAGAAGCCGATTTAACCCTCGCTTACTACAAACTTTCCGAGTACAAAGTATCCGAGAAAAAAGATTTAGTAGAAGTTCACAGAGGCCAAGCATTAGCAGGTATCTTTCAAACAGTTCTTCTAAAAAGATTGGAAAGTTCAGTCGAGGCATTTCGTAAAAGTGTTAAAAGCCACAAAGAGTTCTTGGGTGAATTTAAAATTGTTGTCCAGAAGGGAAAAATCTTACGCAAAAAGTTCTTCCTAAAATACATAAACAGTTTAGATGAATCAATCGAGGATATAGACGGCTTGGGAGATTTTGGTAATAGCTTGGAAGATATAGACCTTAAAGACTATGACAAAGAAAAGATGTTTGCTGATATTGACCAAGATATTAAGGTTTTTTCAACTATTTATGAGGACATAAAGAATATAGATGAGAGCCAAGATGCAAAACTTATTAAATTTAAGGAACATTTAATCAAAAATCTCAAAGAGGAAAAAGCCGTTATCTTCTCCTACTACTCCGACACTGTTAAGTACGTTGCTCAAGCATTAGATAAAGATGAGGATTTTAAAAAAAAGTATGGTAAAAAAATAGCTTTTGTCACAGGCGCTAACTCATCAAGCGAGCGCCAGAATATTATTGAAGATTTCTTAAACGGCAAGACAAATGTTATTATTTCAACCGATATTCTCTCCGAAGGCCAAAATCTGCAACAAGCAAAAACAGTTACCAATTACGATTTGCATTGGAATCCGGTGAGAATGATTCAAAGAGCGGGAAGAATTGATCGTATTGGTACCCCTTTCAAAGAAATTATTATTTATAATTTTTACCCAGAAGATGAGTTGGAATCGCTCCTTGATTTAGTAGAAACCTTACAGAAAAAAATTATGATGATTAACGATACTATTGGTCTTGACGCGTCTGTTTTAGGTGAACAAATAAACCCTAAAGTGTTTGGTATTATCCGAGACTTAAAAAGTGAGGAAGAAGAAACGAAAGATAAGACAATGGAACTTTTAGAAGCCGAGCAATTCGGAGGCGGAGAACTTTTCTTCCAGCCCTTGAAAAACTTTGGACTGGATAAACTCCCCGCGTTTGCCGATGGCTTGCCTCATGGAATACAAAGCGGATTAAAGAAGGGCTATAGAGGCATTTTCTTTTATTTCCAGTATGCAGAGGAGTATCACTTCTGGTACTTGTACGATTTAATTGACAAAGAGTTTAAGACGAACAAAACAGAGATTTTAGAATTTATAGCCTGCAAGCAAGATGAACGGCGAGTTGTCCCCGAAGATTACGATATTTATTCAGCTCACGATGAAGTAAAAAATCGTATTGCAGAGCTTTTTAATGAAACGAGGTTTGAGGTTGAAATGCGTACCCCCTCCGGCAAGAAAGAAAAGTTTTTAATTGATATGCGGGATGAATTGGAACATATAAAAACAGAGGTTTTGTTTGAAGAAGATCAAAAGGAAAGAACAAAAATAGAAGAAATTGTTACTAAGATAAACGAGGTAAACTTTACTAAAAAACGTTTGCAGTATTTAAGGCGTTCTTGGCAGGCATACAAAAAATCACACCAGAACTGGCGAAAACTGGTTGCAGAGCTTGGTGACTTTTTGTCGGATAAAGTCGAAACGCCAACAGAGGTCATAGACGAATTTAATGATAAAAAGCTCAAACTTATTTGCGTTGACTATATTTCATGAGATATGAGAACTCAATTAGATTTAGATGAATTTATACCTACAATGGATACACCAGAAAAGGTGTATCAGCTTTTTGAGTCTTTAGGGTTTAAGGTACTCGATTCTCATCTCAAGACCAATCCATCTGTTTATAATTTGCCAGTAAAAGAAGCTTCATTAGTCGAGAAAATTTTCGCAGTCTCAAATTATGACCGCCGTTTTCAGATTCTCCTGTTTAAACTCAAAGAGGATAACAAAGAAGCAATTCGAACTATACCTGAGAAAATTCTACGCGAAGTAGACTTCCCATTCATTATTTTCACTCCAGATTTTAAGACCTACACTTTTACTCTTGTTGAAAAAGTACGTGAAGGGGTTGGAGAGTTTAAACGTAAACTTACAAAACTTGTGATTGACAGCACTCAACCCTATCACACTGACAAAGAAATACTAATGAGCCTTGCTCTTTCCAGTGAAACAAAAAACCCCGTTGAAGTTTATAAACTATTTCAAAATGCCTTTAGTGTTGAGAAGGTTACTAATAAATTCTTTACAGAATATCGGGAAGTTTTTGAAAGATTGGTAAGAGAAGTTACGGAGCGGAATAAGCACCTAAAATTTACGCTTTTTTCCGGAGATGGTTCGGTTGAAAACTTTGTCAAAATTCTTTTAGGTCGTTTAATGTTTCTCTACTTTATACAAAAGAGGGGTTGGCTTAACTGTTTTGATGGTTGGGGTAGCGGTGATAAAAAGTTTCTCTATAATAAATTTCAAGAGGCAAAGAAAGACAAGAAAAACTATTTTAAGGATTATCTCGAACCGCTTTTTTTTGATACTCTCAATAATCCACGTCGTGACAAACCAGATCAAGCAACACAGTTTGGTGGCAGAATTCCCTTCTTAAACGGAGGGTTATTTGAACCTGAATACGATTATACAGATGTAAAAAATCACATACTTATAGAAAACTCAACTTTCGAAAATGTTTTTTCGGTTTTTGAAAAATACAATTTCACTGTTAAAGAAGATGAACCTCTTGAAAAAGAAGTGGCCATTGATCCTGAAATGTTGGGTAAGGTTTTTGAAAATCTCTTGGAAGAAAACTTGCGCAAAGGTAAGGGTACTTACTACACCCCGCGAGAAATCGTCCACTATATGTGTCATGAAAGCCTAATAAACTATCTAGCTTCAGAGATTAACATAGATCAAGATGTGGTAAGGAGTTTTTTGGATCGAGAACAATCCTTAGAAAAGAAGGAGGCTTTAAGTGCTGCTATACGAGACAAAGCAAAAGAGATAGACGAAAAATTAGGAGATATTAAAGTTCTAGACCCAGCTTGTGGTTCTGGCGCTTTCCTAGTTGGTATGCTTCATGAGATTATCAACGCCCGTCTAAGTCTTAATCGGGAGCTTGGGCGCAGTCTCTCGGAATACGAGCTTAAAAAGGCAACAATTCAAAATAATATCTATGGTGTAGATATTGACCCGGGGGCAACTGAAATCGCCAAACTTCGTTTGTGGCTCACTCTTGTTGTTGACCACAATCTCTCCGAAATAGAGCCACTCCCTAATCTTGACTATAAAATTATGGTTGGTAATTCTCTGCTTGATGAATTTATGGGCGTAAAACTCTTTAATCCCGAAAACGCAAAAGCTCAAACAAATGGTAAGAAAATGATTAGTCTTTTTGACGAGGATTCACAAGTTTCACTCTTTGAAAATGATGATAAAAAAACAAGTGTCCTAAAAGCCTTGCAAGGGTTACATGCTTTATATTTCAAAGAGTCTGACCCCGAAAAGAAGAAGCAAATTAGAACTCAAATAGACAAGATTGAGTTTGATCTTATCGAGGCAACTGTTAATGATGAAGTATCACAACTGGAAAGAAAAACTAAAGGAATTGTTGAACCGTATTTATCTCATGGTATAGGAATTCCGGCGAAAGAAGCGGAGAGAATTTCAAAGCTATCATCTCAACAAGCCCAGATTTTAGAGACTTTTAATGAGATAAAGAAAAGTAATGTTAAACCATTCTTCTTGTTTCAACTCCACTTCTCGGATGTGTTTGAAAAGAAAGGCGGGTTTGATGTAGTCATAGCAAACCCTCCCTATATTTCTGCAAGGGAATACGCTAAACGTTCTACTTATAAAGACGAGAGAGATATTCTAAAAAGAAAGTTTATAGAATTAAAAGGGGCTTTTGATATTTATGTTGCCTTTATTGTGAGAGGTCTCGAATTGATCGATAAAAATGGTATTTATTCTTGGATAATTCCCAATAAATTTTTATTGGCTAAATACTCAAAAGAGGTATTAGCTCTTCTTAAAAACGAGGGTTTACAGAAGATTCTTGATGTTTCAGATGTCCATGTTTTTGAGAATGTTGGTGTTTATCCAATTATTCTTTTCGGAGATAAAAGCTATAAGGGTGAGTACGTAATGGAAGAAATCAGTAATTTATCTAGCCTTGGTATACATCATGTCACCATATCTGATAACAAGAAATTTAAAAGCTACAAAACTATAGCGGATTTTGGTCTAAAAGTAAGTAGTGGTACTACAGGTTTTCAAGCAGAACAAGTTAAATCGTTAATTAGGGAGAAAGAATACGCAGAAAAAAACGATATACCTTTTGTTGTGAGCGGATCTATAGACAAGTATTCTATAGAATTCGGGAATGTAAGATTTCTAAAAACGCGATATAGTTTGCCATATATACATTACGACTCGAAGTTACTAACAAAAAATAAGTGGGAAATGTGGCTAATGCCTAAGATTATCATTGCTGGCATGACGAAGCATGTAGAAGCAATTTACTATCAGAAACCAGTTGCTTTGGGGGTTGGGGTTTATGCGATTACTGATTTTGGTAATTTAAACCCTAAATATGTTTTGGGACTTCTAAATAGTAGGTTTCTTGACTATTACGTACGAACCGAATTCAAAGCAATGCATCTAGCTGGTGGCTATCTTGCTATAAACAAAAATTTAATTGAGAAGTTTCCTTTAATAGAGGGAAACGATACGGATCAAGAATCAATTGCAAGATTGGTTGATGAAATCTTGACTTTGAGTAATGATGACAATCCTACGCTCGCTAATTGCTTAAAACAGATTGACCAATTGGTTTATAAACTCTACGGCCTAACGCCGGAAGAAATTGAAATCGTAGAAAGGGGTTAATAGAATCCAAGGTTAAAATATGTGGAGCGATAACGAAACAGTATTAGATTTACTTAACATTGACCATTATGTTTCTTCTGTAGTAGAGCTAGCTACTGATGAAGAACTTTTACCTGTAACCATCGGTATCTTCGGGGATTGGGGAGGCGGAAAGTCAAGCCTATTGAAAATGGTAAAAGCAAAACTTGATG
>ORMF011621854.1_pt1 | contig 31876 bp, 26 predicted proteins | sample 1779871 | NCBI WGS metagenome assembly ORMF01 (sample SAMEA104232316, study PRJEB22302) | groundwater metagenome | biome: forest; feature: aquifer; material: groundwater | place: USA | collected 2011-08-07 | depth 5.4 m | reverse complement strand
TGCATTTGCAAATGATTCATGACCTGCAAGCATGCAGAAACATTTTGTTTTTTCATCGAGAAGCATTGAAGCTAATCTTCCATGTCCAAGTCCAACTTTTCTATGATCTGCTACTGAACCATGTACACAAAATGCTTGGATTCCTTCACCTATTACTTCTGCAATTTTAGTTACTTCATCTACATTTTTTTTAATTGCCAAAGCAGCACCAACAGTGTATCCCCAACATGCATTATCAAAACATATTGCTTGTACTCCGCGAACAATTTTAGTTACGTCGATGCCGCGAGATTTGCATATTTGATCACACTCTTCTATTGAGTTGATTCCATTTTCTTTTAATACAGCAAGAACTTTATCTGCTCTTCTGTCATAACCTTCAAAAAGTGCCATATTTTAACCTCAAATTAATTCTTTAAATAATTTATTCATCACGTGGGTTGATAATTTTTACAGCTTCAGAGAATCTTCCGTAAGTTCCAGATGATTTTGCAATAGCTTGATCTGCTTTTTCGCCTTTTTCAATCATCTGCATCATTTTGCCCATGTTGACATAAGAGTAACCGATGATTTCATTATTTGAGTCAAGTCCAATTTTTGTAACATATCCCTCTGCTATCTCGAGATATCTTACACCTTTTTGTTTGGTACTGTAAATTGTCCCAATTTGGCTTCTTAAGGTTCTTCCAAGATCATCTAAGGCCGCCCCAATAGGCAAGCCATCATCAGAAAAAGCTGTTTGTGAACGCCCATATGCCAATTGTTTGAAAAGCTCTCTCATTGCTACATTTATAGCATCGCATACTAAATCTGTGTTTAAAGCTTCTAATGCAGTTTTACCAGGTAATATTTCTCCTGCCATAGCCGCCGACTGTGTCATTCCAGAACAGCCTATTGTTTCGATCAAAGCTTCTTGAACAATTCCTTCTTTTACGTTTAAGGTAAGTTTGCAGCAACCTTGATGTGGGGCACACCAGCCAATTCCGTGAGTTAATGCTGACAAATCTTTTATCTCTTTTGCCTGTATCCATTTTCCCTCTTCAGGGATAGGGGCAGGCCCATGGTCGCAACCTTTTGCAACGCAATGCATTTTGATGATTTCCGAGGTAAGTTCCATAAAATTCCTCCTATGTTTGTTTTTAATGAACAAGATATATTTTTAAACTAACAAAATGCTAGAACAAGTTTTGATGGAATAAGAAATTTTGATATAAAAGAAAAACAATTGATAGCTTATCATACTCGTAAAATACATTAATTTTATAGTTTTAAACTAACAATTTGTTTTTTTAGAAGTTAAATTTTATTTTTAGCTGAAACTCGTCTAAAGTGAAAGCCTAAGATGGATAAATTAACTGCCAGCGAAAAGGAAGATGGTCGTTTCAGTAATGTCCACAAGAGAAGATTCCAATAATAGTATCTTTCTCTGCCAATTATTCCAAGAACATACATTGATTTAAAGAAAGCTCTGAATTTGTTGAAAGTCATGTGTTCTTTTACCGTTGAGTTTTTGTATGATCTCAAAAATATCTTTACACGTTTGTAATAATTTTTAGGTTTATATAAATGTGAAACTACGTGTCTGTAACCGTTTTCTAATGTAGCAAGGTCCATACATGTAGGATAGATGTTTGTATTTCCTGATGCATTATCGCCACTAGTTGTAGCATTTATCAATCTGTCTGCATTTTTCATTCTTGTGTAAAGTTTTGTGCCTGGGACAGCCTGTAAAAGCCCTATCATAGCAGTAGTAATTCCGCTTTCTTGAATGAAATCAATTTGACGCTTAAAAATATCTTCAGTGTCTGCATCAAACCCTAGAATAAATCCAGCCTGTACCTGAATGCCTGCCCTTTGGATTTTCTTTATGTCTCCAATAAGGTCTCTATTTTTATTCTGTTTTTTGTTTGATTCTGTGTGGCTGTCATTATTTGGAGTTTCAATCCCGATAAAAACTTGGTTGAAGCCAGATTGTTCCATCATTTTGAGAAGTTCTGAATCATCCGCAATATTAATTGAAACTTCTGTAAAAAAAGTCAATCCTTTATGAGATTCTCTCCACTTTTTTAGTTCTGGAAGAAGGTCATTTTTTAGTGCTTTAATTTGCCCTATGAAATTATCATCTACAAAAAATATTGCACCACGATAGCCTTTATCATAAATATTATTGAGCTCATCAATAATCATTTTAGGTGTTTTGTTTCTCATAATTCTGCCGAAAAGAGCCGTAACATTGCAGAAATCACATTCAAAAGGACAGCCTCTCGAGTATTGAATGCTTATTGATGCATATTTATCGAGGTCTACAAGATCCCATCTTGGGATAGGGGTAGTTCTTATATCCGCAAAAGCTTCATTCGTATACGTTTTTTTTAATGTGCCGTCATTTAAATCTTTAATAAATTCAGGCAAAGTAAGTTCTGCTTCATTTAAGACGAAATGGTCTACTCTATCAGTAAACAGCTCGGGGTTCATTGTAAACAAAGGACCGCCTACTACCGTTTTTCTACCTAATTTCAAACATTTATCTATAACAATGTTTGCAGAATCCATTTGAATATGCATTGCGCCAATAAAAACGTAATCAGCCCAGAGAATATATTTATCTTTTAATCTGCTTGTGTTCATGTCTACAAGCTTAATTTCCCAATCTTTTGGTAATAAGGATGCGACTGTTAATAATCCCAAGGGCGGGAATGCTGATTTTTTTCTAACAAATTTCAGTGCATATTTAAAGCTCCAAAAAGTGTCAGGTGATTGTGGAGAAACCATTAATATTTTCATCTTTTATTGCCTAAATTTTGTATTAAATTTTTATAAAGATTATCTTTTTCCATCTGATTTTTTTATTTGGAGTTTTTTTCCTTCAAAATCAGCAGTATTAAGTTCTTTTATTGTATCAATTGCATTTTTAGAAAAATTAATTTCAACAAATCCAAATCCTCTGGATTCGCCTGTAGCCCTATCTTTGATAATTTTGACAGAAGCAATCGTACCGTATTTGCTTAAGAATTCTTTTAATGTTTGTTCTGTAGCGTGATATGGTAGATTTTTTATAAATATTTCCATTTTTCCTTTTCAATCTATGCCATTTATTTTTACGAACTGTTTATTGCAATCTATGGCATTTAGAGAGAAAACAGAAAATATATAAATATCTTGACTGTTAACGTATACTTATAAGAGGCTAAAAACAAGTAGAATAATGTTTTTAGTGGTATATATTACAGTTTTGAATAGTAAATAGCAACGAAATAAATTAATGCTCTTACTCATTTATCTTAAGTAATTTATCTTAAATGTTTTTATGAAAAGGAATTTTAAATGTCGTCATTTATACCACCTCCAGGCACTTCGGATATTTTCCCTGATGAAATTTACCGCTGGGAAAATATAAAAAACAGTGCAGATAATATTTTTTCTTTATATGGTTTTGGAGAAATACGAACTCCAATTTTTGAGTACACTGAGATTTTTCAAAAAAGCATTGGAAGTGAAACTGAAGTAGTTAAAAAAGAGATGTACACCTTTGAAGATAGAGGGGGAAGAAGTCTTACTCTTCGTCCTGAAGGAACTGCAGGAGTTATGCGAGCGTTGATGAAAACGGATGCTCCAAATGGTGGTGATGTAAGAGTTTACTATTTAGGTCCTATGTTTAGAGGCGAGAGACCTGCGGCGGGCAGAAAGAGACAGTTTCATCAAATAGGAGTTGAAGTTGTAGGTAAAATAGGACCTGAATTTGATGCCGAATGTATCACTATGCTTGCACATTATTTGAGAGAATTAAAAATAACAGGGGCTAAAATTCTTATAAATACACGCGGTACAGCAGAAGATAGAGGTCCTGCAGAAAAGGCGCTTCGTGATTATTTTTTAGCTAAAATAGAAACTATGTGTGCTGATTGTCAGGAAAGAATAAATAATAATGTTTGGCGGATTTTGGATTGTAAATCAATGCAGTGTCAAGAGCATATAATAAATTCTCCTAAAATCATAAATCTATTTTCTCAAAACACACAGGATTATTTTGCGAAAGTCGTTGAAATCCTTGCTAAGCAGAGAATAGATTTTTCAATTGAAGATAGGCTCGTTCGAGGATTGGATTATTATGAACATACTGTATTTGAAATTACTCACGATGGGCTTGGAGGTCAAAATGCAATAGCAGGCGGAGGACGTTATCGTATTTTAGTTCCTGGTTCCAATAAGCCTTTAATTGGTGTTGGCTTTGCTGCAGGAGTTGAGAGATTAATTATGGTGCAAGACGCATGTCATGCCGATATTGCTAAACAGAAAAAACCAGCTATTTTTATTGCAAGTTTAGGATATAATGCAAAACTTGAAAATATGAAATTGGCACTTGAATTAAGGTGTAATAATATTCCAGTTGTAATTGAATTAGAAGATAAAAGCATGAAAGCTCAGATGCGTTCAGCTGGTAAATTTGATATAAAAGCTATACTGACACGAGGAGATTCTGAACTTGAAAAAAACACTGTAGTTTTAAAAAATTTAAATACAGGTGAACAGAAAGAGATTGCAATAATAAATGTTGTTGAAGAGATGAAAATTTTGTTTGAAGTGTAACTTGTTTATTATTTTAGAATTTCTAAAAAAAGGCGTGTTGTTTTATTGGAGTTTAGGTTGCCTTCTGAGATATTTTCATCAAATGTTTTGAAGTATCTTTCTTGTTTGGAGTACAACGGCCAATTTGTTAAAGGAATGTTATTAATTGGAGAATTTTTAATAAATTCAATCCATGCTGAAACCATAGATTCTGAAAGATTGCAATCTGTTAAATTTGAACTTAAATTTTCTGGGAGATTGCCCATGAAATATTGGATTTCAGATGAGTGATATGCACCATATAATTCACATAATCTGCTACATGAAACTCTGTTAAAAGAGAATATGTACGTATTTTGTGAAGTTGAATTATAATCAGCAATTCTTAGTTCAGGAATTATAAATCCTGCAAATTTAAAAACTAACTGTATTATTTTTATTCTTTCCGCAAAAGTTTTATCAGGAAAAAAGGCATATATCTTTTCAGCAAAACTATTTCCAAGTCTGTTTTTAAGCCAAACGATATATTCTGCTCGGGACATTTGTTTTAATTGTGACGTAAATACCGTTCCTTCATCATTTGTGAAACCAAGCATCATGGGTAGTTTTCTAAAACTATTATTCCTTATAGATTCTTCAAGTCCTCCTTTTGGAAAAATTTCATCATCTTCAACAATTGAAAATTCAGGTTCAGTAGGGAAAAAATGGTTAATTGGTGTATGGGAAATAAATCGTTTTATAGGTATTTTCTGAAGGTTTGCAAAGGAAGTGTTGGCTAAGTTTAATTTTGATAAAAGGCGTTCTGTATTGTGGTAAACTTCATCTGGTGTGCCATATGCCTTTGGCATAAATCTTCTTAAAGCTTCAATTGTACCGCTTAAAAGTATTACTTTATGAAAAAGTTCTTTCGTTTTTGCTGATGTTAAAAGTGCAGTTATAGAAAATGCCCCAACAGACTCACCGCCAACTGTTATATTATTTGAATCACCACCAAAAACTTCAATGTTTTCTTTGACCCATTCAAGTGCTAAGAGTTGATCTTTAAGACCATAATTGCAGTCAAAACAACCTGGTTTTTCTTCGTTTTTTAAAACCATAAAACCCAGTGATGAAAGCCTGTAATTAAATGATACAAATAATATTCCGTGTTCAGCTAAATGTCTTCCATTATAAGCAGGAAAAGAAGATGAGCCTGACACGAACCCTCCGCCATATATCCAGACAAAAACAGGAATTTTAGGATGTTTTTGTGATGGTTTCCAAATATTTAGGAAAAGGCAATCTTCTGATTCATTTAATTTTGTTTTTGTTGAGGAGAATTGTATAGGTGAATTACCAAAATTATCAGCAATTATGACTGACGCTTGAGGCATGTATTTTTCTGGAGCTTTCCATCTTAACGTGCCTATGGGGGGCTGTGCAAATGGTATTCCCAAAAAAGCAGTAACTATTCCATCGTCTTTGCCTATAATTTTTCCTGAGGCGGTTTCTACTATTTTTTTAACAACGGACATTCGTTTTGCTATAATCTTCCAGTTAAGAATTAATAAATTTTAAATGATACTATATGGGGGCTTTTAAAACATTTTCTTTGTGCTAAAGTTATTTTCAACATGTTGATAAATGTTGAAATAAGCGCTATTTTCTTTACTCTGTGCTGAATAATACTAGTGATTTATGTTAAAATTTTCAATTTCAATATCGTTTTTTATATTTATATATGAGGAGTTGTTAAATGAAAAAAGTTGTAATTGTGGGATGTGGTTTTGCAGGTTTGAGTGCTGCAAAAATTCTTGGTCAATATGTCGACGTGGATGTTACAATTATAGACTCTAGAAATCATCATCTTTTTCAGCCGCTTCTTTATCAAGTAGCCACAGGCGAGCTTGATCCATCACACATTGCCGCTCCGATAAGAAGTATTCTTTCAAAGTATGACAATATAAAAGTTTTAAAAGATACAGCGGTTGACGTTGATTTAGATAAAAAAATTCTTTTAACAGTAAATGGTGAATTTAAATATGATTATCTTCTTGTTGCCTGCGGTGCAAAGCACTCTTATTTCGGGAACGACGCTTGGGAAGAGTTTGCACCTGGTTTAAAATCGATAGAAGGGGCTTTGGAGATAAAGAATAGAATTTTCGAAGCTTTTGAGGTGGCAGAGAGCACTGACGATCTTAAAATAAGAGCTAAAAATTTATCGTTTGTAGTTGTTGGTGGTGGAGCAACAGGAGTCGAATTGGCTGGTGCCATAGCCGACCTTTCTAAGTTTATTTTAAGAAAAGACTTTTCAAAGATAAATACTGCTGAAACTAAAATATTTTTAGTGGAAGGAGAAAAGAGAATTTTGTCGGCATTTTCTGAAAAAACTTCAAAAAAAGCAGAGCAGTTCTTTAAAAAAATGGGAGTAGAACTTGTTCTTGGTAAGCATGTAACTTCAATAGATAAAGATGGAGTTATGATCGGAAATACCAGAATTGAAGCGGCAACAGTACTTTGGGGAGCCGGAGTAAAAGCTCAAAACTTCATCAAGTCTGAGAAGGTAGAAATTGATAGAGCGGGGAGAGTTGCAGTAGAAAAGGATCTTTCGTTGAAAAATTACCCTGAAGTGTTTGTAGCTGGAGATGGTTCTCTTGCAAAAAATAGGCATGATAAGCCTTATCCTGGAGTAGCTACTGTAGCGCTACAACAGGGAAGAATGGCAGGTATAAATATACTTAGAAGCGTAACAGGCAGGAAGACATTTAAGTTCTTTTATATGAATAGAGGAAAGGCTGCTACTATCGGTAAAGGCAAGGCTGTGATGGAAATTTGGGGCTACAGGACAGCTGGATTTAAAGCATGGATGGTTTGGCTTGCAATTCATGTAATTTTCCTTAACGGTATGCGCAATAGGCTTTTTGTACTTCTTCAATGGGTTTCTTTTTATCTTTTGAGAAAAGGTGATGCCAGAATTATTTTGGAACGCGATTGGAGAATGTTTGCAAAAAAAGAGACGCAAAATGTGGTTTCTAAATAATTTTTATATAAGAATATTTTTTGAGAAGGTTAACAATAGATTAAGCCTTTCTTCCCAAAATATGAGAGATTTTACGTAATGAATTTTAATGAAAAACAATTGAATAATATTTTTGTTAACTCAGAACCTTCTCTTGATTCGTTTGCTGCAATGAAAGAATATTTTGATAGTTCATTAAAAAATCATATGTATGAATCAGAGTTGTGGAAAGATTTCGCCACCGATGAGAAAGAAATTCATGCAATGATATGCGAATTTCTTCTAGGTAACGGCAAAAGATTGAGACCTCTTCTATTTTTCATGTTATACGCCTCCTATGAAAAAAATGTAAATCATGAATTAAGTCGAAAATTGATGCTGTCTATGGAGCTTATTCATGCTTTTATACTGATACATGATGACATAATAGATAAATCGAATCAGAGGCGTATGAAGCCGACAATGCATCAAATTTTTAATGAATTTATTTTGAACGGAAAATCACATTATTCAACTCCTATCACAGGCGAAAATGTAGCGATGGTCGCAGGTGATATGCTGTATGCATATGCTATTGATCTTGTAAATGACACAGAATTGTCTAATGATATTCTTTCAAAAATTTTAAAGTTAATAACTAAAAGTGCTGTTTTTACTGCGTTGGGGGAATTTAAGGAGATAATTGGTACTTTTCGAGAAATTGGGTCATTTGCAAACGATGATGTGTTGTCATTATATGATTTAAAGACATCTTACTATACTTTTTTTGCACCGATGCAGATAGCTACAGTTCTTTCAGGCAAAGATTCTGACATTGAGGCGATAAAGTCGATATCTTTTTTATTAGGAAAATCTTTTCAGTTGGCAAATGATATTTCAGAACTCAGAGATTTTGGAGCAAATTATAATTTTCATCCTAAGGATTTTGAAGAAAAAAAAAGAACATTTGTCCTTTTGCAGACTTACACTCTTGTTTCACATGAAGAAAAACGATGGATTGATTCTTTTTTGAAATCAAACTCAAATGGAGTAGATGAATATAAATATCTTTACGATTTAATTATTAGCTCAGGAGCCTTTGATCAAACAGTTAATCTTGCAATAAACTATAAAAAAACAGCCTTTGAACAGATGCAAAACCTTACTCTTGCGGATGTTGATATTAATAAAATTAAGTTATACATGGATTTAATAATAAAAATAAACTAAAAAAGGAGAAACATGGAACTATTTTTCATCCAATTTTTTCAAAATTTGGGACACGAGTTTTGCACACCTGTATTTTGGGCAAGACTTCAATTTGCCTCAACTGCTATCATTCACTATATCTTTCCTCCTTTAACTATTGGTCTATCGCTTTTTATTGCAATATTAGAAACGGCTTATGTAAGGACAGGCAAGGAACATTATAAACGGATGGTTAAATTTTGGGGCAGGCTTTTTCTTATAAACTTTGCAGCTGGTGTGGTTACAGGAATTGTTATGGAATTTCAGTTTGGTATGAACTGGTCTGTTTTTTCAGGATACGTAGGCAGTGTGTTTGGTGTTCCTCTTGCTATTGAAATTCTTCTTGCATTTTTTATTGAATCAACCTTTTTGGGCCTCTGGATTTTTGGATGGGATAAAGTTGGTAAAAAGCTGCATGCAGCTTTTATATGGCTTGTTGCTATAGGCACAAGTTTGTCGGCTGTTTTTATCATTATTGCAAATTCATGGATGCAGGAACCTGTTGGATTTGCTATAAAAAACGGCAGAGCCGAATTGACAAGTTTGGGTGCAATAATGACAAGTGGTCAATTTTATCTTGAATTTTGGCATACATGGTTTGCCGCAATTTGCACAGCTGCTTTTTTTGTTATTGGAATAAGTGCCTATAATTTATTAAAAAAACGTGATTCAATTGTTTTTAAAACTTCTTTAAAATTTGTATCTATCTATGCATTAATAGGAATTATTGGAGTGGCTTATTATGGAGATGCGATGGCTTCATATATAGCAAAACATCAGCCTATGAAATTAGCAGCAATGGAGTCATTGTGGGAGAGTGAAAATCCTGCAGGTGAAAGCCTTTTTGCCATTCCTCTTTACAATGAACAGCGAAATGTGATAGATGTAAAAATACCGCATCTTCTTTCGATGCTTGTTTATAAACGCCTTGATGGAAAAATACTCGGCATAAAAGAGGTACAAAAAATGTATGTAGAACAGTATGGTCCAGGCAATTACGTGCCGCCTATACTTATTACATATTATGCTTTTAGGGCAATGGCAGGTGTCGCGATATTGATGCTGATAATTGCAATTTATCTTTTTATTAAATCAGGAATTAAAAATAATTTTAAATTTCGAAAACTCACGCTTTGGTGTCTTATCATTTCCATTATTTTTCCGTATATTGCAAACATAACAGGGTGGATTGTCACAGAAGTTGGCAGGCAGCCGTGGATGGTAATGGGATTGTTGAAGACCTCTGAAGGTGTTTCCAATCATGAAATGTATTCAGTTATAATTTCATTGGGTGTTTTAGTTGTCGTGTTCGGAATAGTCGCATTAGTTGCGATTTATCTGTTATGGAAATTTGCAATTGCTGGGACAAAAGATTTTCTGCCTGAAGGGTATGTAGAAACGGAGGATAAATAATTATGGTACTGGAAATAATATGGTTTGCATTAGTTGTGATCTTATTTATGGGATTTTTTTTCCTTGATGGCTTTGATTACGGAATAGGAATTTTACTGCCTTTTATTGCGAGGAAAGAAAATTCCAGGAGGATGGTAATAAACACAATTGGCGGAGTTTGGGACGGTAATGAAGTTTGGCTGATTGCTGCAGGCGGTGCTATTTTTGCCGCTTTTCCTTACTGGTATGCCACGATGTTTAGTGGTTTTTATTTTGCATTGCTGGCTATATTGGTAGCACTTGCATTGAGAGGAATAAGCTTCGAGTTCAGAGGAAAGAGCAAATTCAGAATTTGGCGACGCACTTTTGATGGGACTTTTTTCCTTGGCAGCCTCCTTTTGGCACTTCTTTGGGGCGTTTTTGTAGGAAATTTGCTTCACGGTGTTCCTATAAATGCACAAATGGAGTATACAGGAAATTTTGGCACTCTCTTAAATGTTTATTCTTTGCTGTGTGGAGTTCTTTTTGTCTTCATTTTTGCTATGCATGGCGGAAGTTATCTTAGAATGAAAATACCGAAAAATCATAAAGTTATGATTAAATTAAATAATCATTTAAAATTTGTTCATAGATTAGGTTCATTGATATTTTTAGGATTTTTAATTTGGACATGTTTTGTCACACCAATTTTAAGTGATCCTGTCGGGCTGCCTTTAGCCGCAGTCTCATTTGTCTTATTTTTAGCATCTGGAATATATTTGAGTAAACCGCATCCATTCAATTTCATATGTACATCTCTCTCTGTAATAACTATTGTGGCATGCGTGTTTCTTCATAATTTCCCAAATGTACTTATTTCTACGACGAATCACGCATATAGCTTGACTGTATTTAATGCAAGTGCATCGTCATACAGCTTGTGGGTAATGCTGATAGTGGCAATAATTCTTGTTCCGATAATAATTATCTATCAGTGCTTGGCATATTGGTTTTTTAGACATAGAGTTAATGATGATCCAGGGTATTTGGAATATTAAGTAATGAAGGTAGATCGCCGTATTTTCGCTTTGATGGCAGGCGATTTGCCATATTTTGTGATTGCAATTCTTGGAAGCTTGGTAATTACGGTAATAACTGTATGCCAAGCTTATCTCATTTCATGGATAGTAGGAATATTTTTCATCAATCATAATGAACTTAAACACATAGTTTTTTATATTTCGTTATTTTTGGTATTTGCTGTGATTAGGTTTCCTATTTCATGGCTATCAGAAATTTCTGCATCTTTTTTGGGAATAAGAGTTAAAGAAAAAACAAGAAACCGCTTTTTTGACTCTTTAATTGCTCTTGGATCTGAATCGATGAAGGCAGAGAAGAGTGGTGAATTAGCAAACAGTGCAGTTGCTGGAATAGAATCATTGGAACCTTATTTTAGTCAGTACCTCCCCGCACTTATACTAGCTGTAGTTTCACCAATTATTTTTTTAATATTCGCCTATTTAACGGATCCTCTCTCAGGATTAGTTTTAACTATTACAGCCCCTCTTATCCCTATTTTTATGTTTTTGATTGGCTCTAAAGCACAGGACATGACCGATAAACAATGGAAAAGTTTAAGTTACTTCAGTTCTCACTTTTTAGATGTTCTTCAAGGTATTACCACTCTTAAATTTTTAGGTCAGTCAAAAAAACAGAGTCATAAAATCTCTGAAATTAGTGAAGAGTTTAGATTGGCTACGATGAAAACATTGCGGATTGCATTTCTTTCATCTTTGGTTCTTGAACTTGTAGCTACATTAAGCACAGCAGTTCTTGCCGTTGAAATTGGTGTTAGGCTGCTTTATGGATATATTGGTTATGAGCCTGCACTTTTTATTTTGATAATAGCACCTGAGTTTTATGCTCCTTTAAGAAACCTCGGGGCTAGATTTCATTCTGGAATGGAAGGGGTGAGCGTTGGAAAGAGAGTTTGCTCTGTTATAGATAAAGTTAACACTTTAAGTTTAAAAGATTCCAAAAAAGTTGTCCCTTTGCAAAATTTTCCAATAAAAATTGATTCTCTTTCGTATAGATATCCAGAACAGGAACGCTATGCTCTCAAATCAATAAATATGACAATTAATCAAAATGAAAAAATTGCAATTGTGGGCAAAACAGGTTCAGGAAAATCAACCTTTATCAAGATTCTTCTTAAGATTATAGATAAATATGATGGAACTATAAATTTGGGGAGATATGAATTAAATTTAATAGATGAAGATCATATAAAAAATCTTATTTCTTGGGCACCTCAAAAGCCATACCTTTTTAACAAAACTATAAAAGAGAACCTTTTACTTGCCAAACCTACTGCTGCAGACGAAGAAATTATGGAGAGTTTGAGACTCGCAGCATTGTCTGATTTCGTTAATTCTTTGAATAAAAAGCTTGATACGGTGATAGGGGAACGAGCAGTGCGGTTGAGCGGAGGACAAGCTCAACGAATATCGTTGGCAAGGCTGTTTTTAAAGAATTCTCCTATTGTTGTTCTTGATGAGTTTACTTCAAATCTGGACCCCATTTATGAAGCAGAGATTATGGGTAATTTAAATATGTGGGCTGTTGATAAAACGGTTATTACTGTAGCGCATAGAACGAATACCATTAAAAATGTCGATAGAATTTTTGTTTTTAATGATGGTGTAATAAGAGGGTAATCTTCACATTATGTACATTTTTAAACTCTTAAAACTTACAAAGCCATATTTTTGGTGGATGCTTTTAGGTTTGCTTTTGGCGTTTCTCACTATAGGAAGTGGTATAGGGCTGATGATGACGGCAGCATATCTTCTTGCATTTGCAGCGTTGAAACCACCTATTTATGAGCTGCAGATAGCGATTACTCTTGTTCGATTTTTTGGTACTTTTAGAGGCGTATTTCGTTATCTTGAACGCCTTGTGACGCACAATGTAACGTTTAAACTTTTAAAGCAATATAGAGTGTGGTTTTATGAAAAAATAGAACCGATCGCACCAGCAGGGCTTATTAAATACAATACAGGCGATATGTTGAGGCGTATTGTTGGTGACGTGGAAAGTCTTGAGAATCTATATATCAGAATAATGCTGCCTCCGCTCACTGCAATTTTTATATCTTTTTTGATTTATGGTGTTTTGCATGTCTTTGATTTTAAAATTGCATTTTTAACAATGGCTGCCCTCTATTTTTCAGGTTTGCTAATTCCTGCTGTTTCTTTGTTTTTAACTAAAAAAATGGGCGAAGAGATGACAGATATTAACTCTAAATTAACTGTTCTATCAATAGATTTGGTTCAGGGCATGAGTGATCTTTTTGTTTTTAACGGCATACGCTCCCATTTTGAAGAAATTAAGTCTAATAACAGACAACTATGCCGAATTCAAAAAAAAATGAGTATGATAAACTCCATTAATGTTTCGGCGTTAGGTTTAATAATGAATCTTACCGTAGCAATTGCTATTATTCTCATGAATGGACTTATAACTTCAGGAAATTTTGATGGTCTTTTTTCCTCTATGATTATTCTTGGAATAATGGCATCTTTTGAAAGTGTTACGCCGCTTCCGTTTGCGTTTCAACAGTTAGGCTCAACTTCAAGAGCTGCGTCAAGGGTATTTGAAATTATAGAGAAGAAACCACAAATTGAAATTGTCAGACCAATTAATAGACTCATTCTTTCTGAAAAAAATGCATCATTGTCTTTTGAAAAAGTATCTTTCTCTTATTCTGGAGATTCTGGATTTTCACTTAACGATATAACGATTAATTTTCAAAAAGGAGTCAATGCCGTTGTTGGAGCAAGTGGGTCTGGGAAAACTTCGTTGATTAATTTAATTTTTAAATTTTGGGAATATAAGTCAGGAAATATAAAGCTAAATGAAGTTGAACTGAAAAATTGCAGCCATGAAGATATTGCCAATTATATATCTGTCTGCCCTCAAAATGTCTATTTTTTTAATTTGTCTGTAAGAGAAAATTTGCTTTTGGCAAACGAAGATGCATCGGATGATGAGATTATAAAGGTGTTGAAGATGGCAGAAATTTTTGAAATAGTAAATGAATTAAATAATGGGTTGAACTCATTTGTAGGTGAACAAGGCTTAAAGCTTAGTGGTGGAGAAATTAGGAGATTAGGCATAGCAAGAACAATTTTAGCAGATTCACCAATTATGATTTTTGATGAACCTACTGCAGATTTGGATTCAAAAACAGCAGAAAAAATAATGAGTAACATTCTTGCTTTGAGTAAAGATAAAATAATCATCATTATAACGCATATAATAAGTGATATTTTTAGAGAGTTTAATCAAATAATTGTAATGAGCGATGGTAATTGCTTAGAAAAAGGAAAGCATTTAGAACTCATAAATAATAATAGTATTTACAAAAAGCTGTTTGCCATGCAAAACTGCGATGGTCTTTTATTGAAACAAAGCTAGATTTTATTCAAAAAAATTAATCATACCAAGATAATGAGAAGTAAACATGAAAGAACAAAACGCCATACAAGTATTTGAAGATAAAAAAGTAAGAACTTTTTGGGATGCAAGCCAAGAAAAATGGTATTTCTCAATAGTAGATGTTGTTGGAATTCTAACTGAAAGCCCAAATTCGAGGAATTATTGGAAAGTGTTAAAGCATCGATTGGTAAAAGAAGGAAACGAGTCGGTTACAAATTGTAACCAACTGAAAATGCAATCATCAGACGGAAAATTTTATCTTACTGATGTTGCCGACACTGAACAATTATTTCGCCTTATTCAATCTATTCCATCTTCCAAAGCAGAACCTTTTAAACTTTGGCTTGCGCAAACAGCATCTGAACGCTTAGATGAAATGCAAGATCCAGAATTAACTATTGATAGGGCTTTAGAGCAATATTTACAGCTTGGTTATTCTGAAAATTGGATTAATCAACGTTTAAAAAGTATTGAAGTAAGAAAAGAATTGACTGATGAATGGAAAAGAATAGGAATAAAAGAAGGCGTTCAATTTGCATCGTTAACTGATATCATTACAAAAGCATGGAGCGACAAAACCACCAAAGAGTACAAAATATTGAAAGGGCTGAAAAAAGAAAACCTACGAGATAATATGACAAACACTGAACTTATTTTGAATATGCTTGCAGAAGCATCTACAAAGGATATATCAGCCGCAATTAACCCAAAAGATTTTGAAGAAAGCAAAAAAGCAGCAAAACAAGGCGGTAATGTTGCCAAAGTAGCCAGACTTGAACTTGAAGCCAAAACTAGTAAAAAAGTAGTAACAGCACTAAATGCAAAAACTATTTTACTTGAGAATGAAACTCTTAAAAAACTGAATCCTAAAGAGCCTAAAAAATAATGAGCAGTTATTATTCTATGCAAAATGACCTTAAAGTATGGATATTTGCATGCAGGCCTAAAACGCTTACGGCGGTGATTGTTCCTGTATTGATGGGGACGGTGATTGCGTCTTCTTATGTGCATTTAAATATGTGGATTGCAATTTGCACGTTTATCTCTGCCATTTTTATTCAAATAGGGACAAATTTGGCAAATGATTATTTTGACTATAAAAAAGGAGCAGATTCGCAAGAGCGGCTTGGACCAAAACGTTATACAGGCAGTGAGTTAACAACAGATAAAATAAAGCTTGGTGTGATTGTTTCGTTTGCTATAGCTGTAGTTTTTGGTTTTATTTTGCTTTTTCAAGGTGGATGGCCAATTTTTTGGATTGGGGTTTTGTCATTAATCTTCGGAGTGATGTATACTGGCGGACCTTTTCCGCTTGGTTATAATGGACTTGGTGAACTGTTTGTATTTGTTTTTTTTGGCCCAGTCGCTGTAGGCGGCACGTTTTATCTTCAAACGTATAACTACAATCCGTTTGTTTTTTTTATAGGATTTTCTCCTGGATTATTGTCTGCAGCAATTTTGGTTATAAATAATTTGCGTGATATTAAGACTGATAAAAATGTCAATAAAAAAACTCTTGCTGTCAAGTTTGGGGCGGATTTTGCCATCAAAGAGTATATTTATTTAATACTTTTTGCTTCAATTATTCCAATAATATTAGGGATATTATGTCTTTCTCATTGGCCTATAACAGCATCAGGAATTATCAATTTTATATTATTTATACCTTTAATAAAAAGAGTTAAAAATGGGGAACGAGGAAGAGGTCTGAACTCAATTTTAGCATTAACATCTTTTCGACTTTTAATATTTGGCATCATTTTTTGTTTATTTTGGCTTTTATAAATCATTTACAGCAGAGAATAGAAATGCATATAAAAAAAATAAAATATTACAACTTTGAATCTTTATTTGAAGTGCCGATACATATAAAAGGACATACTTTAAATACCAAAAAAAGTATCATTATTTCTATTGAGGATGAGCTTGGAAATATAGCTTGTGGCGATATTTCGCCACTTCCTTTTTATAGTACTGAATCTTTTGAATCAGTTTGTGAAAATACAGGAGATTTATACGGGAAAATTATAGGATTTGCAACAGATATATCAACTGATCCTATTGATGTTATTTCTTCACTGAAAAATTTTGCCTTTTCTTCTTCTGTTATGTTTGGTTTGGAAACTGCTTTATTAAATCTCATAGCCAGCCGAAAAAAAGTTAACCTATATGACTTTTTCGGTAAAGAGCATTATAGATATGTTAAAATAGCTGGTCTTTTAACTGATTTAAACAGCAATTCACATAAAGAAATAAGCCGAATGGTAAATGATGGACACAAAAGCGTAAAAATAAAATTGGGGCGCGCTGATATAGATTTTGAATTAAAAACACTTTTGATGCTTTTAGGTTTTTTTCATAATAAGATTCTATTTAGGCTTGATGTAAATGGTCTGTGGAGTTTTGATGAGGCTGTTTATTTTTTAAATGCTATCAAATCTTCAGATTCAATTGAATTTGTCGAAGAACCGCTGCTAGATTATATGGAGATTAATAGACTTCATGAATTGTTCTCTATCCCATTTGCACTTGATGAAAATTTACAAAACTATTTATTGCTAAGTGGTTCAACTTTAAATTCAATATCTGCTGGAGTGATAAAGCCTTCTGTAATTGGAGGAATTTCTGAGTCTTTACGCCTGATATCTCTGCTTAATCAAAACAGTAAAAAAATTGTAATAAGCGATTCTTATTCAAATGGATTAGGTCTTGCACCTTTAATCAATTTAGCATCTGCATGCTGTGAAAGTATTCCGATGGGATTTGATACTTATTCAAATATGAAAACAGACGTGTTGAAAAAGAAATTTAAAGTTAAAAACGGTAAATTTGATTTGAGAAATATATGCAAGTACTCAAAAAGGATTAATACAGCCAAATTTGAAGGATTAACAGCCTTCTGATTTATGAATAAAAAAATTGATATTCTTAAAAAATTAAAACGATACTTTGACGCTGAATTTATAGTTACAGAGAATAGGGCGTTGACATTTAAAAAATTTGCTGAGTTCGCATTTTCTCTTTCCTTAACATATAAAAATTTTGGCGTGTCAGCCGGTGATGTGATTGCTGTTTCATTTAAGAACAGTTACTTTCAATCATTGCATATACTTTCTTTGTTTTTGTATGGAGCCATTCCATTTTCATTATCTCAGGAGTGGCTTGAAAAGAATTCAGAATCTAACATGATGAAAAAAGTTAAGTTTATTTTGAGTGATGATGAAGAATTGTATTGTTTAAAAATCATTAATATTGATTTAGCTATTTCGGGGCATGATATTTGGAAAAGAAAAAAAACAAACCTTAATCAACCAGTTTCAATAATTCTTACTTCAGGAAGCAGCGGCGTTCCCAAAGGGATTGTTCATTCATTAAAAAATCACTATTACAGTGCATTAGGTTCTTCTGAAAATATTTCGTTTGCAGAAGGGGACAGATGGCTGCTTTCTCTTCCATTGTATCATATATCAGGTTTATCTATTCTTTTTAGGAGCTTGTTTGCGGGTGGTTCTGTTTTTATTCCTGAAAAAAATAATAATTTGCCAGAGCTGTTGATTAAAAGAAAAATCACACATGTTTCACTTGTTCCTACTCAATTAAACAAGCTTATTGAAGATGACTATTTTATTGAAAATATTAGTCGTTTATCTCTAAAAACTATACTTGTCGGTGGAGATAAAATTCCAGAATGGCTGCTGAAAAGAACTATTGACTTGAATCTTCCTATTCATATTTCTTATGGCTCTTCCGAGATGAGTTCACAAATTGCTACAACAAAGAAGCTTAGCAGTTATACTCTTCCATTGACTTGTGGAACCCCTCTTAAGTATAGAAAATTGTGCATTGATAAAAAAGGTGGAATAAAGGTGGGAGGTAAAACTCTATTTTATGCTCAATTTAATGAGTTCGGAATTAAAAAGAACAGAAATAAATGGTTTAGCAGCGGAGATTTAGGAACTTATTTAAATGGAGAAATTTTAATTAAAGGCAGGAAAGATAACATGTTTATATGTGGAGGGAAAAATATTCACCCTGAACTTATAGAAAATGAGCTTGAAAAAATACCTGGAATCCAAAAAGCTATAGTAATTCCGCAAAATGATTTATTTTTGGGGAAAGTGCCAATCGCTTTTGTTAAAACGGATGGCAATTTTTTACTAGAAGAAGAAAAAATTAATGCTTTGTTGGGTAGAGCTCTGGGAAAATTTTTCATCCCTAAGTCGTATTATCAAATGCCAGCACAATTTTATTCAAACAACAAGATTAATCGAAACGCTATTTTAAAGTATTTTGAATCAGAAATATCTTAAATTTAGCTATAAAAGTTGGATATATCTTTATCTCATGCTTTATTCTTAGCTCACAAACTAATTGGAGTCCTTGATCTGATATGAATGCACAAAAAAAGAAAATTTGTCCACTGTTTTGGATGTTCATTATAGCTATATTTTTTTATGCTATATTTTTATTTATCCCTCAGTTTACTCCTTTTTTAAATAACCTCAGTTCATTTAATGTTCCAGAGTTAAATAAACTGTTTTCATTTTTGTTTTTAATATTATTAATCATAATTATGTTTTTTTTAACCTTAAAATCTAAAGAATTTATCTTATGTAAATTTCATAAAGTAGAAAAAGATGTGGCAGCTGCTATTTCAAGTGCCCCAATAATCCTTTTTGCAATTGATACGAAAGGCAATATTAAGGCTTCACTTGGCAAAGGTCTTCGTGCCTTGAAAATGAAGTCTGGCGGAATGGTTGGTAAAAATGTTTTTTCTGATTTCCCCTTGAGTTCTGCATTTATAAGTGAAGCGTTTGAAAAAGCTGTTGCAGGTCAAATTTTTTCAAAAAATATAAAAATCAGAAAACGCACTTATTCAACAACTTATTCACCTTATTCCAATCCTGAAGGAAAAATTGAAGGTGTAATAATTCTAGGCCTTGATATAACCAAGAAAATCCTTGAAGATGAAAAATTGCTTAATGAGAAGAATAAAGCCATTTTAGATTCTAAAAATAAGGGAAAACTTTTGGCAGAGGTAAGTCATGAAATAAGAACACCGCTTAATGTTGTAATTGGAATGGCTGACCTTGCAGAAAAAACAGATAATTATAACGTATTAAAAGAGTATGTTCATCATATAAAATCAGCATCAGTGATATTGCTTGGGCTTATAAATAATCTTCTTGATCTCTCCAAAATTGAATCTGGTGCATTAATTGCAAATGAGGATTTTTTTGATTTATCCGATGTGGTTTATTCTGTTGTCTCTTTTTTAAAAATTAAAGCTGCAGAAAAGGATTTAAAGTTAGAGTATACGATTTCAGACTCTTTGCCGCCTCTTTTTTTTGGAGACTCAGTAAAGTTGAAACAAATTTTAATTAACATAATATCAAATGCTGTCAAGTTTACAGATGAAGGCAAAGTTGAGCTTTTTGTGAACCATGTTGGTATGGAGAATCTGCCAAACAATGAAACGGCTGTATCCTTTGAAATAAAAGATACAGGTTATGGTATCCCTGAAGAAAAAATTCAAGATATTTTTAAGCCTTTTATTCAGCTTGATAATACAAAAGCTAAAAATTTAGGTGGTACAGGGCTTGGTTTGGCTATAGCTGATAGATTAGTTAATTTTTTTGGCGGAGAAATAAAAGTAAGAAATAATGAAGGCAACGGAACAACATTTAGCTTTACTCTTATTTTTAAAAATAAGGTAACGTCTGAATTTGATGGAATGCAAACTCAGTTGATTGATAAAAATTTTGTAAATAAGCTTGTTGAAAATGCAGTTGTTCCAAAAGGAGAATTTAAATTAATAAATAGGCAGGAAATAAAAATACTTTTAGCGGAGGACGATTCTCTTAACATTATATTGATGCGCGAGCTTTTTAAAAATGCAGGTTATATAGTTGATATTGTTTTTAATGGAGTTAACGCAGTTGAAGCTGTACGAAAAAGTAGTTATGATATTATTTTCCTAGATATTAACATGCCATTGATGAATGGTTTTGATGCTGCATCTATTATTAGAGATATATCAAAAGAACGCGGTGTTTATCCGACAATAATAGCCTTGACTGCCGACAGTAACGAGCCTATTGCTAATTTTAAAAAATCGTCCATAGATTTCGTCATTCATAAACCTATAAATATTAATGAACTGCTGAGTTTTATAGAATTAGCTGGCAATGAAAGTCAAAATGTTAACCCTATATCTCAATTTTTAGAAAAAGATAATAATAAAGATATTTTTGACATAAAAGATTTTATGTTCAGAATTAATAGCAACAAAGAACTTGCAAGACAATTGATAGCATATTTTATTGAAGCAGCTCCGTCATTAATAGAAAATATTGAGCGTAATTTAGATGAAGTAAATTATCCTAGAGCCAAAATCTCAGTACATGCCCTTAAGGGCGAAGCTTTGAGTCTTGGTGCCAAAAAAATGGGAGAAGATGCTGGTAAGCTTGAAGAATTATTAAAAGTAAATGACTTGGAAAATATCATTGATGCGGTTAATTTAATTAAATCTGACTTTGATGATTTTAGAAAAGTAGTTTTGAATAATATTATAAAATAATTGCGTTGAGTTTTATGAATGAAAATAGACCTATTTGGGCACCTTGGAGAATAGAATATATTTTATCCGATAAAACAGGAAAGTGTTTTTTGTGTGATAGAGAAAAAAAATCCTCGACTGAAGATGATTATATGGTAATTTATCGTGGAACGAAAGCGTTCGTAATGCTTAATGCTTTTCCTTACACTTCTGGACATGTTTTGATTGCTCCATATCGTCACACTTCAGATATGTCATCTCTAGAGGACGATCTTTTACTTGAAATTTCCAAATTAATGGTTATTTCTAAAGAAGTAATTACAGATGTAATGAAGCCTAATGGTTTTAATATCGGTTATAATATTGGATCCTCTGCTGGAGCAGGCTTGGAGGACCATTTACATTTACACATAGTTCCAAGATGGAGCGGAGATACAAATTTCATGTCTGTTTTAGCGAATTCACGAGTAATACCGCAAGCTTTGCATGACACGGCAAGGATACTCAAAGATGCATTTTCGGCTAGGTTATTGCGCGAATAAGAATATTTAAAAAATTTTTAGAAAGAATTTGCATTATTACCAGTTAATGGTAAAATAAAAGCCTTGTTCATTGCAAGCTCGGGTGGCGAAATGGCATACGCGCATGTTTGAGGGGCATGTGGAGCAATCCGTGGGGGTTCAAGTCCCCCCCCGAGTACCATAAAATTTGAGTTTAATAGAGTAGTAAAGGCTTAACTTGAAATAAGGTGCCCACATAGCTCAGCTGGTAGAGCACTTCCTTGGTAAGGAAGAGGTCACCAGTTCAAGTCCGGTTGTGGGCTCCATTTTGAATTTATATATAAAAATCAAGTAATAGAAGATAGCTTGGAGGATTAAAATCATGGCTAAAGAAAAATTCGAAAGAAAAAAAGAACATGTTAATATCGGTACTATTGGTCACGTTGACCATGGTAAAACTACTTTGACTGCCGCAATCACTATGACAATGGGAAAAATCCATGGTGGTGAAGTAAGAAAGTACGATGAAATCGACAATGCGCCAGAAGAAAAGGCTCGTGGAATCACAATTAACACAGCGCATGTTGAATATGAAAGCGATAAACGTCACTATGCACACGTAGACTGCCCAGGACATGCTGACTATATTAAGAATATGATCACAGGTGCTGCTCAGATGGACGGGGCTATTCTTGTTATAGCTGCAACTGACGGACCAATGGCTCAGACACGTGAGCATATCCTTCTTGCAAGACAGGTAGGAGTTCCTGCTATTGTTGTATTCTTAAACAAAACTGATCAAGTTGATGATGAAGAATTAATTGAACTTGTAGAGATGGAAGTAAGAGAACTTTTAAGTTCATACGATTTTCCTGGCGATGATATTCCAATCGTTAAAGGCTCTGCTTTGAAAGCAATGCAGGCTGAAGGTGATCCTTCAAAGCCAGAAGTTAAATGCATCATAGACTTGATTAAGGCTGTTGATGAATATATCCCAACTCCTGAACGTGCTGTTAACCTTCCTTTCCTATTGCCTATAGAAGATATATTCTCTATCGAAGGTCGTGGAACCGTAGTAACAGGAAGAATTGAACGCGGTATCGTAAAAACTGGCGAAACTGTAGAAATCGTTGGAATTAAAGATACAGCTAAAACTACTGTAACAGGCGTTGAAATGTTCCGTAAGATTCTTGATGAAGGTCGAGCTGGTGACAACGTTGGATGCCTTCTCCGTAGTACAAGAAAAGAAGATGTAGAACGTGGTCAGGTATTAGCTGCTCCAGGTTCAATCAAGCCACATACTAAATTCAAAGCTGAAATATATGTATTGTCAAAAGAAGAAGGCGGAAGACACACTCCATTCTTCACAAATTATAGACCACAGTTCTATTTTAGAACAACTGACGTTACAGGTATTATCAGACTTCCTGAAGGAACAGAAATGGTTATGCCTGGTGACAACACTACTATTGAAGTTGAACTTATCGCTCCTATCGCTATGGAAAAAACACTCCGTTTTGCTATTCGTGAAGGCGGAAGAACTGTAGCTTCAGGAAGAGTTACTGAGATCATAGCATAACATAATTAAGCAATATATATTTATCCGAGAACAGTAATGTTCTCGGTTTACCTTATATAAAAAGGTAGGTGAAAAAATGGCAAGAGAAATTATCACATTGGCCTGCACAGAGTGTAAGCATCGTAATTACACTACTGAAAAGGAAAAAAGAAATACTCCTGGAAGATTGGAAAAGAAAAAATTTTGTAAATTTGAAAAAAAACATACTCTTCACAGGGAAATAAAGTAATCAAAATAAACAAATATAGGTGAGTAGCTCAGTTGGTAGAGCAATGGTCTCCAAAACCGTAGGTCGCAGGTTCGAGCCCTGTCTCACCTGCCAATTATAGAGTGGATATTTTTATGAAGTGGTTAGCAAAAACAAGAAGCTTTATACATGGTACAATAGAAGAACTTGGAAAATGTACCTGGCCGAATAGAGATGAATTGGTAAAGGCTACAATAATTGTTTTAGTGGCTATTATTATTCTTACAGTTTTTGTAGCTGCTGTTGATTTTGGAAGTCAAAAGCTCGTAACTTGGCTTACAACAGGTTTATGATTTTAGGAAAAAGGCATTAAAAATAATGAGTACTTCTCAAAATGAAAATCAGGGCAAATGGTATGTAATCAAAGCCATGTCCGGACATGAAAACAAAGTTAAGGAAACTCTTGAACGCCAACTGAAAATGGAGGGGAATAACTTTCCAATTTATGAAGTACTTATTCCTACAGAGAGAGTCTCAGAAGTCAAAAAAGGCGAGAAAGTGACGTCTTCTAGGAAATTTTTTCCTGGTTATGTACTTGTTCGAATGGATTTGTATGATTCTGAAAACAAGCTTAGGGAAGATGTTTGGTACTTTATAAGAGAGACAAAAAGCATAATTAATTTTATAGGTTGCGGTGCTGATAGAAGACCGATACCTCTGACTCAAGATGAAGTTAACAATCTTTTAAATCAAGTTGAAGAGCGTAAAGACAGTGTTAAGTCAAAAGTTAATTTTGAAGCAGGCGAGATAGTCAGAATAAAAGATGGCGCATTTGAGAATTTTGAAGGTGTAGTACAAGAGATAGATGAAGATAGAGGCAAACTTAAAGTTATGGTTGCTATTTTTGGTAGATCTACACCGATAGAGTTAGAATTTTGGCAGGTTGAAAAGGAAGTGTAGGAACGGACCTTTCAAGTTGCGTGTAAAATAAATAGGAATGTGGGAGAAAATCCGTTCTTTCAAACCACAGGAAGTAAGGTAAAAAATGGCTAAAAAAGTAACTGCAGAAATTAAATTGCAGATTCCAGCAGGACAAGCTAATCCTGCACCGCCAGTAGGTCCTGCATTAGGACAGGCAGGCGTGAATATTATGGAATTCTGCAAAAAATTCAATGCTGCTACTCAGTCACAGGCAGGACTTGTTATCCCTGTTGTTATTACAGTGTTTCAAGACAGGTCTTTCACCTTCATTACCAAATCACCCCCAGCATCAGTGTTGTTAAAAAAAGCTGCAGGCTTAGCTTCTGCTTCTAAAACACCTGGTAAGGAAAAAGTTGGTAAAGTGACTAGAGCGCAGGTTTTAGAAATCGCTAAACTGAAAGCAAAAGATTTAAATGCAAGAAGTGAAGCTGCTGCAATCAAAGTAATTGAAGGCACAGCTAGAAGCATGGGAATCGAGGTGGCAGATGTTTAGAAGTAAATTATATAAAGTTCAGACATCAAAAATTGACAAGCAAAAACAGTATGAACTTAACGAAGCTCTTGAGATTCTTAAGTCATTGCCTCAAGTAAAATTTGATCAAACTGTAGAAATAGCATTTAAACTTGGTATTGACACAAAAAAATCTGATCAGACAATAAGAGGAGCTGTAACGTTACCTAAAGGAACCGGTAAAAAAGTAACTGTAGCCGTGGTTGCTGAAGGTGATGCTGCTGATAGTGCAAGAAGTGCTGGAGCAGATTTTGTCGGTGGTGAAGATCTGATTGAAAAAATTAAAGGCGGTTGGTTTGAATTCGATTCATTGATTGCAACTCCAGACGCAATGCCTAAATTAAGAGCTTTAGGAAAGATCTTAGGTCCAAGAGGACTTATGCCAAACCCTAAAACTGGTACAGTAACTGAAAATACTGCTGCTGCTGTTAAAGAGGCAAAGGCTGGTAGAGTTGAATATAGAGCAGACAAAGGCGGATGTGCACACGTTCCAGTTGGAAAATTGTCATTTAATGTAAATGATTTAGTGGAAAACTGCGATGCTGTAATACAGGCTTTAATTTCTTCTAGACCTAGTAGTTCTAAAGGAAATTTTATTTTAACATGTTCAGTTTGTTCTACGATGAGCCCCGGCATTAAAGTTAAAACAAATTTTAGCAAAACGGTGGCATAATGAGAGTAGAAAAAAAACAAATTGTAAGTGATATTGGCTCTATTATTGCTGAGTCCGCTTTTCTTTACATGATAAGCTATAAAGGACTTAAAGTAAAAGAGATTAATGAGTTGCGTGATACCCTTTACAAAGCCAATGCTAAATGTACTGTTTTAAAGAACAGAATGATTAAGCAGGCAGGAAAAGCTAACGGTATAGATGTTATTGCTGAGATGGACCTTAAAGGCGATACAGCAATGATTAGTGGTAAAGGCGATCCAGGAGCAGTAGCAAAATCTTTAAGTGATTTCGCTAAAACTTATAAGCAGGTAGAGTTCAAAGGTGGTTACCTTGATGGTTCTGCGTTGAGTGGAGCAGATGTAGAAGCTATATCAAAGCTTCCATCAAAAGAAGTTCTTCAAGCTCAATTACTTGGCACTCTTCAAGCTCCAATGTCAACTCTTGTCAGACTTTTCAATGCAAAACTTTCCAGCATTGTTTATGTTTTGGATTCATACAAAGAAAAAGTTAATAAATAATAAGTTTTAAATACAAAAATAGAGGTAAAAAATGTCTAATGTAGCAGTATCACCAGAAATGGAAAAATTCATATCATATGTAGAAAACATGACTGTTCTTGAACTTTCACAGCTTATCAAAGCTTTGGAAGAAAGACTTGGAGTATCAGCAGCAGCTCCTGTAGCTGCAGCAGGTGCAGCACCAGTTGCAGCAGCAGCTGAAGCAGCTGAAGAAAAAACAGAATTTAATGTTATTCTCGCAGCAGCTGGCGAAAAGAAAATTGAAGTAATTAAAGTTGTTAGAGCTTTAACAGGTCTTGGATTAAAAGATGCTAAAGACCTTGTAGAAGCTGCACCAAAAGCAGTAAAAGAAGCTGTAGGCAAAGATGAAGCTGAAAAAATTAAGAAAGAATTAGAAGCAGCTGGCGCAAAAGTTGAAATTAAGTAGTAATAAAATTACACTGATTTAATACAAACGGGAAACATGTTTAGACGTGTTTCCCGCTTTTGGCATTTTACCTTATTGAGGTAAATACATCTGCCTAATTACAAAATTCTTATTAATCCGGTGATTTAAGGTGTGGTATGATAGAACGTGTTAATTTGGGGAAATTAAGAGAAATTCTGCCGATTCCAAATCTAATTAGCGTGCAGGTTAAGTCGTATGAAGACTTCCTTCAAGATGATATGCAGCACGCTGATAGAAAGAATATTGGACTTCATGAAGTGATGCAGGAAATTTTCCCGATAGAAAGTTATGATAAACAGTGTATTTTGGAGTACATTTCCTACAAAATAGGCAAGACAAAACAAAATATAGTAGATTGTTTAAAAGATGGTGAAACATACGGTGCACCATTGCATATAGATTTTAGATTGACTTCAGCAGGAGAGGCAAAAACTGAATCTGTTTATATGGGCGAAGTTCCGTTAATGACCAATAAAGGAACATTTGTCATAAATGGAGCAGAAAGAGTTATTATAAGCCAGTTGCATAGATCTCCGGGTGTATGTTATGAGAAAAAGCAGCACACTTCTGGCAGAAACCTTTATTCATACAGAATAATTCCTGATAGAGGGTCTTGGCTGGAAGTTCAGTTTGACATTAATGACAATATTTATATTTACCTTGATAGAAAAAAGAGAAGAAGAAAATTCTTAATAACAACTCTTTTAAGAGCTATTGGTTACGAAACAGATAGAGACATTATCTCTAATGTATATGATATAAAATCAGAATCAGTTGCTTCTCTTTCTAAAGTTAAGGATATTACAGAGTATTATGCTTTTGAAGATATTGCTGATTCAGATGGCGAAACGTTGATTAGTGCTTACAGTCCATTGACTGAACAATCCGTTCATGATTTAAAATTGCAGGGAATAAAAACACTGGAAGTAATTCATATTCCAGATAAGGCAGATTACATTCTAAAATGTCTCCAACGAGATCCTGCCTGCACTCCTGACGAAGCTTTAAAAGAAATTTATCGCAGGATGAGACCAGGAGATCCTCCAAGCATTTCAAATTCAAAACAATTGATAGACCGTCTATTTTTTGATGTAAGAAGATATGATTTGGGGTTGGTTGGAAGATATAAAATAAATCAGAGACTTGGTCTGAATATTGATAAAAAAGTAAGAACTTTAACTAAAGAAGATTTACTTGCTTCAACAAAAATGCTTATGCATTTAAGATCAACGGCAGGGCCTGTTGATGATATTGACCATCTTGGCAATAGAAGAATAAAGACTGTCGGGGAACAGCTTCAAAATCAGGCTAGAATTGGTTTAGTAAGAACAGAACGTCTTATTCGTGAAAGAATGACTCTTTTGGGGATGAACGACGGAACAATGACCCCAGGCAAGCTTGTTAACCCTAAAGCATTTGCAAGTGTGATTAGAGATTTCTTTGCTAGAAGTCAATTATCTCAGTTTATGGATCAGACGAATCCATTGTCAGAGCTTACAAATAAGAGAAGACTTAGCGCTTTAGGACCAGGCGGATTGAATAGAGAAAGAGCCGGTTTTGAAGTACGTGACGTTCATGTAAGTCATTATGGACGTATATGCCCAATTGAAACTCCTGAAGGACCTAATATTGGTCTTATTTCATCTATTTCTTTGTATACAAGAATTAATGATTTTGGATTTCTTGAAACACCATATCGTGTGGTCAAAAACGGTAAAGCAACCGATGAAATAGAGTACTTAACAGCTGACGTTGAAGAGGAATATGTTATAGCTCAGGCTAATGCTCCTCTTGATGAAACTAATAAGTTTATAAATAAATTTGCGATGTGCAGACATAAAGGCGATTCAATGGAAAAACCTATTAAAGAGGTTAACTATATGGACGTTTCGCCTAAACAGCTTGTAAGTGCAGCCGCAGGATTGATACCATTCTTGGAACATGACGATGCAAATCGTGCACTTATGGGATCCAATATGCAGAGGCAGGCGGTAACTTTATTGACTACTGAATCTCCTATCGTAGGGACAGGTTTGGAAGGCAGAGTTGCTGTTGACACGAAAGCTGTTGTTAGTTCTTTAACAGACGGCATAGTAGCTGAAGTTTCTGGAGACACCATAGTTGTGACAGAAGATGGTTTGCCATTAAGTGAAACTAAAAAACCTAAAACAGCTCAGGTTTATGAACTTTATAAGTTTATTAGAACCAACGCAGGAACATGCATTAACCAAAGACCAATAGTTAATTCAGGTCAAAAAGTTAAAGTAGGTGATATTCTTGCAGACGGAGCTTCTACAGAAAATGGCGAGCTTGGACTTGGAAAAAATTTAACAGTAGCATTTATGTCATGGTCTGGTTACAACTATGAGGACGCTATTGTAATAAGCGAACGAATTGTAAAAGAAGATGTTTATACAAGTATTCATATTGCAGAATATGAAACAATCGCAAGAGACACAAAGCTTGGTCCAGAAGAAATTACAAGAGATATTCCCAACGTAAGCGAAGACGCATTAAAAAATCTCGGATCAGATGGTGTTATCAGACTTGGTTCAGAAGTAAAGCCTGGAGATATTCTTGTAGGTAAAATTACTCCTAAATCAGAAACAGAGCTTGCACCGGAAGAAAAATTGCTTAGAGCCATATTTGGTGAAAAAGCTGCAGATGTAAAAGATTCAAGCTTAATTGTAGGCAGTGGAACTACAGGGATCGTTATGGATGTTCGTATAGAACACGCAAAAGATCCTAACAGATCCTCAATGACTAAAACAGAGCTGAGACGTCAGGCTAAAACTATTAAAGATACAGCTAAATCAGAGTTGACTCTTTTGACGGAAGAACTCTATGACATGTTGTCAGAAGTTCTTTTAAAGGAGAAACTTCCATACCCAATTTATGATGGTTCATCATCTAAGGAAGAAACAATTTTGATTTCATCTAATAGAAGAGTAACCAGTAGTGGTGTAAATAAACTAGCACATAAGTTTAGAGATTTTGTAATGCAGGATTGCTCAATTAAAGACAAAATTGATGAAATTGTTGCTAAGTATAAACCAAAGTTTGATAGAATTGAAAGTGAACGAGATGTGGCTATTGAGGCTCTCGAAAGCGGAGAAGAAGTCGAATTTGGTGCTATTAAAAAAGTAAAAGTTTACATTGCTACAAAGAGAAAACTTCAAGTTGGTGATAAAATGGCAGGCCGCCATGGTAACAAAGGTATTGTTGCTAAAATAGTTCCTGAAGAAGATATGCCTTATATTTCTGATGGTACACCTGTTGATATAGTTCTTAACCCGCTTGGTGTACCTAGCCGTATGAATGTAGGGCAGGTTCTTGAAACTCATTTGGGATTTGCAGCCAGTCTTTTAGGCTTTAAAGTTGCTACACCAGTATTCGATGGTGCTTCTGAAGAAGTCATCAAGGAAATGCTTTGGAAAGCGAATGAAAAATATGCCGAAAGCCATGGTGAAAATCATCATTGGGGCTTCCTTTATCAGGATGGAAAATGGGTGTTTGATGGAAAAACAGAAGTTTATGATGGCCGCTCTGGGGACAAATTCAGCCAAAGAATTACAATAGGCAAAATTTATATGCTGAAACTTGACCACCTTGTCGCCAATAAAATTCATGCAAGGTCTGTTGGACCATATTCGCTTGTTACTCAGCAGCCTCTTGGAGGAAAAGCACAGCATGGAGGACAACGTTTTGGTGAAATGGAAGTTTGGGCGCTCGAAGCATATGGTGCTGCTTATACATTGCAAGAAATGCTTACAGTTAAGAGCGATGATGTCGTTGGCAGAACTAAAATCTATGAGTCAATAGTTAAAGGACAATGTATTCTTGAAGCAGGACGCCCTGAGTCATTCAACGTGTTGATGAAAGAAATGCAGAGTCTTGGACTGGATATTCAACTGGTAAAAGAAAACGCCCTTTCATAAATCTAATAAAGGAGATGTAATTGTGCCGGATAAATTTTCATTAAAAGGATTTGATCAGATTATTGATAATACCTTTAAGGCTGTTTCAATAAATGTCGCATCTCCTGAACGTATTCGTTCATGGAGTTATGGAGAAATTAAAAACCCAGAAACAATTAACTATAGAAGTTTTAAGCCTGAAAAAGGCGGGCTTTTCTGCGAAAGAATATTTGGTCCAACAAGGGACTGGGAATGCAGTTGCGGGAAGTTTAAACGTATCAAGCATAAAGGCGTTATTTGTGACCGTTGCGGAGTTGAAGTAACGGTTTCAAGGGTAAGACGTGAAAGAATGGGGCACATTGAACTTGCTGTACCTGTTTCTCACATTTGGTACTTCAAATGTATGCCTAGCCGATTAGGATTAATGCTTGATATGACTGCACGTTCTTTGGAGCGCGTTATTTATTATGAAGAATGGGTTGTTATCAACCCTGGAGATACGCCGTTAAAGACTTGTCAGACCTTAAGCGAAATTGAATATAGAGAAGCTGTAGAGCTTTATGGTGCAAATTCATTTGAAGCTGGAATGGGTGCTCCTGCAGTTCATTCCCTTCTCGCTAGAGTTGATTTAGGAGAACTCAAAGAAGACTTAAATACTCAAATGTTTGCCACTAAAAGCAAGGCTATACGCAAAAAAATAGCAAAAAGAGTAAGACTTGTTGAAGGTTTTCTTAATAGTGGTGCTAAACCTGAGTGGATGATACTGGAAGTTCTTCCCGTTATTCCGCCTGAATTAAGACCGCTCGTACCTTTGGAAGGCGGTCGTTTTGCTACTTATGACCTGAATGATTTATACAGAAGAGTTATATATAGAAATAACAGATTGAAAAACCTCCTTCAGTTAAAAACACCTGATGTGATTATCAGAAACGAAAAGAGAATGCTTCAGGAAGCTGTTGATGCTCTTTTAGACAACGGTCGTCACGGCAGGGCTATAACAGGTGCTGGAAACAGGCCTTTGAAATCTTTAAGTGATATGCTTAAAGGTAAAGGCGGTCGTTTTAGGCAAAACCTTTTAGGTAAGCGTGTTGATTATTCAGGACGTTCTGTAATTGTAGTAGGTCCTGAATTGAAGCTGGATCAGTGCGGTATTCCTAAGAAAATGGGGTTGACACTTTTTGAACCGTTTATTATCCGTCATTTAAAGGATAGAGGATTGGTTCACACAGTTAGAAGCGCAAAGAAAATGATAGAGCGTGAAGATAGTGTTGTATGGGATATTCTTGAAGAAGTAACCAAGGGACACCCTGTTCTTCTGAATAGAGCGCCAACGCTTCACAG
>ORMF011076611.1_pt1 | contig 31965 bp, 33 predicted proteins | sample 1779871 | NCBI WGS metagenome assembly ORMF01 (sample SAMEA104232316, study PRJEB22302) | groundwater metagenome | biome: forest; feature: aquifer; material: groundwater | place: USA | collected 2011-08-07 | depth 5.4 m | reverse complement strand
CTTAGCGGCCGAAAAATCGCCCTCGTTGTTTTGACCGGCAGCACGAAATGGTCACAGGTACGATTGCATCTCGAACGCATAGCTGGCGTCGTGAACGCCGCCACACCCAGCAGCTATGCCGAGGTGGAAATTCCCTTCGACTAAAACTTCCCCGTCCCGGCTTTCCACTTTCGCTCGAATAAAGTGCTTTGAGGGATAGCTCTGATCCCTTTCGCGGAAGTCCAACGAGCTTTTGATTTGAGCGCGTCAGTTCAATTCCGCGACAAAAGACGATATCCGGGTGGCCTTCTCCGGCAACTTCTACTTCGGTTGTGAGGCGGACGATAGAACTACCATGTGGGCCTTCGATCCCCGTATGGGGTTTCGCCTACGGCCGGTCTTCAGCTCGGACTTCACCCAGTTCGATGTGCCTGATTTCCGCGAGGTGATTCCTGAAGCGTTTGAGATGGTCGAGAAGGGCTTCGTCACCGAGCAGGATTTTCGCGAGTTCACCTTCGCCAACGCCGCCACGCTACACACGCGCAACAACCCGGACTTCTTCAAGGGAACCGTTGTCGAGCAAGCGGTGGCCGATGAGTTGGGACTGTAGACGCGGATGCCGATTGCGAATGCGTAAGCAGATGCAATAGCCGCGAGCCGTTGATCCTTCAATGAGGATCCACGAAGAAAGTCTGGAAGTAGAGTCAGCCCCCCGAATCCTGCTGAAAGCAACCTATCTGGTCAAGGTTCAAGACCTGACTCTCAATCCCCTCTGTACACGGTCGCTACCGCGTCGATTTGTTGACCCGGCTGCGCACCAAAGATCAAGACGTGATCGATCTGTGGTCGGCCCGTGACGCTTTGGTCATGAAGGCTTTGTCGATGGTGTTGCCCCGCGTGCTTGGGCTGTCAGAAAGCTGCACGCATCTCAATGGCCATGGCGGTGCCAAGTTTGCCGTGCGCGAGGCGATGAAGCGCTTGCCCGATTACCGCTTCGTGCTTAAGACCGATGTAAAGTCGTTTTACGCCTCCATCGATCACGACCTGTTAATGGACCGCTTGGAGAAGTGTGTCAAAGACCGCCGTTTGCTCAAACGGCTGGTGCAATACGTAAAGCGCCCTTCTGAGCGCGGTGGGCTTTACTAGGACCACGACCACGGCAGCGCCCTAGGTTCGCCGCTCAGTCCGATCATCGGCGCGTTTTTCTCAAAGGAGCTGGACGAAAGAGGACATTAAGTCAGTACTGATTCTGCTGAAAAACCCTATGAATGCTTCGACGAGGCTCAGCATGAACGGAAAATCTGCAATGATTTCAGAGGCTCCTCCGTTCGTCCTGAGGCTCTCGAAGGATGAACGGAAGGTTTTTCAGCAGAATCGTCAATACTTAGGCCTGACCCCTGACCCCATGTGCCTACTTGACCTGCCTGCTAATGGGTGACCCCAATCCCTGACCTGTAAAGTGTGACTTGACAGACCGTACCCTGCCAGCTAATCTCGCCCAATGAAGATCCGAAATGTCATCCATCGGGGACTGCGGCGGTTTATTGAGAGTGATGATGCTTCTGGTCTCTCTGCGTCTGTTGTCGAGAAGGTCCGCAACATCGTGACTTTCCTGCAGGAGATGGAAAACCCGAAGGAGCTCCAAGACATTTCGAGCTGGAAAGTTCATCAGCTCACCGGAGATCGCAAGGGTACGTGGAGCCTCACGGTCACGCGGAACTGGCGGATGACATTCCGGATCGACCGAAACGATGGAGAAATAATTGACCTCGATTACGAGGATTACCACTGAAGGAGAAAAATATGATTCGCATGGCACGCCCGGCTCATCCGGGACAGTTTATCAGGATGGAAGTAATTGAGCCTCTGGATCTCTCTGTAACCAGGGCCGCAGAAATCATCGGTGTTACCAGGCCCGCACTTTCCGCGCTGCTAAATGGGCGCGCCTCGCTCTCGCCTGATATGGCGCTCCGGATCGAGAAGGCTTTCGGCGCAAAAATGGACACGCTTTTAAAGATGCAGACAGCCTACGACATTGCCGAGACCAGGAATAGGGAAGGGGATATCAAGGTCAAGCGCTATGTTGCGAAGCCCGATACCAACAAGCAACCAAGATTGCTTTCTTCGGGAAGATGATATCGTTCACATACCGGAGACAGCCAGGTGGGAGACAAAAAGGGGACGGGATGTGTTTAAGGTCATGATGAGTACGCGGGATCAAAGTTCCTGAAAACTAACTTCGAGTGCACGGTCATTGAAACAAACTTCAAATTCGTTAAAGACGCCGGTTCCCTCGAGAAGGTTGACGGGGACCGGACCGCGCCAGCCGCGCTCCCACTCATGCTCACTTGGCCCGCCCCAGCTCGTCATCGATCACGCGGACGAAATTTTCCAGCGGCGCGGCGTCGACGAGCATTCTCCCATTGATGAATAACGCCGGCGTAATTTCGGTGGCAGGACGGTTTGGAAACTTCTTTTTGATTTCCGAGGAAAGTTCTTCGATCTCTTCGGCAGCGATGGCTTTTTGAAGTCGCGTAGGTCAATAAGGCATGCCTGACACCGAAACGTAGCGCTGGCGATAGTGCTCGATGCGTTCAAGATAAGCGCTTCGGTCTTGGTCGTCTTGAAAGGTTCTTTGCCGTTGATTGCCGCGCGCAATCACATGATAAAGCGCACCGTCAAACTCGACTCTGGGCTTGCGTGCCATGGAGCGAAAGTAGCAAGAAAGAAGACATTAAGTCAATACTCAGGCCTGACCCTAATCCTGACTCCTGACCCTAATCCTGACTAAAGCGCACCGTCAAACTCGACTCTGGGCTTGCGTGCCATGGAGCGAAAGTAGCAAGAAAGAAGACATTAAGTCAATACTCAGGCCTGACCCTAATCCCTGACTCCTGCCCGAGGAGGAAGCGTTGAGAAGACTGCGCGAGAAGCTGCCTGGGCGAACCTTGATCGCGAAGGTTGCCCGCTGGGATATTGGCGACCTGGGAAAGATAATTTTCGCTGTAGATGCGCATCGCGAGAGCTGCGGTGTGCCAACCGCTGGCGATCAAGCCGCCGTAGATGCTCTGCTTCGCCGCTTCCTTATCCGTATGGTTAGAGAGCGGCACGAACCGTTTGCCGAAGTCGAGGACTTCCTGCTCGTCGACGGCGATGGAACCGAACTCGTGCACCGCGCCAGGAACGTAGTCTTCGAAGTAGCGGTCATCGGGAGGCGTGGTGAACATAGTCTTGTTTATGATTTTCCACTGGCTATTCAGCCGCCCGGCCCGCGACTACTTAATTTGCTCTTGCCCGAGGCTCTCAGTCCGGAACTTTCGACTGGATGTAGAAGAGACCGTTGGGGTCCATGGTGGTGACGATCTTGGTGCGCAGCCAGCCGCCTTTGACACGCTTTTCTTTTTCTTCCGGCGAGTCGTAATCGGCGGCGGTCATCGGCGACTTAACGCCGACTTCGCCGTACTCGATGGCCTCCCAGGGAACTTCCAAGGGATTGCCATTCGCCGGATTGAGCGGCCAGACATCCACGTTGGTTACGGGGATTCCCACGGCGGTGTCGAGATACCAGGTGGGATGAGAGGAAAAAACCGGTCCCGCTTCAGCCGACCCGAAGGCCAATAACGCGGGCTTGCCGAGCAGGTTTTTCAAGCGCAACCGTCCGAGCGCGGTAAACGGCCCGGTGGTCGAAACAAACAAACCCTGAAGGCTTTCCTTGAAAGCCTGGACCACCGGCCGGTGGCTCGGCTGATAGAGCAACCGCGCCTCGGGGCGGGAAAGCATGGTGTAAATCGGATGATGCTCCCTGACTCCGTGGGCGAGTTTATCGGGGTCCTGCAAGTCTACGACCAGGCAGGTGCCGCCGCGAAACAGAATCGGCAGCAAGCTGTATAACCCTTCCCAGGTGTAAAGTGGCTGCGCGGCCAGGACGAGATCCTCGGTCTTGAGCGGCACAAATGTGCTCCACGACACGGCGCCGGCGAGCAGCGATTTGTGGCTGTGATAGGCGAGCCCGCCGCCTTCCATCGCGAGCGCGAGCGCGGGCGCGCCAAGGTCCTGGCGGCCGCGCGGCGCGGCGGTCGCTGGTTTGGTCTCGCGCAGCTCCGGTAACGAAAGGATTCGCACCCCCTGCGATGAAGCCTCGATGGAGCGGCGTACGGTGTCGTCGACCAATGCCAGGTCGGGACGAAACAGTTGTAGTTGCGCCGTGAGCTGCGCCTGCGGCAAGGTGGGATTCATTAAAAAAACCACGGCGCGCGCCTTGAGCGCGCCGAAGACGACTTTCATGAGCTCAAGCGGATCCGCCACCGCGATCGCGACGCGATTGCCCTTTCCTTCGAGTGAAGTAACGATGGTCTTCATCGCCTGGTCCAGGTCCGCCAGGAACTGCTTGTAGCTGAGCGGACCCTGGTGGCCGATCAGCGCCGGGCGGTCCGGCGTTCTTTTTCCCGGCCGGGCCACCAGCCCGTCGTCGATGGGTATGCCGGGAATCGCCAGGTAGCGATAAACGTCTTCCGGCCAATATCCGGCGGTTAGGCCGACAGCTCCTTTAGACACGCGCTCCCCTCCAGTCCTTTTCTTCGATCACGGTCACGCCTTTCCAACGCTGCGGTAGTTCTTCCGCCCACTCCTGGGTCGCCTCGACGTTGAGTTGCTTGCGCAGCAAGTTCGCGATCCGCACGCGGATTTCTTCCAAGTTGCCCGAAGCAGGCTTCTGCATCAACAGCGTGAGCCGATCCATTTTATTTTTGCCGCGCACCACGGCAAAAGGAAGATTGACCAGCTCCGGCAATTCATCCAGGCATACGCGCACGTCGTAGGGAACGATCCGTTGCCCGGCGATCTCCACCTCGTTGGCGCGCCGGTCGTAGACCTCCATGCGCGGCCAGCTTCTGCCGCAGGGGCAAGCGCCGGGAAGAATCACGCCCAGGTCTTCGGTGTCGTAACGGAGGAAAATGGAACCATGCGGGATGAGCGTGGTGATGACGACGTTGCCTCTTTGTCCCGCCGGCAGCGGCGCGCCGCTTTTCGGGTCGATGATCTCCACGAAGCAGCAATCCGCGAAGATATGATGGCCGCAGTGCGAGGCGCACTCCATGGCGGTGAGCCCTTCAGGGTTGCCCAGCCCTTCGAAGATATCGCCCACGCGCAGCTCGCGTACGAGCTGCTGCCGCGAGCGCGGCGTCATCGGCGCGCCGACGGCGAGAATTGATTTGACGCTGCGGAAAACGTCCGCCGGATTCTCGCCGCGCCGGCGGCATTCCGCCAAGATCGCATACAGCATTGGCAGGAAGATGGAAACAAAGTCGGGTTTGGCGTCGCTGATCGCATCGATGAAGTTGCCGGCGTTGCGCGGCAGAAAAGTGCCCCAGGGAACCACGGTGCTTACGCCGAGGCGCTCGATCAGACGGCTCTCTTGAACCGAGAGACTATGCCAGGCGGGCGCGGCCATGAGCATGCGCATGCCGGGGCGGAGCCCGGCCCACCAGTAGGCGCGCAGCAGCGAATCGCCGCGCAGCGCGCGCCACTTGCGCGGCAGATAGAGAAAAGAGCTGCCGAGGGTCCCCGAAGTCATGCATAAGACCGCCGGCTCTTTGCGAGCGATAGTTTCCAGCCCGAAATCGAAGCGTCCTTGCCGCCTGATCTCCTGCAACACGTCTTGCTTGGAAAACGTCGGTATTCGAGCAAGATCGCCGAGGGTCTTCACTTGTTCGGGTTCAACTTTGGCGCGCGCCAAACGCTGCCGGTAATACGGTAGCCGGCGGTAAACGTGGCGGAGCAGCCGCTGGATCTTTTGCAGCTGAAACTTCGCGAGCCTCTCCTCCCGCCATCTGTCCGTGGCGTCGGGAGCGACACGTCTCGCGCCGTTTTTCATACCGCGATCCTCAGATCTTTCGGGCCCATGGGGCAACCCGAAGGCTCGAGGGATCCCCGCACTTGGCTGAGATAACGCACAGTGGGGGAGGTTCCGGCAAACCAGTTGGTGACGACCAGCGGGTTTTCCGCCGCGCCATCTCCTTCTGCGAGCGTCTCGACGAAGTATGCATCCCGCCGGCAGTGCAACAGCCGGCAGCGCGGGCACTCCATGGCCAGAAACATCGCCGCGTCGATGCGCAGCAGGCGATAAATGGGCACGCCCAGACGCTTCTCGAAGCTGCGGCGCTCCTCATCGGAGAGCAAAGATTCGTTCTCCGCGGCCACCAGCGCTTGCGTGTAATCGGCGAGCCGTAGCGCTTGTCGTTCGACCTCCATGGTCAAAGCGTGCAGGCAATCGTGGCGGATGAAAAAAACGCGCGGCCGGACGTAACGCAAAATTTCGACGGCCCGCGGGCTCATGTTGGCCACACCGTCGTTGCAGACCGGCAGGCAGCCAAGGAGATCGGCGGCGCCGCGGTCCAGATAAGGCGTAAAGGAGGAGGCGGCAAGATAAGAAAGCGGGCTGGTGCCGTAATCGAAGATGGCGACCCGGTCGCCTTTGCGCAGGCCCACCAGCGACCAACAGTGCGCTAAGACCTGAGCGTAACCTCTAAGATCGGCGCGGTCGAGGGCGAGATAGAGGGCGGGTTGCGTATCGTATTCGAGCTGAAAAATCGCCCGCGGGCCGCGGCCGACGCAGAGTCGGGGGGATAGCGAAGCCGCGCCTTTCAGCTTCTCCGCCGCCAACTCCTCGAGCCGCGTCGGTGGGATGGTTGCGCTGAAGCTCCGAAGATCGCGCACGGCGCGCGGCTTAAGACCGGCGAATTTTTTCCGATAGAGGGGAGCCTTGGCGGCCCGCTGCAACAATCTTTGGATCCGCTTCATGGCCGGTTTTAGAAAAGCCCGTTGTGGAGTAGCGAGGTGCCGGAGATCAGCGCGAGGATCGCAGTGATGATGTTGGCGAGCTGGAAGCGGTCGAGCAAAGTTGAGCTGCTCATCTGCGCCGCCCTTCTTCTCTCCACATCGGCGAGGGTCGGATTGGCGCTGACCGACAGCTTATTCATCAGTTTGGGCCGTAGCACGAAAGTCATATAAGTCGAGCTCGCCACGGTAAGAAACCAAAATAGAATCATGAAGCCGAGGGAACGTCCATAGCTCGTCGTGTAAAGTTCCAAATCCGTCAGGATGCCCAGAGCGCCCAGCATGTAGAGGCGCGATAGACCGCTCAGAAAAAGCAGAACCAGCGCGGCCCAGCCGAGGTACGTGAAGATGGTCCCCACTCTTTGAGCAACGACCACCGCATGAGCCGGCGGAATCAAGCGCAGCGCCGGTCGCAAGAGGAAAAAATTGAAGATGGCGGCGCCCACTAAAAAGGCGGCGGAAAAAATATGTATAAGTCTCAACGTGAGAAGCATGTGCATTCACTTAGTTCGATTAATCACACTTTGACAATGACCAAGGGGCGAGCCCTCCGAGTCGAAGGCTCAGCCTGAGGCTGATCCGCCTTTGGCGGAAATGATCTGTGCCTCGATGCGGCCTGCAAGCCGCGGTGATGGAGCGGGCGCTGCGAGGGACTTCAAAAGTCCAGCCAAGTACGAAGACATCGTTGACTTTTCCGGCCGGATGCCTTCGCCTCTCCGGGCTCACCCCTTGGTCTACAGTGTGTCATTGTTTTTCCTCAGTCCATGAATAATTTGAGGTAACATATTTTCCCCCAGTCGTCCAAAGGAGTCCTGACAGGATGTTCCAGAAGCCGCTGGTGAGGAGGCGGTGCGGGGTCAGAAAAATCCGCCCATGGCGATAGATGCGCCGGCAACCAGCGCCAGGGTGGAAGTAATCAGGTTGATCAACTGGAACCGATCCAACCGGGCGGAAGACGTCATCTGGTCTTGCCTTCTTTTTTCAACGTCGGCGAGCGTGGGATTCGAGCTAACCGCGAGCTTCTTCATGAGCTTGGGACGCAGGGCAAAGGTCATATAGGTGGAGCTGGCCACGGTGAGCAGCCAGAACAGCAGCATCAAGGCCAGGGCGCGTCCCGGCGCGTGAGCGTAGAGATCGAAGGAGACCAGCAGCCAGAGCCGGCCCGTGTAATACACGCGCAAGAGACCGCTCAAAAAAAGCAAGACCAGCGCGGTCCAGCCGGTATAGGTAAAAAGGCTCCCCACCCGCTGCGCGATCACAACCGCATGGGCCGGAGGGATCAATTTCAAGGTCGGGCGCAAGAGAAAATAATTGAATATGACTGAACCGACGAGCGTCGCAGCCGCGATAATGTGGATGAGCCTTAGAATGAGAAGTAACGTCAGCACTGGCAAAATGCTTCTAAGTTCAAAGAACGGGCCAAATTAAGCCGCGGAGTGAAAGACCGAGGAAATCCCGGCCCCCAGCGCGAACAATTAGCCGGTTCGCCTTGCTTCGTCAAGCGCTTCAATAAACTTGCGTGGCGCGCGCTGAGATTCTGAGGTGTGCTTATCTTGTCGATATTTTCCGGCGAGTAGGAAAACCGGGCGTTTTTTTCTTGCTTTCGGTAAGGATCGCCGCCGTTTCTTCCATTGTTTAAGGGGATCGAACGCCGGGCGGCGGTACAAGAATTGCGACACCATCACGGCAGGTAATCCACGAATACGCGACGAACAGGTGCCAGATGCGGAAATTGACCAGAGAGGAATTTCTAACTTGGCTGGCCTGGAGCAGCTCGGTCATCCCGGCGGCTCTGATGGGCTTCGGTTCTTTCAGATTTCTCGTTCCCAATTTTACCTTTGGCCCGCCGACGATGTTTAAAATCGGCAAGCCAGAGGAATTTCCTCAGGGACGGCAGATATTCTTGCCCGAGAGCCGCTTGTTCATCGCGTCCACCGGGGCCGGCATTGGCGCGATGTCGGCGGCCTGCACGCATCTGGGCTGCACCGTGGCGCGGGTGGAGTGGGGCTTTCAATGCCCTTGCCATGGCAGCAAATTCGATTCAGGCGGACGCGTTCTGAGTGGCCCGGCGCCGAAGCCTTTGCCGTGGTTCCAGGTTTTTCAGGACCCTGAAGGCCAACTGATCGTCGACACCTGGCGCCCGGTTCGCAGACAAACTTTTTACAAATTCACTTGAGCACCCCGATGGCCATGCGCGGAATTTCCCTTCATCTTGCGTTGGCTGTCTTAATCGGGGCGGGCTGCGGCTCGCCAGGCAGCGGCGCGGCTGAATTGGCTTCCGTCGAGACGCCGGCTGCGACCGCGGCTCCGGCGCTCGACGCGAAAGAGATCGTACGCTGGAGAAAGCCGAATTCCGAAGCGGCGGGCGCAGCGCTGCCGCGACAGGGGGTCGTGGTCGCTTTCACGCGCTGGGGCGAAACGACGTTGGGCGTTTTCGACGTTGCGGGCGCCAAGATGATTCCGCTGGCGAAGAGAGAGACCGGCGTCTTGGTGGTTTCGCAAAGCGGTAGCCGTCTGGCGACCTTGGTGCGGGAGGGTCCAAGTCCGGCGAGGAACCATATCGAGATGCTCGATTGGCGTAGCGGCAGCGGCTTAATCGTCGAGCCCGCCACGGATGACGCAGTGCTGGGTTTTGCCTTCGATGCCGAGGGCAAACGTCTGAGCTACGCTACTATGAATCTGCGCAACAGCCGCAGCACCCTTGTGAGCTGGCGTGTCGGGGTGCTCGATCTGGATCGGCAGGAAGCGCGGATCGTCCTCGACTCAGCCGCCAAAAAAATCGGCGAGGTGAGTATACCGGTTCCGTTTGCATGGTCGGGCCGAACCGGGCGGTTGTATCTGCAAGGCTGGTCGCCGTTTCGCGGGATGATCCGGCAAAGCATCTGGGCGATGAGCCCTGAGCGGGCGGAGCCGGCGAAAATAGTTCCCGCGCCGAATTACGTCGGTACTCCGCGACTTTCTCCCGACGGCGCGCGGCTCGCGTATCTCGGAACCGACATGGGGAGTTTGCCCGCGGAATTCGTCGCTCCACCGGGCGCTCCGCCGGGGAATCGTTTGTCGGTGATGGATTTAAAGACCGGCGAGGAGGATGCCTGGGCGCGCGGCGGCAAGACCGCTTTCGGCGCCTTTGCTTGGTCCGCCGATGGAGAAGAAATCGTTGTCGCCGAACAAGCCTGGCACAACGGACGGTTTCGCGACGTGGAAATTCGGCGCGTGGGCAAGGGCACGGCTGTTTCCGTGGCCAAGATCGATTCATCCCAGAGCGCGAAAGAGGTCGCGAGTATCCTCGAATGCCGCGAGCGCAATCTGTTTTGGGTGGAAAAGGAGCGGGCGGCGGCGAAGCTCTACGTTAACCGCGGAGGAACTTCGCAGCTCCTGTTCGAGCTTCCCGACGGCGCCATTGAGCTCCTGGGTTGTCAAAACCGATGATCAACATCGCGGCGGTTTATAAGAAGATCGTTCATGCGACGATGCTCACGGGAGAGCTGCCGGCGCGCTTTTACCGCTCGGTTTTTCGCGGCGGCTATCCGGCCACGGTCAGGCAGCAGCTCGGGGCGGTGGTCAACAACCTGGTGCTGCACGTCCATCCGACGCGGGTCTACAATCGCAGCATCAAAGCGCAAACCACCCTCGGTCTCGGCCTGATTTGCTTTTACCTCTTCATCATCGAATGGATCACCGGGATCTTTTTGATGTTCTACTATGAGCCGTCGACGGGCGCGGCCTACGGTCGCATATTAGACCTCAATTATACGATTACCTTCGGCCGGGTGATGCGTAATCTTCATCGCTGGGCGGCCGAAGCGATGGTCGTCGGCGTGGCGCTGCACATGTGCCGGGTTTTCTACACCGGGGCTTACAAGCCGCCGCGGGAATTCAATTGGGTCTTGGGAGTGTCGTTGTTCGTGCTCACTCTCGCGCTCAGCTTCACGGGCTATCTTTTGCCCTGGGACCAGCTTTCCTTCTGGGCCGTCACCGTGGGTACCAACATCATCAGCTACGCGCCGGTGCTCGGCCCCTGGCTGCGTTTTGTCCTGCTTGGCGGCGAAACCGTGGGCAGCGACGCGCTGTTGCGCTTCTACACGCTCCACGTCATCGCCGTTCCTGCCATAACCTCGCTGCTCGTCAATTACCATATCTGGCGCGTCATCAAGGACGGCGGCCTGGCCCATCCTTCGGAAAATCGCGGTGCCGACGGCGAGCCCGTAGGGCAGCCGCAAAAATCAGACAGCGTGGTCACGACTTTTCCCCAGGTAGTCTATCTCGAACTACTGGTTTTTTTGGTGTTGATGGTGGGGCTGATGGCCGCTTCGCTGCTCTTCAACGCGCCGCTGGAGGAGGAAGCTAATCCATTGACGCCGAGCAACCCGTCGAAGGCGCCGTGGTATTTTCTCGGACTTCAGGAGCTGGTCGGCTACTCGGCTTTTTGGGGCGGGGTCGGCGTGCCGACGCTTCTCATGATCTATCTGCTCGTGCTGCCCTATGTCGATCGCCGCCCCGCGGGCATCGGCGTCTGGTTCGCCCGCGAGCGCATGGTCACGATCGGCATTTGGACCTTGATTTTAATCGGCATCTTGGTGACCACCGCCCTGGGCATTTATTTTCGCGGGCCCAACTGGAATTTTTATTGGCCCTGGGAAAATTGGCCGGGGCCTCATTGATTGAAGGTTTGTTCTTGTTATGGAGAAATGGCTGGGTATTTCCGGCGTCGCGCTGACGCTGGTCTTAGGGTGGACGCTGTGGGACGCGTCGCAGCAGGAGTGGGAGCATTACCAGGAGGCGTACTATCGCGAGGCGGTTCGGTTGGCGCAAAAGGGATCGCAAAAAGAATGGGCGAGCAACTTGCGCACCGAGATCAGACAGTTGCAACTGAACGGCCACACGTCGGTGGAACGGTGCGTGACCTGCCATCTCGGCTATGACAACCCGGCGTTTCAAAATTTCGCCGCACCGCTGCGCACCCATTCCGCGCTCTTAAAGAGCCATCCGGCGGAACGCTTTGGCTGCGTCGCCTGTCACGGGGGCGAGGGAAGAGCCGTAACCACCCTGGAGGCGCACGGCCAGGGCGCGGTCGCCGCCAAACCGCTTCTCAGAGGCAAATACATGCAGGCCGCTTGTTACAACTGCCACGGCGTGAACACCTTGCCGCCGGAAGCTACGGCCGGCGTGGTGCGCGGTAGGCAACTGGTGAACAGCTATTTTTGTCTGGCCTGTCACAAGATCAACGGAGAAGGGGGAGAAGAGGGACCGGACTTGAGCATCGTGGGAAGCCATCGCACTTGGGTTTGGATATACGCCCATACTATAAGACCCCAAGGCGTGGTCTCCGGCTCGACCATGCCGATCTTTTCGTTGAGCCGCGAGGAGATTGAAGATATCACGATTTATCTGATGACGTTATTGGACAACCGCGACCGGTTGCGCTACCTACCCCTTATGGCCAAGCGCGTGGCGCGCGAGCCGCCCACCGGCGCACCGGCGGCAACGCCGCAGCGTGCGGTCGAGAGCCGGGTTGAGTTTAGCTATGACGGCAAGAGACTTTTCACCGGAGCCGGATGCAACATATGCCACACCGTTGATATCACCGGCGGCGAGGTCGGTCCGGCACTGACTTATATCGCGCGCAAGCTCAATGCAGAAAATCTCGAAAAGCTGCTTAAAGATCCGGATGAAATCCTCCCCGGCGGAAAAATGCCCCAGCTCTATTTAAACGAACTTCAGGTGCGCGCGCTCGTCGGTTACCTGAGCGTACTCAAGTAGGCGCGGAGATGACACGGAACCTCGCATGCGTTTTGCTGGCACTTGGCTTGATCGCGGGTTGCGTTGCCGCGCCGGAATCTTTCCACGATGAGCCGCTGAGCGCGCTGGAAGAGCAGGGGATGAAGATTTTCCAGCGCGAGCCCTGCTATTCGGCCTGTCACGTGACGACCTTGGCCGTCGCCGCCGCGGACAACCCGACCGGATTCGTGCCCGATCTGCGTAGAACTCCGAGGCGCACGCGTGATTGGTACCTCGCTTACTTCGTCGATCCGCGCGCGGTCTTGCCCTTTACCTTTATGCCCTCGTTTGCGCACATCACCGGCGCCGACACCGACGCTTTGATCGCCTTTCTTCAGCGCCTGAACCGAGGCGTGAAATCTGTCAAACCAGAACCGGTCGCTTCGAATGAGATCCCCGGTCTGCCGAAGAATGGCGCGGTTTACAGCGCGGGGAAAATCGTCTACAGCACCTATTGTCTGGGCTGCCACGGCGTTTCCGGCAATGGTGGCGGGACCGTCGGCCACTTGCTTTCTCCTGAGCCGCGGGATTTTACCGACGGAGCCTGGATGACCAAGCAGAGCGAGAATTACCTTTTTGCTGTGATCGCGACGGGCAAGCCGAGCACGGCGATGCCCGGTTTCAAAGATATTCTGACCCCGCTGCAACGCGCCGAGGTGCTTCGATACATCGAGTACTTTGCCGACCCAGTCGAACGGGAAAGAATGGAATTGGGCTTTGTGCCGGGGTAGCCAGCCCGATTTCGAGCGAGGGTCGGAAACGTCATAAAAGTTTGAAGCATTGTACAAGGCCCATGAGAGACAGCTCTTGTCCCGACTGTACGTTCCAGCAAAAGTCCTCTCGTTTTTTTCTGCCGTTGTAAGACTTCTCGTGCTATAGCGAGCATATGGAGCGAGTGAGGATGGACTTTCTTTTCTTTGAGGTTGTTTTTCTTCCTATGGCGCCGCCCATTTTTGCTGCCTTTTCTCCAGGCGAGGAGCGGCCGAGGCGATGAAGCAGGAGGCGGTTGCGGCGGTTATCGACGGACTGAGGGAAGCGGGAGTCGACTTTGTCGCTTACCTACCGGATAGTCTATCAGCTCCCCTCTTCGAGGCTGTGCGCAAGGAGCCGAGCTTCGAGGCGTTGGCGGTGAGCAACGAAAGCATCGGGGTCTCCGCTTGCGTGGGGTCGTGGTTCGGCGGCAAGGTTCCCGCCATCGTGATGCCCACCGCCGGCCTCCTGTTGTCCGCTCTTCATCTGACCAGCGTGTGTCAGTTCTGGGGCGTCCCGATCTTGCTCGTCATACCTTATAGAGGAGACATCGGAGATGCTCAGTCCCCAATGTGGATTTATAACTTGACCACGGAACCGGTCCTACGCGACCTTCAGATACCCTACAAGATCGCGGGCAAGATCGAGGACGTGAAGCCGACGATAAAAGCAGCCGTGACCTCGGGCCGAAGCTGGCTAAAAACCACAGCCGTGCTCCTGACCGGAGAAGTCGTGGGCAAGAAGCAAAGCGGGTAACATAGATGAAAAGACACGAGTGCATCTCTATCCTGGGTCCGAAGCTCACCGATGACATCCTGGTGATCACCGGCACGGGAAACACCGCACATCAGTTGGCGGAATTCCGCCGCCCGCAAATTACGCTACACACAGCGCAATTGGGCGCATGTTCAGCGATCGCCCTTGGGCTGGCCCTGGCGCTCCCGTACCGTAAAGTCATCTCACTCGACGGAGACGGCAACTTGCTACTCAATCTCGCCGTCCTGGGGGATATCGCCAACAAGGGCCCGACAAATCTCGGCATCATTATTTTCGATAACGAATGTTACGAGTCCGCCGGGCGACTGCCCACGGCTACCGCCGGCAGAGTGGACCTTGAAGCGGTCGCTCGAGCCTGTGGGATCGAGAAGTCTTACACTGTGCGGACGGTGGAGGATTTCAAAATGGCAGTGGAACCGCTACTGAAAGTCAATGAACTGGCAGTCGTGGTGGCGAAGGTGGAAACTGAGCCGGAATACAAGAGGAGAAACGAGCTTCTTTCGGCGCCGGAGACCACCTTCACCTTTGCCCGACATATCGAGCAACTTGAGGGTCGGCCGATATTGAGCGGCTCTTCCAGCCGGCGTTAGCGTGGAACAGTCGTACGCTTACGATGCCTTCGGAGTGAGCCTTGCGAGGCGAAGGCAATGGATCTGTACCTTGACGCGGCCTGCAAGCAAGCGGTGGTGGAGCACAGGGCAGGAAGGACTTCAAACCTCTGGCCAAGCAGCGAAAAAGTAATTGGACCTTTACGGTCGGGTGCCTTCGCCTCTCCAGGCTCACTCCGAAGGTTTACAGTCGGTTCTGGTTTTTCCTCGGACCATGAATAATCCAGCTTAGCTCTTTTTACTTCCACTCTCTTCGAACTCGTGCCAAGACTTCAGGTTCAGGCATGCACACCTCGGGGAAGGGGAGGTTCACCGGCTGGGTAGCGTCCAAGATCATCTTGGAAACGCGATAAGCTCCGGAGCGGCGCTCCTCCGACGTCATCGTCGGATCCACGGCAGTGCCAAGCATATCTCTGAGAATCTCCACGTCCCGCTCCGGGTTGAGTCTTGTGCTCAAGGCCCAAATTACTTGGTTCCAGTCATGAGGATCGACATCTTCATCTACCACGATGAGATTCTTGATCGGCCGCCCTGCCCATGTCGATAAAATCGCCATCGCCATCGTCTTGCCGTACCCGTCGAACTCTTTCTTCACGGAAACCACCGCAGTCAAAAAAGCACCGTACACCGCGCAGTGAATGTCCCGGACTCCGGGAAGTGGGCACTGTCTTAGAATTTCAGCTTCCATGAGCTGGGAAATGATTAGCGCATTCTCCTGAGGAGGAAGTCCCAGATAGGTTCCCACGCTGATCGCATCGCGACGGTAAGTGACGCAGTGAACCCGAAACACCGGCCGCCAATAGGTGCCTGTGTAGTAGCCGTTTACTTCTCCGAAGGGTCCCTCTTCCTGCCAGTTCTCCGCGCAAATTTCGCCCTCAAATACGATTTCTGCGCAGGCTGGAACCTCTAGCGGAACCGTTCGGCAAGGAACCATGGGGATGGGTTGCCCTTTGAGCGCGCCGGCTAAAGCCATCTCATCGACGCCGGCTGGGACGGGTGCTGCGGCGGCTATGGTGAGAAGCGGATCTACTCCAATGGCAGCGGCAATGGGGAGCGGTTTTCCTTGAGCAAAAGCTTTTTTCCAGTGGCGAGTCACATGACGATAGGGAGCCGCCGAGAGACCGGTGCTTTTACGGTCGGGATTGACCATCATTCTGTAGATGCCGCAGTTGCGCTCGCCGTTTTCCGGGTCTTTGGAGAAGACGCAGGGCAAGTCAAAAAAGGGGCCTCCATCCTTTTCGTTCCATATCGGGGGGGAGAACTGAAGCAAATCGATCTCATCGCCCTCCAACACGACTTGTTGGCAGGGGGCTTCCTCTTTTCCCACCACAACCGGAGGCAAGAGAGTCTGATTTGCCTGTTTCCACAGAGCGCGGAACTCCCGGCGGTCGCTTACACCCAGGGCCGCGTAGAACCGCTTGGGCGAGGCGACCAGGTTCACAGCCAAAGGGATTTTGCTGCCGACGACATGCTTGAACAACAGCGCTCGGTTGTGTTCCAAGCCGCGTTGCTGCAACTCGGTAAAACAAATGGCGCCGACTTCATGCCGAGGGTCTACCGGCCGATCGATCTGGACCAGTTCTCCCCGTGATTCGATTTTTTGCAGGAACGCTCTGAGGTCGTGAACCATTTATTTCTTGTGCGACTGATTTAGGGTTGCCGGCGTCACGAGGAGAGAAAGCGCTGGAGGCGCTGCACCACCCTTGCAGGTAAATCCATGATCCGGCGCGCCAGCGCTTCCAGTTCGCGGCCCTTGACCGGTCTGACTTCCAGCCCCTGGGTCCGTGCGACCTCGGCGCGAAACTCGGGGTCCTCCATGGTCTTCATGAAAGCCTCGCGCAGGAGTTTTAGAGCATCATCAGGGATAGCCGGCGGAGCCAGGAAGGGGACACCGAAGCTGCCCCCCGCCAAGACCACCTCCATGACGCGCCGATCCTCATCGGTGATTATTTTTTTCTCGGCGAGCTCCCAGATGGTCGGCGCGTCGGCTAACGCGGGGTGCCGTTTCTGTCCGGTCTGAACCAGCACTCGGGCAAAGCCGCGCTCGTGCCAACCCTTGCTCGGCTCGCGATTGAGATAGGTCATGATGGAAGTTGCCCGGCAGTTTACTTCGCCGCGGGCCACCGCCATGTCGCTCTCGACGCCTCCGGGATAACCTTCGACGATTTTGAACCGGGCGCCGAACAATTCCTCGATCAATTTTGGAATAAAGGAACCGGTGGTCCCCACGCCGATGGAGCCGCACACCGGAGGCACCGGCGCCTTGATGACGTCGTCGAGCGTCTTGTGCCCAGTATCGGCCCGAACGTAGAGTAATTCATGGGTGGTCGCCGTGGCCCCGATCCAACTGTACTTGGCCCAATCGTATTTGACTTCCGGTCGCTCCATGATTTGATTCAAATAGCCGTTGGGACTGATGGTGCCGATGGTGAGCCCGTCGGCTTTTGCTATCCCGTAGAGGTAATTAGCGCCTACCACGCCGCCGCCGCCGGCCATGTTCTGAACGATGAAAGAGGGAGCGCCGTCCAGGTGCTTGCCCATATGGCGGGCGACGAGACGAGACCAGATGTCAAAGCCTCCCCCAGGGCTCACGGGCACGATCACGCGGATCGTCTTGTCCTTGTAAAACGGCGGGGCTGTGGGAGACAGTGCCGCATAACGACTCGCGTCGCGAGCCTGGATCGGCGCTGACATTCCCTTCGATGCTAGAGACGGCGTCGAGGAAAGGATCAAACCAGCTCGTGCGGGAGCGATGGAGATTGTTAGAACGATAGCAGATGTGACTGCTAGGTATGCCGCGACCAGTCCGAAAGACAACGCCAAAGTTAAGAGGCCGACAAAACTTGTTTGCTTCTTCCCTGGTGCCCGACTTGCTATCATTGAACGCTCAAAGTCCTTCATCGATTAGCGATTACCTCCGACATGCATATCGTGGGGCCAACACAATGTCTATCTCTGTGTACACCTCGCCGGTTGACAGCCGGCAGAAAAACTTTCCGTTTCGACTGGGATTTCTGTGGGTACTAGGAATTTCAGGTTGTCGTGGAGTCCGCAGCTGATAGCAGCGTCATTGTCACGTTTTTCTCGCCGCAGGTTTCCCGCCGCTGATAGTTTTCTTCGTCGCCAATGCGACTAAGCAGGGTGTTGACGGAGCCAACGGTCTCTTCCTTAGCCTCCATACTTTGGTTTTTCGCCGTTATGATTCCATCTAAAAGCTCCAGCGCAGCCTCAAAAACACATCCACCCAGTTCCCGCCGCAACCAGTCCTGGCATTACCAAAGTTATAAGATTGAGCAAAGCCCGGACCCGCGCCCTGGTTCTGCCCCGCCGTATTTCTACAACTGCCGCTGGCACCCAAATTCTTCTGCACGTCGTTGGTCAACCCGCCCGAGGAGCTGAATCCCGTTGGCAGGTTCGACGCGTCGTACCACAGCACGTTTACCCCGACGCTCGCCCGCGGCGCGATGAAGTACCACAAGTCCCACTCCCGCACCAATATCCGGTTGCGGACAAACTCCGTGCGGCTCGTCGAAGCAGTCGGTGTGATCCGGTTACACACCGCGTTATCGGTCGTATCGATGATCCCTGATATGGCAGAGTCGGTTAACGTCGTGGTGGACGCGATCGATCTAGTTCCGCGCTTGGTGTCGCACAGTACATCCGTGCGCTCAAAGTGCGTACCGAAGAGCACCGACCCCGGCGTGTTCGCATTGCCGGTCAGAAAACCCTTCGGACTCCACAAAAACAGATCATGGCCGATCAAAAATACCCGAGCCTGCTTTTTGCCCACATCACCCAGGTTGGTGGCCGAAACCGTTTGGGTAAACGCCCCAGCAGTGGTCTCTTGCGCGCGGTACCTGACTCGCATGGAGTCGCGGCTATTCTCATCCGCGTAATGCTGAAAGCCCATGTAGCCGCGCAACGTGTACGGACCGACTGTCCAGCGAATGCCGGGCGCTATGTAATGCGCCATGCCGCCGGTGATCAGGCCGCTATCGAACAGGGTCTGCCGCCCTCCAGGTCCGCTGTCTCTGATCCTCAATCTCTGGCAGGCCGAAACGCCCCCCACTGTGCTTCTGGTAAATGTTGTCTCGTGCCGGACCGCCGTGATTGGAGTGCCGTCCGCACTGCTCTGGGCAACTGCCAACGCCGTCGCCGACGCATCTTCCGTATGCCGGTCACTGTTGCAGAACCAACCCACGACCTCGAACGTAAAACCCTTGAGCCATTTGTTGTTGACCCGGCTGAACGGAGAGATGTCGAAATAGGTCGCTATGTCTTTCTTATTGCTGGGTCTCGATTCACCGTCGCCTTGTGACCCCACGCTGCCGAACAAGAAGTTAAACCGCGCGTTGCCCGGTATGCCGATGGCGCTGAGGGGAATGTTCCGGTATGAAACCCCGACCCCAGTGCCGACTCCCCCGGTGTTAAATCCGTTGTTGCGGCTGAGCAGGTCGTACTCGGCCTGTGCCCCCGTGGCACTGGAGCCGGCTCGCGCCTGACCGCCGGTGGCCACGATGTCCGCCCCGAAATAAAGCGTCGGCAGCCACGGATTGATGTTCCCCAAATGGATATGCCCCTGAGCGCGCTGCAAGCCGCTTTGCGTCCCGAAACCGTCGAGGTCCAAGCGCGACCACACTTCATAAAAACAGTTGTTGATGCACACGGTCCATTCCTGCCGGAAGCGCCGCGTCATCACCTGGCCATAGGTTCGGTCTTCATGCCCCTGGCCCGACTGAAACGGCATCAACCAGTCGAGCTCGTGGGAGAGCTGCAACGCCCAGGACTTGTCGGCCGCCTCGATGCGCACTCCTTCTCCCGGATCGTACTTGAATGTCGGCATGGCCGCCGCTGCCGCCGCCGCTTCTTTCTTCAACTCCAGTTGCCCCGCCTTGAGCTCCGACAGCTCCTGCTCCAGCGCCTGAATCTTCTGGTCGACGTTCTGCGCCTGCGCAGGAACGACGGCGAGAGCAAATGCTGCAAGCAAGACGCTCAGCCCCATGATGCTAAATACTCTGTTTTTCAAATTCGCCTCCCCTTAAAATACTTTAAGGCCCCGTCAACCGTCCCGTCCCGTATCGCTTCGTGTACAAGTTTCAAATAGTCCCATTGACTCACATACTCAGCCCTTGTTCATCTGTTCGGTTAAAAGCCGAGTTATTTTCAATAACGTAGGAGCAATCGAGTTACATTTGCTGCGCGTCAGCCTGGCGGACGGGCCGCTCACTGATATCACTCCCACTATCTCCTTGTTGGGACCGAAAATGGGCGCCGCGATGGAAGACGTATCGAAAAGCCTTTCTCCCTCGCTGAAAGCGAACCCCTTGGTCAAGCATTTATTTAATTCCCGTTCGAGTCGCCTTCGGTCCGTGATCGTCCATTCTGTAAATCGTTCCAAGCGGCGGCTAAAAAAATTCTTTTGTCTCTTTGAATCCAAATGAGCTAGCACAACCCGCCCGGTGGCTCCCGCGTGCAAGGGCGCGGAGAATCCAATATCAAATCTGGTGCTCGTAGCGTGGGGGCTAGCTGCTTGGTCCATAATTACGGTATGGTCCCCACTCATGATAGAAAATACAGCCGTTTCCGACGTCATGTCACGAAGCTTTTCCAAGTGGGGTCGGACAAGTTTTGTCAGGTCGCGTTTTTGACGGTAACAAGTTTCCCACCAAAGCACGCGATTACCCAGGACGAAAGCGCCATCTTCGTTTCTCGCTGCAATCCTGTGCGATTCTAAGGCACGCAATATCCTAAACGCTGTTCCTTTGTTCAATCCTAAGGCTTGTTGCACTTTCTTGAGTGTCACTCCTTGCGAGGACGTCGCAAGCAATTCAATAGTCCGAACGATTTTGTCAAAAACTCTTATTTCTGTTCCAGGCACATGAAATCTCCGGGCTCAGCACTTCATGCCATAGATACGATTGGCATTTTCGTTCCCAGGCTCAGAAGCGGTTCGCGCAGAAAACCCGATTCGCAGTGAAAAATATCGGCACCGATTTTTCGCTAACCAACGGTGCAGGCCTGCCACCGATCTCGCAATGAACAAAGACGCGCCGCCCGTGACAGGCGCTCAAGGAGAAACTTTTGCGTGAGGAACGCGCACCGCCGTTATTGGTGCCTTGCATTGTAAAACACTTATTCTGCATTGCAAATCTACCCTTATTGTAGTTTTGCGTTTCTGTCAAGGATTCAGTCGTGGACCTTTGCCAGAGCTGGAGGTACTGTACCTATAAGGAGTGCGTAATGAAAAATATCCCTGCCGCACATCCGCCATCGCCTGGACCTGAGGCGGAGGTTCCGCTCGACCCATGGTATGAAAATCTCATCCAGGCGATGCAGGAGTGGCGCCGCCGCGCCGAGACCGGGCTCGTGGTTATTCGCGGCAAAGAAATTCCGTGGTGGCAAAACCGTCAAGGCCGGGTGCGTTATTTTTTGCTTCCGCCTTATAAGACCGATACGGCCCTGCAGACGATGGCTGTTTTCGAGCGGATCATCTATCGGCACTCCGGGATGCACCGCCACCAGGGAGGTCTGGCAATCTATGTTCTCGACGGTGAAGGCTATTCGACTCTGGATGGCGAACGTGTTGATTGGGTAACCGGTGATCTCTTGCTCTTGCCGATCAAGCCAGGCGGAGTGGCCCATCAACACTTCAACTGCGATCCTGACCGGCCGGCTCGCTGGCTGGCCTTTATCCCAATGGCATTTCAGGAATACCTTGGAAGCGAGCTTGTCCAGCTAAAAGTCTCGCCAGATTGGCCGCCCTTTGAAAAGACAATCGAGAAAAGCCAAGCGACTGGAACGAAAGATTTCCCCGCGTCCGCTCAAAATGCGCACGTATTCGCGGAGACGAAGCAAAGTAGCGAGGCGACGCTTCTCGATTCCCTCTTCAAGCTGCGGGACGACTACCGGCGCCAGAGCCAATCGGGGTCAAAAGTTGTGCGCGGGCGGGATCTTCCCTGGGAACACAATCGCCAAGGGACTATGCGTTGGTATTTGCACCCTGACAAGAGGGACGTGGCGATTAGGAGTTTGCTGGTCTACATGCAAGAAATCCCTCCCGCTGGGAAGTCCGGACGCCAACGATGTCCCGGCGGATTGGTCCATTTCATTCTTGACGGCCATGGAGTGGTGGAAGTCGATGGAGTGAGCTATGAGTGGGAAGCGGGAGATTGCGTTGCCCTGCCGATCAAAAGCTTTGGAGTCGAGTATCAGTTCATTAACCTCGATGGCCAAAAACCCGCGCGATATCTGGCGGTGACGCCGAACTTTTTCGAGGCGCTTGGAGTCGATCTGGGCTCCAGCTTCGAGCAACTCGAAGATGCCCCGGCCTGAATCGATTCGACTTCCCCAATCGGGCCTCTTGCACGCCGTTAATAAATAGGATTTTCTCGACGGAGGAGGGATAAAACCATGATTACAGCACAAGACTTGAGAGGCGTAATGGCGATGATGCCGGCGTTTACTACGCCTGACGGCGGCTCGCCGGCGGCGAAGGACACGGTGAACACTGCGGAGCTTGAACGGGCGGTGGACCAGATCATTCGCGACGGCGTCGATGTCGTCACTACGATGGGAAGCTTTGGCGAGTGCCACACGCTCTTGCCGAGCGAAAAGAAAAAGCTCGTCGAGGCGACTCTCGGCGCGGCGAAAAAGCGCGTGCCGGTCTTCATCGGCTGCACGACGCTCAACCCCCGCCAGACGATGGAGGAGGTGGCGTTCGCGCAGCAGGCGGGGGCCGACGGCGTGCTTTGCGGCGTGCCCTTTTATTTCCCCTCGACGGTCGATAACGCCGTGCAGTTTTATCTCGACCTCGCCGATGCGTTTCCCAAGATGGGCATCGCGCTTTATCACAATCCGCAACTCCACCGGATCACGATTCCAGTGGCGGCGTTCAACAAGCTCGTCACCCGGCCCAACATCGTCATGATGAAGGACAGCCACCGCCAGCCCATCGCGTTCATGGAGCTGGTGAGGATCACTCAAGGCAAGCTCTCCGTCTTTTGCAATCAGAGCCAGTGCTATCCCTATATGCAGTTCGGCGCAGTGGGTTGTTGGTCGATCTCCGCTTGGCAAGGACCCTGGCCGCTGTTGCGTCTGCGCGATGCCTGCTACGCGGGGGATTGGGAGTTGGCCAAAGAGATTTGCCTGGACTTGAGCGCGGCGTACAAGGCGCCCGGCAGGCCGGGGGATCTCTTCTGGCGTGAGAATGCGCATAAGCTCGCGATGAATGAATCGGGCTACTGCACGCCGGGGCCGCTCCGCCCGCCGTTCCGCGTCGTGCCGCAGGAGATCCACGATCACGCCAAATATATGGCAGCGAGGTGGAAGGAGCTTTGCGAGAAGTATCCGTATAAGAACGCCGCGGCGGCGTAAAAAATAGTTGAAGACGTTCAATGTTCAAAGTTCCAAGTTCAAGGTGTGGGGAGGGGAGGTTAAACATTGAACCTTTAACGTTGAAGTGCCTCCGCGCGGTAGAGAATCGATGACCTGTCAACCTGTCTTCCTTTTGATTGTTGGATTCTTGCTGTTAGCGAGTGCGCCGTCGCGCGCCGAAGCGGAGGTCTTCCGAGTCGGCTATCCGTCGTTGGCCACCGGCTTCGCCGCTTCATGGGTGACGGCGGACAGGGGCATCTGGAAAAGGCACGGGCTTGACGTAGAGCTGATCTTCCTGCGCGGCGGTTCGAGAACGGTTGCCGCTCTGATCGGCGGCAGCGTCGATTTCATTCTGGGCTCGGACCTGGGCATCACGACGGCGATTCTCCAGGGGGCCAGCCTCACCCGCGTCGGTGTGACGACCAACACGCTGGGATATTCCATCGTCGTCCAACCGAGCATCAAAACGATTCGCGATCTCAAGGGAAAAATCATCGGCATCACGCCGGGGCGCGACGCCGCCTACGCGCGGGTCGTCAAGCTCCTGCGTGACAACGGCATGGACGCGGGCAAAGACGTAACGTTTCTTTCGGTGGGCGACGGCGGTCCGGCGGCCCGCGTGGCGGCGCTCTCCGCCGGCGTCATCCACGCGTCGATGTTCACGCCTCCTTCGGACCTGATCTCCGAAAAAGCGGGCATGAGAATACTATCGAGGATCGACGTGGCCAACGTCGCCGGCGGCTTGAACACGACTTCGGCGTTGATCCAGAAGGGTAGACCGCAACTGCTGCGTTTTTTGCGTGGTTACATGGAAGGCATCCAATATTTAAAAACCCACAAGGAAGAAAGTCTAAAAATCTTTTCCAAGTACGTGCGCAATCCCGATCTCGGCATCATGGCCTACCTGTACGAAGAGATATCAACCCGGGCGGAAAGGGATCTGCGGCCGCAGTCGGACGCGGTGCGCGCCCTGTTAGATTTGGCGGCTCTCGACTTCCCGCAAGCAAAGAAGTTGAGCGAAAAGGACAACTGGGACCTGACCTTGATCGACGAGATTGTGAAGTCCGGCTTCGTGGAGCAGCTTTACAAGAAGTAACGCGCGCCGCCGGTTCTGAACTCCAAACGATCGCCGTCCGCCTCTTGGCACGGGCTAGCGCGTACAACTAAGGAGGGTGTTATGAATCTGAGAGCCGTTCGCCTCTTCGTTTGGATCGCCTCCGGTGTTCTTTGTTTTTCGCTTCCTGCCCAGCTCTTCGCCGCGACCAAGATTCGCATCGGTTACAGCGCCATCACGACGACGCAGGCGCCGCTGTGGGCCGCGGAGGACAGAGGGCTTTTCCAGAAATACGGCCTGGAGCCCGAGCTGATTTATCTTGCCGGCGGGTCGAAGATCGCGCTGGCGCTGGAATCGGAGTCGATTCAACTCGGCCGGTTCAACGTGGCGTCGGCGGTCGATGCCCGCCTCGCCGGCGCAAGCTTGGTGGTGATCGGGTCCTTTTACGACTACTATTATTTTCAAATCTTCGGCAAGCCGGCGCTGCAACGTCCGGCGGACTTGAAAGGCAAGGTCATCGCTGCCAGCAGTGCCGGCTCGGCTTCAGAGTACGGCATCCGTGATGCGCTCAGCCACTTCGGGGTAAAAGATAACGAGTACAAGATCCTCTACGTCGGCGGCACAGACGCGCGCGTGCACACGCTTCAGCAGGGGATTGCCGATGCGGCGATCCTCTCGCCGCCCTACGGCCTGATCGCGCAGAAGCTGGGCTTCAGAGAAATCATCAATCTTATGGAAATGAAGATGCTTTTCGGCTACGGCGGGCTCGCGGGCAAGGAAAGCTGGCTTAGGCAGAATCGGGAAATCGTGCTGGCCTTTTTCAAAAGCTATTTGGAAGGGCTGGCGTTGCTGCGGCGCGATACCGAATACGCGCTCAAGGTTATCGGCAAGTACTCGCGCATCAGCGACCGCGAGATTTTGCTCGAAAGCTACCGCACCGGCATCCCGCACATCCCCACGCGGCCGTACGTGAAGCGAGAAATCGTCGACAAAGCTCTAAAGGTCTCCAAAAACAGCGCGGCGCGAAACGCCGATCCGGAACGGTTTTACGATAACAGCTTTGTGAAAACTTTGGACGACGCGGGCTTTCTGAATTCACTATTCGGCAGCCCATAGGTTCCGTCGCTAAGTTAGGTGAATGAGTGGTGTCTGACTTCTATTTCTTGACTTTCTTTTCAAATTGTTGCGACGTCGAAATCTGACGCTGGCGACGGATCGTGGCAACCCCGCACGCAGGTGCCGAAGGATGCGGCGTTCACGCGACTGTCACTATCGACTGTCGTAATCATCACGAGGCAGGCACTGGGCGCGAACAAATGGTCCCAATGCTTCGCAGGCACGTCTATCTTCTTGGCAGCATTCATCTGGCTCATATCCGTCGCCTCCCTTTACATGCTCAAGTGAGGTTCGAAACGTAGCCGAAAGGGAAGGACGGCGTCAATAACAATTTATGATCTACGATAACATATTGAAATATTTATGTTATTAATTACTAAGAAAAACATACGTTATTATTGACATACGATAAAATCAACGTATATACTCCGGCCATGCAGGCTGAAAGGTAAGATCGTGTATGAAATCTAATCCCGGTGGACAGCTTCCGGTCTCTGAAATCATTGGTCGCGACGCTTTTGTTCGCCGCTTGTGGGAGATTATTGCGCGACAGAGCTTGGTACTCACGGCCGAGCGGCGGATGGGTAAAACCCATATCGTTAAGAAAATGATGTCAGGAGTTCCTGACGGAATTTTGGTTATCCCAGGAAATAGCGCTCCCAGGGATCTTGAGAAAATACATTCCTCCATAGAGTTTGTAGAAAATGTGTTTCTCGATGTAGACGAATACTTGAGTCGGCAAAAACGAACCGCAGTGAAAGCGCGGCGACTTCTCGCGCAGATTAGCGGTGCAGAATTCAAGGGCTTCAAGTTTCCCAATGTGACTGCTCCTCATTGGAAAACGCTCCTGACGGAAACGATCGGAGACCTAATGGCCCAGCAGGATCGCTTGGTCCTCTTCTTTTGGGATGAAATGCCGTTAATGCTTTTCAATCTCAAGGAACGCGAAGGCGAGCACACAGCCATGGAGATGCTTGACACTCTCCGGTCATTGCGTCAAACGCATCCCAATATCCGCATGGTCTTCACTGGGTCCATCGGCTTACACCTTTTGATTTCCTCGCTTAGACGTTCGGGTTACGCCAATGATCCGACGAACGATATGTACATGGTGGATGTAGAACCCCTAGAATTTCCCGACGCCGTGAATCTGGCGCTGCTACTGCTCAAAGGGGAGAGCATAACAGGAGACGATCTTGAAACGACGGCGAAGGAAATTGCTGCGGCAGTCGACGGCATTCCTCACTACATCCACCACGTTGTTGACCAAATCAAGAATCTAGGCGGCAAAATCAGCTCAGACATCGTTGAACGCGTTGTATTGACCTGTCTCACGGATTCCGATGACCGATGGCATATGTGCTATTACCGTGACCGGCTCAACACCTACTATGAGGCTGAAGAAAGAAAATTTGCCCTACGGATTCTGGACGTGCTGTGTGTGTCGAAGGAAGCGATGAGCTTTTCTGACTTGTTTAACCTGGTTAAGGCGCAGATCGTGACGGAAGACTCAGAAGCGGTACGGAACGTGCTCACCAAGCTGCGGCGCGACCACTATGTCGTCCAGGATAAGAACGGAACGTTCAGTTTCCGTTTTCCTTTGATACAGCGATCCTGGCGCCTCCAAAGAGGGCTTTAACATGGGTTCACCTTTTCTGTCCCGTTTTACTCCCAGCCTCATGCGACCTGAAGCCTTGGAGGCACTTTTTGTCCAGCGCTACGCGCTGGCAGACCGCATCGTTGACTTAATTCGCGAAAGCATCGTGACGTCGGCGAAACATCACAACTTGCTCATCGGCCCTCGCGGCATCGGGAAGTCTCACCTTGTTTCGCTCATTTATTATCGCATCACCGCAATTGAAGAACTTCGACAGAGAGCGCTAATTGCGTGGTTACGGGAGGAAGAGTGGGGGGTAGCCTCCTTCTTGGACCTGCTACTGCGCGTCTGCCGGGCGCTGGGCGAAAGTTACAAGGAGACCTTTCCAGCGGCCGTTTTGCAAGAGCTCTATAACTCATCTCGCAGCGTCGCCGAGCGTAAGGCCGCGGCTCTGCTCAAAGAGTTTGTCGGCGACAAGACGCTCTTCCTAATTATGGAAAACTTGGATGAGCTTTTTAAAGGCCTGAGTTCAGAGGGACAGAGGAGGCTTCGATCGTTCCTGCAGGAAAATGAATTCTGCACTATACTCGCCACTTCCCAAAGTTTATTCAGCGGCGTGTCCCTGCAAACATCTCCGTTTTACGGTTTTTTCCGGCTTCATCACCTCGAAGAACTAAAGTTCGAAGAGGCGGTCACCTTGGTAAAGAACATCGCCAGCTTTCTAAAAGACGATCCCTTGGCATCTTTCGTTCAGACATCAACTGGGCGCGCCCGCATCCGTGCCGTGCACCACCTCGCCGGTGGCAACCACCGGGTTTACGTTATCTTCTCAGAGTTCTTGACGAGGGAGTCGCTCGACGAACTTATTAATCCATTCATGCACATGCTTGATGATCTGACTCCGTACTACCAGGCACGGATGGCTTGGCTTTCGCCGCAACAAAGAAAAATCGTGGAATATTTGTGCGAACAGCGAGGCGCCGTGCCCGTTAAAGAAATCGCCCGACGGTGTTTCATGACTCATCAGACAGCGGCTGGCCAGCTCAAATATTTACGTGATTCTGGTTACGTGCGTTCAGAAGCCAGTGGCCGAGAGTCGTTTTACGAACTTCGTGAGCCGCTGATGCGGTTATGTATTGAGCTTAAGAAGAATAGAGGAGGTCCTATCCGCCTCCTAGTTGACTTCTTGCGTCTCTGGCATTCCCGGACGGAGCTGGAGCAACGATTACTTTCGCTTCAAGCTGACGCTCTCGTTGAACGCGAGTATCTTTCACATGCACTTAGAACCTACGATGACGGACAGGACGATCTACGAGTAGCAGCATGCCTTAAGGATTTTCAATCCTGCGTCAGCAAAGGGGATTATGAAAGCGCACTACACGTAACAGAAGAATTGGTAGCCTTACGGGGGCAATCTGCAGATCTCCAACGGCAAGGAATTTACTTGTCTAGGCTGAATCGCCACACTGACGCGTTGACAGCCTTCGATAAAGCGCTTCAGGTAGATCCCCGAAACGCAGACGCCTGGATAAGTTGTGGTATAGAACTTAGGAAGTTGAATCGCGATGAAGACGCAATGGCCGCATTTGTCAAATCGATTGAGGTGCATCCGAATAACTCACGCGCCTGGATGCTTCGCGGCATGTTACTTGGCCGACTGGATCGTGACGAAGAGGCATTGATCGCGTTTGATAAAGCGGTTGAGTTAGACCCCAATCGCGCACATGCCTGGGTACATCGCGGCATAGCACTTAGGGTCTTGGACAGAGATGAGGAAGCCTTGGCAGCCTTCGATAAAGCCATTGCGTTGGACGTCAATGACTCAGAAGCCTGGCGAAATCGCGGTACAGCACTTAGCCGTCTAAATCGTGGCGACGAAGCCTTGGCAGCCTTTGATAAAGCAGCCGACTTGGACCCGAACGACGCAAACACCCGGCTATCTCGCGGCATGGCACTTGGCCGTCTGGGTCGTGACGAAGAGGCATTGACCGCGTTTGATAAAGCGGTTGAGTTAGACCCCAATCGTGCACATGCCTGGGTACATCGCGGCATAGCACTTGGTGTCCTAGGCAGAGAGGAGGAAGCCTTGGCGGCGTTAGATAGAGCCGTTGCGTTAGACTCCAAGGACTCGGAAGCCTGGCGAAGTCGCGGGATAGCACTTACGCGTCTAAATCGTGAAGGCGAAGCCTTGGCGGCCTTCGACAAAGTTGTTGACCTAGACCCGAATAACGCTAACGCCTGGTTGCGTCGCGGCATGTTGCTTGACCGACTGGATCGTAGCGAAGAAGCATTAGCCGCGTATGATCAAGCAGTTAAGCTAAACCCAAACCAAGGACATGTCTGGGTACATCGCGGCGTAACGTGCTTCAATCTTGGTCGCAAGGAAGAATCGCTCACATCGTTAGGTAAAGCTATTGAACTGGGTGAAAATACTCCCACCGTATTCGCATACCAAGCGGAGGCGCTTATCGCCCTCAATCGTTGGGAGCAAGGTATTGCGGTTCTTGAACAATCATTGCGTCGCCGTGCGGAGGCAGGTGAGACTAGTCATTACGATGTAAAAGACGTCGTGAAACAGTTTATTAAGAACACCCGCGACGAGGAATTGTCCCGCCAGCGCATCAAGAAATTAATTGAGCTTCATTACAAATATGGAGCTGCCTCATCCTTAGGACAAGCGGTCGTACGCAGCAGCCCTGCACTAGACTCACCCATGATTAGTAGTGCGGCAAGACACTTTTGGCTTGAAGCATGGCGAGAACTTGTAGCAGATAAACCGGAATTTCAAGTGCCCCTTCGTCTTTTGGATGTTGCCGTGAGATATCTTGACACACATGATCAGCGTATTTTGCTGGAGCTTCCGACTGAGGAGCGTAGTTTGTTAAGACCCTTGTTGGGAATCAAGGAAGCAGAGCAATAACCCGTGGGGAGAAAGTGACATATCGATGGACTCGGCAAAGTTGGGTGATGGGAGCGGAAAAATGTTAACAACACCTGCCATTGAAACTGTCGGTGTGGGGATTCCGGGAAAGCTCGTAGACTTTTTCTCTGTTCTATGTCGAAGCAAAAGCAGGCATCTAGCGAAGCGAGGGATGGAGCCGCAGTTCATTGTGATTCGGTGTTCTCGGCGCCTCCGCGGTGAGTTCTCTTTTTGGAGGTTTTTTCAGCAGTCTGCTGGAAGGCGATAGACCTATGAACGACAAAACGCTTTACGAACGTCTCGGCGGCTATGACGCCATCGCTGCGGTCTGCGGCGATCTGTTGCCGCGCTTGCAAGGGGATTCGCGCCTGGTTCGATTCTGGCAGAATCGCGGAGAAGACGGCGTGCGGCGGGAGAAACAGTTGCTGATCGATTTTCTCTGCGCCAGCGCGGGCGGGCCGCTCTACTACACCGGGCGGGATATGAATACCTCGCATAAGGGGATGAAAATCAACGAAAGCGATTGGTCGGCATTCTTGGGGCACCTAAATGCCACGCTGGAGACTTTTAAAGTGGCGCAGGCCGAACGCGACGAGGTCGTTGCATTCGTCGAGACCACGAAGCGGGACATCGTCGAAGCGTAAGGCGCGGAGCGAGGGGGAAAAGCGATCATGGTCGATGCGTGAGACTTTTTCTCAAGATAGGGAAACGACGACCTGTTTTTCTTAGCGCTGGAAAAATTTCTCCAGGAATCGTGTAATAAGAGCAGCGTTTACGATCTTGGCATTTATTCTGCTTCTCATTGCAGCAATCCCAAGACAACTTCAATCTCGCTTACTTCGCTTGCTTAACGGAGGAGAAGACCATGCTACTTTCCGTGCCGACGACATGGGACAACGATTATCTTTTGCGTCTTAGAGAATATCCCAGCGCAAAATGGCTCTACGGGAGTGTTCCCACAGAGGTAGTCGGAAGCGGGCGTCAGGCTTCCCTCCTGCCTACAGTGGATCGGGAGCGGGCGACGGATCATATAAAGCAGGCGCAGCGCCTCGGTTTCAAATTCAACTATCTGGTCAACACCGCTTGTCTGGGCAATCGAGAGTACGGCGGCGAGTTTCACCGGGCGATCATCAGGTACCTTGAGTGGGTGGCGGAGCAAACCCCGGATATGGTGACGGTAACCATCCCCTTCATCGCCCAGATCATCAAGAAACAGTTTCCCACGCTCAAGGTTTGCGCCGGCAAGTATGCCAACGTGGATTCCTTGGAGAAAGCAAAGTTCTGGGAAGATATCGGCGCCGACGAGGTGGTCATTCCCGACGATGGGCCGAGCCGTGACTTCAAGCTGCTCCGCCTGATGCGAGAAAACCTCCGCTGTGAGATCCAAGTCTTCGCCAATCTCGCTTGCCTGAGAGGCTGTGCTTTTGCGAATTATCATGCCAACCTGGCCTCCCACGGTTCGCAGCCGCACGAGGAGGCCGGCGGCGCCTATGTCGATTCCTGCCTGGTCAACTGCAAAAACATCCGGGTGAATAATCCCGTGGAGATGATCAAATCCGGGTGGATCAGGCCGGAAGATCTCCATCACTATGAAGAAATCGGCATCAGCAAGTTCAAGCTCGTCGATCGCTCCCTGACCGCAAGGGGCCTGCTAAAAAGAGTTAAGGCCTATAGCGAAAGACAATATCAAGGGAACCTGGCGGACATCATCTGCTTGCACTCAAGAAGGACCGAGCACCGGTTCGTGCCCGGAGCCAAATCTATGGACCCCAGCGCAAGAGAAAACCTGCGCCAGATGGGCGACGCGATCTTTGCCGCCGAGAAGACTTTTATCGACAACCAAAAGCTCGATGGATTTTTTAACGGCCTCAAGAAGATCGACTGCCGTTATGTCTCCTGCGAGAAGTGCGGCTACTGCGAGAGGTTCGCCAAGAAGGCGATCACCATCTCCCCTGAGGATAGAGAAGAAGCCGTCCGCCGTTCGGATCTATTTTTGGGGAGACTGACTTCCAGCGAGCTGTTTCAGTAAAATTCGCGTAGCTTGCGCGAACTTCCCGACGACCGTCCAGTATTCGACGAAACACTCTCTCACCACGAAGCTCCCAGCGCGGCTACGCCGCAACCAAAATGGGAAAAGTCGGATTCACCACGAAGGCACGAAGGACACGAAGGTTTTCGT
>ORMF011261772.1_pt1 | contig 31976 bp, 29 predicted proteins | sample 1779871 | NCBI WGS metagenome assembly ORMF01 (sample SAMEA104232316, study PRJEB22302) | groundwater metagenome | biome: forest; feature: aquifer; material: groundwater | place: USA | collected 2011-08-07 | depth 5.4 m | reverse complement strand
CATAGCCGCGGCGTCTTGCACCGCGATCTCAAGCCGGGCAACATCATGCTCGGCAAGTACGGCGAAACGCTCGTCGTCGATTGGGGCCTCGGTAAAGTCATCGGGCGAGCCGAGTCGCGTGAGCGACCGGGTGATGGCGAAGCCACGCTGAAACCCGCCTCCGGCAGCGGCAGCGTCGAAACCATCGCCGGCCAGGCCCTCGGCACGCCCGCGTACATGAGCCCTGAGCAAGCCGAAGGACGGCTCGATCTGCTCGGTCCGGCCAGCGACGTCTACAGCCTGGGCGCGACGCTGTATTGCCTGCTCACCGGCCGGGCGCCGTTCGAAGGAACCGATGTCGGCGTCCTGCTGGCCAACGTGCAGATGGGCGAATTCCCGCCGCCGCGCCAGGTTTGTGGTGCGGCCGTCCCGGCTGCACTGGAAGCGATCTGCCTTAAGGCGATGGCGAACAAGCCGCAGGACCGTTATGCGACGCCGCGCCTGTTGGCCGACGACATCGAGCACTGGCTGGCGGATGAAGCCGTTGTCACGGCAAGCTGCGCAAATGCCGCACGAACGGGAACTGCTTCTGCAAACTGTTCACGAGCTTGTCGTCCGCAGTCACGCACTCGCACTGCTCGCGTTCAGCCAGGGCGACGTAAAGGCAGTCGTAGCAGCCGGCCCGCATCATCGAGGCGATTTCAAAGGCTCGCGGCAACAGCGGCAGGGATGGGAACAGCTGCGGCAGGGTACGAAGAATGAGCAGTAGGCGCCGGGTTCCCTGGGGCGGGACAATGATCTTCTTGCGTTCGGCTTTTGCCAGAGCGTTCCCGATTTCGAGGGGGAAGCAATCGGGGGCGAGCAGTTCGTGGACCTTTTGGCGATAGGCGTTGCGCAGCCGGACGGCCTTGGGGGAATCCGGTTCCGGAAGAACCCACTTCATCGCAACGGAGGCGTCCAGGACATAGTTCATGCGTCGTCGCGAACTTCGCGGATGAAATCGACGGACACATCGAGTTCGCCCAGCTTGTCCCGCAACTCCTCGCGCACACGATCCATCTCCGCGCAGGCCTGCTGCATGTCCCTGCGGTTGCGGACGCCGCGAGCCGCTTTGTCCGCGGCGCGTTGAAGCTCGCGCATCAGGCCCGGCGGAATCGACGAGTGACCGTTGTTCTTCATAGCTCAATCTTCCTCTTTGGAGCGGACGAGATCAAGAGAGTTTCGCTTGGCTAAGTGATTTTCTGCAACTCGGCAGTCCTCGGGGGAATTATCTTGAGGTGATAAACGATAAGCGGGATAAGCGGTGTCAGTTCAATTTTTCTCTCGCCATTTACCACCGCCCGAGAAAGGCGGAGAAATGAACTGACATCATTTAGCCGGTTGTTTTGTCTGGCGCTGGACTTCGCGCCGGTTTCCTGCGATAACGGAGGCGGAGGTAAGCCATGCGTTCCTTAATCGCAGTCATGCTGCTAATGCCGATCGGCCACGTCGCAGCGCAAGCGCCCCAGACGATCACTCCCCAGGAGTGGCTCGCCAGGGCGCAGCGCAGCGTCGCCGAACTCAAAGACAACGAACCGGAGCAGAAAGGACGCCAGCTGGCGCTCTTGGCCGAGAGCCAGGCTCGCCATGGCGACAACCGCGGCGCGGCTCAATCCATGGCGGCAGCCAAGCTCTTGGCCGGCAAGATTGAACCGGTCGATGCGCGCGGAGTTTTCCTCGGCACCCTGGCGGCATACCAAACGGCAACGGGCGACATCAGCGGGGCCTTCGACACGGCCGAACTCATTGGCCAATTGCCCGATCGGCAAGCTGAGGAATTGAAATACCGGGCGTGGCGGCAAATTGCCCTCGGCCAGGCGCGACGAGGCGATTTCCAGGCTGCACTGGACAATGTGGACCTGGCCAAAGGGGACGAGCTCACGCAAGATTTTGCCTGGGACTCCATCGCCAGCCTTCAAGCGAAGGCCGGCAAGATCGACGATGCTTTGCGCACCGCGGCGCGGGTTCGATCACCCAGGGTGCGTCTGAACACCTATGCAACCCTCGCCAAGGAGCTTCATGCCCGCAAGCACGCCGCAGCCAAGCAATGCCTGCGTCACGCTCTGGACGCCCGGCAGGCCATACCCGATGAGCGGGGAAAAACGCTCGCTGAGTTTCAGGTTCTCGATGCCAAGGCAGCCATGGGCGAGATTCAGGAGGCGCTGCGCGCGGCCAAGGAAAGCCGCAATGAATATTCCTTCTCAGTCATCGCCCGCGCCCAAGCCGCGGCTGGGGATTGGGACGGCGCCTTGGCAACAGCCCGGCTTATCGCGACGGAAAACACGCGTGATTTTGCATTGGGAGCCATCGTGGAGGCGGCCCCGTTTGCCAAAGGGCGAACCGTGCTACGGCGCTTTTCCTTCGAAAAAGTGGAATCCCTGGTTGCGGAAGTCAAATACGATTGGGTCAAGGCGACGATTTGGACCAAAGCCGGGGAACGATTTGCCGCAAACGGCGACGCGCAAGACGCGCGCCGAGCTTTCGCGCAGGCCCGTAGCCTCGTGGACAAGATCACCGCCCCGCCCGGCGTCATCCATGCCCGCTTCAGTGCGCTCCGCACGCTGGCGGCGGCGCTGAGCAGCGCGGGTTTTCTCGTTGACGCGAAGAGCTTAGCCGACGCCCAGAAGGAACCTGTCTACAGGTCCACGGTCTTGATCGGAATCCTGGAAGGATTGCCGCAGAAGTAAGGGCTGATGCGTCGTAAGAATGCAAAGGGTTCTTCAGCGTGACGTTCAGCCCCGATGGCCAGGTCGTCGCCTCGGGGAGTTTGGACGGCCCGGTGAAGTTGTGGGACGTTCGCACCCGCCAGGAATTGCGCTTCCGGCTGACCGCGATGTTGCCCGATCCCGCCGAGCACCGTCACCACGCGCTCCAGGCCGACCAAGAGAAACAACCCTTCGCCGCCGCCTGTCGCCTTGGCCATGCGATCGCGGCTCGCCTGCGCTTGCAGGTTTCACCGTGGGATCCCACCGGTTCCGTCCACGTCGTCGCCAACGCTGGCGGTCCCGCATTCTCCGCGAATGCGGCTACAGTCGTCGCCGGCTGGCACGGGCTCGACGCCGGCCGCCAAGCCCAAACCGCCTTCGTCGATGGCGCCACCTTCGCCGGCATCCTGTTCAAAGACAGCGGCCGCTCGGCGAAGGGGTTGGTGGTGCGGGCGCAGTGGGCCGTGGATCAGTGGCCGGCGGGGTGGCAGAATCACGAGGTGCTGGGCGGGGCGCTGTATCGGGCGGGGGATTTTCAGGGGGCGGTGCGGGAGTTGATGGAATCGCAAAAACTGCGGAGTCAGGCGGCCAACGTAGGACAGGACTCCGCTCCTGTCCGAAAAACCGGACAGGAGCGGAGTCCTGTCCTACGGCCGAGCATCTGGTCTTGCCATTTCCTCGCCCTGGCCCACCACAAGCTCGGCAACCACGATGACGCCCGCGCATGGTTCAACAAAGCGGTTCTTCCCAAAGACGCCCCCTGGGAAGACGCCATGCTCGACCGCACCCTGCGCCGGGAAGTGGGAACGGAACTGAAGAAGCAATGACATCGTAACCACAGGCGGCTTCGCTGCTCTTGCGAAACGCTCGACCGACACCGATAATACCCTTATCCAATTCGTTGTTCGAGGAGTTCGCCGCGTGCCCAAACAGACTTTGAACCATCGCGTGATCAATGCGCCCGCGGCGCTGGCGGCGGCGAGCAAACACATTCTGTTTCACTATCCGACGATGTTTACCGCCCGCCAACCGCGGCGGCTCGCACTGGCCGACACTCAGCTTTGGATTGTACCGATCGTTCTCACCCATCCGGATCACGGTGTGGTTGGCGACGTAGGCTTCGTGGCCATCGATGCGGCAACCGGCGCCATACTGGGCAGCACGCCGCGCCGTGAAGTCGTTCGCGCTGGCAAGCAATTGCGGGGGGCGAAGAGCAATGGCCGTGAAGCCGCCGTTTTTCCCGCAAGAGCGGTTTGACACGTGTGCTATCGCGTGTCTGCGGATGATTCTTGCCCATCATGCCATCAAAGTCTCCGAAGAGGACTTGGTGCACAGCGCGGCCATGGATGAGGGCGGCGTGGACATCGAAGAGCTTGTCCGTTTGGCCCAGCACTTCGGCCTGCTCGCGGAAATTCGCCAGCTCTTCGTGGAGGACATTGCCGAGTTGTTGGCTCAAGATCGCATGGCAATTGTCTATCTCAATCGGCTTCCCCTCGACGGCATTTTTTCGGTTCACGCGGTCGTGCCCATTCGCGTGACTGCACACTTTGTCACGATCCTTGATCCACGCATGGGCGAACGTCGGGTTTCACGCAAAAAACTCGACATTGCGCGCCGTTACCTGTCGTTCTACGGAGTGATTTGCGGTCCAAAGCGTTGATCGAATGCTGCCATTTCCTCGCCCTGGCCCATCTCCAGCTCGGCAATGCGGAACAAGCCCGCGACTGGTTCGCCCAAGCCGTGTTGCCCAAAGACGCCCCCTGGGAAGACGCCATGATCGACCGTTATCTGCGCCGCGAAGTGGAGGCAGAGCTGAAGTAGCCGGCGTGCGTCGAGTGTCAGTGCCCACGCCTCCCTGCTCGCCGGTGTGGATAGCGGGTTAGTCCCAGGGACTCCGGATCGGCTCGAAAGATGAAGATGTCGTAAGATTCGACCACACGCTGGCACACACGCGAAGTTGGCGCAAACGTCTCTCATAAATGTCGCAACTGACGCTCACAGAATAGTTTATAATCATGAGAAACGTTTGCGCCAAACTCTTGGGAGTTGGCGTAAACGTGCGCACGTGGCTTCCTACCGTCGCAGATCCAGCGGCATTGTCGAATTGCCGGCCACATTCAAATATGGGCTGAAGCGATTGCGGGCGGCCAAGCGGGCGGCGCCGGGGTACCAGGCGATGCCGAGCGTAGCGCTGACCGTGCCGGAGTCGTTCGGCGTGATGAACTGGGCTTCGCCGAAAATGGCCAGCGAGTCGTTGAGCGGGATCAGCAGGTCGGTGCCGAAGCAGACCGGATGACGGACGTTCGCTTCGCCGGGAAAGAACAAGCTGAAGCGGCCATGGTCTTCGGTGAAGCCGACCCAGAAGCGCGTTGCCGCCGCGCCGGGCCAGACGTGCCGCCAGTAGAAGTTGATTTGGTTGAGCGGCCGCACGGTGAACGGGATGCTGACGAGCGCGGCGGTGGTGCTGCGATCGCGCAGCGTGCCCCAGACGCCGACCTCATCGTTCGGTCCCATCGGCACGCCGATCTGGGCGCGCCACTGTGCGGTGTCGAGGCGGTCGTAGTAATCGTCGAAGCGATAGTCGTAGGCGATGCCCCAATTCAACCCGGACTCCGAGCGCCGGAAGACGCCGGCGGTCGCGAAAACTTGCGTATGTTCCACGGTGCCGTCGATGAAATGGAGCACGCGCACGGCGGAGCGCTCGTAGTTGAAACCGACGCCAAGCTGAATACCGATGCCCGCCGCTTCCGCGAGCGGCAGACCCCAGTTGGCGGCGAGGCGATAGCCGAAGTTGGCGTTGAGGCCGAGGTCCGCCGGTTCCTTGGTGCCGTCGAGGCCCGCGAAGAAGGAGAAATTGTCCATCCAGGGATTGCGCGGCGCGACGCAGCATGTATTTTCGAGTGCGGCCGGTCGCGGCAAGGTCGTGTGTTCGGTGATTTCTTCCGTGGCGACAGGCCAAGACGGCGGCGAATTGGCTGCGGGCGATTTCGTGCCGGTTGCCAGCGTGGGTGGCGGCGGCAAAGGCGCGACGGGCGGCGCCGGCAGATTTGCGCCTGGCGCCAGCGCGGTCGGCGGCGGCAAAGTAGCAACGAACGGCGGCGGCGGCAATTGAGGCGGCGCCGGCGCTACCCCCCCCAGCCCCCCCTTTGCAAGGGGGGGAGCGGGGGGGGTGGCGGCAGGCGACACTGCGCTCGGCGCACCCAGTCCGACAGGCCGAATCGTGTCGGAGGCGTTGGGCGCTTGCCCCAGCGCCGGGACATTGGTCGCAATTAGAATTAGCCAGACTGAAAAGCTCTTGGGCATCGCATCTCCCGCTTGTGCCGTTTGCCAAGTCAACCAGGCTTTTCGGGCATGATCTTCGACAACACGAAGCAGCGAGATAGCAAGCGCGGCAAAGCCTGTCAACGCGGGAATGAACGTCGTGGGGCAGACATTCCTGTCTGCCAGGCAGACAAGAATGTCTGCCCCACATCACGATGCAGCGGGCAGGACCGCGGCGAGGAGCAGACCAAAGGCCTGGCCGGGAAGTTCAGCCGCAGAGACGTGCGTGGCCAGGCCGAGCGTGCGCAGCTGCTTGGCAAAGTGCGGGTCGGTGGCCAAGTCGCGCGTCACAAGGAGCTGATTCGGCTCGCCCAGGGACGGCAGCCGCAGCGCCTGGTCTACGGTGGCGCCGAAGTAATCCAGCCGGCCGTTGATGGTGGCGGCAAGGGCAGCGCCTTGGTGAAGGCCGAGTCGCAAACGCAAACGCTCCGCCACGGCGGGCCAGCGTTGGCGCAGCTCCCGGTTCAGGCGCGTGTGCCAGGCGAGCGCGGCCTTGAGCGCCGCGGTCTCGTCGTCGAACACCGCCAGCACCGTTTCACCGAGGGTCTTGATGACCGCGCCGTTATGACCGCGCAAGCATTCGTCGGCAAGGGTGCAATGGTCATGCAGGAGCGCGAACACACGCGGCTCTTCGAGATGCCGATACAAATTGTCCGGCGTTTCCAGGTTGCTGATCTGGCACAGGTCGGCGGCAAGAAAAGTCATCGACGCGACGCTGACCAACCGGCCCGCCTGCAGGACTTCGCCGGGGAACAAGTCGCGGAACAGCGCCGACGTCGAGGCCCGCGCCGCCGTCAGCGCGTCGGTGCGGTCGGCACGACGCTCGACGCGCAGCACCAATTCCACGTGATGCTGATTGTCGAGAATCAAACGCTGTCGGCCGGGCAGCATGCGCAGCGTATCCGGTGCGGTGAGCTCCGGCGGCCGCGTGAAATCGTTGGGCAACTGAAATGTCCAACGCGACAGCGGCGCTTGTGGCTCGACGAGGAAGTCGCAAGCGTGCGGCAATTGCGGACCGCGCAGACGATAGGCGCCGGGCGGCAGCGCCAGATCGAGTTCCAATCGTTCGCCCGCGCCGACGCGCACCTGGGCAGCTACATGCGGCGAATGCGCCGGGCCGCCGATGCAATACGTGCGCGTCTCCACGGGCCGGATGTGTGGATGCACGCGGAAGATCAGCTCGACGGAATTGGCGAAGTCGAGATGGAAATCGGCCTGGCACGCTTCGCAATGACCGTGATCTTTCAGCGCTTGCAGAGTTTCGATCATGCCGGCCGGTATGCGGCACAGTGGACATACCAGGTCCCACATCAACACAAACAAGCCTTCGTGAGCGCCCTGCAGACAAGCGGCCAGCAGATCGTCGTCGGGAACCTGCAGGCGCCGGGCCAGTGCGAGCGGTCGAATCCGCGCCGCTTCCTGGGCCGGGGCAAAGCGCAGGTATTCACCCAGGGCCGCGATCACGGGCGGCGGCACGCGCCGGGCGGCCAGGCGATCCAGCATTTGTTCGAGCCGTTCCCGTTGCCCACGCGACAACTGCGCCGGCGTCTCGAACGGATCGAGCGCGTCCGGCCCAGATAGCTGGCCGGTCAGGAAGGCGTCGATGCGCCGATAGACGCGCTCGACGCGGCGCCGCCCTTTGAGGCCGACTTCCAGAGCCGCGACCCAGCGTCCCAAGATATGCCGTGGTTCCAGGCGAACGCGATGGGACAGCGTACAGCCGCCGTCGGGCCGGGCGGTGAGTTCGACGATCGACGCGAGCCACTTGAACACGCCGGCCGAGTATTCGCGCAGCACGCCCAAACGCCGGCCTTCGATCCATTCGAACGGATGCTCCTGCCAGGCGTTGGTAAATCCGGCGACCTTGAACAACCCGAAGCGGCGCAGCGGCGGACGCACGCCGTCGCCGACCGTCGCTTCCATGGCTTCGCTGCGAAACTCCACGGCCGGCACTCCCGAAGCGCGATTGAGCCGCTCAGTGTTGGAGACGTACGGCCAAAGCTGCTCGGGTGTCGCGTTCAATTCCCAGGTCCAGTCGTACTGCACGACCGCGCCGCCCGGCGTCGGCAAACGTGGATGGACGACGACCTGGACCGGTTCGCCGCGGGCATGGCGCTCCAGTTCCTCGAGCAGTTCACCGGCATCGGCGGGGCGATCCTGAGGCCTTTTCGCCAGGCAGCGGGCGATGATGCGATTCAAACCGTCGCTTACTCCTGGATTGAGCGATTGCACCGGCGGGGGCGCTTCCTTGGCGTGTTTCATGGTCAGCGCCAATGCCGACTCGCCCTGGAACGGCGGCCGACCTGTGAGTACGTGAAACAGCGTCGCGCCCAGGGCATACACGTCGGTCGTCGGCCCCAAGTCAGCGGTGCCCAGAGCTTGTTCGGGCGACATGTAGAGCGGCGTGCCCAGCAGCGTTCCTTCGTGGGTCACATGCAGCGAATCGCTCTGGTCGATGTGCCGGGCCAGGCCGAAGTCGCACAGCTTCGTGCCGATGTCGCTCGGCATCTCCTTTAAGCGCACGCCGTCCGCCGTGCCGCGCGCTTGATCCTCCAGCCAGCGCAGCAGCCACGAGCCGCTCAGGATCATGATGTTCTGCGGCTTGATGTCGCGGTGGATGATGCCGCGGCGGTGGGCGTCGGCCAGCGCCCGGGCGACGCCGATGCCCAGCGCCAATGCCGGCGCTTCTTCCCAATGGCCGCTGGGACAAAGGGCGCGATCGCGGAGCAAACTGGCGAGGCTGGGGCCGTCGATGAATTCCAGCGCGAGGTAGTGGACGCCGGCATCTTCATTGACCTCGATCAGGTTGGCCACGTACGGATTGTGGACCTCGCCGAGCAGCCGGGCTTCTTTTTGAAAGCGTTTGAGGATCGTGCCGCGGTTGGCGAGGTGCGCATGAAGGACCTTGATCGCGACGATGGCGCCGTCAGCAACGTCTTCCGCGCGATAGACCTGGCCCAGGCCGCCTTCGCCGACCAGTTCGATCAGCCGAAAGCGACCGAGCGTCCGGCCATCGAGGACCTCGGATTTGTTCTGCGGTTGCGATTCGACGATCTGTGTGATTTCGGACTGAGCCACGCTGGGCGCCGAGTGCAAGTGCAGCTCGCCGAGGACGTCGGCTGCGCTCGGCCGTTCGCTGGGATCGGTGGCTACCATGCGGGCGACCAGCGCGTCCAATGATGATAGAGCGGCCGTTTCGGCGGGCTGCCAACCGGCGGCTACCGGATGGCCGTTGGTGAGCCAGGCGAGGACTTGGCCGAGCGAATAAATGTCCGCCGCCGTATCGGCCGGCTGGCCCGCGGCAACTTCCGGGGCCTGAAACGCCGCATCGGTGGGTATCGAATGACATTCGATGCCGGTAAAATCGAGGGCGATCGCGCCGTTGGCTGAGCCATGCAGTCGATCCGGCGTGATGGCGCCGTGCACGAAGCCGACACGATGCGCCGCCGCGAGGGCGCCGGTCAAGGCGACGGCAGCATCGCGCACTTTGTCTGCGGGCCACGGCGTTGCTGCCATCGGCGCGGCAGCAGCGCCTGTTTCCAGCACGACAAAGGGTGGCGCTTCCTGCAAATGAACCTTGAACACACGCATGGCGCGTGGATGCTGCACCAGCGCCGCATGCATAAGTCGCTTCCGCAGCGTCGGCCAGCGTTGTGCATCGGCCTGCGCTGCCGCCAGCACGCGCACTTCGCACGGCTGCTCGGCTTCGGTATCCCAAGCGGCAAAAGCCACGCCGTCGCGGCCGGAGCCGAGCGGTTGGTCCAGGCGGTAGCGCCCCAGATTCATTCAGCATCTCCCCGTCAAGCCTGTCCCATGGTAAACCAGCAGCACGCGTTGTGCGGCAACATTTTTCGAGTTTACGAAATGTTCCACCCCGATCTGGAAATTCGGCAAGCCGGCGCCAAGGGCCGCGGCGTCTTCGCAGTGCGGCCGATCGGTCAAGGCGCGCGCATCGCGGCCATCGAGGGGTGGCTGGCCAAGGGCGATGCGCTGGACGAGAATTGGTTTGCTTTGCAAATGGGTCCCGACCTGTGGCTATGCTCTGACGGCGACAACCTCGACGATTGCATCAACCATTCCTGCGATCCGAACGCCGGTTTCACGACGGGCGAGCCGGTGCTGCATGCGCTGCGCGACATTGCTGCTGGAGAGGAAATCGGCTGGGACTACTCCACGTCACTCTCCGAGGCCGGCTGGGATTTGGAATGCTGTTGCGGCGCGGCGACTTGCCGCCAGATCGTGCGCTCGTGGGGCGAATTGACGGATGCCGAGCGTGACCGATTGCGGCCAATCGCGCTGGCATATTTGCGCTCGTAGCCGACGCAGCTTGTGAACCCGAAAAGGGGACAGGACCTTTTGCATTCAGAGGTCCTGTCCCCTTTTCGGGTTCAAGCTGCGTCGGCTACCGCCAATCCGGCACCACGCGATAATACGGAATCACCGTCGGATTCTCCTTGAGGCCGCTGCCGGGGCGGATGACGCCGCCCAGGCCCAACGATTCGGGATGGCGCGCGATCTTGTCGGCGAAGATCTCGGCGTCGCGCAACACCCGATCCAACCGCGGCAAAATGCGCGACACCATCGCCGCGGAGTCGTTGAGGTTGTTGTACAGCGCCGGATCCGACAGCAACTTTTGCACGGTGCCGTCCGAGCGCCCCACGGCTTGCAGAAGTTCGCGCAGGTCGGCCATGGTGCGGTTGAGGTTGACGGTGCTTTCCTCGATATTCTTCCACATGGCCGGCCCGCGCTCGGCGAGCGGCTTGGTCGCCTTGTCCAGCGTGACCATCAGGCTGTCCGTTTTGCTCAGAGTGTCGTTGAGCGTCTTCATAGCGCCGGTGCCTTCCTTGAGGAAGACCTGCGCGTCTTTGGTCAGCGTTTCGAGCTTGTCGCTGCCGTCGCGCACGTTTTTCAACAGGGCGCTGAAGTTCTTCTGGTTTTCGGCGCTGAGCAGGTCGCCGACCTTTTTCAGAGCGTCGTCCACGCGATCGAGCGCCTTGGACAGCTTCTCCTCGTTCTTTTGCATGAACCCATCGAAGCGCTCACCGACCTTGCCGATCTTGCGTGCTGCGTCGGCAATTTCGTCGCCGGTGCGCTTGAAGTCCGGAATCGTCTGCCGGGTGACCTTGATGAGGTCGCGGATCTCGTCATTGGTCTTGCGCAACTCCGGGATCGCCTCGCGCGTCGCCTTGGTCAGCTCGCGGAAATCGCGAAAGATGTTCTCCAGGTCCGGGCTTGCCTTGTCCAGCCGGGAGAACGCTTTGCGAATCTCAATGAGCGCCTCCTGCGCTTGCGGCATCAGATCGGTCGTGCGCTGCAGCAGCGTGGCGGCATCGACCTGCACGTAACCGTCGAGGACAGTGCCCGGCGCGACCAGGGTTGCGTCGATCATCTTTGGATCGTCGGGCGGCAGGATGGAAATGGAAGTATCGCCGCCGAGCAGTCCCTGAACCAGTGTGGGCCGATCGCTCTTGCGCAGCGTGTAGCGCTGTTCGATTCGAATGCGGACCTCGACCTTGCCGGTGGCGTTGACGAGCTCAATTTTGTTCACTTCGCCGACGCGGATGCCGGAGCGCTTCACCGGCGTGCCGGCGGCAATGCCGGACGCATTCGCAAAGACCAGGGTGTAGTCATCGGTCCGCTTGAAATAGTTGGGCACGCCGCTGAACATGAGGATCAGCACGGCCAACAGAATCGCCGCGAGCAGCATGAACACGCCGATGCGGAAACGGATGGCTTGATCGTTCATGAAAACTCCTGCAAGCGTTCGCCGGCTGCCCCAGTCACAAACTGGCGCACGCGCGGGTCGGCGGCGGCGCGCAGGCCGGCGGGCGGACCGTCGTAAAGGATCTGCGGCTCGCCCGGTTGCAGGCTTGCCAGTGGCAACAGCATCACGACGCGGTCGGCGACTTTGGCAACCGTGTTCAAGTCGTGAGTGACGACGATGCTCGTCACCGGGTGCTTTTGCCGGGTCTGCACGATCAGCTCGTTGATCACGTCGCTCATGATCGGGTCGAGACCCGTCGTCGGTTCATCGTAAAGCATCACCTCGGGATTGAGCGCCAGGGCCCGCGCCAGGCCGACGCGCTTCTTCATACCGCCCGACAGCTCCGCCGGTTTCTTGCGGTCGATGCCGTCGGGCAAGCCAACTTCTTGCAGCCTGCCGCGCACGATGCCGTCGATTTCCTTCTCCGCAAGGCGGCGCTGTTCGCGCAGACCAAAGGCGACGTTGTCGAAGACCGACAAGCTGTCGAACAGCGCCGCCCCTTGAAACAGGAACCCGAACCGCAGCCGCTGCTGGGTCAGAGCGCGGTCATTCAACTCGCCCAGGTCGTGGCCGTCGAACCGGACTCGGCCTGTCGTCGGCTTGATCAGGCCGATGACGGCCTTGAGCAGCACCGTCTTGCCGCAGCCGCTCTCGCCGATGATGACGATGGTTTGTCCCTTGGGCACCGCCAGCGTGATGGCCGTGAGCACGCGGTGCATCCCGAACGCGATGCTCACGTCCTCCAAAGCAATCAGCGGCAAATCGGCGGCGGCCATGGCGTGCGGATCCTCAGAGTTTGTGAAAAAATGGGGACTGGCTCCGGCCATCCCTCGAAAAACCCTGGCAATATCGAGACCAGGCCGGTGCCTGTCCCCATTTTTTCACAAACTCTCACTTCACCAGGGAGCGCACCGAGCCCGGCGCCAGCAGGACATCGTGCACGTCGATCAGGAACATGCCGAGGAAAAAATCGATGACCAGGATCGCGATGAACGACGCCACGAACGACTCCGTGGCCGCCCGGCCCACGCCTTCCGCGCCCGGCTGGCTGTTGAGGCCGCGATGGCAACTAATGAGCGCAATGGCGATGCCGAAGAACACCGACTTGATCAGACCCATGGATACATCCCACATGCGCACGTAATCCTGGGCGTGTTGCCAATAGAAATGGGCCTCGACGCCATAGACGCGCGTACAAATCACCGCCCCGCCCATGATGCCCACGAAGTCGGCGACAATGGTCAGCAGCGGAATGAGCAGCGTGCACGCCAACAGCCGCGGCACGACCAGATAATGGACGGGATGGGCGCCGAGGCACGCCAGAGCGTCGATCTGCTCGGTGATTTTCATGGTGCCCAGCTCGGCGGCCATGGCGCTGCCGACGCGGCCGGCCAGCATCGTCGCCGCCAGCACCGGACCCAGCTCGCGCACCAAGGTGATATTGATCATGGAACCCAGCCGCGTGGCCATGCCCATGATGTTGAATTGGCTGTACATCTGCACGGCCATGACCATGCCGATGAACATGCCGGTGATGGCGACCACGGGAACGCTGCGCACGCCGACGAGATAGAAGCTGGGCAGCAAGGTGCGCGGCGCCGGGCGGCGTCGGATCAGCCAGCCAAAGGTGCGCGACGCGAACAGGGAGAAATCGCCGACGAGCGTGACGGCTTGGGCGCCGAGTTCGCCCAACGCGATCACGAATCCAGCCCCCGAAAAGGGGACAGGACCTTTTGCATTCAGAGGTCCTGTCCCCTTTTCGGGGGGTCCTGCCGTGGCCATCGGGTCGCTCCATCAAAGCTGTGCAGTCGAGGGTAGGCCGTCATCTGTCATCGGCAACCGGCCGATGCAACCTGGTGTACGTTAACCCACTTCGCCGGCGCAAGCTTTAGGTGCCGCGTTATTTTCGGCATAGGCCGCGAAGCCGTCCAGCAAGCTAGTGCTCTGTCACACGTCGAATGATGGATCACAAGAGCCGCGCACGAAGTAAGCGGCTGCGAGTGGGCCGCTTACTTCGTGCGCGGCTCTTACTTCTGGCGACTCATCAATTCATGCGTGACAAAGCACTAGCCTGCATTGCTCACCAACGTGGGACGAGTTTCCTAACCCGTCTCGCCACGACAGGTTAGGAAACCCGTCCCACGACAGCGCGCTGCCCTGCATTATTGGTAAGAAATGCAGGTTAGGATCGTGCATATTTCATGTACAGCGACGGAAACAGCATCCAATCCGTGGGTTACAAATTCCGAAAAATCGCTCCGATTTCGGGCGCTTTCGAATCCTTTCCTACTTCGATACCTCTAAAATGATAGCAGGAAGGACAAGCGGGGCCTTTCTCGACACCTTCCTCGGGAGGGGGCAACCATGAAACGTCGACGTCGCACCAAGCGCGGCACGCTGCGGGCCATGCGCCTGTGGACGTACCCCGAAGCGGCCAAGGCTTTGCCGTACCTCCGATCGATCACGAATTCCCTTCGCGACCATTGGCTGGAACTGCAAAGCACACAACTGGCGGCCAGGCGGCTGCAAAATGTGCCCAGGCCGAGCCGCCGGGAGATGATCGCCCTGGAAGAATCGTCGAGCGATGCACGCCAGGCCGAGGACAAGTTTGAGGATGCCTTGGCGGAACTGATGAAAGAGGACGTTTTTCTGCTCGATCCGGTGCAAGGACTGGCATTGATCCCGTTCCAGCAGGGCGAGGAACTGGCCTGGTATGTGTTCGACACGTTCGCTGAAAACGGGCTGACGTCGTGGCGCTACCACAAGGATCCGCTGGAGACACGCCGGCCGCTGCCCAAGGAACGCCTGCCCGCGCCGCCCGCGTTGTTGACGGCGGACAGACAGACATGAGAGCAATCAGACCATAGGGCCAAAGCGCGAGCCACGGGGCCAGACTCCGTGGCTCGCGTCTTTGCTGGAATGGAGGGACCCCCGAAAAGGGGACAGGACCTCTGAATGCAAAAGGTCCTGTCCCCTTTTCGGAAATCAGTTTGCCGGATAAGCAGCCCGGCGACCCCCCCCCGCTCCCCCCCTTCCGAAGGGGGGGCTGGGGGGGTCGCCGGGCTGCTGTGGCCATGGCTCGCGTCTTTGCTGGCAAGGAGGGACGAGGATCGCAAAAAACAGCGCCAGGCCACGGGAAATAGCTTGACAAACGCACGCCAAAATTTAACATGCTCTACAGGGTCCGTTGTGCCCGCAGCGCCAGTGCGCACGGGCCGGCGCCTGGGGAGTATTTGATCCATGTCCTCGCAACCAAAACGGCGACGTTTGGAAGTGGAAGACATTGGCGACGTCACCGTTGTCAATTTCACCGACAAGAAGATCCTGGACGAGCAGAACATTCAGGTCATCGGCGAACAGCTGTTCAGTTTGGTCGATGAGCTCGGCCGGCGCAAGATCCTCTTGAACTTCCGCAACGTCGAGTACCTATCCAGTGCCGCTCTCGGCAAGTTCATCACGCTCAACAAAAAGGTCGGCGGCTCCGGCGGCAAGCTGGTGCTGTGCAACATTGACCCGCAGATTTTCGAAGTGTTTCAGATCACCAAGCTCGACAAGCTTTTCAAGATCGAAAAAGACGAGCAAAGTGGTCTGCAATCGTTCTAGTGGTGCCCCTTCGTCGTGGAGATTCGCCCCCAACCATGGAAGTCGTGTTTCGCCCGTCTTGTCTCTTGTTGAGAGTTTTTCATGCGACAATGGCGCCAGGATGGTCCTTTCGAAATGACCATTGACAGCGATCTCGAAGCCGTCCTTCTTGTCCAGGATGCGATCGCGCTGCAATTGAAGTCATGTCATTTCGAGGACCGCGAAATTTTCGGCATTCGCCTCGCTCTGGAAGAAGCGCTGGTCAACGCGATCAAACACGGCAATCGAGAAGACCGCGGCAAAAAGGTCCGCATCGAGTTGTGCGTGCGCCACGATCGCGTCGAGATCGGCGTCGCCGACGAAGGCCCCGGGTTCGAACCCGAAAAAGTGGCCGATCCCCTCGCCGAGGAAAACCTCGAGCGCCCCAGCGGTCGCGGCCTGTTGCTCATACGGCACTACATGTCCGAGGTGACCTATCACCCTCCGGGCAACCGCCTCACCATGAGCATGGTGCGCGTGCATGGCAACGGGAACGGCAAGTGACTTCTCGTTTTGCCGCTTGCGGCCGGCGACGCGTTCCGCGGACTCCTTCGCTAAGCCGCAAGCGAAATGACCCCCATGTCCACCCCCATGATGCAACAGTACCGGGACGCCAAGGAGCGTCATCCCGGCATGCTGCTGCTCTTTCGCATGGGCGACTTCTTCGAGCTATTCGACCAGGACGCCGAGACTGCCGCCAAGCTGCTCGGCCTGACGCTGACCAGCCGCGACAAGACCATCGCCATGGCCGGGTTTCCGCACCATCAGCTTGAAAACTACCTGCAAAAGCTCTTGCGCGCCGGTCATCGCGTCGCCGTTTGCGACCAAGTCGAAGAAGCTTCGCAGGCGCAAGGACTCGTCCGCCGCGAGGTGACGCGCGTCGTCACGCCCGGCACGATCACCGAAGACAATCTTCTCGACCCGCGCCAGCACAACCATTTGGCGGCGATCCTGCCCGTCGGCACGACCCGTTTCGGCATCGCCTGGCTTGAAATCAGCACCGGGCTTTTCCAAGCGGCGGACATCGACATCGCTCGCCTAAGTGATGAACTGGCCCGTTTGGCGCCCGCCGAGTGTATTTGTGCCGAACGAGACAGTTCCGCCGTCGGAGCGGTTCTGCAGCGCTTGGCTACCATTCCGGCCTTGACCGTGCGGCCCGATTGGAATTTCGAAGGTGGTTCGGCGCGCTCGGCTCTGCACCAGCATTTCCGCGTCAATACGCTCAGCGGCTTCGGATTCGACGACCAGCAGCCGTGCCTCGCCGCCGCCGGCGCCTTGCTTCTCTACGCTCAGGAGATGCTGAAAACCGACCTGGCCCACCTGCGAACACTGCGTCCGTACGTCGGCAGTCAGGTGCTGCAGCTGGACGATGTCACGCGCCGCAGCCTGGAGTTGACACGCACGCTGCGCGATGGCGATCGGCAAGGCTCGCTGCTGTCGGCCATCGATCGCACCGTCACGACCATGGGCGCTCGGCAGTTGCACGACTGGCTGCTGGCGCCGTTGACGAATCGAGCCGGCATCGAGGCGCGTCTGGATGCCGTCGATGAACTCGTGCGCGCGATCGCGCTGCGGGCCGACCTGCGCAAAACTCTCGGCGACATGCACGATTTGCAGCGTCTGACCGCGCGCGTCAGCACCGGCCGGGCGTCGCCGCGCGATCTGGGCGCCATCGCCCGCACCTTGCGCCTATTGCCGCACGTCAAAGCCAAGATCACGGCACGTCGCGCCGGGTTGCTGCAAGACCTGGAGCGCAACCTGGAATTGTGCGCCGAACTGCGGGCCACGCTCGATGCCGCCCTGATGGACGAGCTGCCGCAAGGCCCGCGCGAAGGCGGTCTGATTCGCCCCGGCTACAACGCCGCCCTCGACGAATTGCGCAACATCGCCCGCGGCGGCAAGGAGTGGATCGCCCGCTTTCAGGCCCAGGAGATGACCCGCACCGGTATTGGCTCGCTCAAGGTCGGATTCAACAAGGTCTTCGGCTACTACATCGAGATCACCCACACCCATGTCGCCAAGGTTCCCGCCGATTACCAGCGCAAGCAGACCCTGAAGAACGCCGAACGCTACATCACGCCGGAGCTGAAGGAATACGAAGAAAAAGTCCTATCGGCGGAGGACAAGAGCCAGCAGCTCGAATTCGAGTTGTTTCTGGCGCTGCGCGATGAGGCGGCCGCAGAGACGCAGCGACTGCTTCAGACCGCGGAAGTGCTCGCCCATCTCGACGTGCTGGCAGCGCTGGCGGACCTGGCCGCGTCGCGTCAGTATGTTCGCCCAACGCTGCGCGACGAGCCGGTGCTGGCCATCAAAGACGGTCGCCACCCCGTGCTGGACCAGACGTTGCCGCCGGGCACCTTCGTTCCCAACGACGTGCGGCTCGGCCCCGACGACGGCATCCTCTGGCTCATCACCGGGCCCAACATGTCCGGCAAGAGCACGTTCATCCGCCAGGTTGCCCTGCTCACTCTGCTCGCGCAGATGGGCAGCTTCGTGCCGGCCCAAGAAGCTGTCGTCGGCATCACCGATCGCCTTTTTACGCGCGTCGGGGCCAGCGACGAGCTGAATCGCGGCCAAAGCACCTTCATGGTCGAAATGACCGAAGCGGCCAACATTCTCAACAACGCCACGACGCACAGCCTGGTGATCCTCGACGAGATCGGCCGCGGCACCAGCACGTACGACGGGGTTTCGCTGGCATGGGCCATCACGGAATATTTGCACAACCAGTTAGGCTGCCGAGCCCTATTCGCCACGCATTACCACGAGCTGGCACAGTTAGCGGAAACGCTGCCGAATTTGCGCAACTGCAACGTGCTCGTGCGCGAATGGCAGGATGACATCGTGTTCCTGCACAAGATCGCGCCGGGGAGCGCCGACAAGAGCTACGGCATTCACGTCGCCCGCCTGGCCGGGGTGCCGACGGAAGTGCTTGATCGGGCCAAACAAGTGCTGCAAGAATTGGAATCACACCATTTGGACCGAGAGCTGCCGAGAGCCCCCCGGCGGCGCAGCAGCATCCTGCCGCGCGAGATTCAGCCGTCACTGTTCGAAGGGAATGAATCAGCGCCGCCCGCTGAATAGATCCTCATTCCAAACGGGTCGCGCATGGCTTGCCGCTAAGAAGCTGTTTCAAAACGGGGACTGGCCCATTTGCCTTGTGGGGCCTGTCCCCGTTTTGAAACAGCTTCTTAGCGCAACCAAAAACCCTTCGACGCGCCGACGCTTCTCTGCGAGCGCGACCCCCGAAAAGGGGACAGGACCTCTGAATGCAAAAGGTCCTGTCCCCTTTTCGGAAATCGTTTCCCCTGTCCCGCGTTGCTGTGGTACTGTGATGACGAACGCAAGGAGACCATGCACCATGAAAGCCTGGGAAATCCACAACCGCTTCGGTATCGATTCGCTCACGCTCGTCGACAAGGCTGACCCGAAACCGGGGCCGGGACAAGTGCTCCTCAAGATGTCGGCCTGGTCGCTGAACTATCGCGATCTCATGGTCGTCAAGGGGCTGTACAATCCCAAGCTCCGCTTTCCTTTTACGCCGCTGTCGGACGGCGTCGGCACCGTCAGCGCGATCGGCGACGGCGTGACGCGCGTGAAAGTCGGCGAGCGCGTCGCCGGTTGCTTCTGCCAGCGCTGGCTCGACGGACCGCTGGACGATGCGAAAGCAAAGTCGGCCCTCGGCGGCGGCCAGCAGGGGATGCTCGCTGAATGCATCGTGCTGCACGAAGACGGCGTTGTTCCCGTGCCGGCGCATCTGAGTGATCCGCAAGCCGCTACCCTGCCCTGCGCCGCGCTGACCGCCTGGAACGCCCTGATCGCATCCGGGAACATCAAGGCGGGCGACACCGTCCTTATTCAGGGCACCGGTGGCGTTTCGCTGTTCGCTCTGCAATTCGCCAAGTTGCAAGGCGCCCGCGTGATCGCGACGTCAGGTCATGACGACAAACTGGCACGCGTGCTGAAGATGGGCGCTTCGGACGGCATCAACTATAAGCAGACGCCGGAATGGGGCGACAAGGTCCGCGAATGCACCGGCGGCATCGGCGTCGATCACGTCGTCGAAGTCGGCGGCGCGGGAACCTTGGGCCAATCGCTCAAGGCCGTGCGCACCGGCGGGACCATCAGCCTCATCGGCGTGCTTGCCGGCGGCAGCCAGGTGAATCCGATTCCGATTCTCATGAAGAATGTGCGCGTCCAGGGCATCTTCGTCGGCAGCCGCGCGATGTTCGAGGCGCTGAACCGCGCCGTCGCCCTGCAACAATTGCGGCCCGTCGTGGACAAGACGTTCGCATTCACCGAGATCGCCGCGGCGCTGCGGCACATGGAAAGCGCGGCGCATTTTGGGAAGATATGTTTGAGCGCATGAATTGCTTGCCGTTTTGCGCTCGCGCGGAAGCGACCATGTCACGGTCGCTGCAGAGCGATCGCGAAACGGCAAGCAACGTTGGGTGATCATGGAGCAACTGTCGATTACCGATTTATTGCAGCGCGCTCGCCAGGAGCCCGGCGAACTCGACCGTTTGTTCGCGCAGTGCCGCAACTACCTCAACGTGCTGGCGCGGGCCCAAGTGGAAAAACGCCTCCAATCGAAAGTGGACGCCTCCGACCTGGTGCAGCAAACGCTTCTGGAAGCCTATCGCGACTTTCGCAACTTCCGCGGCGGCACCGAAGCGGAATGGCTCGCCTGGCTGCGGCGCATTCTGACGCACAACGCGGCCAATTTCATTCGCCACTGGCAAACGACCGGCAAGCGGCAAGCACGCCGCGAAGTCCAACTCGGACCGGCGGATTCCAGCGCGGCCCCACGGTTCGATCCGTCCGACCACGGTGAATCGCCGAGTCAGCAGCTCATGCGCAAAGAGCGCGAAGTGCTCGTGGCCGACGCCGTCGCCCAGTTGCCGGCCGATTATCAGGAAGTCATCAACCTGCGCAACCTGCAACGGCTGCCATTCAATGAAGTGGCCGAGCGCATGGGTCGTTCGCGCCCCGCCGTGCAAATGCTCTGGCTGCGGGCGCTGAACCAGTTACAGCAGATTCTCGCCGGCTTGATGACGAGTTGGCAGCTCCCTGGCGAAAATCATGGAACCCGCTGACGAAAAAGCCATCGACGCCCTCGACAGCTACTTGCAGGACATGCAAGCGGGCCGGCCGTCGTCGCGCGACAACCTGCTCGCCGCGCATCCGGAGCTGGCCGAGGCGGTCCGCTGCCTGGACGATCTCGATCGCCTGGCAGCCAAAGACGAAGACGACATCCCGACGGTTGGGGCATCGGCGACCGTTCCGCCGTCAGTAGAAATCGGCCTGCCGTGCTTCGAGAAATACGATGTCGAATGCGAGATCGGCCGCGGCGGCATGGGCGTGGTCTATCGGGCCAAGCAAAAGGACCTCGACCGCACGGTGGCGCTCAAGATGATCCTGTCCGGCCAACTCGCCACGCCCGAGCACCGCGCACGCTTTCATGATGAAGCCAAGTTCGCCGCCCGCTTGCAGCACCCGAACATCGTGTCGATCTACGACGTCGGCGAAATCCTCGGCCAGCCGTACTTCGCGATGCAATATATCGGCGCCCCGAGCCTGTCGGCGCGGCTGCGCGAAGGTCCGCTGCCTCCGGAGCAAGCGGCCCACTTGTTGAACGCCATCGCCCAGGCCGTCGAGCATCTGCATCAGCACGGCGTCATCCATCGCGATTTGAAGCCGTCGAATATTCTGCTCGACGAAGCGGGCCGGCCGTACGTCACCGACTTCGGCTTGGTGAAAATGGTGGCCAGCGACAACCAGCGCACGAACACCGGCGTCATTGTCGGTACGCCGAGTTACATGTCGCCGGAGCAGGCCGCGGCCAAGTCAGGCCGGGTGGGGCCGCTCAGCGATGTCTACAGCCTGGGCGCGATTTTGTATGAAACGCTGACCGGCCGGCCGCCGTTTCAAGAAGCGACGCCGCTCGACACGCTCGTGCAGGTGCTGGAGACGGAGCCGGCGCCGCTGCGCCAACTCAATCCCGCGATTCCCGTCGATCTTGAGTTGATCTGCCTGCGCTGCCTGGAAAAGGACCCGGCGCAGCGCTATGCCTCGGCTGCGGCGCTGGCTCAGGATTTGCAACGTTTTCTACAGGGCGAAGCGATCGAAGCCCGGCCGGCGTCCACAGGACAACGATTGAGTCGCTGGGCACGCCGCGAACCGGCTTTGTTCGCTCACGTGATCACCTTGGGCGGCTGCACGCTGATTGCGCAGACCGCCTACCAAGTCACGCATTCCGTGCCGCTCGGTTTTCACAGTTTGGTGATGGTCATTCTCCTCGCTTGGCTTGCCGGCTCATTTGTCTGTCAGTTTTTGATGAACCGCCCGGCGTGGAGCGAACACATGCGCTTCGTCTGGATTTGGCTCGACGTGGTGTTTTTCTCGCTCGTCCTTTATGTTGATGACGCTCTCGCCGGTCCGTTGCTGGTCGGCTATCCCCTTTTGATTGCCGCATCGGGCCTGTGGTTCCGCGATACCCTCGTTTGGTTTACCGCGGGGATGGCCATGCTGTCGTATGCCGCGCTTCTAATGCTCGACTGGGACCACGTGAAGGACATGCACAAGCACATCATGTTCCTGGTCAGCCTGGCCGTGACGGGCTTCGTCATCACGTATCAGGTTCGGCGTGTGCGCGCGCTTAGTCGCTACTATGAGCGCCGATCATTGCCGTGAACTGCTTGCCGTTTCGTGCTCGCTTCAGCGCGCATCTACCGCGATCTCTGGCGCCTTGCGCAATTCGACATCGGCGCCGCGGTTGACGGCATATTGGAAATTGGTGCCCGTCGTGCAGGCGGCGCCGATGCGGCCCTTGACGTCGAGCGCCAGAAACGCCACCCGCGCGGGATGCACGCCACGCCGCACCGCAACCGTATTCACCTTGCGTGCGGCCGCTTCACACGCCTCCTGCGGCGAGCGCCCGGCACGCATCTGTTCAACGACGAAAAAGCTGCCGCCGATGCGGATGATCTCCTCGCCGACGCCGGTCGCGCCCGCGGCGCCGGCCGTGTCGTCCACATAAAGGCCGGAGCCGATCAGCGGCGAATCACCGACGCGGCCCGGCAACTTGTGCGCCAGGCCCGATGTCGTGCAGACACCGCCGAGCGAACCCTTTTGATCCAGCGTCAGCACCGTCACCGTATCGTGGCCCGGTCCGAGCTGCGGCGGCTGCGCGGGCTTGGGGCGCTCCTTGTACCATAGACCGACCGCTTCCAGCGTGTGCAACGTCTCAAGTGCAAAGCCCTGTTGAACGGCGAAGAGCCGCGCCCCTTCGCCAACGAGCAGCAGGTGCGGCGTGCGCTCCATGACGCGCTTGGCGAGCGCGGCGACGTGGCGGATGTTCTCCACACCGGCAACACCGCCGCAGCCGAGCGTGCGCCCTTCCATCACGCACGCATCGAGCGACACGGTGCCGATGCTGTTGGCGATGCCGCCGTAGCCGACGGAATGCACCGTCGGGTCGTCTTCGACAGCTTGCGCACCGGCGAGCGCCGCATCGAGTGCGGCTTGGCCTCGGTTCAACAGAGGCAATGCCGTGCGCACGGCAGTTTGCCCAAACGTCCACGTGGCAATCGCGGTAACTTGCGGCATGGCGTATTTCCTAGTTTGACTGGTTCATCGGCGCATCCATTGCACCATATTTTTCCAAACAATCCCACCTTATTTAGCCGCCGAGCTTGCTCGGCGCGGACGCCATCCGGCCAAGTCACGCAGGTTTCCAACGCACTGTCCGCGCCGAGCAAGCTCGGCGGCTAAATGACGCAAACTTCATCCGCTTGAAGTTGGCGGGACTTTGCCGCCGATAACGGATGTACGGGATTTTACGGGAATAGGGATCGCACAACATGAGTCGCGCCGCACTCTCCCGCTTTCGCCCCTGGCATCGCAACCTCGCCTGCGTGGTCGCGCTGGGGATCCTCTGCGCCACCTTGGGCTGCACGCGCCGCTTCTACCGCAACCAGGTGGACCGCGATGTGGCCGACATTCTCGCCGAAAAAGATGTCGTGCCCGATTGGAAGATCGAGAATTACGACGGCCCGTACCCCAATGGCAAGGCCCGCTTTGCCGATCCCAGCAACCCCGACCGTCCGCCCATGCCGCCCGATGATCCGACGGCCCAAATGCTGGCGCCTAATCCGCAACGTCCCAAACACGCCGGCGTCGGCCGCTACGAAGGCACAGGTTACTTAGAGTTGTTGGCAGCCTGGGACGCCGACAACCGCGGCGCGTCAGCGCCCGTGCGCGACGCGCAAACGCAAGTGCCTTACAAGATCAACATGGACCAAGCGGTCGAGCTGGGCCTGATCAATAGCCGTGAATTCCAGACGAAACGCGAGGACCTGTATCTGGCGGCGCTGCCCGTGACGTCGGAGCGCTTCAGCTTCGCCTATCAGTACTTCGCCACGGAAACTGCGATTCGCGAATACACCGGCGCCGCCACCGGCAGCGGCAAAGGCGATCATTGGCGGCTCAACTCGGGCACCGGCTTCACCAAGCTGTTCTCCTCGGGCGCGCTGCTGCTGGTCTCTTTCGCCAATCGCACCGTCATCGACATGAGCGGCCGCATGGATTTGAGCAGCCTGTCGACGATCAATCTCGATTTCGTGCAGCCGCTGTTGCGCGGCGGCGGCCGGGCGGTGACGCTGGAACCGCTCACGCAGGTCGAACGCAACCTTCTCTACGAGATTCGCGACTTCGCGCGGTTCCGCAAGGAGTATTACCAATACGTCACCGGCGGCCAGGACCTGGTCAACTTCCGCGGCGGCGTCAGCGCCTTCGGCCGAGCCTTCGCGCCGGGCAGCGTGACCTTGGGCACGGGCAATCCGGCGCGGCCGGAGATTTTCCCGGGCGGCGCGGGGCGGGTCAATCTCACGGTGGGCACGGTCGCCCTTTCCGAAGGTTACTTGCCCAGCGTGCAAACGAAGGCGTTCATGGAAATCGATCAGCAAAACGTGGGGCGCCTGCGCGGGATCGTGAAGCTGTTCAACGAATTTCAGGGCGGCCCGGACGTATCGAAGCTGCAAGTCGATCAGGCACAATTGAGTTACCTGAACGCCCAAAGCCAGCTAGCGCAAAGCGAAAAAGACCAGCGCGATTCCATCGACCGCTTCAAATTGCAGCTGGGCGTGCCGCCCGACGTGCTGCTGGAGTTGGATGATCGCGACTTCACGCGTCCCATTCTCGCGCAGTATGCGCGCTACCAAATGATCATCGATCAGTTCGAAAGCACGCGCAAGCAACTCGACACCTTTTACGCTCCCGAAGACGCCAAGCACATGCGCACCGGCGTGCGCGCCGTGCTGACGCAATCGCCCCTCGTTATGGATACGGTGACGTTCAAAAAGACCATTGTCGATCGCTGGAATGGTTGGCAAAACGAGAAGTTCGAATTCAAGAATCCCAAGGACAGATACAACCAGCGCGTGCAGGAAGCGGAAACGCTGGCTCGCCTTGAAAAGCTGCGCCCGCTCACGCCGCAAGAAACCGCGCTCGTTGATGACAAAGCGCTCGCGGATATGGAGTTGGCATTGCGCGCATACGAGAAAACGCCCTGGCAAAAACGCCTCAAAGAGCTGGACCGGCAGAAAGAACATTTGGCCCTGTTCAATCTCGTTTTCAATACGGTCGTCAAGGTGCTGGGTGAGGCACGCAACGAGCGCAAAGAACTGGTGCGGGACCAATGGCCGATCCTGCTCCCGGTCGGACTCGCGGAAGTCGATCTTGTGCCCCAGCACGACGAAGCTCTGCTGGAAGCGGCCCTGGAGGCCGCCCAGCAAGCATCGGTCTCCGGGTTCAATTTCCCTTTCCCAACTTTCCTGGTTGTGGAAGCGGTCCGCGAAGCGCGTTACCAACAAGCCTATGCGAAGTGCACGCGCTTCGCATTGGACAACCGCCTCGACCTCATGAATGCCCGCGCCGAAGAAGCCGACGCCTGGCGACAAGTCGCCGTTTACGCAAATTCCTTGCTTGGCGCCTTCAATGTTGGGTATCATATGGACAGCACGACGCCGCCCGGACAGGCCAAGCCGTTTGCGTTCCAGCAGTCGCAGACGCGCCACCAGTTGTTCCTCAACTACGAAATGCCGCTGGTGCGCTTGGCCGAACGCAACAACTACCGCGCCGCCTTGATTGCCTACCAGCGGGCGCGGCGTTCGCTGATGTCCGCGGAAGATCAGTTGGCTGCCCAGGTTCGCAACGATCTGCGGCAATTGTGGCTGCTGACGCGGACGCTGCAAATTCAGCAAGAAGCGGTGGAATTGTCGTTCGATCAGTTAGAAAACAACCTGGAGACTTTCCGCGGCGGCGGCGGTGGTGGTGGTGGCGGCGGAGGGGGTAATGCCGGCAACATCGCGGCCTTGACGAAACAGTTGCTCGATGCCTACAACTTCCTTCCCCAGGCGCAACGCCGCTTGCTGACGATTTGGATCCAGTACCGGATCGCCCGCCAACAGCTGTATCTCGACCTCGAATTGATGCCGCTGAACAGCCAAGGAGCATGGATCGATGAGTTCTCCACCCGACCCAAATCCCAACCCGTCGTCGCCAACCCGTGAAGACCGCGCCCGCCAACGCGCCGCGCGCCGGCGCAACAAGCTTTTGATTTGGACTCCAATCTTGCTGGCGTTGACCGCCGGCGCCGGCTGGTTCGGATGGTATTATTTCAAGGGCGTCCGCGCCCCCTTCAACGGACCCACGTACGACGCCAAGATGGAACGCCTGCAGCTCGTCATCGTCGAGCGCGGTACTTTGGAGTCCGCCGAAAACAGCGACGTCGTCTGCCGGGTCAAGGCAGGCAAGAAAGGAACCTCAGGCGTGATCAGGTGGGTGGTCGATGACGGCACCCAAGTGGACAAAGGCCAGAAGCTGATGGAGATCGAAGATTCCGCGCTGCAGGAAGACCTCAAAGACCAGATCAACAAGTTGAACAACGCCAAGGCCGCCCGGATTTCCGCCGAGGCCAATCTGCAGATCACCAAAAGCAACAACTTCAGCGACATCGAAAAAGCCAAGACGGATCAGATCCTCGCCGAAATCAAGCTCCGCAGTTTCCTGGGCGAGATCATCGCGGCCAAAGTCCTGCCCATCACGACGCGGGCCGATCTGCAGCGCTACATGCAGAGCCATCTCGAAGCCGATTTGGTGAAAGAAGAAGAACAGCAATCGATTAAGGCGGTGAGCGAAATCCTGCAAACGCTGAGCGACATCGTCGGCCGCATGGAGATCGCCCGCTCGGACCGCGAGCTGAGCTTGGACAAGACCGCTTGGTCGTTTCGCATGCTCAACATGGGCTACCTGACCCGCAGCCAGGCCGAGGCCGAGAAGTCCAGGCTCGGCAGCGCCGAATTCACTGTCAAGAAGACTCAGTTCGAACATGACTTGTTCCGCAAATACACGATCGAGGAGAAGATCACCGACTTATGGAGCAAGGTCAAGGAAACCGACCGGGCGCTGGATCGCGCCAAGTCGCAAGCGGATTCGAAACTGGACAACGCCCTGGCCGAGCTGGATTCCAAGAAAGCCATCTACGAGCAGGAACAGGATCGCAAGCTGGAGATCGAGGAAGAAATCGTCAAGTGCCTGATTTACGCGCCGCAGGCGGGACTGGTCGTGTATTCCGTTTCCGAGCAAAGCAAGTTCGGCATCGGCGGCCAGCAGTCGATCATCGCTCAGGGCGAGTCGGTCAAGGAAGGTCAAAAGCTCATGCGGATTCCGAACCTGTCGCGCATGCTGGTCGATACGCGCGTCCATGAGGCGATGGTTTCCAGAATCAAGGGCGAGGTCAATCGTCCAACTTTCTTCAGCGACACGCTCCGCGCCGTTCTTTGCATGGATCGCCTGCCCTTCGCCGCCGCGACCGCTCAGTTCGCCTACAACGAGATGCACAGCGAATTCCGCGACAAGGACTTCGAGACGTTGTATGAGGGCCAGAAGGCGTTCATTCGCGTCGATTCCCAAGCCGGCAAGATCTTCAAGGGACGCGTCAAGTCGGTCGCCACCGTCGCCTCGCAAGCCGATTGGAGTTCGTCCGACGTCAAAGTCTATAAGACCATGGTGACCATCGACGAAACGGTGATCAATCTCAAGCCCGGCATGAGCGCCGAAGTGACCATCCTCGCCGAGGAAAGCACCGAGCCGGTCCTCACGATACCCATCCAATCGGTCGCCGGCTCGATCGCCATGGGCGCCAAACGCAAGGTCTTCGTGATCGAGAACGGCCAGCCGCGCGAAGTCGAGATCGTCGTGGGCCGCAGCAACGACAGGCTGGTCGAGGTCAAGGAAGGACTGGAAGAAGGCGCCAAAGTGGTGTTGAACCCGCGCTCGCTCTTGGGCGACAAGAGCGGCATGAAGACCGGCACCCCCGCCACGCGCCGCGGCGTCGATACCGACGAAATGGGCGGCGCTGGCGGCGGCGCCAAGAAATGGGGCGGCAAAAAGGGCGGCATGCCCCCAGGCGGCCCCGGCGCTCCTCCCAATGGCGCCGCCATCCCCGGCTCAGGCAAACAATACAACCGCCCCGACGCGGACAACAAGAAATCCTAACCCGCTCTTGCTTGCCGTTTAGCGCGCCCAGAAAAACGACACGCGTATTGTCGCCATTCTGCGAGCGCTAAGCCGCAAGCGGAAACTCGACAGATGCGCTCCATCGTCCGCATCCACAACCTCGTCAAACACTACTTCCTCGAAGCCGTCACCGTGCGCGCGCTCGAGGGCGTTTCGCTCACCGTCGATCGAGGCGAATTCGTCGCCCTCATGGGCCCGTCCGGCTCCGGCAAGTCCACGCTGCTGAATTTGCTCGGCTGTCTCGACCGCCCCACCAGCGGCAACTATTTCCTCGACGATGAAGACGTCTCCGAGTTGGACGACGACCAGCTTTCGGACATCCGCAGCCGCTACCTTGGCTTCATCTTTCAGTCGTACAACCTGCTGCCCCAGTACACCGTGGTCGAAAACATCGGCGTGCCGCTGATGTACCAGGACAAGCGGCTCGACGAAGCGGCCCACCACCGCTGCCAGCAACTCGCCGACCTCGTCGGCCTGGGCAACCGCACCGACCATCGCCCCATGCAACTCTCCGGCGGCCAGCAACAGCGCGTCGCCATCGCCCGCGCCCTGGTCAACGACCCTCACGTCATCCTCGCCGACGAGCCGACCGGCAACCTCGATTCGCACACCAGCGAAGAAATCATGATGATGCTCAACAAGCTGAACGCCGCCGGCAAGACGATCATCATGGTCACGCACGAAACCGACATCGCCGCCTGGGCCAAGCGCGTCATCCGCCTGCGCGACGGCCTGATCGAATCCGACGAACACAACCACGAGCCGAAAGCGGGCCAGGAGGCGAGTCCGGCGTTCATGAACACGCTGAATGCGATTATGGCGGGGTGAATCGTGAGGTTTAGCTGAATTGGCTTACCAAATCCAGTATTCACCGGAATCCGAAGCACATCTTCGAGCGTTGACTGCTCGACAGCGGGCAGTCGTTTTCGATACAATTGATGAACAGCTGGCAGATCAACCGGCAGTTGAAACGCGCAACCGCAAACCGATGCGTCCTAACCCGTTGGCCCCTTGGGAACTTCGCATCGGCGATCTGCGCGTGTACTACGACATCGAGGAAGAGCCACAACAGCAAGTGACCATTGTGGCAGTTGGCGTCAAGGATCACAACCGACTGTTAATTGCCGACGAGGAGGTCGAGCTATGAAAGTAATTGAAAAGGTAGACGCTACAGGAAGCCTCGCCGATTATGCCGCCGAGATCGGGAAGGGGACGGTCATTGTGACCGACCAAGGACAGCCGGTCGCCGCGCTCGTGCCCATCGACAATGCCGATTTGGAGACGGCCGCTCTGAGCACCAATCCGCAATTCCTTGCGCTCATCGAACGTTCGCGGGCAAGAGTACGGAAGGAAGGCGGAATCTCGAGCGAAGAAATGCGGCGGCGCGTGAGGTGACGGCGGCAGTGCGTAGACGAACCACGAAACCGACATCGCCGCCTGGGCCAAGCGCGTCATCCGCCTGCGCGACGGCCTGATCGAATCCGACGAACACAACCACGAACCGAAAGCGGGCCAGGAGGCGAGTCCGGCGTTCATGGACACGCTGAATGCGATCATGGCGGGGTGAGACGCCAGCCAACCGAATTTCCGAATTGGGTCGATTTCGCGCTGTGTTGGCAGCGACTTACAGGGCAGGAATTCAACCGAAATACTATAGTTCGGCCCCCAATCTTGGAGTTGGCATATGAAAGCCCGTACCTGGGTCAGAACTGGCTTGTTGTTTGCTGCTGTTCTCCTCGGGGCAGCGCTCGGAGGATGGCTCTACGCCATTTCACACTCGGTCGATATGATAGCACTACCTTTTTACTTGCTGATCGGGTCGTATGGGGGCTTTGGCGTCTGGCTCGTGTTCGTGACCAAGGGCGGCGGCGGCCAGCGGGATCAACAATTGGTGGCGGCGTTGGAGCGGGCAGCAAAGGCGGAAGCGGAGGTGGCCCGCCTGCGTGCCCGTTTGGAAGCCACGGGACAGAAGATCGATTAGGAAGAACGGGGACATTCAAGATATCCCGCTCGAATCCTGTCTTCCATGCGGGCTGGCGGGAGCGGCGCGCCCTCGGATACAATGACGCCATGACCAGGACACCGCAAAGCCCGTTTCCCTTTCCGCCGAAGCGAATCTACCGCGGGCCGGACATCCCGATGCGGGTGATCCACCGTTATGCCCGCGCTATCGCCGACGAATTCCACCCCGACAAGATCATCCTGTTCGGCTCCTACGCCTACGGCACGCCGCACGAGGACAGCGACGTGGACTTGCTGGTCGTCATGCCGGCCTACAACGAGCACAGTCAGGCGGTGCGAATCCTATGGCGGCTAGCGGCGCCATTCGCGATCGATCTACTCGTCCGCACGCCCAAGCAAATGGCATGGCGCCTTGCCGAGCGTGAGTCGTTCACGACGACTATCGTCTCGCACGGAAAGGTTCTTTATGAAAAAGTGTACGCGGGAGTGGATCAAGAAAGCCGAACAAGATTACGCGCTCGCCAAAAAAGCAAGCCAAAGCGATGTTCCCCTGCATGACGGCGTCTGTTTTCACTGTCAACAATGCGCAGAGAAATACCTCAAAGGTCTGATGGAAGAAACTGGCCTCTCAGTGCCGAAAACACATTTCCTCGATCACTTGCTGACCGCGCTCAGGCCCCACTTTCCCCCGTTGCGTTCATTGCGGCGCGGACTGCTTTTCCTCACCGTATTTGCCGTAGACCCGCGCTATCCGGGACTCAACGCCAGACGACGACAAGCGCTTGCCGCCTTGCGCTGGGCCGCCCGCATCCGAAAGGCGGCCCGGTCGCTGTTGGGGATTCGCGATTACCGGCGCAGGCGCTAGCGGTTACCAAGCTGCACGCCCCAAATGCCCTTCGTATAATCCCCGTATGAGCTCCCCGCCACAATTCTTCCAAACCACCGCCCCCGTCCTCGCCAATTTCGGCCTCGCTCACAACACTTACCTCGTCCGCCTCGAAACCCCCGCTATCGCCCAAGCCATCCGCCCCGGCCAGTTCGTCATGCTGCGCTTGCCCGACCACAGCGATCCGCTCCTGGGCCGGCCGTTCGCGCTTTATGACATTGTTCTCAATGATGCCGGAGAGCCGACGGGCATCGACATCGTCTATATCGTCGTCGGCAAAGTCACCGGACTCATGAGCCGATTGAAACCCGGCGATCGCGTCGAGATTTGGGGCCCGCTCGGCAACGGCTTTCCCGAACCATGCAAAAATGGCCACGTCGCCCTGGTCGCGGGCGGCATCGGCCAAACGCCGTTTCTTGCCCATATCCACGAACTGTTGGGAACGCGCGGCTACGGTGGGCAGATGGCACGCCGACGCGCCGAGCGTGTTTCGATCTACTACGGCGTGCGGACGGCGAATTTGGCGGCGGGCGTCGAGGATTTTCGCCAGGCGGGGGCCGACGTTCATCTCGCCAGCAACGACGGCTCGCTCGGCTATCACGGCTTCGTCACCGATCTGTTCGATCAGCATCCCAGCCCCGACCACATCTTCGGCTGCGGCCCGGAACCGATGCTCAAAGCGCTGGCCGTAGGCGCCGAGCGCCGTGGCGTTCCCTGTCACTTGTCGCTGGAGACACCCATGGCCTGCGGCGTCGGCATTTGCTTCAGTTGCGTAACGCCGGTCAAAACGGTCCAAGGCTTGGATTACAAGCGCGTGTGCGTGGACGGCCCCGTGTTCGACGCTGCTTGCTTACATTGGCATTCGTGAGCACACGCCCAGCTGCCCCGGTTTCATTCAGGCCCCAAATGTGCTGAACGAATGCCATATTCACAACCTCCGATTGCACTTGGAGTTAGATACTCGTCCGGGATTTCATTTAGGCATGGTTCAATTCTTGTCATTTCTGGGTGACAGTGCAAACGCTGCAGGGACTACACCATTCTGTCAGGTGATGCCGGCATTTTTTTTGATGTAACATTTGATGACTCAAGGGGATAGGAAGTTGAGTGCGTGCCAACT
>ORMF010085422.1_pt1 | contig 32014 bp, 27 predicted proteins | sample 1779871 | NCBI WGS metagenome assembly ORMF01 (sample SAMEA104232316, study PRJEB22302) | groundwater metagenome | biome: forest; feature: aquifer; material: groundwater | place: USA | collected 2011-08-07 | depth 5.4 m | reverse complement strand
GCAATACTGATTGGCGGGCTTTATCTCCGATACAGGGGTTATATAAACTGGAAGATGCCTCTGGGCTATCTCGGCTCAATGGCATTTTTAGGCGGTATATTCTATCTTATAAACCCTTCAAAATATCCTGACCCTCTTTTCCATATCCTTGCAGGCGGGGCAATGCTCGGCGCATGGTTTATGGTGACAGATATGGTGACATCGCCGGTAACACCGCTCGGACAATGGATATTTGTGATATGCGCCGGGGCGCTGGCAGTAATAATCCGTCTTTTCGGCGGACTCCCTGAGGGTGTGATGTATTCCATACTTTTGATGAATGCCTTTGTGCCGTTATTAAATAAACATACAAGGCCGCGATTTTTCGGAGAGGGGATTAAGGTTGAATAATCTCGTCATAAAGATGTTTTTGGTTCTCACGGTTATTGGGGCCATATCAGGCGGCATCCTTGCAGGGGTTTTTCATGTTGCTGACCCGCTCATTCAGGCAAACAGGGAGAAGGAACTCAAGGAGGCAATATTTGTCGTGTTGCCGGGGGCAAAGGATTACCAGATTATGGAAAAAGAGATTGATAAAGAAAAGATTACTATATACAAAGCCGTTGATGCGGATGGCAAACCCGTGGGACTGGCATTCATTGCAGACGGAGGCGGATTTCAGGGGAACATACGAATCATGGTGGGGTTGAACATGGATTATCTGAAGCTAAGAGGCATAAAGGTTCTTGAGCAGAACGAGACCCCTGGGCTTGGGAACAGAATAAAAGAACCTGCCTTTGAAGATCAGTTTAAAGGCCTTGAGATTAAACCGAAGATAGAATATATTAAATACCGCAAGCCTGAAAAACCTAATCAGATAACGGCAATAACCGGCGCCACAATTTCTTCGGATGCAGTGGTGAAGAATATAAATAATGCAGTGGCAAGGGTGTTGAAGGCATTTCCGCAGGAAGAGACGGTGAAATAATGGCAGACAACAATTACAATCTCTGGTATGAATTCAAAAAAGGTCTCTGGCAGGAGATACCGCCGTTCAGGCTCGTGCTCGGAACTTGTCCTACTCTTGCTGTTACTAATTCTGTTATCAATGGGGTTGCAATGGGGCTGGCTACATTGTTTGTCTTACTCTGCTCAAATATAACTGTGTCTGCTATCAGAAAGATTGTGCCTGCCCAGGTAAGGATTGCAGCATATGTTGTCATCATAGCCCTGTATGTTACTGTTGCCGACATGTTTCTTGCAGCCATGTTTCCGCCAATATCCAAGGCGCTTGGGCCGTATGTGCCGTTGATTGTAGTAAACTGCATAATCTTCGGCAGGGCAGAGGCATTTGCGCAAAAGAATCCGGTATTCCCCTCTATAATGGATGCATTCGGTATCGGCATAGGCTTCACAATGAGCCTTGCTGTAATGGGGACAATAAGAGAACTGCTTGGATTTGGCAGCATACTGGATATAAAACTTCTGGGTGATTGGTTTGAGCCGTGGATAGTTATGATACTCCCGGGCGGCGCATTCATTGTGTTCGGATTTTTGGTGGCGCTGGTAAATTATCTGTCAAAAAGAAAGGCTGAAACAATCTGTCATTAAAATATGAAACTAATACTTATATTCATATCAGCATCGCTGATCAATAATTTTGTGCTGACCTACTTTCTCGGCATCTGTCCGTTTCTCGGCGTATCAAATAAGACAGAGAATGCGCTCAATATGGGGCTTGCTACAACCTTTGTCATGACATTAACCGCAGCGGTTACATGGCCCATATACACCTATCTGCTGGTGAAGTTCAATGTTCCGTTTCTTGAGTATGTCGCTTTTATTATAGCCATAGCCGCGCTTGTGCAATTAGTTGAGATGTATATAAGGAAGAGCAGCCCGGTTATCTACAGGGCTATGGGCATATATCTTCCTTTAATTACAACAAACTGCGCTGTCCTGGGACTTGCACTTTTCATGGTTTTGAGAGAGTATAACTATTTGGAGAGCATAATCTTTGGGTTCGGCACAGGAGCAGGTTTTACCCTTGCCATGCTGATGATGTCGGGCATCAGGGAAGAATTGGAGTTTGCGGATGTGCCGGAGGTATTTCAGGGCGTCTCAATAACATTGATTATTGCCGGCATGCTGGCGCTGGCATTTATGGGATTTGCAGGGCTGATAAGGGGATAAAATCTTATGACAGGCAACATAGTAATCATATCAATGGTAAGTATGGGCGGCATTGCCGCGGCCTTATCGCTTTTTCTTGCCTATGCGGATAAAAAACTCAAGGTTGAGGAAGACCCGAGGATTGAGGCTCTTTTAAATATCCTTCCCAATACCAATTGCGGCGGCTGCGGCAGGGCAGGGTGCAGGGTGTTTGCAGAGGCGCTGGTACAGGGGACAGCCTCTGTAACAGGTTGTGTTGCAGGCGGCCAGTCTGTGGCAGATAATATAGCAAATTATCTCGGTGTGGACTCTGCTCAGGCCAACAATATTATGGCTGTTGTGCTCTGCAGGGGCGGCGAAAGGGACACTGTCAGGAATGCGGTATATAAGGGCGAGAGGACTTGCGCGGCTGCCAATATCACAGGCGGGGAGAAGGCTTGCACATACAGTTGTATCGGCTACGGAGACTGCGTTATGGCCTGCAAGTTTGATGCAATGGCAATGAACGACAACGGCCTGCCTGTTGTATTTTACGACAAATGCGTAGGATGCGGCGCATGCGCCAGGGCATGTCCGAGGGATATTATAGAGATGCATCCGATAGAGCATAAGATATTTAATTATTGCAGGAACAGAGACAAAGGCGCTGTTGCAAGAAAGATATGCAAGGTGTCATGTATAGCATGCGGTCTGTGTGTGAAAGATTGCGCGGTGGAAGGCGGCATAGAGGTGATAGATAATCTTGCTGTAATAAATTATGATAAGTGTCCTCAGGACGACCAGCCCACAAAAAGATGTCCGACCGCCTGCATACTTTTCGGGGAAGAGGAAAGGATGACAAGAGAGGCATACTATGCCTCTCTGCCAAAAAAGGCTTCGGCGTGAGCTCAGCCGAACGGCGGTTTAAAATCCTCCGGCAAATTATTAAAAAAAGCTAATCAAATCTTAACTAAAACTTAACCGTATTCTTGATATAATTATTCAAGTATGGTGAAAGAGATTAAAAAAAATAACAGCAAAAAATGGTTTGCGCCGATAATTATCATCCTCTCGGTTATCGGCCTTGGCGGTGGCTACTGGTTATCCTCTTATCTCGGCGGCAATCATTCGGAGGAGATAACAGATCTGGCCTCCATCAAAGGCGGAGAAACCAGGCCGACTATGTCGCCGGCGCTCTTTGTCGGCAGGGCTTCGGCAGCCTATGCTGTAGCAAAAGAGATACCGGAGGTATTGGACCATATTCACTGCTACTGTGAATGCAAGAAACACCACAATCACAAAAGTCTTCTGACCTGTTATGTGACTAAACACGGCGCCGAATGCGACATCTGCATAGATGAGGCGATCAGGGCATATGAACTTTATAAAGAAGGCAAAGACATACTCACTATTAGAAAAACTATAGACAAAGAGTTTTCCCAATTTTCCCATTAAGGAGAAGAGCCTTGGGCAAAAAAGAGATTCTGATTATTATAGGGTTGGTTATACTTTCATTAGTTATGGGCGTTGTGATTGGAAAGATGAAAGGTCAATCAGCTAAAAAGGATATTGCCTCACCGCCGGTTGCGTATCAGGACAAGGCTCAAGAAGCAGCGCAGCCTCAAATCAATCAGCCGCCATTTGAGCAATATGATTATACAGTGCAGATTCAGAGGGTATTAAAGGAAAGACCCAATGATGCAAAGGCATTTGCAGAGGTTGGAGATATCTATTTTGATCAGCACAAATTTATTGACGCTATAGAATATTACAAGAAAGCGATTGTCATGGACCCTCAGGACATTGATGTATACAATGATATGGGGCTCTCTTACCACTACACAGGCAGGTCAGATGAGGGGCTTAAATATGTGGAAGAAGGAATAAAAAAGAATCCTGCCTATCAGAGGATATGGCTGACAAAGGGTTTTATACTTGCTATCAGGGGAAATATTGCTGATGCAAGGTCTGCATGGGAAAAGGCCTACAGCCTTGACCCTAATACTGATATTGGAAGGTCGGCTGCAAGTTTTCTTGAGCAGTATAAAGGGGCCGCCAAGTGACAGGCTGCAAGATTCAACTTAGGGGCGGCAGTGACAATATCCGATAAAAGCGCAGTGAAGACTATTGGCAGTAAGATATGGGGTTTTTTTGGCTCTCTGAGGCTTACGCTATTTATACTCTTTTCCCTTGCTGCATTTTCTGTAGTAGGCACAGTTATACAGCAAAACCAGCCAACAGAATTTTATAGCGTGGAATACGGCAAATGGGCGCCTTTAATCCTGCGCATTGGTCTGGAAGATATGTATCATGCCTGGTGGTTTTCAACCCTCCTATTACTCCTCGTTTTAAATATAATTGTATGCACCATTGACAGATTTCCTCCAAAATGGAAGACCACTTTAGAAAGCAAGGCAGATGTTGACGCAAGGTTCATTAAAAATCTGCTGAATAAGCATACGCTGATTCTTCAGGACGAACCTGCCTTTGTAAGGGAAAGGATACTGAATATCCTCAGAAAAAAAAGGTATAATGTAAAAGAGGCAAGATCCAATCGGGGGGCAGAGGGTATGTCTATATACGCATGGAAGGGAAGGACAGGGAGGTTCGGTTCAGAGGTTGTTCATGCAAGCCTTCTTTTGATACTCTGTGGCGTTATAATAGGAAGCATAACCGGCTTCAAAGATTTTGGGGCCTTTTATGAAGGAGAGGTTATAACCGTACCTGTAACAGAATTAAGATTAGGCATAGACCGTTCATGGCACGGTATTCCGCTTCCAAAGATAGATAGGCAGAAAAAAGCGTCCGATATCCAACTGCGTCTTGATAAATTCTGGATAGATTATTATGAATCGGGACAGATAAAACAGTATAACAGCGTCCTGACGCTTAGTGACAGCGGCAGGGAGATTATTAAAGGGAGGCAGATATGGGTTAATGCGCCGCTCTCTTATAAGGGCATTACCTTCTATCAGAGCAGTTACGGGACGGCTTATGACAGGGTGAAGCATGCTGAATTTTTATTAAAGCGCAGTAAGACACATAAGACAATAACCCCGCCTTTTACCGCCCTCTGGAATACCCCGTATGATATTCCTGGCACTGATTATAGAATCAAGGTTGTTGGTTTTGTGTCTGATTTTGCATTTGACCCTGCAACTAGGGCGGTATTTCCAAAGTCAGCAGAGCATAATAATCCGGCAATAAATGTAGAGGTGTATAAAGCAGGCAAACTTGTATCCAGACCGTGGCTGTTCTACAATTACGTCGACCTTTTTGCAGCCATTCCTGATTCTGATTATGAGCTTGTATTTAATAGCTACAAGGGTATATTATATACAGGTCTTTCTATCAATAAAGACCCGGGGACGAATGTTGTGTGGATTGGGTCTTTATTGATGGTAATCGGCTTTTTTATGGCCTTTTTTATCTTTCATAAAAGGATATGGGTCAATGTAAGAAAAGGCAGTCTGGAAACAGAGGTGCACATCGGTGGGATGATAAATAAAAATAAGTTTGTTTTTGAGAGGGAGTTGTCGGAAATAGTTGACGAGATTAAATCCGGCAGTTCCGGAGGGATAAAGCAATGAATACAAAAATAATAATGAGTCTTTTATTTTTTGACGCTGCGTTTTGGTTTTATCTGGCCACAATGATTTTATATTTCGGATACTGGATATTCAGGAAAGAGTGGCTTGGCCAGGCCGCAACTGTCATAGCAATTATCTCCACATTTGCAATCTCAATGATGCTCATAAGCAGGACTTATGAGGCGGGTCATGCCCCGTTTTCAAATCTCTATGAATCAATGGCCTTTTTTGTATGGATAACATCCATAGCCTATCTTGTCCTGGAGTTTAAATACAGGATAAAGGTCGTGGGCGCATTTGTAATGTCTATTGCATTTATAGCAATGCTTGCTACATCTCAGCTGCCATATCGTTTTCAGGATATCCAGCCGCTAAATCCGGCGCTTCAGAGCATCTGGTTTGAACTGCATGTGTTCTCGGCATTTATAGGATACTCCGGTTTTGGTCTGGCATTTGGCATGGCCTTAATGTATTTAATAAAGGCAAGGTTTGAGGAAAGGAAGACATCTCATTTTTTGATAGACAGGTTTCCAGCGTCTGCAATGCTGGATGAACTCAGCTACAAATCGGTAGCGTGGGGTTTTATATTTTTTACGCTCGGCGCGCTTATACTCGGCGCTGTTTGGGCAAATAAGGCATGGGGAACTTACTGGAGCTGGGATCCCAAAGAGACATGGAGCCTTATTACATGGTTTGTCTACGCAGCCTACCTCCATGCGCGTATTACAAGGGGTTGGAGAGGGAAAAAGGCTGCCTATGTTGCCGTCTTTGGGTTTTTATCAACCATATTCCTTTACTGGGGCGTAAGTTTTGTCCTGCCCGGTCTTCATGCCTATGCATCGCAATAAAAAAGAGGTTTCTTTCTATGAACACTCCATCAACTGAGAACAAGGGTTTATCCAGCAAGGCAATAATTGGTATTGTTGTAGCGATAATTGTATCTGTGGTATTATTAATAATAGCAGGGCAGAGGCATAAGTTTGAGCCTGTTCTGGAAGGGAAGACTGCCCCTGATTTTACCCTGCCCCAGATAGGTTCACTTGGTGGCAAAATGGTCAAACTTTCTGACTACAAGGGCAAGGTGGTTTTTGTGAACTTCTGGGCAACATGGTGCAAACCGTGCGAAGAAGAGATGCCGTCTATGCAGGTGATGTACGTGGCGCTTAAAAAGCAGTATCCGAATTTTGAGATATTGGCTGTAAGCATTGATAAAGGGGCCCCTGATATAGTAGAGTCCTTTGCAAAGAAATATGAGGTTACATTTCCCATACTACATGATAGAAATGGTAAGATAAAAGAGATTTATAAGACTACGGGTGTTCCGGAGACTTTTATAATAGACCAAAATGGTATTATAGCAGAAAAGGTATGGGGGCCAAGGGACTGGAGTAAACAGGATAGCATAAGAACAATTGTTGAACTTTTAACAAACGGGCCAAGAGCGGCTGATAAGTATAAGCAGAAGAAGGCAGCGTATTGATGTCATTAAGGTTTTATCCAAGTATCTTTTTCTTATTTTTTTGCATTTCATTTTTGACATATCCGTTAAATATAAATGCTGCCGGGCAGGATTACTGGGCAGATGCAGGAGTGGTCAGGGTCGGGAAGAAAAAGCCGGTAGAGGCCCCTGATTTTGTGCTTAATACACTTGACGGTAAAAAGGTTTCCTTAAAGGGATTTAAAGGCAAGGCAGTATTCTTAAACTTCTGGGCCACATGGTGCCCGCCCTGCACAATAGAAATGCCTTCTATGGAGACCATTCATAAAAGATTTAAGGACAAAGGGCTTGTTGTTATAGCGGTAAATTCTGAAGAGAGTGAGAAAAAAGTCAGTAAATTTATTAGAAAGAAAGGTTACACATTCCTTGTGCTCCTTGATACCGATGGTTCAGTAACAAGCGATTCTTACAGGACAGTCGGTCTCCCCACCACATACCTGATTGACAGGCAAGGCATGGTGGTTGGCAAGGCAGAGGGGGCAAGGGAGTGGGATTCAGAAGAGTCCATTAGACTGATAGAGGAGATATTAAAAAGGTGACGCAAGATGTTTCAATACCCATAGCATTTTTATTCGGCCTTCTTTCATTTGTGTCCCCATGCGTCCTGCCGCTTATGCCGTCCTATATCTCGTTTATCACAGGCATATCCTTTGAAAAATTGACGGATAATGACGGGGACAGGGAACTCAGGAAGGTCATACTTATCAACTCGCTCATGTTTATATTGGGCTTTTCCGCGGTCTTTGTAAGCCTTGGGGCATCTGCAACATTTGCGGGTGAGATATTGCGCACCTATCAGGATGTAATCAGAAAGGTGGGAGGCATAGTAATTGTCCTGCTTGGCGTCCATATTGTAGGCATAATAAATTTCAGGATACTGCAGCAGGATAAAAGACTGCACTTTTTTAGGGAAAAGCCGGCAGGTCTTTTAGGCTCATTTCTAATCGGCGTCGGCTTCGCAGCAGGCTGGACTCCATGCATAGGGCCGATACTTGCAGCTATCCTTATGATGGCGGCTTCATCTGATACCCTAATGCAGGGGGTGCTCCTTCTTATTATTTACTCCCTCGGGCTTGCCATACCATTTTTTCTTACCTCTCTTGGCATCACTACATTTCTCAAACACTTCAACAGGCTTAAAAAACACATGCGGGTTGTTTCAATAGTAACCGGCAGTTTTTTGATTATCACAGGCATCTTGATTTATTTTAATTCTTTTGCTATACTCACCAGGCATATAAACAGTCTGTTTTCATAATGCTGTTTTTAAAAAATACGGTTTTATCTTTTGTTTCCAACCGTTCTTCTTAAATTATGGTCAGAGTTGAGATATATTCAAAAAAAGACTGCTGCCTCTGTAATAAGGTCAAAGAGCTTATAAACAAAGTTGGCTTAGAGGTGCCCTTCTCTTTCAAAGAGGTGGATATCACTGATAATGAAGAACTTCTCAGAAAATACAAGGAGGATATACCTCTTGTTTTTATAAACGGCAAAAAGGCATTCAAGTTTAAGGTGGATGAGGTTGAATTCAGAAAGAAGTTGAGAATAGAGTTGATAAAGAGCAGCTTGTCCCGGATGTGGAGTAAAAAAAGTGTGGAGCAAAAAAGAGTATTTTAGTTAGATATTGCCAATTCACATAGCCGTTTCCACAACATTATATTTCATTCTTCTAATATCTCATAAATATCCTTTTCTACAGGATACCCCAAGGAATACAAGAAATCTGACGGTTGACTTTTCCGCAATACAACAGATATAATCTCCGATAGAATCAATCGGGGACGGAGGTATTTATCTCTATGAACAGAAAGGCTGTTGCGCTGCTTTCCGGCGGGTTGGACTCAACTCTGGCAGTAAAGGTGATGCTGGAACAGGGGATTGAAATTTGCGCCCTTAATTTTACATCCACATTCTGCACATGCAGCTGCAGGGGAAGCGTCTGCAGCAATGAGGCAGCAAGGGTTGCTAACGAATTTGACGTTCCCATAAAAGTCCTTCAAAAGGGCTTAGATTACATAGAGATTGTAAGAAATCCAAAGTATGGCTACGGACAGGGTATAAACCCTTGCGTGGACTGCCGCATATATATGCACAAGCTTGCAAAGGAATATATGGAAGAGATTGGCGCGTCATTTATAGTAACCGGCGAGGTGCTGGGTCAGAGGCCAATGAGTCAGAGAAGGGATGCGTTTGAGACAATAGAAAGAGAGAGCGGTCTTGAGGGGCTTATTCTAAGGCCCCTTTGCGCAAAGCACCTTGAACCTACCATTCCGGAGAAGGTCGGCATAGTAAACCGGGAAAAACTTCTGGATATGGGCGGCCGTTCACGGAGGCCGCAGATAGCCCTTGCAGAGGAATTGGATATTCAGAATTACCCTTGCCCGTCAGGCGGCTGTCTCCTGACAGACAAGATATTTTCAAAGAGGGTAAAGGATTTGCTGGATAATAAGGAAGAAGTCACGATGAAGGATGTGCTTCTTCTTAAAGCAGGCAGGCATTTCAGGCTGAATAAGGATGTTAAGATTGTTATCGGCAGGGATGAGGCTGATAATAAAAAAATCAAAAACCTCATTCAGGCAGACGATATCCTGATAGAGCCGCTGGATTTTGCCGGACCAACAGGACTTATATGCGGCTTATCTAAAAATGGAACGCACTTTATCGCAGGCAGGATGATTTTAAGATACGCCGGAACAAAGGCCGAGGGGAAGAGAACGTTAAAACTTTCTAAAAATAGCGAGACAACTACATTTGAGGTTGATGCGCCAGTTGAGGAAGAAGTGTTAAAAGGGATGATGATATGAACAAAACTCAAAACTTAGAAAGTAGCGAACAGAAGTTTGAGCATCTTAAGGCCATCCTGAAGGACATGGGCTCTGTGCTTGTGGCCTTTTCAGGCGGAGTAGATTCAACCTTTCTTTTAAAAATTGCCTTTGATGCATTGGGCGGTAAGGCTGCGGCGCTTACAGCCATATCTCCAACATACCCTGAAAGGGAATTTCAGGATGCAAAGGACCTTGCCCGGCAGATTGGCGCAAGGCATATAATAGTAGAATCTAATGAACTTCTTATACCAAACTTTGCTGATAACACGGATAAGAGATGTTACTATTGCAAGAGCGAGCTTTTTGAGATATGCAATGAAAAGGCAAAAGAGCTTGGGCTTGCATCCGTAGCAGACGGAAGCAATATTGATGATTTGGGAGATTATAGGCCTGGGAGAGACGCTGCAAAAAAACTTGGCGTGAGAAGTCCTCTTGTAGAGGCAGGTCTGTCAAAGCCTGAAATAAGACAATTAAGCCGTATTATTGGCCTTGAGACATGGCAAAAGCCGTCCTTCGCCTGCCTCTCATCCAGATTTCCTTACGGAACAAAAATAACAGAAGAAAGACTTGATAAGGTTGAGAGATGCGAAGAAATGCTTCGCAATTTAGGTTTTTCTCAATTCCGGGTGAGATACCATAATGAAATTGCCAGAATTGAGGCGCCGCCTGCTGAGATAAACAGATTCTTGGAGGAAGGTATCAGGGATGTAATTGTTAAGGGCTTTAAGGAGCATGGCTTTACTTATGTAACCCTTGACCTGCAGGGTTACAGGACTGGAAGCATGAATGAAGGGATTAGCTCAAGCTCAAAAAAGTTTATCCCTCTTTGAATTTCTTTAAAACACTTAGCAGATAATCAATATCCTTTTCAGTGTGGCTGGCATTTATCTGGAATCTTATCTCTTCATCCCCTTTCGGAACAACTGGAAAGTTTAGCCCTGTAGCCAATATGCCATTGACAAAAAGATGTTTGATCATTTCCGATGTCCTCTCGGTATCCCTCACCATCAGCGGAACTATAGGGTGTTCGCCGGGAATAGTCTCATACCCAAGCTGTTTCAGCCCTTCCCGCAAGCGCGCTGCAAGTTTTATCAGCCTTTCGAGAAGCCTTATCCCATCTGGACTCCCCAGTATTTCAAGGGACTTGATTGCCGCTGCTGCCTCAGCAGGGGTAATTGGGTTAGAATAGATATAAAAAGGTGATAGTTCCCTGAGATAGCTTATAACCGTATTTGTTGAGACTATATAACCGCCGTTTACTCCCAGCGCCTTTCCAAGTGTTGCCACTAGAATATCCGCTCTGGCATTGGTATATTCTTCTGTGCCTCTTCCTGTTTTACCAAATGCGCCGACACCATGCGAGTCGTCAACAACAGTTATAATCCCTTCTTCATACCCCGATTCATATCTCTTGCAGATTTCAACAATTCTGTCTAAAGGCGCATAATCGCCCCTCATGCTGAAGATGCCGTCAGTTGCCACCACAACCCTTTTTACATGACCTGTGTTTTCCCTGAGAATACGCTCCAAATCTGTTATGTCAAGATGACGATAGACATCCTTCTTTGCTGGTCTGGAGAGCCTTATAGCATTGATAATGCAGTTGTGGTTCAACCCATCGCTCAACACGAGGGTGTTTTCAGTAATGAACTGGGGGAGTATTCCCATGACAGTTGAATATGCAGAACTGAATATCATCGCAGCCTCTCTGCCGTGAAAATCTGCAAGCCTCTTTTCCAATTCTGCATGCGGTTCAAAGGTGCCGCTGATAAAACGGACAGCGCCAGGACCTGCGCCGAATCTTCTGCATGTCTCTTCCTCAGCTTGTATAACCTCGTGGTTTAGGGAGAGGCCCAGATATGAGTTGGAGTTCATCCTTAAAAACTCTTTTTCTCCCTGTCCAGCGAGAAGGTAACGAGGGCCAAAACCATCCTTTGCCTCTATAACGCCAGAGATGACCTTTTCTTCACCTTTTAGGGCTCCTCTGGTTTTCAGGTCATTGAGTTTCGCAGTTAGAATAACTTCTAATTGCTTTAAAGACATAACATCTCCATTCAGTTGCCAAACCTTTCAGAAAGTTTCTCTATCATCTCCAGCGTAGTAGAAACCAAATCATATTCAGGCCTCCATCCCCATTCCATGCGCGCTACGCTGTCATCCATACGGCGCGGCCATGAATCAGCAATAGCCTGCCGCACCGGGTCTATCTGATAGGTTATGGTGAAATCCGGTATGCTTTTTTTGATTTCAGCGCAGATGTCCTCAGGCGCAAGGCTCATGGCTGTAACATTAAAGGCGTTTCTATGGATGAGTTTTGCCGGGTCAGTCTCCATCAATTGGATTGCTGCTCTTACGGCATCCGGCATGTACATCATATCCAGACGCGTCCCCTCTTTCAGGAAGCATTCATATCTTTTCCCTCTGACAGCAGCATAAAAGATCTCAACTGCATAATCAGTGGTGCCGCCGCGGGGCATGGTTTTATATGAAATGAGGCCTGGAAACCGAAGGCCTCTCGCATCAATGCCGAATCTGTGAAAATAGTAATCGCAAAGGAGTTCGCCTGTTAATTTTGTTATTCCATATATAGTTGTAGGACGTTGGATAGTATCCTGAGGTGTATTATCAGGAGGCGTAGATGGGCCGAATGCACCGATGGAGCTTGGAAAGAATACAGATAAATTGAATTTGCGGGCAGCCTCCAATATATTTCTGAGGCCGTTTATGTTTACATCCCATGCAAGCTGGGTGTCTTTTTCAGCAGCAGCGGAAAGCAGAGCGGCAAGATGAAAGACTGTGTCAACACGATACTCTTTTATAATCTTCTCAACAGCCTCCGGATCCCTTACATCCAACCGGCAGAAATGCCCTCCGAGAGTAAGCTCCATGCTATGCCCCGTTTTATGCCCTGCAGCAATGACATTTTCAAGGCCGTACTTCTTTCGCAGAGCAGGGACAAGTTCAGATCCTATTTGTCCTGTGGCGCCTGTAACTAATATTCGTTTCATATTTTGTCCGCCTGTCCTCAACACAATATTGCATATATATCACCTTTTCAGTTCCTCAATCAATACCGGCAAAACTTCAAATATATCGCCTGCTATTCCGTAATCAGCCGCTTTGAATATGGGCGCGTCCGGGTCTTTGTTTATCGCAACGACGCATTTGGATGTGGACATGCCTGCAAGATGCTGGGGTGCGCCTGATATGCCGCAGGCAATGTAGAGTTTTGGCGACACCACTTTTCCGGTCTGGCCCACCTGCGCTGAGTGAGGCATCCATCCGGCATCCACGGCAGCGCCTGATGCGCCGACAACACCTCCCAATATTCCGGCAAGCTCTTCAAGCATCTTAAACCCTTGAGTCCCTTTCATCCCTCTGCCGCCGGAGATGACAATATCAGCATCAGTAAGGCCAAGACCTTTTTGAGTTTTCTCCATATTTTTTATAATTGTCCTGATATATGATGAATCAATATCTACAGGAAGAGTCTCTATCTTTGGAGATTTTGAAGCGGGCGCTGCCGGTTTTTCAAATGCCCTTGACCGCAGTGTTACTACCCAAGGCATTTCCCCCCTGCATTTAACGGTTGATAAAAGCCTGCCGCCATATACTGGTCTGGTAAAAAGTATTTGTCCTTCAAATATCCCCTCACCCTTACCCTCTCCCGCAAGGGGAGAGGGGACATTAACCTCTATACCGCTTACATCAGATAGATATGCTGTTTTGAGCCTTGCTGCAAGTTTTGGCGCTAAATCTCTGCCAAGACATGTGGATGGTATTAGTATTATAGATGGCTCGTTGGTTTTGATAAATGGATAAAGGGCGGCAAGATGCGCATCAGATGTATATTGCGTAAGAAGATGGTTTTCTATCAAATAGATATTGTCTATACCTGTGTTTGAGATGGCGCTTGATAATGCGGATATGCTGCTGCCCAAGACAACAACAGATAATCCTGTATTTAGCCTGTCTGAAACATATCTGCCTGCGCCGATTGCCTCTAATGTGCCTGAGGTGACAGCGCCTTCTTTATGTTCAGTAATTACTAATATATTTCCGCTATTCATTTAAACCCCGTTTCAATTATCATCTCCTTTGTCCCATAGAGAAGGCATTTTATGCAAAGCTATATAACCTTTGCCTCGTTTCTTAAGCGATTTATCAATTCTTTTACAGCGCTCATAACATTACCCTTAAGCATCTCCCCCTTTTTTCTTTCAGGCGGCTTGAATAATTTTCTTAACATTATCAGTGAGGCCTCTCTTCCGGTTTCTCCCTGAGAAATGCCCAGTTCGTCTGCGTTAAATACCTTTATCTCCTTTTTCTTGGCCCTCATAATGCCTGGAAGGGATGCGTATCTTGGCTTGTTAATGCCCTGTTGTATTGTAAATAAGGCAGGGAGGGGAACCTCAACTATCTCAAGCCCCTCATCAATTTCTCTGTGCGCAGTTGCAGTTTTTTTATCCTCTGATATTTCCAATTTAAGAATTGACGAGACCGAAGGGATATTTAATATCTCTGCCAGGGCAGGCCCGACCTGGCCCCAGCCGTCATCAACCGCCTGTTTGCCGGCCAGGATAATATCATAGCCGGAAACGCTTGCAATCTTGCTCAAGATAAAGGCTGCTCTATATGCGTCAGAGCCGTCAAAGGCGGCGTCTTTCAAATGGATTCCATCGTCAGCGCCCATTGCAATGGAACTTCTTATAATATCAGCAGCCCTGTCCGGCCCCATAGATATAACAGTTACACTGCCGCCATTCTTTTCCTTTATACGCAGCGCCTCTTCCACCGCATATTCATCATACGGATTTATAACCCACGGAATATCCTGATACATAATATCCGTAGCCTCTGTATTTATCTTTAAATCTACAGCAGTATCAGGAACCTGTTTTATAAGGGCTATTATGTTCATAACGAAAGTATAGCAATCAAGCTATATGCGGTCAATTTTTATAAGCAGAGACCTTTAATCTCGCGCCGTCTGTCTCAACTGTTATTGCGCCGTTTATGTCTGTTCTTAAAACAGGTATTTTTAATCCATCATATCTTTTTAATATTTCAGGGTGCGGAAAACCAAATGGATTGGAATGGCCGACCGATATGACCGCAAATTCAGGGTTCACTGCCTTTAAAAAATCCATTTGGGAAGATGTCCTGCTGCCGTGATGTGGAACTTTTAGGACAGCGCTTTTTATTTTATCCCCTGCCTTCAGCAAAATGGCCTCGCCTATATCTTCAATATCGCCTGTAAAAAGAAAACTGGCATCCTTATATTTTAACTTTACCACCAACGAGCTATTGTTTGTATCAAGATGGTTTTCATGCGGAGGAGAGAGGAATTCTACAATTGCGCCATTTATATTTAGCGGCGGTGTGTCGGAGTCTGAGATAAACCTCTTTATGCTGTTTTTATCAATAGATTGCATCAATTCCTCATACGCCCTGCCATTACTGGTTTCTCCGTTCCATCTGAATTCACCCACATTAAACCTTTCTGCTATAAATTTAAGCCCTTTCATGTGGTCTGACTGAGGATGGCTTAAGACAATATAGTCAATCCTGTCTATCTTGTTCTTCCAGAGAAACGGCGCAATAATCCTTTCACCAACATCAAAATCCGCGTTATAAAAGCCCCCGCCGTCTATAAGCATCCGCTTGCCATAAGGAAATTCTATCAGCGCAGAGTCGCCCTGTCCAACGCTTATGAATGTAACCTTTAAATTTGGATTGTAATTAAGATGGTAATACCAGAATGAGTAATTGCCGATTATAATAAGCATTACAACCGGGAGGGCGTATTTAAGAATCCTTATCTTTTTAAATTCCACAACAGAGACTATCAGGATATAAAATAAAACTGCCTCCGGAATTGTCGGCGTTGTTGTAAAAACTGATGAGTACGGGATTTGGGAGAAAAGATTTACTGTCCATATTGAGGTCTTTAATACCATATCAACGATTACAAGAATTAAATTGGCGGCAGATTGATTAAAAAATGAGACAAGGACGGAAATAAGCCCGAGGGGGACCGCTATAAAACCCATAAGGGGGACTGCAATAAGATTTGCGATAATCCCGATGATGGAGACCCTGTGGAAGTGATATGCAGTAAAAGGCGCTGTGCCAATGGATGCCGCCAAAGACACGGCAAAGGGGTTGAGGAGATAATTCTTAAGCGGATACCATGCCGGATGAGGCGGCAAAAGCTTGGCTATGTCATTTGCATGGCTGTCCTCATTCATCCATAGGCCCTGAAACCTTTGAACGAGATATATGATTACAAGGACAGAGGCAAATGATAACTGAAATGAGATATCGTAGATGGATAACGGAGAGACAATAAGAATAACGAGCGCCGCAGCGGCAAGCGTATTGTAGATGTTTTGTTCTCTGTCAATAATAACCGACAGTATGAAAACCATTACCATTATTACAGCCCTCTGGGTGGATACTGAAAATCCTGCAACAGCGCCATACAAAAGCACAGGAACGATGCTTCCTGCAGCGGCTATCTTTTTTATATCAAAGGCAAGCATAAGCCTCTCCGACTGTTTCAATGCATGCAGGATTATCCAGTATGAAACAAACGCAATGATGCCTATATGAAGTCCTGATATGGCGAGGATATGGGCGGTGCCTGTGCCGGCAAATGCGTCCCTTACGGCCTTTGAAATCTCACCCTTCTCGCCGAGGATCAACGCCTTGATTACTGCTGAATTTTCAGCGTCCGAACCATCAATGAAATTCCTTATTTTATCCCGTATCTCTTCAATTGATGTCCTTAAGCCGTGTTTTTCCTCACCCCCGATAACTGCAATCCATCTCTCATTTTCAACATAACCGGTAACATATATATCCTGCCTTGCAAGATTGCCGGCATAGTCATACTCCCCGGGATTGCCAAAGTTTTGCGGTATATGCGGTTTTGAGATAAACCTTATCCTGTCGCCGTATTTGACCCTTACAGAAGGGCTTCCTACTGTAACGATAATTTTTCCTGTAACTGGAATAACCCCCCCCTGCCCCCCCTTTGTTAAAGGGGGGGCAGGGGGGGTTGTAAAGATTTTTTTCGCATCTATGTAGAGCCTTGTCTTGTCAGAAAACCTTTCAGGGGCATTAGCTAAAACCCCTTCAATGCTGATGCCAAGCTCATCTTTTTTCTCATTGTTATAATGTTCTACAAGCATTTTTATGTGGTTTTGGGGAAAGTATGGGCTTACCTGTTGACTGGAAAGTATGACGCCAGTGAGGAAAAAGGCGATGTAGGCGAGCGCAAAGTTATATCTCCACTTTCTTATTATGCCAAATGTCAGAACAAGCAGTGAAACTATAAGAAAGGGGAAAGATAGCTTATCTGTCAACCAGTTATAAGAAGCAGCAATAATGCCGAGGATAAAGAATGCAGTAATAAGGATAAGGGGATAGGTTTTACGGAAGTTATAAACCTGCCCCTGAATGTTTCTATCATGGGAGGGTTGCAGGATTTTATCCATAAGCAGTCAATGCCTTTTTTATTGCCTCTGCTAAGTTGAAGGTAATACCCGGGAGTTTTGCAATCTCTTCTATTGGCGACTCCTTTATCTTTTCAACGCTGCCAAAATGTTTGAGCAAAATGTTTCTTTTTGTCTTGCCGATACCGGGGATTTCTTCCAGAATTGACTTTATTTTTCCTCTGAGTTTCTTATGATAGCCTATGGCAAACCTATGAACCTCATCTCTTATTTCCCTGAGAAAAAGGTCCGGTGAAAAGCCTTCCTTTAATATTATCGGGGCCTTGACAGCAGGCAGATAAATCCTTTCCCCCTGTTCATTTGCAAGCCATGGCATCTTTTCCCTTGCCTGCCCCTGAATGTTTCTATCAGGGGTCTCGCTGTTTTCTTTTGCAATGGCAGCTATGTCAATATCATTTATCCCCAACCCGCGCATAACTTTAACTGCAATATTCAACTGCCCCTTTCCGCCATCCACGAGAATCAGATCAGGCAGGCTTATCCCTGGACCACCTTCTTTATACCGCCTTGTTAAAACCTCTCTCATCATCCCATAGTCATCAGGCTCTTCGGGCATCCTTATCTTATACAGGCGGTATCTGTTTTTATCCGGCCTTGCATCCTCAAAAACCACCATAGCCCCTACAGCATACTTGCCGCCTATATTGGATATATCAAATGCCTCGATTGTTTTGGGGGTTTTTCTTAAGTGAAGCCGTTTTTTTAATTCATCCAATAATATCTGTTTATCTTCAAAGGCCTCCTGCCTTCTTCTGACAGCCTCTTTTGCATTTGCCTCTGCCATCTTCAGGAGCTTGAATCTTTCCCCCTTTATTGGAGAAAAGAATTTTATCTTCTTGCCCTTTTTTTCAGAAAGCCAGTCGGTAGTTGCATCTTTATCTTCTATGCCAACAGATAGAACTATCTCATCCGGAATAAATCTGTCGCCGCTGTAGTATTGAGAAATAAATGAAGATATTGCCTCATCCGCAGGTAGTTTTTGATCTCTGAAGAAGAAATCCCTTGCCCCGGAGAGCCTGCCGTCCCTTATAAAAAGGGCCTGAATCAAGAGAGCCTCTCCTTCTGTAATATGCGCAAATATATCACGGTCAATTTTTTCATGAGATACAACCTTCTGCTCTTCTAAAGTTGCCTCTATTGCCTTAATCTGGTCTCTTATATTAGCCGCCTTTTCAAATTCGAGGACGCGCGTAGCTTGAGCCATGCCGGTTTTTAGCGCAGCAAGGAGTTCTTTATTCTTGCCTTCCAGAAACATAATGGTTTCATCCGCCAGTTCCCTATACGTCGCTTCTGAAATAAGATTCTTGTCCCCGCAGGCTTTAAGCGGGGATACACACGGCGCTGAGCATATTCCGAGCTGATAATCGAGACACGGCCTTACCCGATTCCTGAATTCCGACGGACTGCATGTGCAGAGGGGGAAAAGACGGCGTATAAAATTTACTGTCTCCCTTGCCTTCTGCGCAGACGGATAAGGGCCGAAATAACGGCTGCCATCTTTCTTAATCTGCCTTGTTATAAGAATCCTGGGAAATTTTTCTGAAAGGGTGAGTTTTATGCTTACATATGTTTTATCATCTTTTAAGCGGATATTGTAACGAGGCTTGTGTTTTTTAAGAAGGGTGTTTTCAAGTATGATGGCCTCTTTCTCATTGGTTGTAACAATGTATTCTATGTCAACAATTTTTGAGGCAAGAAACTTTACAGTATACCTTGTATCCGAAGTTTCCTGAAAATACGAGCGAACCCTGTTTTTGATATTTTTTGCCTTGCCGATGTATAAGACCTCGCCCTTATTCCCTTTCATTAAATATACGCCAGGGGATTGGGGGAGGTTTTGCAGGCTTGGGCTTTTTGACATTATGCTATGAATAGCCGATTAAGTTATTTAGCCCTCTCAAGATATTTACCTTCTGTAGTATCAACCCTTATCTTTTCGCCGATATCTATAAATGCAGGGACATTTACAACAAGTCCTGTTTCCATGGTGGCTGGTTTCAGGGTGTTTGTAACCGTTGCGCTTTTGAGATTTGGCGCAGTATCCACAACCTTAAGCTCAACAACCTGAGGCGGCTCTATGCCAACCAGTTTACCTTCATAAAAATCAACCATGAATCTTACATTTGGTATAAGATAGTAAACATTATCGCCGAGATCTTCTGATGTGAGCAATACCTGCTCATAATTTTCTGTATTCATAAAATAATAGTCCGTGCCGCTGCTATACAGATATTCCATCTCATGCTGCTCAAGATGGGCTTTTTCAAGCTTATCTTCAGAGCGGAAGCGGTTTCCAATGGCTGAACCTGTCTTCAGGTTTTTCAATTTTGTCTGTACCATACCGCGCCAATTGCCCGGCGTTATATGTTGAACGCTCGTCACCCTGTATGGCTCTCCGTTATATAGGATACTCATCCCCACCCTGAGCTGTGTTGCCGCAATCATTTTATAAAACCCCTTTCTTTCAGAAAAATGTTGTGCTTCATGTTTTTATGATTACATACTTCTCCCTGCATTGTCAAGCTATGCGGCCATTCGCTGATTGACATTATCACAGGATAGTTGTTATAATGCGCATCGTATGAAAAGGATCGCTATTATAGGTGCAGGCAAGGGCGGTTATGCCCTGCTTTGCCTTTTAAAGGATATATCCGGCATTGAAGTGGTTGGCATTGCAGATAGGGATGGGAATGCCCCAGGCATAAAGCTGGCAAAGGCGTCTGAGATATTTGCCACCGATGATTATAATGAACTCCTCAAGATAAAGGATATAGATATTGTCATAAATGTTACCGGCAGCGATGTCATTTCAAAGGAGATTAAGAAAAAGAGAGGTCTTAAGGGGGAGATTATAGATGGGGTGAGCGCGAGGTTTGTTTGGGACCTCTTAAACAAACTAAAGACCGAGCAGGGTGAGATACAGAGAAACCTGACCGAGTCAAAGGAATTATATGACATAGCCATCATACTTGCCTCTGCCCACCATCTTGAAGATGTATTGGATACGATAATAAAAGAATCCACTGAGTTTGTAAATGCGCCTGCCGGAAGCATTGCGTTTTATGATGCAGGCGCAGGGGAATTAAGGATTGCGGCAAGCAAGGGGTTTTCTCAAAAATTTTTAGAGGTGGACAGATGGAAGGTCAGGCCAAACGGCATGACCGCCCATATCCTTGGCGCAAAGAAACCGGTTGCAATAAGAGATATAAAGAAAGAGCCTCTGTTCAATAATCCGCTTATGCTTGAAGAAGGCGTAAGGTCTCTCATTGCCGTACCGCTCCTCGCAAACAGCCGTATTATCGGAATATTATATATAGATGATTTCAAACCCCGCAGCTTTACCGCAAACGAAATATCATTTCTCTCTCTGCTCGGCACACAGGCCACCTTTGCAATAGAAAAGCACCAGATTCTGAAAGAACTGAAGGATAACACTGACAGTCTGCTTGAGACAAAGGATTATCTGAAAAATGTCTTAATGGATTCAGCCGACATGATAATAACCACTGATACCCTTGGCAGAATTGTTGAATTTAACAGAGGCGCAGAGAGGACACTGGGGTACAAAGTAGACGAGGTAATCGGCAGACCAGCGTCTGAACTTTACTATAACATGGATGAAAGAAATAAGATACTTGGCAAAATGGATAAGGACGGCGGTGTTTCCAATTACGAAACGCAGCTTGCGGCAAAGGACGGAAGGGTTGTAGATATAAGCCTTTCCATCTCCCACCTCCACAACAGCGCAGGGAAGGTAATCGGAACGGTGGGCATCAGCAAGGATATAACCGATGAGAAAAAGATCCGGCAGGAGATAGACAAAAAGGGCAGGGAGCTTAAAGAGGTAAACGAGCGGCTGGAAGAAAGGATATTAGAAAGGACATTAGAGCTTGAGCACGCCAATAAGGGATTAGAGAGGTCCAATAGGGTCAAGAATCAGTTCATAGCCAATATGAGCCATGAACTACGGACGCCATTAAATTCCATCATAGGTTTTTCCGATATTTTATTGACAGACGCATTCGGCAGCCTGAATGAAAAACAGGCCAGATACGCAAACAATGTCCTGACATCAGGCAGACACCTTCTGCAGCTTATAAACAATATTCTGGATATCGCAAAGATAGAGGCCGGAAGGATGACCCTGGACTATTCCACCTTCCCGCTTCCGGCCATAATTGATGAGGTTATGACGATAGTTCAACCATTAGCCGCTAAAAAAGCAGTTAATCTTGAGGTAAAATTAGATCCTGAATTAACGGAGATAACTGCCGACGAGATAAAGCTCAAACAGATACTCTACAATCTCCTCTCTAATGCAATAAAGTTTACCCCGCAGGATGGAAGGGTTGCGCTTGTTGCTGAGAAGGGAGTTGCCGATTCGTCAGGGCAGGGCGGACAACTGCTGAAGATTTCTGTAATAGACACCGGCATAGGCATAAGGACTGAAGACATTGATAAGGCATTTGAGGAATTTGAACAGGTTGACGGAAGTTATTCGAGAAGGCACGAAGGGCTCGGGCTCGGGCTTACGCTTACAAAGAGACTTGTGGAACTTCACGGCGGAATAATCCAGGCTGAAAGTCAATTTGGCAAGGGAAGCACATTCAGTTTTATTATGCCGACTGTAATCCCTGTTCAGGACAGCCCTGAGTTATTAGTTGGCAGTTCTGAGAAAAAACAATTTCTCCACATACCTGACTCCGAATTCCGAACAGAGGTTAATGCCCCTCTTGTTTTAGTTGTAGAAGATGACCTTCCCACATCCGAGCTTATAACCATCCATCTCGCAAAGGCAGGCTACCTGGTTGCCCATGCCTTTGATGGGAATGAGGGTATTAAGAAGGCGCGGGAACTGAAGCCGTTTGCCATTACCCTTGATATAATGCTGCCGTATAAGGACGGATGGGAGGTGCTGCAGGACTTAAAAAGCCATGAGGAGACCAAAGATATCCCTGTTATAATAAATTCAATAATATGCAATAAAGAACTGGGCTTTGTCCTCGGCGCAGCGGATTATCTTGTAAAACCTATAGACGTGGCGCGGCTTATTGAAAGACTCAATGAATTCAGGCCTATATTTAAAAAATCAAGCCGACATGCCACCATACTCCTTATAGAAAAGGATGAGAAGATGGTAAGGTCTATGTCGGGAGAATTAGAAGTGGAAGGATTTTCTGTGTTAAGCGTAAAAGGGGGAGAAGAGGGGATTGAGCTTGCGCTTGTTGCAAGGCCTGACCTTATAATTGTTGATATGATGTTTAATGGAGAAAGCGAAATCTCCAGTTTTGATATAATACACAGATTAAAAAACACCCCCGCGACACAGGGGATACCCGTAATTCTCCTGACTGAAAAAGAGATGGGCACAGACGAACGGCTTAAGGTCATGGGCTATATTGACAGGGTTATACAAAAGGGTTCTTTGTCAAAAGAATATCTTGTAGACCAGATAAAGGAACTGGAATCTTTATATCCTAAAAGGGCTGGACTGGTGGATGAGGTTACAGGACTCTTCAATCACCGCTATCTGAATATCAGGCTTAATCAGGAGACAAAGAGGGCTGACAGATACAAACAGTCATGCTCCCTCTTAATAATAGCCATTGACGACCTTCAGACATATATTGCCGGAAACGGAGAGTTTCACGGCAATGCGGTCTTAAGGAAATCAGCGGAGCTTATAAAAAAGACATTAAGGGGTTATGATATCGCAACCAGATATGGAATGGATGAACTTGCAATACTCCTTCCAAATACGTCAAAATCCCCTGCTTTACAATTGGCAAAAAGATTCAAGACCATAATTGAGAGTTATCCGTTTCATAACGCAGAGAACCAGCCCAAGGGAAAGGTAAGCGCGAGCGTGGGTGTGGCAGCATATCCTGACGATGCCAATGCCATGGAAGGGATTATTTTGGCGGCGCAAAATGCCCTGTCCGAGGCCATGGGAAAAGGCGGGGACATGGTTGTGGCATACAGAGGTGTATAAGATGGTCGCGAAAAAAGTTTTGATAGTTGAAGACAATGAGCAGAGCATGGAGCTTTTCCGCGACCTCCTTATATCAAAGGGGTATACGGTAATAGAGGCCATGGATGGCGAAGCGGCGCTTGAAAAGGCGCTAATAGAAACGCCGGATCTTATCCTCATGGACATCCAGATTCCCAAGATAGACGGGGTTGAGGTTACCCGTAGGATGCGCAATTATCCTGCGCTGAATAACACTGTCATTATTGCAGTAACAGCCCATGCAATGAAAGGCGACAGGGAGAGTTTTTTAAAGGCAGGGTTTAATGATTATATAGCCAAACCGATAAATATAAAGGCATTTTTACAAACCGTTGGAAATTATCTGCAGTCCGTCGTCTAATTTATATGCATCCAAGGGATAAAACCCTCCTTAATGATATAGCATATCTGAAGACAATCCTTTATCAGGCGCTTGAAGAGCAGGTTGGAAAAAGGCTCTTAAAGGTGATAGACGACCTGAGCAAAAAAAGCATCCTTCCCCAGAAAGGCGCAAGAACGTCAGCATTATCCGGTAAGCTATTTAAAACCATAAAGAGGATTAGCATTAGTGAGACAGCCCGGATTATTCAGGCATATTCCATAAATTTTCAGCTTATCAATCTGGCAGAGGAAAATTTTGGCATGCAGGATAGAAGAAGGAAAGAGCGGCAAGGCCTGACGGTTTCCGGTTCTATAGAAGGATGTGTCAGGGAGTTCAAGGGAAACGGCGTTACCCCTGATGAGATACAACTTCTTTTGAATAGGCTTTCCATCGCGCCTGTAATAACCGCCCATCCCACAGAGGCAAAGAGAAGGACTGTGCTGGAAAAGCACAGGAAGATATACCTTTCAATATTTAAAAAAGAAAATCCTATCTGGACAGACAGGGAAAGAGAGGCAATAAGGGAAGAGATACTTGGAGAGGTGGAAAAGCTCTGGCAGACAGGCGATATAAGACTTGAAAGACCAAAGGTGGAAGAAGAGGTTTTAAACGGTATTTTTTACTTTAATAAGACATTCTTTGATGCGCTGCCAAGGATATATGATGAGCTTTGCCGTCAGCTCCAGAGATACTATCCTGGATATAAATTCTCTATTCCCCCGTCTTTATTATTGTTTGGCAGTTGGGTGGGCGGCGACAGGGATGGTAATCCATTTGTAACCAGCGAAAAGACAAAATGGACATTGATTTCACACAAAGAATTAGTCATCGCCAAATACACGGAAATCATATCCCGGCTTATATCCAGCCTGAGCATATCCATGCAGTTTATACTGCCAGGCAAGGAATTCCTTGCATCCATAAAGGAAGATGCAAGCGCAATGGGAGCTGAGGGGCAAAGGATTATAGCAAGAAATCCTTATGAGCCATACAGACAAAGGCTTTCTCTTATCAGAAAGAAGCTTGAAAATACAAATGCAAATAAAGATGTGTTTTACAGAAATATAGAGGAGTTTATAGAGGATTTAAACATAATTAAAAGAAGCCTTAATGCCAACAAGGGGGGAAGGATTGCAATGCTTGAAATTCTTCCGCTTATAAGGCAGGCAGAGGCCTTTGGTTTTCATCTGGCAAAACTGGACATAAGACAGCATAGTGAAATCCATAGAATGGCTGCGGCAGAGCTTCTGGAAAAGGCAGGCATTGTAACTGGTGTTCCCTTCTACCTTGCCCTGCCGGAACAGGACAAGGTAAAAATCCTCTCTGGAGAGCTTACATCCATAAGGCCTTTGGCGCCCGACTATGTGCGGTTGTCTCATGAAACAAAAGAGGTTCTGGATACATTTAAGGTAATTAAATATGCCCAGGATAAGATAAGCTGGGAAGGAGTAGGCTCCTACATTGTCAGCATGACGCACAATGCAAGCGATATCTTAACTGCAGGGCTTCTGGCAAAAGAGGCAGGGCTCTCTGGGATTAGTGATGACAATGAAATATTTAACAGGATAGACATAGTTCCGCTTTTTGAGACCATAGATGATTTAAGAAGGGCGCCTCAAATATTAATCGCGCTGTTTTCAAACCCCACCTACAGGAGATACCTTACAAAAAGGGATAATATTCAGGAGGTCATGCTTGGCTACTCGGATAGCTGCAAGGATGGCGGGATATTAACCTCGGGTTGGGAACTCTATCATGCCCAGAAGATAATTACAGAAGCGGCAGCGGAATATAAAATCAAACTAAAACTGTTTCACGGAAGGGGAGGGACAGTTGGCAGGGGCGGGGGGCCGACTCACAAGGCAATCCTGGCTCAGCCGCGGGGCACTGTCAACGGCCTTATAAAGATAACAGAACAGGGCGAGGTTATATCTTCCAAATACGCAAACCTCGGCACAGCATTATATAATCTGAACCTCCTTGTGGCAGGGGTTATGGAGGCAGCGTTAAATAAGAAGTCAGGAGTCAGAAGTCAGAAGTCAGAAGATAAAGAAAAAAAATTTGAGCAAGCATTTAAAGAGATATCTCAAGTATCGTTTGAACTTTATAAAGAATTAATTGACGACCATGATTTTTTAACATATTTTTATCAGGCAACCCCCATTGAAGAACTGGAACACCTGAAGATAGGCTCCAGGCCAACTTACAGAAAGGGGAAAAGCGGGGTTGAAGATATGAGGGCAATCCCGTGGGTTTTTAGCTGGAATCAGACGAGACATATCATACCAGGGTGGTATCCGTTTGGTTCCGGTCTAATGGCATTTATAGGAAATGACGCGGCGCGGGAAAGGCTTGTTCAGGAGATGTATGTGAGATGGCCTTTTTTTAATAATCTCGTGGATAACATCCAGATGGTCATTGCAAAATCCGACATGCATATTGCAAGGCTTTATTCAACTTTGGTAAAAGATAAAAAGATACGGGAAAAGATTTATAAAAAAATCCATAAAGAATTTAAACTGACCGTAAAAATGCTTTTAAAGATCACCGGACAGGAAAGGATACTGGATAATGCCCCGTTGCTTCAGAGGTCAATAGCCATGAGAAGGCCCAGCATAGATCCGGTAAATTATATTCAGGTTGCGCTTTTAAGAAGGCTTCGGAGCGGACGAATGCAGGGTAGTGAAAGAGAAAAATCGATTGCAGCGCTCATGATGAGCATCAACTGTATTTCCGCCGGACTGAGAAATACAGGCTAAATATATTGGATTTAATCTTGGCGGTCCCAACGGGATTCGAACCCGTGTTTAAGCCTTGAGAGGGCTCCGTCCTAGGCCTCTAGACGATGGGACCCTTTTTGTAGAGGGCATTGACACAAGTCTGGCTGGGGGACCAGGATTCGAACCTGGATAGCAAGAGTCAGAGTCTTGCGTCCTGCCGTTAGACGATCCCCCAATGAAGACTTTTAATGTAAAGCAAATCCCTCACATGAGTCAAGGTTTTTTTTATGGGAAACCCTTCGGGGTTGCCTTTTCAATTGTATTGATATATCCTTTATGAAGCTCTTGGGGAGGTTTTTATCAGGAAATTTGATGTCATTATAATAGGCTCGGGGCCAGGCGGCCAGCGGGCTGCATTTCAGGCGTCAAAACTTAAAAAAAAGGTTGCAGTCATAGAAAGGCAGCCGTATATCGGCGGGGCAGGTCTTCACACAGGAACTCTGCCCAGCAAAACTTTAAGGGAGGCGGCGCTTTTTCTCGCTGGTTTTAAACAGAGGGCGATCTTTGGTTTTCAGCTTGCTATCGGAAGAGATGTAACCCTGCAGGAACTGATGCACAGAAAGACGGATGTGATTAAAAAGCAGATGGAGATAATAATAGACCAGTTCAGCAGAAATAATATAGAGATAATCTACGGAGAGGCCTCATTTATAGATGAACACAGATTGGCTGTAAAGGGAGCAACTGCGGCTGAGGAACTTTATGGAGAGGTTATCATTATAGCAACAGGCACAAGACCGCTTCGGCCTAAAGAGGTACCCTTCGATGAGAGCCATATATACGATACAGACACAATATTAAAGATAGATAATATACCGTCAACCATCGCCATAATCGGCGGCGGGGTCATTGGTTGTGAATATGCCTGTGTGTTTGCCTCCCTTGGGGTAAAGGTTGACCTTGTAGAAAAGAAATCAAGGCTTCTGCCATTTGCAGATGAAGAGATTGTAAACAGCCTCATCTACTGGATGAGGCACAGCGGCATCACCCTCAGACTCAGTGAAGAGGTGGTAAGGATAGTGGTAGAAAAGGAGGATAGGGTTGTTACCCACTTAAAAAGCGGAAAACAGGCTGTTTCAGAAAAGCTCCTCTATACCATGGGCAGGGTAGGAAATACTGATATGCTAAACCTTGGGGCAATAGGCTTAAGTCAGGACAAGAGGGGCAGTCTCAAGGTGAACGAAAACTACCAGACCGCTGTCCCGCACATATATGCAGTAGGGGATGTTATAGGGTTCCCGGCGCTGGCATCTACATCAATGGAGCAGGGAAGAAGGGCGGTTTGCAACGCATTTCACAGAGAACAGATTACCTGTGAGTTAGTCCATTATCTTCCGTTTGCCATATACACGATTCCGGAGATATCCATGATTGGCGAAACAGAGGAAGGATTGACCGCAAAGGCCATACCTTATGAGGTTGGCTGCGCGCTTTTCCAAGAGGTTGCAAAGGGGCAGATAACCGGAGATATATATGGCATGCTTAAGCTCCTTTTTCACAGAGAAGACAGGAGGCTCTTAGGTGTTCATATAATAGGGGAAAGGGCATCAGAGCTTATACACATAGGCCAGGCAGTTATGAGTTTTGGAGGGACGATAGATTATTTTAAGGATACGGTCTTCAACTATCCTACATTGTCAGATGCATATAAGGTTGCGGCATTGAACGGATTGAACAAGTTATAAAAATCAAAAATATGCCAGGCCAACATGAAGCTGATTATTGAGGGAAAACTTGATATAATGAACAAAGATAATGACAGTGGGTTTATGAAACTGGAGTTTGCTATTTGATGATTCTTCAGCGTCTTTCTAAATTTTTGGAGGAAACACCGATGAAACAGATGAAAATACTTCTTAAAGCCAGATTACTCTTTATAATTTTATTCATATTATCCGTCAATATAGCAGACGCAGAGACTATCAGGGGAACTGTCAAATATAAGTCAGCGGATGATGCAGGAAAGGCAGTGGTCTACATTGAAAACACAGGCGGCACATTCATACCTCCTGGAAAAAATCCCATCATGGACCAGATTGATATGACATTTGTTCCCTATGTGCTTCCTGTGCTTATAGGGACCACAGTGGATTTTCATAACAGCGACGGTCTGCTTAATAATATCTATACACCGTCATGGGCGGGACACAAGTTCAACCTTGGCACCTATCCTAAAGGAGTGGTGAGGCCATTTACATTTGACCGTCTCGGCGAGGTAGTCGTTCTATGCAATATCCACCCTTACATGGAAGCCTATATACTGGCACTGCAGAACCCCTATTTTGTAGTCCCGGACAAGGACGGGAAATACCAGATAAAGGATCTGCCTCCCGGGGTATATAACCTTAAGATGTGGTATAAGAGGGCTGTTAGCCCGGCTAAAAGCATAACAGTTGAAAAGGGAAAAGAGACAGTAGCTGATTTCAGATAGTATTTACACAGACTTATTAAAGGGGGACTGCAGATGAAACTCACAATCAGAATAAAGCTTATGCTTGGTTACGCAGCCATCCTGTGTCTTATGCTGACAGTAAGTATTCTGGGATATCTGGCGCTGAGTAATGTCAGTAGAACTGCAAGCCAGATTCTTGTGCGTGCGCATGAACATGACATAGTGAAAGGCCTCACGGAATCTGTCAAACTTTTCCTTGATATAAACGATGTGCTTATAAAAGATCATCTGCACGATACAAGCTACTATAATTCGCTTGCCCTTGATGTGGAAAAAAAGATTTTATATGCGGGCAAGCTCGGGCTCAGGGATAATGAAAGGAAATTTCTTAAAAAGGTAGGCGATGAGTTAAATTTTATACGAAAAAGTACCGAGGTGTCTTTAGGCTGGACAGATGCGGAGCGGAGCGCAAACTTTATCTCCCTATTGAAGGATACGGACAGGGCAAAGCTTGCCCTTATTAACAATATGGATGCCTTGTATGACGAGGCATGGCGGTCGCTCGATAATGTGGTCATAGTGGCTTACCAGGTGAAAGAGAAGGCCTTGCAGCAGATTATAACCTTTTCTATTATTACGATAGTTGCCGGAATAGGGATATCCATTTATATATCACATAGGATTACAACCCCCATAGGGGCATTATCCCTGGCTGCCAACAGTGTTGCCAAAGGTGCCCCTTATCATGAGGTCGAGAAGACAACAGAGGATGAACTTGGGGATCTGGTTACCTCATTTAATCAGATGGCGCTTGATCTAAAGACATCCAGAGGCCAGATTGAGAAATATAATAAAGAACTTCAGACTATGGTGGATGAAAGAACCGCTGAACTGGAAAAAACAAAGGAATATCTGGAGAACATCATGGAATATTCCGGAGATATGATTATTACCACCACACTTTATGACGAAATCGTTCAGTTTAACAGGGGCGCCGAAAATATACTCGGCTATAACAGAGAAAATATGGTGGGTGTTAGATTTGAAGACATGTTTGTTGACAAGAGGGATTACAGGAGGATAAGGGAAAGGGCGGTCGAATATGGAAATGTGTCAAATTACGATACAAGGCTTATGAAAAAGAGCGGAGATATTGTGCGTATCAGTCTCACAATTTCAAGATTAAAAGACAGGAGAGGCACGGTCATAGGCCTTGTAGTCATTGGAAAAGATATCACCAAAAAAGAAGAAGGCCTGAAAATATGAAAAAGGCTATTCAGCGAAGGACAGCTGTTTCTATATTTATAGTTGGAATACTCCCTATTATTGTGGGCACATCCTTTGTTTACCTCCAGGGCAGGAAGGAGCTCACAGAATCTGTAGGGAAGGACTTTGCGCGGATAACCAGAGAGATAGCAGGCAACATAGAAATAATCATAGAACAGTATGTTTCCAGCATCAGGGGTCTGGCCATATCCCCGGTCTTAAGAGATGCAGTCAGGTCTGCCAACAAGGCATATGCAGGCAGGGGAGAGGCCTCAATTGAAAAAGAGATACGGCAGATGGATCTGCAATGGGTCAGGACTGGAAACAAAGACGAGTCTTTAAAAAAATATCTGTTAAACCCTGCTGCCAGGTATCTTCTGGATATCAAGAAGCAGACAGGCGAATATGCAGAGCTTTTTATAACCGACTCAAGAGGTGCGCTGGTAGCGTCTACAGACAAGACCAAGTATCTTTATTTTGGGAATGAAGAGTGGTGGCAGACAGCCTATAATAACGGTAAAGGGGAATTATATATAAGCAAGATATATCTTGATCCGGATAAAAATCAGTATCTGCAGGGCATCGCAGCTCCTATCATGGACGAAGGAGGAAATCACCTTCTCGGTGTTGTACGTATAGTCCATAAGATAGAAAGGCTCTTACAGGTGGTGCAAAAACTTCGAATCGGCAATAGCGGTCATGTCATGCTGATCAACTCCTCCAGGTCAATTCTAATCTACTCTATACTTCCTCCTCATCTTCAGATGGTTACAGAGGAGCTTATGAGGGATATTACTTTAACCCGCAGAGGTTGGGCTGTTGTCAAGGATAATGCCCGTGGCGATGTAGATGCCATCGCAGGATTTGCTCCGTTAGCCTTCTCATTCGATTATGGGAAGAATATCTTTGGTGGCAACAAATGGTATACATTTCTCAGCCAGTCTCCGGAAGAAAGTTATGCGCCTATGCGCACCCTGTTAAAAAGGACTCTGCTGCTTCTGGTCTTCTCGGTTGGTATACTTTCCGCAATGGGATTCTGGGCAGCAAGAAGGATTGTAAAGCCTATCCATATCCTTGAGCGCGGCGCCAGGATTATAGGAAGCGGCGATCTGAGCCATCGCATTGATATAAAGACAGGCGATGAGATAGAGGAACTTGCCATGGAATTCAATCAGATGGTGGAGAAAATAAACCAGTCGTACACCGAGATGGAAAAACGTGTTACAGAAAGGACCGAAGACCTGAAAAGGAGTTATAAGGAAATGGAGGATGTGAACCGCCTGAAATCGGAATTCCTTGCCAATATGTCGCACGAGCTCAGAACACCGCTCAATTCTATCCTGGGTTTTTCAGAGATGCTTTATGAAGGCATGTGCGGAGAATTAACTGCAAAGCAGACGGAATACGCGGAGTACATACACAAGAGCGGCAGTCATCTGCTTGCGCTGATAAACGACATCCTTGATATTTCAAAGATAGAGGCAGGCAAGATGGAGATAAAACCGGCAGAGTTCTCTGTTCCGGCTGCCATAAAAGAAACACAGGCCATCATATATCCAATGGCCTTCAAGAAAAAGAGATCTATAGAGGTTAATATAGCCGATAATATATCCACAATTGT
>ORMF012284045.1_pt1 | contig 32016 bp, 29 predicted proteins | sample 1779871 | NCBI WGS metagenome assembly ORMF01 (sample SAMEA104232316, study PRJEB22302) | groundwater metagenome | biome: forest; feature: aquifer; material: groundwater | place: USA | collected 2011-08-07 | depth 5.4 m | reverse complement strand
TCTTGCGGCCGACCAATTGATCCGGCGCGTAGTACTGGGCGATGCCGGCGAGGATCTGCCGCGGCTTCTCTTCCCCTATATCCACGGTCAAAAGCAGGAGCTTGTCGGCTTTGGGAATTCGCTCAGCGGTGCGAACTTCGCCGACACGGAGCTCGATCTTGGCGAAGTCAGTAATCTCGATCAGACCGTCACCGGTCTTGTTCTGTACTGCATCAGCCTCTGTTGCGTGCTGACCTGAGCCTTCCCGGACCGCCGGGCTACTGCTCCGTCCGTCCGAACCATCGCTTACCCTCGGGACCTTGGCGGGCTCACTTGAATCTCGCGCGCTCACGTCGCCGACTCTTATCTCATCCATAATTTTTGTTTTATCCAAACGCGGGAAGATCCCCTTGACCTCGCTGATCTGCGTGCCCTCGGGCAAACCTGCCCACTTCAATTGTCTCGGATCGAGCTTCGACAAATCTTCAGACAAACCAAGCTGAGTGTAGATCTCGCGCGTGGCGTTAGGCATGACCGGATAAAGCAGCACGCTCAGCCAACGCAGCGTCTCTGCGGCGCGATACAGCACGGCGTGTAGCGTCTGCTGCTGTGCCGGATCCTTCGCCAGATCCCAGGGCTTGGCATCCGAGATCATCTTGTCCACCCGCGCCACGATCGCCCAGGCTTCTTCCAGGGCGCGGCTGAACCCGAAGTTGTCGAAGTAGCGGATGAACTCATCCCGGGCGTGGCCAATAAATCCGGAGATGGTGGTCTCGTCCGTATCAACTCCAGCCCGCTTGGCCGGCAACAAGCCATCCTCCGAAATATTTCCCGAGGGAACGCGGCCATCGCAATACCGCTGAATCATTGTCAGGGTGCGGCTGGAAAGATTGCCGAGACCACTCGCAAGATCACTGGTGGTGCGATCGATCAGATTCTCGTAACCCAAGCGCCCATCCTGTCCGAACACCATCTCACGCAGACAGAAATAACGAATCGCATCGATCGAAAAGTGCCGGTTGAGCACGTCCAACTCAATCGTGTTGCCGAGGGTCTTGGACATTTTGCGGCCCGCGGGATCGACCCACATGCCGTGCGCGACAATAGCGCGCGGCTGCTTAACCCCGGCGGCCATCAAAAAAGCGGGCCAATAGACCGCGTGAAAGCGCAAAATATCTTTGCCTACCAGATGCAGCGCCGGCCAGAACTTTTCAAAACCAATGGCGCGCTCCTGTTGTTCGTTTCCGAATCCAATCGCGGTGATGTAGTTGGTCAAAGCCTCGAACCAGACATACATCGTGTGATCGGGATCATCGGGAACGGGAATGCCCCAACTGACCGAAGATTTCAAACGACTGACAGAAAGATCCTGCAAACCACCGCGAACGAAGCTCCTCACTTCATTGCGCCGCGCCTCAGGCTGCACAAAGTCGGCCCGCGCGTCATACAGTCCGAGCAGGGCTTCATCGTAATCCGAAAGCCGGAAGAAATAGCTGTCTTCAGAAACACGATCGAGCTTAATTTCATGGATCAGACAAGTAGGCGGTTCATCCGGATTCGCGGGCTTAACATACTCATCCTCCGTCTTGTAAGCCGCGCAGGCCGCACAAAACCAACCTTCGTAGTGGCCCTTGTAGATCGCGTCACGTCCCTTAGGGGTTTTCGCCTTCGCTGCCCGCCGCCAGAGTTCACTGACGCCCTGGTAGTGAAAGGGCTCGGTGGTGCGCATGAAGATGTCATAGCCACCGTGCTCGGTATCGAGACCGAACGCCGCGGTCATCTTCTTGAAATAGCTAACCACGTAATCTGCTTGCTCCTGCGGAGTGCGATTGTTACGTTTCGCGGCGCGCTCGATGTTGAGGCCGTGCTCATCGGTTCCGGTGAGAAAGAGAGTCTCGATTCCCTGTTGTCTCTTATGGCGCGCGATCGCATCAGCCACAATCATCGTGTACAGATGACCCAGATGAGGGAGGCTGTTGGCGTAATAGATCGGTGTGGTGACGTAGAAGGTCTTCATCGATGCCGTTAACTTCTGCCCGGGTAAATCGGATCGCGGACATCCTGTCCGCCCGCGCGTAGCGCGCATAAGTTCCGCGGAGATTCTTCCTTAAGATCTGAGCGTGCTGCGCCCGCTGGCGGACAGGATGTCCGCGATTCGATTAACGATTCACCGCTTAATGTTCTTCGCAAACTCATCGTCGGGATTGAACCTCGGCATGGCGTTCATATCGGCCACCCGGCGTCCTATCGCCATCGCAAATTCCGTTTCCTGAATCATGCCCCGGAAATCCCAATCATCCCGAAACTCGTCGGAAGGTTGATGATAGTGAGCTTCGTTGTATTCCTTGAATCTCTTTTCACCCCAACCCCGGGGCCGGCCAACGTAATCGTCGCCTTGCTTCAAACTGATCGACGGCACGCCGACCTTAGCGAAAGGAAAATGATCTGAGCGATAGAAAGAACCTTGTTCGGGTCGGGGGTCGGGTGAAATCCTCAAGCCGCGTTCACGCGCGATCGCGTCCACCACAGCTTTAAGTGACGAACGTTCTGCGCCCAGCGGTACAAAATCATGTGTCGGCCCCAGGATATTCATTGAATCAAGATTAATGTCCGCCGCCGTCCTGCTGATTGGAACCAGCGGATGCCGCGAATCCCATTCGGAGCCGATCAGTCCCTGTTCTTCGGCAGTCGGAATCAGGAATAGAATCGAGCGTCGCGGCCGCTCCGCAGCCGGCAGGTTGGAAAGGACGCGGGCAATTTCCAGTATTGCAGCGACTCCGCTTGCGTTGTCCAGAGCGCCGTTGTAAATACTGTCGCCGCTTTTGTCAGGCGCGCCAATTCCCAAATGATCCCAATGCGCCGAGAAGACAACATACTCATCTTTTAACTTGAGGTCGCGGCCAGGAAGGATCGCCGCTACGTTGGGTGCTTCGACGCGCTTGACTTCGCTGTTCAAATCGAGTGACGCCGTCAGGTTTAGCTTCACTGGATGGAAATCTCTCGAGGCCGCCTGTTTCCGTAAATCATCGAGATTCAAGCCGGCGAGCTGCATCATGCGCCGGGCTGCATCGTCAGTCATCCACGAACGCACTTTCAGAAACGGCGTCTTATCGCTCGAAGTTCGGGCTATATCAAATCGCCACGAACCATTCGAGGTGCGGACCACGCTCCAGGGATAACCCGCCGATTCGCTCGTGTGCAGCAGCAGCGCGCCCACCGCCCCGCGGCGCGCGGCTTCTTCGTATTTATAGGTCCAACGGCCATAGTAGGTGAGCCGGCGGCCGCCAAAAAGATCCGGTTCCGAAGCAGTGGCCGGTGGATCGTTGACGAGCATGACCAGAATCTTACCCCGGTAGTCTTCGGCCGGCCCTTTGTAGTCGTTCCATTTCTGTTCCGGCGCATCGATGCCATAGCCGACAAAGACCAGATCGGTGTTCACTGACACATGATCGGTCTGCGCACCAGTGAAAGCTACAAAATCGTCGGCGAACTTGAACGCTTCAGCTTTATCGCGGCCATTAATGCGCAACTCAGTCTTCGGATCGGCTTTCACCCCCACCAGCGAAACGGGCTGCCAAAAACTTCCTTTGGCGCCGGCGCCTTTCAATCCCATTGCTTCGAACTGTTCCGCGACGTACAGCGCAGCGATCTCACCGCCCTTAGCGCCGGTGCCGCGGCCTTCAAGTCGATCATCGGACAGAAACTTGATATGTGACCGGAGGGCGCTTTCACTGATCGAACTGGGCGGATTCCCAGGCGGTGAAATGCGTTGGGACAACGCAGTAACAGCAATCGAAAACAGGGCGATTAAGCCCAGAAGTTTGTTCACCTTCATGTTCTCTCCAGTGGTAGCCCCAAAACAATTTCTGAGAGCGCCGCAGGCACGCAATAAACCAAGCTCTCTCTTTCTCATCTCGGTAGGAGCGACATGTGATTTCCCCTGTCGCTTCTTCAGAGCGAAGACGTATCTGCAGCCATCAAGACTATAAATAGTCCGCTCCCACGGAGCTTAAATCTTAAACCGAACCACCACTCAACGCTTCCCGGTAATCAACGCCATTGCCTCAGCCCGCGTACGCGGGTCTTTACGAAAGCCGCCCAGCACCGCCGAAGTCACGGTCATCGCCCCCGGTTTTTTCACTCCGCGCAAAGTCATGCAGGTGTGCTCGGCTTCTATCACTACCATCACGCCCAGCGGCTGCAGCCGATCAAAAAGCGTGTTTGCAATCTCTGAAGTCAGACGCTCCTGCAATTGCAGCCGCCGTGCGAAGGTTTCCGACAGGCGCGCCAACTTTGAAACCCCGAGTATCTTTCCGTCCTTTGGAATGTAGGCGATGTGACACTTGCCGACGAAAGGCGCCAGATGATGTTCGCAGAGCGAAGCGATGCTGATGTCTTTCACAATCACCATTTCATCGTGCTTGTTGCCCGACAATGGCACAACATGCTGGCTCGGGTCCTCACGCATCCCGGCGGTGAGTTCGGCATACATCTCGGCGACGCGCCGGGGCGTCTCGCGCAAGCCCTCTCGATCAGGATCTTCTCCGATGCCTTCGAGAATCAGACGGACGCCGCGGGCAACCCGATCGAGATCGACCTCGTCCGGCTTCGCTCGTCCTTCGATGTCGGTTACTTTTGCGCTCATTTTGGACTGTGGCGACTTGTCGCCGCTTTTCGTTGAAGTGTCAGAAGCCCACGCGTAAGCAAGGGCGACTTCCTTAGACTGGCCCTCCCTGACTATCGGGCTTCTGACACGATCCGCATCCCTACTGCTCGCTATTCTGTTTTCGATAAACAGAGCGCGCTGCCTCTTGAACTTCGCGCAATGGCACGCCGGCATTTCTTGCCGCCGCCCGGCATTGTTCAAATTCGGGCATCGCGTTTACCGCTCCATTATTCGTATGCGCAACTTTAACATCAATTGGCCCAAATTGCGTCTCGACTCTGACTGTCTCGCGGGCCAGCGCGCGGCGGGAGACTTCATAGCTCCGGGCGCCGATGGTCGTCGTCTCGGCAAAGATCATTTGCAGGAATTTCTCGCGCTCATCTGGGCGGCACAAAATCGAAAGGAGCAGGCCCGGGCGGTTTTTCTTCATCTGCGTATGCGTCAGATAGCAGTCGAGCGCCCCCATTTCAAAGGCCCGATCCATCGCGTAAGCCGCCACCTGCGGCGAGATATCGTCGATGTTTGTTTCGATCATCAGTAGCGTTTCGTCAGTCGAGGTCGCGTCGATAGTTTCGCCCACAAAGATCCGTAGAGCATTCGGAAAGCTTTGATGATCGCGACTGCCGGCGCCGTAACCGGCCGCTGCCACCGTCATCGGCGGCAGTGGTCCAAAGCTATCGCAGACAGCGCTGATGATCGCCGCGCCGGTAGGTGTGACAAACTCACCTTCAAGGTTCCCTGCATAAATTGGTTTCCCTTTCAGCAATTCAGCGACCGCGGGCGGAGGAATCGGAAAGCGTCCATGGGCCATTTCAGTCATGCCGCTACCAACGCGCAACGGCGAGGAAACGAATCGCTCAATGCCAAGTAACTCAAAACCGATCGCGGCGCCGCACACGTCGATGATCGCATCGAGAGCCCCAACCTCATGAAAATGAATTTGTTCGATCGGTTGGTTGTGGACGCGGGCCTCCGCTTCGGCGAGGAGCGAAAAGATCCGCGCGGCCCGATCCTTAACGGCGTCAGCCAAACGGGAATCATGGATGATCTGAAGAATGTCGCTGAGATGACGATGCGCATGCTCGTGCACTGTGTGCACGCGAGCGTAGGTCGCACTAATCCCGGAACGATTAACCTTTTCGAAATCAAGCTGCCAACCGCTGACCGTTAACAGTTCCAATTGCCCGATCAATACCTGCGGCTCAACGCCGGCACTGATCAGCGCGCCGAGAATCATGTCGCCGCTGGCTCCGGCAAAACAGTCAAAGTAGAGAGTTTTCATAAAACCAAAATCAGACGCAAAAGACCCGGTAAAGCAGAAGATGCACCCCAATGAGAGTGGAATGACCACGCGTGCTAACGCGTGTTATCTCATTAGCACCTGGCTTCAGCCAGGTGGTCAACGGGTTATTGATCGCTGAACCGTTTGAACGGTTTACCGCGGGAAACCGTTAGAAACGGTTAGTGTCACTTCCTGCTCGCTTGATCACCGCACTAAAGTGCGGTGCTAATGAGAATTATGTCGAGCCGACAAACGTATGTCTGTCTTGAGCCTTTGCGTCTCATCGATCAAACAATGGCAGAATCTCGCCCGCCTTACCCGTCAGCACCTCGTCGCAAAGCTCCGACAAGGGCGTCGATTCCGGATTCACTTCCACCACATGAGCTCCGGCAGCGCGCGCAATCTCAGGTATTGAAGCCGCGGGATAGACAACAGCCGAGGTGCCTACCACAAAACAAAGCTCGCATGTCTGCGCTTTCATTGCCGCAGATTCAAACGCACCTGCAGGTAACGTCTCACCAAACAGAACGACATCCGGTCGAAGATTACCGCCGCAATCGAAACACACCGGCACGGCATTATCAAATTTCAACTCGCTCACATCATGCCGTGATCCGCATTCAAAGCAACGCGCCCGCCAAATATTACCGTGCAGTTCGATTACATTGCAGGAGCCCGCCGCCTGATGCAAGCCATCGATGTTCTGCGTCACCACGGTCAGATCCTGGAAGCGCGTCCGCCAATGGGCAATCGCTTCGTGCGCGGGGTTGGGCTTCAACGCCGCAAGTAAACCGCGCCGGTAGTTGAACCATTCCCAGACCGCCGGCAGATCGCGCGCGAGCATCCCCGCAGATGAAATCACGTCGAAGGGCATTCCCTTCCACACCGTGGTATTCCCGCCGCCGCGAAATGTCGGCACCCCCGACTCGGCGGAAATCCCGGCGCCCGTCAACACCAGGACATTATGAGCCCGCGCAAACCTCTCCCGCAGTTCTTCAGAGATTAATAGTCTTTCCGTTGGGATCATCGGCGAAATGGGATCGTAGCAGAGCCGAAGGCGATAGTGTCAAGGGAGGAGCATTTCGCCGTGGCAACCTCGATTGGGAAATGGCTTCCGGCCAAGTGAGGTCAGTACCGGAAGCGGTAGCGACCGGGTCTCAACATTCCTACCGCCGGGGATAGCAAGGCCGAGGACCCGGTCGCTACCGCTCCCGGTACTGACCTCACCATCGGAACAGAAATAGATCCGCGCGTCCTGGCGGCTTTCAGAAAAACTATTGAAGCGGTTAATGTATTGTGCTCGTTCTTGCTTCATCTCGGTTAATAGTTAGTGGCTGGCAAAAGGAACCTGTGAACCTGATTGAACTCCAAAACAGACTTAAGGCTGCGCTTCGCGCTGCGGCGGTCGAGTTGTTCCAGATAGAACTGGAACAGTTGGTTACCGAAGTACCTCCGCGCACTGAACTCGGCGATCTAGCTTTCCCGATCGCATTTGAGCTTGCAAAGCAGATCAAGCGGAAGACCGGGGAGAAACGCGCGCCGCGGATGATTGCCGAAACCTTGAAACCTGCTTTAGACGCGATTGAAGAAGTGGCCCGGGTCGAGGTGGCCGGTGCAGGTTATCTAAATGTCTTCTTCGATCGCGCGAAGCTGATTTCTGAGCTTTCAAACCCGGAGACTACCGACGACGCTTCGATCCATTCGCGCAAGCTGATGGTCGAGCATACCAGCATCAATCCCAACAAAGCCGCGCACATCGGGCACGTGCGCAATGCCGTGCTCGGCGATACATTTGTGCGAATTCTCCAAGCTGCGGGAAATCGAGTCGAAGTCCAGAACTACATCGACAACACCGGAGTGCAGGTCGCTGATGTCGTGGTCGGCTTTATGCATATCGAACAGTTGACACTTGACGCGATCAAGTCGCTTGACCGTTCTCTTCCCTCTGAACTCCCGTTTGATTATTACTGTTGGGACCTTTACACGCGGGTCGGCGCGTTCTATCGCGAAGGCGGCGCCGCCGGTGAACCAAACCCTGATCGCCTCAAGCTGCGCATCGAAATTCTTCATGCCATCGAAGCGGGAAACAACCCAATCGCTGAGCTGGCTGACTATGTCGCCACGCGCAACGTCGAGCAGATTCTCGACACGATGGAACGCCTGGGCATCCGTTACGATTTGCTCGCACGCGAATCGGAAATTCTGCATCTGCACTTCTGGGAACGCGCGTTTGAGTTGATGAAAGAGCGTGGTGTCATTCACTTCGCCGCCGAGGGGCGAAATCGCGGTTGCTGGGTCATGCCGTTCGAATCGCACACCGGCACGGACGAGCACGAATCCGACAAGATTATCGTGCGCTCCAACGGAACGGTGACTTACACCGGCAAGGACATCGCTTATCAGCTTTGGAAGCTGGGTCAGCTTGGGCTCGATTTCAACTACAAGCCCTTTCGATCTTATTCCAACGGTCACGCGACGTGGATAACAACTACTGAGCCGAATGCATCAGCTCAGCCGGAGGTGCCGCGGCCCAATTTTGGTGGTGGCGAGATCGTCTATAACGTGATCGATTCACGCCAATCCTATCCGCAGGAAATAGTGAGAAAGGGAGTCGCAGCCGTCGTGCCCGAGCTGGGTGAAGAGGCCAGCGTGCATCTTTCTTACGAGATGGTCGCCCTTTCGCCTGGTGCCTGCGGTGAACTGGGAATCGAACTCTCTGACGAGGATCGAAAACGTCCTTACATCGAGATGAGCGGTCGTAAAGGTCTCGGGGTCAAGGCCGATGATCTAATTAGCCGTCTGGAAACGGACGCTCTGGAGGAAGTCAAAACTCGCCACCCGGAACTGTCTGAACAAGAGATGAGTGAGACAGCGCACGCGATTGCAACGGGGGCGCTCAGGTATTTTCTACTTAAGTTCACGCGTAATTCGGTCATTGCTTTCGACTTCAAAGAGGCACTCTCATTCGAAGGCGAGACAGGTCCCTACTGTCAGTATGCCGCGGTCCGAGCGAATTCAATCTTTCGGAAACTCGACCAGCAGGAGGCCGGCACCGACCGGGTCGCTTCGCCCACCAGGGTTGATGCGCGGGATTTGATTCACGATCACAAACAAGCCGTCGGGAATGTCCTCGAGGGCGAGGCAGGAGACGAGATTTGGTCTCTATTGATGCTGGCCGCACGTCTTGAAGACGCGAATACTCAGGCAGCCGCCAGTGCGGAACCTGCGTTTCTGGCGAAATACACGTTCAACTTAGCTCGGGCCTTTAATCTCTTCTATCACCGTCATCGGATCATCGCCGAAGAGGATACAATCAAGCGCGCAGTGCTGATCGCGGTGGCGGATTATACGCGACAGCAGTTGACCTCGGCGTTGGCAAGGCTGGGCATCACGGTGCCGGAGCGGATGTGAGTGCGGCGTTTAGAGTACCAACTTTAGTTGGGCTTTCGCCCTGCTAAGAGCCGACTGAAGTCGGTACTCTAAACGCTGCCTTCCCGATTTACCATTTACCATTTACTATTAGGTAGCCATGTTAATTGTAATGAAAGCCGACGCCACCGATGCGCAAATCGCGCATGTCTGTGACGTCATCACGGAACTCGGATTTAAGCCGCACTCGATGCCGGGCGCAACTCGCACGGCCATCGGTATCACCGGTAACCAGGGCGCGGTTGACCCAACACGTTTTGAAAACTTACCTGGTGTCGCTGAGGCCATTCGCGTCAGCAAGCCTTATAAGCTCATCTCGCTCGATCTGCGGCCTGAGAAGACGATAGTACGTGTGGGCGACGCCACCATTGGTGGAGACGAGTTGGCGATTATAGCCGGACCGTGCGCTGTCGAAAGTCACGCGCAAGCGTTCGCCGTCGCCGAAGCCGTGCGTAGAAGCGGCGCCAGGTTCTTCCGCGGCGGGGCTTTCAAACCGAGGACATCTCCCTACGCGTTCCAGGGCCTGGGTGAAGAAGGTCTGAAAATTCTCGCCGAGGTGCGTGAGATTTACGGATTGAAGATTGTCACGGAAGCGCTTGACGAGGCTAGTGTGGATCTGGTCGAACGTTACGGCGACATGATCCAAATCGGCGCTCGTAATATGCAAAACTTTTCGTTGCTGCGACGAGTGGGCAAATCATCTTTGCCGGTCTTGCTCAAACGCGGATTGTCCGCAACCCTGGATGAATGGCTTTTGGCCGCTGAGTACATCATGTCCGAAGGTAACTATAATGTTGTCCTGTGCGAGCGCGGCGTGCGTACCTTTGCACAGCACACGCGCAACACACTTGACCTGGCGTCGATTCCCGCTGTTCGCCGCGTCTCGCACCTTCCCGTCGTTGTCGATCCGTCGCATGGCACCGGAAAGAACTATATGGTTATTCCACTGGCGTGCGCGGGTGTGGCTGTGGGAGCTGATGGACTAATCGTAGAAGTTCACGATCAACCTGACAAAGCTTTGTCCGACGGGGCGCAGGCCCTCACGCTGGAACAGTACGATCAGTTGATTCAGGAAGTGCTACCGATTCACGAAGTCGTTGCCCCGCAACCCGTCAGCTAGATCATTTGGTGCCTGACAGAATCTCGGCGAGATGCTTCGAAAAGGCGGAACGCGGCATCACTTGATCAAAGCCCGCCGCTTCAGCCTGCCGCTGAAGTTCGACTTGCACGTGAGAAAAGAAACCCAGCAGTGGAATCGAGCGCAGTTGTTCCTCTCCTTTCAATTGTTTCGCCAGATCCGTCGGATCTACTCTCTGCGAGTGCAGATCGCAAATGATGAGAGACGGCCGATCGCGACGCGCTGCTTCGAGCAACACACCAATCTTGCGCGCAAAACTAACAGTCGCACCTAACTCTTCGGCCGTGCCGCGAATCTTTGAGGCGAAGAAAAGATCGTCTACGACTGCGATAATGTTTCCGTGCATGTCCTTCGGGGCATTGTGCATACTAACGTTCGCTCTTGCTTACGCGCGGGCTTCTGACAGGGATCGTTTTGCAAATCCCACGAATTTCGCGTAATCATTTCCGCGTGGCCATCTCTGCACCGTTCCCCGATGTTTCAACTCAGCCGGACAAAGGAATTGAAATCGGCGATCGAGAAAGTGACGGGCAAATCCACGATCGGTCGAGCGTGGTGCTTGCTTCATATAACATTCGGTACGGAGTTGGGAGCCGGCTGATTTCCTCGGGCTTGTTGCGCAAGATCGGAATCAACCCACCGCGGCTGCGCGCCGAAGCCGTGGCGCTGAATCTCAAGACCGCGGCCCGAGTGTTTTCTGACAACGGACTCCTGCCCCGGCCTGATATTCTAGCACTGCAGGAGGCCGACAAAGCGACAGGCCGTGCCGGCGGTCAGCATGTGGCTGCCAGACTTTCCCTTGATCTGGGTATGCCGTTCGTCCATGTCGGCGCCGGAATTCCTCGCGGCATTAAACCCGAGCAACGCGAGTGGTGGCTAAACTTTGAAGAACAGATCGGTTTGCACGATCCGGGCGATACCGGCGTGGCTTTGCTCAGCCGGCTGCCGCTCAGCGAAATAGAAAGAATCGATCTACCCTGGCACAAATGCGCATGGCGTCCCCGTCTGGCGATGGGGGTGACGATTGAGTTGGAGGACCAGCGGGTTCGGTTATTTAACGTACACGTCGATCCGCACGGCCCGCTCGACAATCAACATCAACAGGTTGAAGCCGTGCTGGAACGTGCCGAGCAGTTCCGCGGACCGCGCGTAATCTTGGGTGACTTCAATACTCTCTCAAAAGAGAAAGCAGTAGAAATCAGACGATTGATGGAATCCCGAAACTACTCCACACCGTTTCCGACGGGCACCACGACGTGGAGAGGCGCTGGGCTGCGTTTTCATGCCGACTGGATTTTCACAAATGGCTTGAGTGTTGGACGTTGGGGAGTGGTCAAGCCTCTGAATGTTTCCGATCACTGGCCGATCTGGGCAGAGATCGCACTGCCGATTTGATTGGTGCTTAGTACTTTGGACTTTGGGCTTTGTACTTTGACGTTTGGGGCAACCGGCTTGATATAAACGTAGATCGAGAGTAAGAGCAACCAGAGTACTTTGCACTAGAAAGGCGAAGTACAAAGCACTAAGTACCAAGCACGTTTTCAGGAAATGATAATTACCAGTCGCGACAATTCCCTGCTCCGTCACGCTCGCGCCGCCCGCGATGGGAAGGTTGACGAGTCGATTTTTGTCGAAGGCTTGCGCCTCTGCGAAGAAGCGCAGACTTCTGGACTAAAGATAGAGGCGGTTATCTACTCAGAAGAAATCGCGCGCAAAGAGAGAGCGGCGCGTCTGATCGAACGACTTGGGAAAGCCTGCGAGCAAGTCGCATCCGCCAGCGAGAAATTGCTCGAGTCGATCTCTTACACGAAGACCCCGCAGGGAATCGTCGTGCTGGCATCGCGTCCCGCGAACGATGAAGCCAGCTTCAAGGCAAAACAACCAGCGTCGCCATTGCTGGTGATCCTGCACGGGATTAACAATCCAGTGAACGTCGGGGCGATCCTGCGGACGGCGGAAGCCGCGGGCGTGACGGGCGCGATTGCGACCACGAACACAGCCGATCCGCTTTCGCCAAAAGCCCTGCGCGGTGCTATGGGATCGGCTTTTCGTTTACCGATTTGGCTTGGATCAAGTTTCGCGGAAGTGATCGCGTGGTGCGTCGATCGGGGTGTGCGCACCGTCGGCGCAGACGCCGAAGGCAAGAAGTCTTTCACGGAGATTGATTGGCGCGGGCCGTGCGCTCTAATCGTGGGCACTGAATCGACCGGGCTCTTACCTGATGAGATCGCGGCCACCGACGAAGCAGCGCGAATTCCGATGGAAGGATCGGTAGAGAGTCTCAATGTGGCAGTAGCAACAGGAATAATTCTTTATGAGGCTCACAGTCAGAGAGCGACCGGCGCTTAGAAGCATTTCCTTCGCGCCCTCGGCTCCGGGCCAGAGATTCCATGCTACCGTCATGCGCTGCATCCAGTGACGCTTTCTCTTGCGCTCATCTGCCGCTTCCACGATTGGCAGTAGCGACCGTTTTGGAGGAGCAAATCCTCGTGGGTGCCGGACTCCGCAATCCGCCCGGATTCCATTACGTGAATAACATCGGCATGCATAGCTGTCGTGAAGCGATGTGTAATTACTATTGCCGTTCGGCCGACCGCCAGTTTGCGAAATCGCTCAAGCCAATCAGCTTCCGCCCAGGGGTCGAGAGCGCTGGTCGGTTCATCCAGGATGATGATCGGAGCACTCCGCAGGAAGGCGCGGGCCAGCGCAATTCGTTGCCATTCACCTACGCTCAGTTCAGTACCGCCCGCAAACCACCGGCCCAGTAAACTACGATAGCCCTGCGGGAGGCGCTCGACAATCTCTTCTGCGCCGGCCGCTGTGACCGCCGCCTGGATCTCACTCATAGCCGGCTCGCGTTCGAGATCACCGTAGGTAATATTCTCGCGGACGGTGACGCTGTAGTGGAGCGGCTGTTGGAAGAGTACCGTTATCAAGCGACGCAGGTGTTGAGTTGGGATCTGCTTTAGATCAGTGCTGTCGATCTCGATACTGCCGCTATCGGGATCATAGAAACGGCACAACAGCTTTATCAGAGTGCTCTTGCCTGCGCCATTTGGCCCCACAATAGCGACGACCTTCCCCGCGGGAACCTTCAGATCGAAATCATCAAGCGCCTTGCGTTTGCTTTCCGGGTAGCGAAAAGAGATCTGCTTGAAATTGATTTCCTCATACAAACCGGGCGGGGTCCTTGCCTCGTCAGATGCTGGCTCCACGACGAGGGGTTCGAGCGCCAGGAACTCAAAGAGGTTCCCCAGAAACAGGCTATTGGCATAGAGTTGGCCCACACTCTGCAATAGGGTCCGCATCAATTGTTGTCCCTGATTGAAAGCGGCAAAGATGAGAGCCAGGTCGCCAAGCGTGATCAGACCGTGCATCGCTTTCCAGAGCATCCAAACCAAAGCCGCTCCCGTTATAAGCAACGCCATGACACTAGCGGCAAGTTCCCCAAGGCTCTGCCGGCGCGCTAAACTCAGTCGCTCGTGGCGGAGTTTAAGGCGCAGGTCTTGATATGCCGACCGAAAATATTTTCCGAGTCCGAAGAGTCGCAATTCAGGCGCGGCTTCGGCCGCCGTCAATATCCAGTCGTAATATTCGGTCCGCCGCTCGTCTTCGGTTGTACGCATCCGCCACTGATACTGAACGACGGCATAACGGACCACGACAAAGAAAGCGGGCAATGTGCTCAGCAACAGAGCTACGGAGAGCCATGGACCAAGCGGGATCAGAATCGCGCCCATCGCGATAAGCGTAATCGAATTCTGAAACAGACTCCCCAGATTTTCGAGTAAAGCTATGGGGCGATGAGTCGCCTCAGAGCGGGCCCGGTGGAGATGATCGTAATAATCGGGAAACTCATAAAAGGCCAGGTCCATGGATGCTGACTTCACATGGATCAGGCCGCTAATGTGATCCTTTAGGAGTTCCGCCTGCACCGTGCGAATCCAGCCGATCGCGCCGTGCACCACTTCCAGCAGCAGCATGAAGCCGGCAAGCACTGCCACTAAAACCAGCACCGCCCGCACGTCTTGCCAGGAGCCACCGCTTTTAATCGCCTTTACCAGACCATCAACGACTAGTTTGGTCAGATACACGCTCGCGGCAGGTAGAACTCCTTCGACCACGAGGAGAATGATCCAGGCAATGGTCCACGGCTTTGCGACGTGCCACATCAGTCCCAGCGTTCGAGGCAGATACGGCAGCTGCGCCAGCACTTTGCGCATCTTCGCAGTTAGAATCTTTGGAGCTGGGGCCATGAGACTTGGTGGATTATCGTTCGGCGTTAAATATCGACTTGAACATTGGCAGAGCCTTAATGCGCTCAATCAAGTCCCCAATCAGTTGAGGGTCCTGGGGCAGCGATGAACTAGTGCTTGCCAGCTTCTTTATTTCTTCGACAGACAGACCCCTTAAGAGCCCTTCAAAGAGAGCCAGGTGGCTTGTTTCGAAATCCTTAATGCCAAGAACGTTCGGCTCGGGCGAGCCAAAGATCCTGATTGCTGCCATCTCCTTGATCCAGCCAACCGCGAGGTCCACGGGATCAGCGTCTGGGAATCTCTGCTTGATCAGCTCAAGCACCATGGTTAGATCCGGGACGTTCAGCAACAGAGCCAGGAAAAAGCGATGGTCTCTGCCTTCGATCATGCCCCGGCGCCGGGTAATGTCGTTTTGCCGCTGCTTCTCTTCAAAAACAGGAGGCAGCAAGTCCGCCAAGCGGTCGTGCCTACGTCGTGCCCGACCCAGCATGGCCTCGAACCTGTCTGCGCTTTTTGACAACTGAAAGAGTCCCTCGAGTTCGTTATTTCCTAGAAAGGCAAACGCGGCATCCAGCACGGCAAAGGTGGTCTGAAAATCAGATGCGTCAAGCAGTTCACTAATAAAGCGGTCCGCTTCGGGATGCTTCATGCTTAGGAGCAGCGAGACCGTCTGTACCTTTTTGGAGAGCGAGTCCTCTTCAAAGAATGGATCATATGCGAGGTATGGCTTCAAATAAGAATACTGGATAGCATCGTGAGCCGCGTGATTGCTTCTGACGGTGATGGTCACCGAAGGTCGTTCCAAATGAAAGAGCGAATGAATGAAATGCTGCCCGGGTCGGATCTCCTTAATATCGCCCTGTGCGAGCAAAGCAACGTCCTGGAGCCGGACCTTTCCGATCAAGAAATATGGGTTGATTTCCCGCTCCTGCTCGAACCGATAGTGACTGTGAACACTACTCCCGAGCAATACTTGAAAGGCGCCTGAGAATGCGTGTTGGTGGACTGCCGTAGTTCCATCCAGCCAAAAATAGGCATCGATATAGAACCTCGATCCGACAAAGAGTGTGATAGGCGGATTACCGAACTTGGCCTTGGGGTCCTGTTGGCGTGGCAGCTCGGGCGTGGTGTGAACCCAGCGAATGATTTCCCATGGATCCACCTGCCCCGTTAAGTTTGCATTGGCGAGCGCATGGGACGCAATCTCCGGAAACAGGGTCTCGTCGTAGTTTTGCTCTCGCCAACGGTCCTCTACCAGTGCACCAAGTTCGTGGAACGGTCGCATAGAGACTCCCTTGATGTAGAATTAGTTTGGATTAAGTCCAATCGTGTCTTACTGTCAACGCTGCGGCAACAGCCGTAATTGCTTTACGCAATTGGTTCGGTCAGGTTGGCCCAATCGTGAACCCATAGTACGTTCAAGAAAAAAAGAAAGTAAAGACAATCATTCACCGGTCGATAGTATGCGATTTGCCACGCGACTAGCGAAAAGGACAGTTCGATAAAGCTGCGCGTTATCACGTTGAGCGTTATCGAGTGACCCACGCCCCCGCAGTCCTGTGCTGGGTCTATTAAGGAGGCGACATGCGTTTTGATCGCCCGGCCAGGGACAAATGCCGACGCTGAGCAAGATAGCGAAATTGGCCCCGAAGCGCACCTCATGACAAGAGAGTTTCCATTCCTGCTCGCCTCCGTGCGTCGCTTTTTCGACGCCGAAGCGCCACCGCCATCGGCCGCAGGTTTGGACTGGCGTAAGTTGACGCAGCTGGCGGAACGACACGCGGTAGTGGCTTTATTCTGCCAGGCCATTCGCTCAAGGGATGACATTCCGGCAGACATTCTTGACTATCTTCAAGGACGCGCCTTTGAAGCGGCGCGCTTTGATCTGACACTGAGCGCGGAGTTGGGAAGACTCCTTAGATTGTTTCAAGAACATGAGATTCGGGTGGTCTCTTTGAAGGGTCCTGCGCTGCGTTACCTTCTATATGGTGAGGTCGCCCTGAGAACTTCCTCGGATTTGGATCTGCTGGTACGCCCCGAAGATGTCTTGCGCTCCAAACGAGCGCTGGAAGGCGCGGGCTACTACATGCAGTCTATCCTGCCCTCGGATGATGATAAGGACTGTCTTCGCCGCCGGGATTGCCAGATAACCCTCTCCCGCAAAATCACCGACCAGGAAGACCTCTTGTTTGTTGACTTGCATTGGCGACTGCTACCGGGTTACTTCCCACGGTTTCTTGATGAACATGAACTCTGGGGACGTCTCCGCCAGGTCTCAGTAGCCGGCACAGAGGTGCCAACTCTCTCACCTGAGCACTTGTTGCTATTTCTTTGCGCTCACGGAACAAAGCATCTTTGGGAACGTCTGGGCTGGCTTTGCGATATCGCCAGGTTGGTTCAAGTAGAGCCGAACATTAATTGGAGTCGAGTGTTCACCGAAGCTCGGCAAACCTACAGCTCACGAATGGTCGTGTTGGGATTACTGTTGGCGTCGGAGTTGCTGGGCATCTCTCTACCGGACGCGGCTGTTGAATATACTCGCAGGGATCGCGTTGCTCGCGAACTGGTAGAGACCGTTAGCCGGCGACTGCACGATCAGCGTCTCACTCCTGCATCGGCAATGGAGTCGGCTTCTTTCAGCCGGCGTGCATTTGAGCGTACCGGCCATCATGTCCGCTACTTAATTGGCATCTTCCTTGAGCCCACGGAGGCTGAGTACGAGGCGCTCAAACTACCATTGCAACTTCAGTGGCTATACTATTTTTTTCGTCCTCTGCGACTTGTGGCCAAATACGCGTGGATTCGGTTCGGCATTCGGGATGAATCTGAATAAAGTGTGGGCGCTATAACTTGTTTGGGCCAGCCAGCTAAGAACCGCGCCCATGGCCTCCGATTTTGACGCTTTGCCATCTGATAACATGCGCGCCATGAATCTCCGCGGAATCATCGAACTGCACTGTCGAAAAATCCTGATCGTGCTGCTCGGCGTCGCGCTTCTGAATCGTGTAGTGGTGCGCGCGGCTCTTGGCGAATCGTATTTCTGGACCAATAGCTATTCTGCCTACTATGATCTGGCGGAAAACATCGTCTCCGGGAAGGGATTCTGCTTTGATACGACGTGCGCCTTCTGGCCACCACTCTATCCTCTGTTTCTCGCTTTGACTGCTTTAGGAGGAAAACACTATCTGCTTATTGTGATACCGCAGGCATTGATGGGTGCGGGAACGGCGTTGTGCGCGTTCTTGATTGGCCGGAATCTCTTCAACACGTTTGTCGGCATCCTCGCCTGCGCGATCACGACAATCTATCCGTATTATGTTATGCACGATACCGCGCTCCAAGAGACGGGGATGGTCACCTTCTGGACAGCGTTATCCGTATATCTACTCCTTCGCGCCAGCAAGTTGAATCGGAAAGCTGATTGGTTTTTGGCAGGCTTGGCGTTTGGGTTAATTGCTTTGACTCGCGCGTCGGTGGCGCCCGCCGCTGGCATAGCGTTGATTTGGACTGCGGCCTGGGGGACTCGGCGAGGTATTCGCGACAAAGTCCTTAATACTTCGCTCGTGCTCCTGGCTATTCTGCTTATGATCGGTCCATGGCTGATCCGAACGTATCGCTTAACCGGAGCCGCTGTGCTCAGCTCCCAAACTGGATCTGCACTGTGGAAAGGAAATAATCCGCAGACGTTCTCTGCCTATCCTGTCCGTAGCATCGATATAAGTACGGGCGACGCCTGGACGGCTGTTCCGGAGGCGGATAAGGCGGATTTGGACCGTTTGGCCAGTGATGAAATAAAGGAAAGCAATTGGTATGCGCGCCGGGCTCTTGTCTTCATTCGCGAGCACCCTTGGCTCACCGTCGAGAACGCGTTCCGTAAGCTGGAAGCTGCCTTTTCCTGGAAGCTTAATCCGGTGCGTGAGCCTCTGGCTCAGGCCTCTTATGCCTCTTTCTATGTTCCAGTTTCCATACTTGGGATGATTGGATTTTTCCTGGGCCGCCACAATCGAGGGGTGATTCTAATCGGAATGCTGTTCATTGCTTTCACGGCAGTCACCGCAGTGTTTTGGGCGCACACCAGTCATCGAAGTTACCTGGACGTCTACTTGATTGTTCTGGCCGCGTCGGTCATCGATCGATTGGTGGCGTGGATTCAAACCCGAAAAGACAGAGCGACAGCAGGGGTGGCAGGCACTAAAGGAATCCAGGTCCTGAGAAAGCTGGATTCGTAGATCAGTCACGCATTTTCCGATGACTATCCCAACATCAGAAACGCCAGACGTGATGGCAGACATCTTCCGCCGCCGGACCAAGGAGGCGGATCGGCAGGCTGTCGAACACCAGGAAGAAAGATTGGCGCAGGCGCGCGCATCCGTTAGGGACAATGATCGCGATCCTAATATCTACATCGCCGCGGCCCGCACCTGTAAGCAATTGGGCCCGTTGTATGAGGCATTGGACATCCTGAGGACGGGACTCGATCGCTGTGCCCCGTCTCCTTCGTTACACGAGTACTACATTGAACGTCTGGAAAAATGTAACCGCACGGAAGAAGCAATCGCCGCGGCGCGCGCGGCAGTGCTACTGTTTCCTAATGAGCTCATCTTCCGCCTGCGCGAAGCGTTGCTCCTGCCGGTTTTCTACAACACACGAGAACAAGTTCAGTATTACCGCAATCGGTTCACTGAAGGATTGCACCGGCTGATTCGGGAGGTGCAGTTAGAGTCACCTCTCGACACTCGACGCGCGCTCGAAGCGATTGGGAAAAGTAGCAACAAATATCTGCCATATCAGGGACAAAACGATCTGGAGCTGCAGACCTTATATGGCAACTGGGTAGACAGGATCATGAAGGCAAGCTTTCCCGAATTGGCGCTCCCAGTTCCAATGCCTGTGGTCGAAGGCAGGATCCGCGTTGGGTATCTGTCCTCTCAATCGGCGAGATTTCTTAAGACGAGTGTAGCAAAGCTCTTTGGCGGATGGATTCGCGAACAGGATAGGAGGCAGTTCGAGGTTTTCGCATACCATGCCGATCGCGCAGCAGACGCTACGGCGGAGCATGTCCGCAGGTGGGGTATCTCTTTCCGAGAGCTCTCAGGTGAGGTACGCGCGATCACACAAGCGATTCGGGCGGACCGGCTGCACGTGCTGATATATCTAGATTTTGGGATTCACCCGCGGATGGCTCAACTGGCGGCGCTGCGGCTGGCTCCAATCCAGTGCGTAGCCTGGGACACGCCACTCACCTCAGGTATTCCGGCGATGGATTACTTCTTGTCGAGTGAACTGATGGAAGCTGACGATGCGCGGAAGCACTATTCCGAAGAGTTGGTGAAGTTGCCCGGGGTCGGCGTATGTTTTACGAAGCCGGTGATTCCCAGCGTACTGCTGACGAAAAACCGAGCGGACTTTGGTCTGCGCGAGGATGCCGTTGTTTATCTGTCCTGTCAGTCAGTATTCAAGTATCTACCGTCGCAGGACCAACTGATTGCGCAGATCGCCAGGCGAGTACCCGATTCACAGTTTGTGTTCCTGGTAACGAACGAAGTGGTGGAGAGCGATTTCAAAAACAGAATGACTCGGGCGTTTGCGGAGGAGGGTTTGAAGGCAGCCGATCACTGCGTATGGCTGCCTGAGATGGACGTGCTCGATTTTTGGAATCTCCATCGCCTGGGCGACGCGTTTCTGGACACCCTCTCGTGGTCGGGCGGCGTGACTACGTTCGAAGCAGTGGCCTGTGGGCTGCCGATCGTGACTTTGCCGGGCAAGCTAATGCGGGCGCGTCACTCTTACGCGATTCTGAGTCAACTTGGGGTAACCGAAACGATCGCCAGCAGCGCATTCGAGTATGTAGACATTGCTGTGCGGCTCGGTTTGGACCGGGAATGGCGGCAAATTGTAATTGACCGGATGGTAGAACGCTATCCGAGACTCTATTGGGATACCCGAAGCGTACGCGCGCTTGAGGATTTCTACCGAGCAGCAATCGAGAGGGGGTAGCGTGTCGATCTACGACTGGAGCGCAACACTCAAGACTCATCGGCACTGTGTCGGCGACACTTCCAGGATTAATTCCTACGCTGCAGCCATCTCTGCAGTCGTGAAGCCAGGAGATGTAGTCGTGGATGTAGGAACAGGCACGGGGATCTTGGCGATTATGGCTTGCCGCGCGGGCGCAAAGACAGTCTACGCCATCGAGCCGGACCAGATTATCGAATCGGCGCGGCAAATTTGTGCAGCGAACGGACTGGCAGAGCAAATTATTTTTCTCACCGGTCTTTCGTACGATGCGGCTTTGCCGGAGAAGGCTGACGTTTTGATTGCCGGCCATCTGCACAATTTCGGCTTGGAAATGGGACTGCTGGGTTCCGTTATCGATGCCCAGAAACGATTTCTAAAGAGCGGCGCGTCAATCATCCCTCAATCGGTTGACCTATATGTCGCTCCTGTCGAATTGTCCGATACTTACGATGAGGTAATTGAGTTCTGGAAGGGCACACCGGCTGGGGTTGATTACTCTTCCGTTCGTGAGCTGGCCGTGTAGAATTGCTATATGGTAGATCTCCAGGAATCTTTTTTTCTCGGCGGACCGGCGAGCCTCGCAAAGCTTCGCCTTGACCAGCTCAGTAGCACATTTGTTTCCGGCCGGGCGACGTTCATTGTCAACAGGAAGGGTATTCTACACGGTATCGGGGGCTGGTGTTCTGCCGAACTTTCACCGACCGTTACGATCTCAAACAGTCCCATGGCGCCAAATGTCCATTGGGCCCAAATCTATTTTCCGATCGCGGAATCAGTTCCCGTTGATTTAGGTGACCGCGTGACATGTTCCATCGACACCAATGATGGTCACATTTGGCGATGGCAAGTTGCCGTCCGCAACGAATCTAAGGGTCCCAGCGTTAGGCGCTCGGAAGTGCGATTTGATCATTCGACGTTTCACCCGGGACTCATTTCGAAAGAAACACTCCGGAAGAAGTCGCCTCTTTTCACGCCCCTGCTTTCGCGCAAAGGCCGGGCATACCTCCACGCTCTGAATCTCTGTGATGGCCAAAGATCCCTCGCCGAGATTGAAAGAGAGGTCTCTGCCAACTACGGCGATTGTTTCGGCTCGGAGCAGAGGCTTTCGTCCTTCATTGCTGAAGAGGTTCTTCGCTGGCTGGAGTAGCGCATGAGTGCTCCAGAGGCGCTGGTTTTAGCATAGAGTAGAAGTCGCAATCGCCAGACCTGAACCAACCCGCAAAAGCTGTCTTCGGTTCGGTTCCAACGAGCGGCGTTACCATGTGCTTCAGAGCTGAAGAGATGCGAAAGCAAATCGCATCACCCGGTCCCGTATTGGAGAGTTCGCAAAGAATCTCAGCGCTGGCCTCTTCGCGTAACCGGAAGACCCCACCCTGGTAAGGTCGAGCACTGAGATTGATGCTCATCCCCACGAGGCGATCCTGATGAGTGGTCCCAACATCGGCGTGCCAGGAGTCGAAGTGATCCACGTCTGGCGACATCCGGTAAATCCTCCCCGCGAACCATCTGATCGAATGGCAACCCGTAACCCGGCGCATCAGATTCAGAAACTCGGAAGTATTTGCGACAAAGTTGAGAATATTCGCTGGCGCGAGGTCCTTGGGTGTATCCTCTTTGGCGATCGTTCCGTCCTCTCGCGTTATCCATTCGCAGGCTTCCAGTCGCGCAGATATCCTTTTTATCAGTTCCGGGTGAAGTAAGCGTGGTAGACAGAAAGCGTGCAACTTTTCAAACTGATGTGCCAGTTTGACTAGATCCCCGGCGCCGGCCAGTCCAGCTTTTGTAAGGTGAATCATCGATGACGCCGATGATATCATGCCGGAATAGATCTCTTCGCCCTGGCAGGCTGACTATTTGTGTGGTGCCGACATTTTGCGCAAGGACAAGAAACTGCGAACGTTCCTTCGCCGAAAGAGCTGATGCAAAAGAGGTGGGTGGATGACAGACACAGCTGAGATTTTCGAGCGCGACCGGTACGTTGTATTACCTTCACTGCTGCAGCAGCCTTCTCTTTCAAAGCTCTATAATTACGCGAGAAAAGTTTCAGAGCTTCTTGCCGCTCTGCGCCCTGGAGACGGGCAGGTACCGGGCACCCCCTGCTCCTATGGGGATTTCATGATGGATGGTCTGCTAGTCGAGCTTTTGCCCGACATAGAACGGGCATCGGGATTGGCATTGTTTCCCACATACTCGTATTTCCGCGTGTATAAACATGGAGACACGCTGGCGAAACACACAGATCGCCCCTCTTGCGAGATCAGCGCCACACTTTGCCTGGGATTTGAAGCGGAGAAACCCTGGCCGATTTGGATCGACTCTCCGCAGGGTCCATCCTCGGTGATCTTGGGACCGGGTGATGGACTGATCTATCGAGGCACAGAGTGTGCGCACTGGCGTACGATATTCAAAGGGACTTCTCAAGCCCAGGTATTCCTTCATTATGTAAATCAGAGCGGTCCCTACACCGAGTGGAAGTTTGATAAGAGGCAATCGATTTCAGAGTTCCGGCCAACGATTGGCTCAATATGCTGATCGGAACGTTTCGGATCCTGGTTCCAAATCCGTAGGTTAGACCTATTCGACGATGCTCAAACGTCGCCCCACTGGAAAATGGCAGCAGCCGCTGTCAGGTGCGGTTGTTTCCCTGCTGGGAAGCAGGCTTTGTTGGGTCTGAGTTGGGATCCAAGGCGTGTGGGGCGGTGTTGGGCGTTGCTTGCGTTATCTGCGAGAGAGTACCGTACACTTGCACGCTAGGTCTGCGGTAGGTTTTCTTGTCGGCGCCGGAGCCTTTCACATCATCTAGAAGCTGTTGGTTATTCATTGAGTCCATCGTAAGTCCCCTACGCAAGCAAGATTGTGGCATCGGATTATAGCCCAGTGAGCCAATAATGCAAGCTCAATACTCTCAGGCGATAGTCAAACTCTTCGCGATCCCGGCCGGGCCATTCCGAGACCTTCTTCATATCCACGTAAGCCGCCAGCGCCGGCAGCGGAGGCAACTCAGGCTGCGGCGCGCGACGAGCGCGTTCAAAGTAAGGAAATCCCCCGACCGGCGCCTTGGGACGCAAGCGAACCGCCTCCGGAATGATCCCCTTGAGAGCCGTGCGGATCAAGTACTTCTCCCGGCACCACGGGACGGCTGGCACAACCAACAGGAAGCGCAAGAGGCGCAGGTCACCAAGCGGATGGAGTTCCTCGATCGCCGCCCCAGCATAACCGTCATTTCCTCCGCCGCACATAGGGAGATCGCCAGTGAACGAAGCGTAAGCCATCGGCCTGACCGGATGTGGCGACACCGCTTCTCCCTTAATCTCTGTGAGCCTTTCCCTGAGCCGTAGTCGGGTTTCGAATTCCGGGTTAAGCCAGGGAGGGATGGATCCGTTGTACCGGTCGGGCTGATTGCGCCTCATTTCTCTCCACATCCGCGGCAGTGTTGGCAGGAGAGGGACGCGTTTGAACGCTTTGAAATGAGAGCCAAGATCCCTGCAAAGCCTACGCCATCTTCGGTGGTGGATCAGGTAGCTGAGATGGCGTTGCCATTCGTACCAGAGCGCCGCATCCGGGCCGTCGCCGAAAAAGAACACCCGTGCGTGTCCGGATATCTGAGAGTAATACTGCTGGGATGCAACTAGCCCGAGCGGGTCAAGAGTTGGCTCGGCGGTGTGAATCGGGGCCGAGCCAGGTTCCCATCCCCAGGGTTCGTCATCCCTCACGTTGTAATGGATCGGAATTCCCAGGTGCTGGGCCACCAACCCCGAGTAGTATCGTTCCTCGTCAGGAATAAGGCGGTCATAAACGGAAGTGAAAGCGGTAGGCCTGGCTCCAAGTTGAACTGCGGTAGCGGCGACGGCCGGTGAATCAAGGCCCCCACTCATAAAGATTCCCAGCGGACCATCTGGTAAGCGATCGCGAACCGCCGCGCGCAGCAACTCATGGAAGCGGTCAATGTAATCGGCTTCGCGCTTGTAGTAAAGAGGCTCGTCAATCGGCAGAGTCCAATACCGTTCAGTCTGTAGTCGATTTGCTCCAGCACTTAGCCTGTGCGCAGCGGGAAGTCTCCGAATTCCCGCGAAGAACGTGGCAGCCGGATGGAAGCCACCTCCTGTGATCAGCAAATCGCCTATGGCCTTTTCGTTCAGCTCATCCGGCACGATCGGAATCTGCCGGATGCAATCGAGCGTATTGCTGACTAGTAGGCACTCCCCTACTTGCGCGTAGAACAATGGCTTGATGCCCAACTGGTCTCGCGCAGCGAAAACCTGTCTCCGTAGCGCATCCCAGATTACAAACGAGAAATCTCCCAGTAGATGCTCCACACAGTTTTCGCCCCAGGCAGCAAAGGCATGAAGCACGAGTTCGGCACTGCAAGCGCTCTTGAGAATCTCAGGAGGGACCGAGAGTTTGGCAAAGAGAGTATCGCGATCGTCGATACGCACATCGCCGGCGATCCAGACATTGCCATCGAGGCTAGTGACCTGCGGACGGCCATCGGTTTCTGCTGAAGTGCGGAGAAGTGTATGACAGAGGCCGGCACTGCCGGAAATCCAGATTTGCGAACCGTCGGGGCCACGAAAAGCCAGAAAGTCCGCCATGGTTTCGAGCCATGCGCGCTCCACTGGTGCACCGTCAAGGTGGAAGACGCCGGCGAAGCCGCTCATGGTTGACTCTGCTCGACTAAACCAAACTGAACTAGTTCCTGAACAAAGTCGTCAAGGTCGTTGCGGAGTCGCTCCGGATCCACTTCAAACTCCGTAAGCAACGTCTCGTACGCAGATTGGCTAGAACCTCCACTAGTGAGGAGGTCCCAGAAGCGAGCAGAGACGTCGTCGAGCCCAAGGTACCGCTCCGTTTTCAAGTCCAGCAAGACAGACTCTTCGCCGACTTTTCGGATCATCACGTCCGGTGAGATAGAAATAGTGGAATCAAATGCAATTGCCATAATGTTTAAGATCCTCGAGGACGGCATCCTTTACTTCGTCCAGAGATGCCAGGACTCTGGGATACGACAGCGATCGGATCGTCACTAAATCAATCAGGCGCCGGGCAGCCTCAAGCTGTCTCGTTAACCGATCCGAACCCGTCAGGCCATCGTTGTGAGTAAAACTAACCACGTTCATCAATGCCTGCAACGGAGTCAGGGAACTGATTGCGATCCGTTGCTTCCGGTGAACCTTGCGCGGCGCCGTCACCACATAAATCGCGCCGAGCGGCGCAACTTTCGCGTAACTTTGGGAACGAGACAAACAAAATATGAGTTTCGGAGCTCTGGAGTCCTTTTCGTGCGGGTTCATCACCACGCCATTAGAAACGTCCCCCAAATATAACCGGGCAATTTTTGGAAGTAATCTTAAGCGCGGCGGGCCGGGGAAAGCCACATAATGCCCATCTCTCTCTTCCAGACGAAGTGTATCGTCGGTAAGAAGCGGAAATCCCGACGCGACAAAGCAGGTTGCCAGGCTTGATTTTCCAAACGTGCTCGCACCCAGGAACGCGACGGCTCGATCGTCAACTACTACTGTGGCCGCATGCAGTGGTTCGTATCCCATCTTTACCAGTGCAAAAGAAAAGACCCGGCCGAGAACATAGGTTTGAAAGGATTCCAAAGATACGTCACTTAGGAACCTATAGAGAATTTGGTTTCCTAAGGGCGCCACAACAAACTCAAACAACCCGTCGTACCGAATGAAACTTCGTCCGTCTGTGAGCTCGTGCTGATGACTCCAGTTAGATTGGTCCAACTCAACTTGCGCGGCGATGTCGGCAAATTGCTGCCGGCTACTGGCGAGCAGTTCAACGTCCGCAGAACCTTCGACCGCAACGTCATCCAGGGTCAACTTAATGTCGCTGCGGATGCGGAGTCCGTAAAGAGCATAGTCATAGCACGCAGGTTCAGACGGACGTAACACCTGAAGCTCTTCTTCGTAGACGGCGAAACTCAAGCAGGCTTGCCCTCCACAGTAAAGAGTCGCACGTATAGCTCCACTTCTTCCTGACCACTAAGCAGCGGCTGTCCAGCGTATTCCACCCAAGCGTGAGCCCCGAAGCCGGCTTCCGTGTCTTTTGTAACGCCGATGCGAACCTCCGAGCGGTGGCCCGCACGAGTAAGCAGGCAATGCAACGCCACTGACTGTGTCAAACACGAGGCCGCCGGAATGCGACGACTCGCGGCGCGAACCGCCCACACCAGACGTCCTATTGGCATATCGGTGGGTATCGTGAGCGGCAGGTGTTTCCAAGAGTCCCAAGATCCAACGACACGTTGCAATCGTTGGAGTGGCAGAACCCAGAGCGCAACCCGAATGGCCGCGACCAGTAGCAGGGTACGCACAACGAGTCCACGCTCACCAGGCGGCAGCCCTATAAAAGTTCGCAAACTTTTCATGCAATCACCACGACCTGACCCGGGTTCGGATAGCTGCTCCAATACTACACTCGGCTACTCGCTCCTCCGCACCAATCCCACTGCGTGGCCATAGCAGGCCCCAGAGTAATACGCCAACTCCATTCCCGCTTCGCTCATCTCTGAAAAGATCTGCTGCCGGACAAAATGATGTTGGAATCCAGTCTGCAGCCAGTCTCCCTCCTCTACAGGCTTCGCCAGCCGGATCCTGCGTACGGCAGTCCCGATCCTGGCCGTCCACACGCGGCGTCTTCCATAAGAACCCTCGGTAAAGGAGACCATCAACGGTGCGCCCGGATTCAGGAAGCGGCTCAGGTCTCGGAGAAAACGAATTCTGCGGTCTCTCCCAGCGATATACATATAGCCTGAAAGCCAACCAGGACAGCGTCGTAGTGGCCGTCAAATTCAGGCACGGTTGAAGGAGGAACGTACTCAAGCTTCGCGTCGATGCCCTGTTTCCTCAACTCATTTCGGCCGCCCTCGACCAGAGGGGCGCAGCAATCAAAACCGTTTACCACAAAACCTGCGCGCGCCAATGCGATCATCTCTCTGCCTGCACCGGCTGCAGCCACAAGATCGCGGCCACCCGGAGGAAAATAATTCTGAATCGCCTCTCGCTCCCACATAAAGAAGCCGGAGTTCAAGTAAGACTCCTCGGCCAAAGAAGAAAAAGACGTCGAGTACCGATACTCTGTCAGCCGTTCCAACTGAATGTTACTCAGCAACCCCAGAGACAGACCTTGAATCAGGGAGGTGGCGCCGTTGTTAACCCATCGCAAGAGGCGCTCAAGGAAAAGATAAAGCGGCGGCACAATCATGAGCTTGCGCAAACGTCTTCCGGGGCGACAGACCTCTTGGTCGTCTTGAGTGTCGCGCAACTGCACGCGGATCGAACGAAATCGACAGCAATACGTCTATCTCACAACAGATATTCACAGATCAAAACTAAACAATAACCGCGGTGGCCAACGCGAGTCATCGATCCAGAAGATGGCAGAAACAAAATCTCTCCGGCCTGATTCCCAAAACTCAGTGTGGTTCCTTATAAGGAGAGCCATTGACCATGGAGACGCCGAATTTCGGCATTAATTTCAGTTGCCAAAGGCCATTCCCTTGTAACACAAATTGACAGCACCGCCAAATCCAGCCTGGTGAGATCTTCAGTCTCTTGGCTTTAGCCTTGATACCTGCGCGAGTGGGTATTTTTCTTCGGTCTCCCATCACGGGCTGTACTGTAATTGAGAAGAACGCGCTTCGTTATGGCGAATTGCAAGTCTGGGGTTCGTTTGGTCTTGTTGAGACAGCTTTGCAACGCAAGCGGGCTGGTGGATCGTAAACGAATGGCAAAGAAAGGAAAACAGTCAACGATTCCTGTTGGCCGCAACTCTCGAAAAACCAAAACATTTTCCCCTCTAACCTCCGTAACCGTCGACTTCTCTTACGATAATCGCTCTTCTTCGGCTAGAATGACAGAGCCGTTTGCAGTGGAACATCTAACGTTAACGAAATGTGCGGGGAGAACCCCGACCTAGCGAGGCTCGTACTCTGAATCATGGCAGACGAAGAAAAGCCAACCCCTAAGCGACGACGCGACACGATCCTGCCTGAGCGGCTGATGCGCCGCGTTCTGGAAGGCGTGGGCGACGTCGTTGATCGCAAGCTGGGTCGCACGATCGATCCCAGGACGGGTCTGACCACAGACCAACTCATTCAGCGCATGAATCGAATGATTGATGAGCGGGTCCGGAATGAAAAGAGTGGCCGGATCGCCCCGCACAATTTGAAACTCAAAATGGAGTGGGGCACGCACTCTGAAACCCCCGAGGAAGTTACCCGGCGTCTGGAAACCGAGATCCTGGCTGCCGCCATCGATCACATCAACGACAACCGTTATCGCACACTGGCGCCGGTGAAGATCGAGACCGAGGTTGACATCTTTACCAAAGGAATTTCCGTCGACCCTACGTTCGGAGAATTTGAAGCAGACCTGCGGCAGCAGGACCTTGAACGAGAGCTGGGAAAGGGCGCAAAGGGTCAGCGGCGAGAAGCGAGCGAGGAAATCCTACTCAGCGCGCGCGTTACTCTTCCCGAAGGCTCGCACGACATCGAACTCTCTTTCGTGCCCGGCGGCCGCCGCGTGAATGTGGGCCGGGGCACCGATAACAATCTTTACCTGAATCACACCAGTGTTTCGAAAGTTCATGCCGCGGTGAGAATGGACAACCTCGGTACGCTGCTGGTGGCCGACACCGGATCGACCAACGGTACACACATTAATGGCGTGCGTATCCCGTATGGTGAGGCGCGCCCGATCGCAGAAGGCGACGTTGTGGCGTTTGGCGAGGTCGAGGTTCGATTTCGCAGACTCAATTCGTAACATGGCGCTCGCACTCTTTCTCTTTCAAACTGCCTCCCCTACACCCGCCAGCCCGCCGGAGAAGTTACCCGCCTGGCTAACGCTGATTTATCTTTCGGGTCTGGCCTTCGTTGGACTCCTGTTGCTGTTGTCTCTGGTTCGCATTTGGCTCCGGCGATCTCCTACCGCGTTGACCGCGCCGGCGAATGTCGCAAAAGAGATACGCAAACGGCTGGGCGCAACTTCGACCAATCGTGGACTGCGCGGGTGGCGGTGGCTGTTTGCCCTGGCGGCTATTGCGGTGTTTGGTTTTCATGTTTACTGGGCACGATATGCGCCGGAGCAAAACGCAAAGTTTCAGGAGCTGAGTTACAAGGACCTGCGCAATCGCCGCCTTTCGGAATCGACCCTCCGCGGATGGATCTATGATCGCAAGGGCCGCCCACTGGCCTATTACAAGAAGGAAGGCAACGACATTGTGCGCGAGTATCCGATGGACTCTGCCCTGGCGCATATCTTTGGATCGGATCGAGGGGAACCGGGACTGGAACGCGCGATGTTCGGAACCGAAAGCGGGGCCGTCCCCGAGGTGTGGCAAATAATTAAGGGACAGACCGTCGCCCAGAAGCTTAATCGAGACTATACCTTGACTATCGATCGGGATCTGCAACAGACAGTCGTCGATCAACTCAAGGGGAACCATGGCGCGGTAGTGATTTTCAATCCGCAAACTGGTGACTTGCTGGCGATGTACAGCAATCCGTCTTACAGCTTGAAAGAGGTTCAGGACGAAGCGAGTTGGATTAAGTTAAATAATGACAAGAAGGAAAGGCCGCTCTTGAATCGCGCCCTCAACGAATACTACGTGCCCGGCTCGACCTTCAAAACCGTAATGATGTACACGGCCTTTCGCAACGGCATGCAGAACACTCGGTTCACAACGAGCGGGGGCTTTTCGCCTCCTGGCTGCGGCCGGACGATCACCGATGATAACGGCGGTTGTGAAGCGTGCGGTAACATAGGAATCGACGTCGCTTATCAAAAATCCAGCAACATCTATTTTTCCTACATGGGGACGCAACTGGGCGGGGAGAAGATCCGCGACACCGCGAAACTGCTTGGTCTGGGCGCCTATGACAGTCTTAGCGGCGAAGGTCAGGGCCGGCGCGAACCAGAAATCTGGAATGCCAGCAGCAACCAGATCAAGAGTGGGATTGCGCCCACTGAATCCTGGCTAAAGGCTGGTCCGCATTCGACGCGTTGCGAACTCATGTACGAAGGATATGGCCAGGGTTATGCTTCGCAAATGACGCCTTTCCAGATGGCATTAATAATTTCCGCGGCGGCGAACCTCGAAGGCAAGCTGATGAAGCCAAAAATTGAAGCTGATCGCCCGCCGGAAATGTTCAGCCAGGTGCTGACGCGCGAACAAGCCAGCACCATACGCGGCATCATGAACATGGTGACCGAAGGGGGCACGGGGACCGGCGCGATGGCGCCGGTGAAGGCCGCCGGTATCCGCTCCGGCGGCAAGACAGGGACCGCCCAGAAAGCAGTGCCTATCATCGATCCCAAAACCGGGCAGCCTCAGAGACGTACGGTTATCGATCGCGATCCGAAGGGAAAAATCATCGGACAGCATGAAGAGATCGTTATGGCTGACAAGCTGCGGAGCGACGCCTGGTACTTGAGTTTTGCGCCTCTGGAAAAGCCCGTCATGGCGATGGCGGTGCTGCTTGAAGGCCCTGGACCCGGGATAAGTTTTTACGGCGGCAAGAATGCGGCTCCAATTGCGGCGCAGCTAATTTTGAAAGCGAAGAGTCTTGGCTACTTTGGAGGGGCCGCTGACCAAACGGCGCAACAACCAGCGCAGCGTAATCGGAAACGATGATAGTGAACGGTGGCGAATTGGAGTTTGCGGCTTTGCCGCCCGATGTGCGGAAGGTCTCTGACCTTCCGAATGAGTATTTATTTTTCTTAGGGCTATGCCCGCATGTGCCACGAACTCGGGGGCAGAGCCCCGAAGATATTCGGCCGAACTGCCGGAAGGTCGGAGACCTTCCGCACATCAGACGGCAAAGCCGTTGAGAAACCGCTAAATGAGAAATCGTCTCTCTTCACATTTGTTCGTGCTTTTGTTGCTGGTCGCGGTTGAAGGTGTCGGTTACTACGCGATTCACCGGGCTGCTTTGATTCGCGGGTATGAAACTTCATGGATCGGGGCGGGCCGGGATCTCTTGATATATCTGCCGCTCATCGTGATGGCGTTCTGGTTGACGCGGGCCAAAAAGTTCAAGGGTAACTGGACACTCTACACGACGGCGATATTGCTTTTCTCAGTCGGGTTGCTGGTGCAGTATCGCCTCTACAGCGATCCTGAATACAACGCTAAGAACAAGGCTGCGGCACGCCAGGAGAAGACCGACACCCTGCGCATGCGTTATATCAATCAGAATTACGACGCAAACAAACGGCAGATGATGGGCTTGCCG
>ORMF011955049.1_pt1 | contig 32047 bp, 18 predicted proteins | sample 1779871 | NCBI WGS metagenome assembly ORMF01 (sample SAMEA104232316, study PRJEB22302) | groundwater metagenome | biome: forest; feature: aquifer; material: groundwater | place: USA | collected 2011-08-07 | depth 5.4 m | reverse complement strand
TGCATTGTCGTTCATGATCCAAAACCAGAACAAGCCCGTCGCCGTCACGGGGGCGCAGCGTTCGCCCGACCGCGGCTCGGCCGACGGCCCCCTTAACTTAATCTGGTCAAGCCAATACGCCGCGTCGGATTGCGCGGAAGTCGCCGTCGTCATGCACGGCTCGTCCAGCGACGACTTCGGCTTGGCCAACATCGGCACCAAAACGCGCAAGATGCACACGAGCCGGCGCGACGCATTCCAAACCATCAACGCACAACCGTGGGCCACGATTGGCGAAAACAAAAAAAACAAACACAAAGGCCACGACCCAAAAAACGCAGTCCAGTTCCTGCGCTCCGATTACAACCGCCGCGACAACGACAAAAAGGCGGTTGCTGACACGGCATTTGAGCAAAAAGTGGCGCACATCAAAGCCATGCCGACAGCCGATTGGGGCATGATTGATTATTTGGTCGAAAAGAAAATCCGCGGCATCGTCTTGGAAGGCTGGGCGTTGGGCCACGTACCCACCATGGCGAAGCACAGCTGGATTCCCGCCATCCAGAACGCCGTTGACTCCGGCGTGACCGTCGCTCTGACCACTCAATCTCTCTACGGCATCGTACACCCTTCGGTCTACGCCAGCTCGCGGAAATTGGCCCAAACCGGAGTCATCCACTTGCACGACATGTTATCGGAAACGGCATTTGTCAAACTGGGCTGGGTTCTGGGCCACGAGAAAAAGGCCGACAAAATCCGCGAGCGCATGTTGCAGAACGTGGCGCATGAGTTCAACGAACGGCACCAACAAGACGATTTTCCCGGATTTGAAAACACAGACGAAACCCATTGAAAGCAAGGAAAAAAACAAAATGAAAAAAAGAAAATCAAGAAGCAATCCACTGTCGCCGTGAAAAAAAAATGGAAAAAGAAAACCTCGACTTGCAAAAACTGGGCTTCAAATCCGGAATCGAAATCCACCAACGGCTCGCGACACGGGAGAAACTGTTCTGCCACTGCCCGGCCACCATCTCCGAGGATGCACCGGTATCCGGCACACTGACGCGCAAGCTTCGGGCCGTGGCCGGCGAGTTGGGACAAATCGACCCAGCGGCGGCCTTTGAAGCGGCGAAAGGCAAGACGTTCAGATACCAGCTGATTTCCGAAAACACGTGCCTGGTGGAACAAGACGAGGAACCGCCATCCGGCTTGAACCGCCAAGCGTTGGACATGGCGTTGACCGTAGCCAAGATGCTTTACGCGCAACCGCTGGACGAAGTGCACGTCATGCGAAAAACCGTCGCCGACGGCTCGGCCACGTCTGCGTTCCAGCGCACGGCATTGATCGCACTAAACGGACGAATCCAGACGAGCCTAGGAGCCGTGGCAATCCCAACCATCTGCATCGAAGAAGAGTCCAGCGGCATCGTCAGCCGTGAAGCCGACGCCGTCACCTACCGACTGGACCGCCTCGGCATCCCCCTCATCGAAATCGCCACCGACGCTACGCTCAAAAACGGGGCACACGTGGCGGAAACCGCCGAAAAAATCGGCCGCCTATTGCGCTCCGCCGGTTTCGCCCAACGCGGCATAGGCTCCATCCGCCAAGACATCAACGTGTCCATCGCCGGCGGCACCCGCGTCGAAATCAAAGGCGCCCAACAACTCGAAGATTTGGCCGCGTTGGCAGAAAACGAAGCCTTGCGCCAACACCATCTTCTCCAAATCGCGGCGGAACTCAAAAACCGTGGCGCCACCCGCATGGCATTCGGCAAGCCCCACGGCGTATCTCACATGTTCAAAAACGCCAAACCCTTCCTAGCTCAACCCATCGCCGAAGGAAAAGCCGTTGCTATGGCCATCAAACTGTTGTTCGCCAAAGGCCTGTTGGGTAGGGAACTCATGCCGGACCACCGCTTCGGAACCGAATTATCGGACTACGCCAAAGCCAAAACATCAATCAAAGGCATCATCCACTGCGACGAAGACATGCAAAAGTACGGCTTGGCACCCGAAGAGTTCAAGGCCATTTTTACGGAATTGGATTGCATCGAAAACGACGGTTGGGCCGTGGTCGTAGCCGACGAGTTGACGGCGGTGCGGGCCTTGCGCGCCGTGTTCGACCGCTGCTACACGCTGGAAATTCCTAAAGAGACCCGAAAAGCCGAAGGTCAAATCAGCCGCTTTATGCGGCCCCTTCCCGGAGCGGCGCGGATGTACCCCGAAACGGACGTATTGCCCGTCACGATCAGCGTCGCGGACATGGATGCCTTGGCGTTACCAAAGACGGCGGAGCAGCGAAAAGCCGACTACGTCGCGCTGGGTCTTCAACCGGACATGGCCGAACGCCTGGTGCGCTCCAACAAATGGGAGCTATTCGACCAATTGACGCAAAGAACCGGCACAGGCAATCCGGGAGCCGAAACGTCCGAAACCAAAAACGCCAATCCCAAAACCGTGGCGTGGCTGTTACTCGAAGTCAAACCCACGTTGCGCCGCCAAGGCGTGGATCTGAACCTGCCAGCGGAACGATTCGTAGCCCTCCTCACGCTGTACACCGAAGAGAAAATCACGCGCGCCGCATTGCCGGACGTCCTGGGGCTGATGGCCAAAGAACCGCAGGCGGACGCCGAAAAACTGGCGCACGCCGCCAACCTCTTGCGCATCCGAGGCGCTGAATTGGAAAAACTGGCCAAAGAGCACCAGTTCCAATTCCCGGACATCATCAAGCGCTACCGCCTGCAAATCGATGCGGGCGAACTCAAAGCCCTGCTGGAAAAACAAGCGCCCTAGCGGAGCCATTCACGCGGCCGGCGGACCCACACACTCCCTCCGCCCCCCGCAAAAAAAAAAGTTAATTAATCCCCCGCCCTAATGACCGTGATTGATTTATGGAAGACGCCACCGGTTTTGAAGAACAGCCAACGGGCCCTGCCGCCATCTTGGAAGCGGTCAAAAAGTTCGGCATCGGCAAACTCGTCGTCCTATTGATTATCCTGGCCGCGGCGCTGTGGTTCTTCGTGCTGGCACCCAAAGCCGGAAGCCTGACACTATCTGTCACCGAAATCGATTCCGGCGAAAAAATCGAAAACGTCCAAGTCGACCTGGGCGGCACGGGCCAAAAAACCGTCACGAAGTTCACCGGCGGCTCCGGATCCGTCAGTTTTAACGACGTTCCGGCTGCAACCGAATTGACGCTGGACGTCTTGACCCCGCCAGGCTACGAGATTGCCGGCGACTTGGAAAGTGTATTGACGCTTAAATCCGGCGAAAGAAAATCCGTCAGCGTCACGCTAGCGCAAGACGTCGATTTGTCCATCCAGGCAACGGTTGAAGAAATCAGCTTGGGCACCCAATGCCAGAGCACCGTCCAAGTCAGCGTGAAGAACAACGGCAACGACGCGTTCAACGTGCAACTCGTCGGCGACGGCGCCCTCAAAGGATTATTGGAATCGGAAGCCCGACGCGTGGCACCCCAAAGCCAACAGTCGTTCCAAGTCAACGTCACGGCGCCGGCCAAGAAAGGCACGGCCGCCGGAAGAATCCGCGCCCAATTCACCGACGCATCCGACGCATTCACCATCGAAACCACGGACCCCGAACAATTGCGGGTCAGCCCGACGGGTTATTCCGAACGCGTGCAGCCTGGAGCGGCCATCAAAAAACAGTTCACCATCGAAAATAACGGCCGGACCGGCGAGGCGCGCGACATCCGCTTCAGCCTGGCCGGCGACTTCGGTCCGTTGGGCGCCCAAATCACGCAGTCGGACGAACTACCCCTCAAGCCCAAACAGACCAAAATCATGACGTTGGAGTTCAACGCGCCATCGTCGGCCGGAAAATCCGCGGGCGTGCTGATCGTCTCTTCGGCCTGCCAACGCATCCAAGTGCCGCTGGAACTGACCGTAATCGCCCCCCGCTGATTCGTCACCCATGGCTCCCGATCCTTCGTTTTGGCTGCACCCTGCCGTCTGGGCCGCCGCCTCGTTTTTGGTCGTTTTCCTGGCCGCCGGTTTGCTGTTGTTAGACCGTCCCCGCAAATGGTGGTTCCTAGTCGCGGCGGCCGTTGCAGCATTCATCCTGTTCGACATTTCCGGTCTGCTGGGTTTTTTGGCCGCTTTCGCGCTGCGGTTGTGGCGGGCCCATGCGGTCTTGAAAAAAGAGGCATCGGATAAAAAAGACGCCGCCCGCGGGCGCCCGGTGAGGCAAAGCAAGCACCGGAAAAGTGGATAACGGCACGCCGTCCACAACCATGACGGGGGCAGTTTTTACCTATGCCAAGAGGATGGGTTTTAAACGTCCGAGCCATTCTTTAGCTTGTATGGCGTACCTGGACCAACTGCTGCAAAAAACCCGCGACACGCCCACGGAAGCCTCCGGCGCCGCGTCCGCACCACAGAGCCAGAAAGTGCTGATTGATTCGTACGGCGACGTCAAGATCTACCGCGATAGCCGCGAGGCCGTGCCGATATACGAGATCGAGTCGCCCCATTTGCGCGGCGAAGAAAAGAACGTCTTGGAGGCCTTGATGGAAATCGCGCTGAACGTCATCACCGTGGAAGCCGGGGCGCTTACGGTCGAAGAAAAACGCCAGAAGTATTTCCAACGCATCATGGAAATCATCGAGCAGTCCCCCGAACTGAAAGTGCCGGTCAACGCCAAGGAATTCTACGCCAAGACCGTGGTGCGCGAAATGGTCGGCTACGGCCTCATCGACCAACTCACGCAAGACGACCAACTGGAAGAAATCATGATCCTAGGTCCCAACAAGCCGGTGTACGTCTACCACCGCAAATACGACATGGTCAAGACGAACATCATATTTTACGCCGATTCGGACATCCGGAACCTAGCCGACCGCATCGCCCGAGCCGTCAACCGCCGCATCGACCTGCAGACGCCCTTGTTGGACGCGCGCCTGCCGGATGGCACCCGCGTCAACGCCACCGTTCCGCCGATTTCGATTGACGGTACGACCGTCACGCTGCGCAAATTCAAGAAAGACCCGTTGAGCGTGGTCGACCTCATCCAGTTCGGCACCATCAGCGCTGACGCGGCCGCGTTTCTGTGGATGGCGTCCGACGGCCTGGGCGCATATCCTGCCAACGTGCTGGTGGCCGGCGGCACCGCGTCCGGCAAGACGACCAGCCTCAACATGCTGACCGGTTTCGTGCCCAACAACGAACGCATCGTCACCATCGAAGACACCGCCGAACTGAACCTGCCGTTGCAACATTGGATCCGCCTGGAAGTGCGTCCCCGCAGCATCGAAGGCACCGGGGAAGTCAGCATGGACGACTTGGTCAAGAACAGCTTGCGCATGCGCCCCGACCGCATCATCGTGGGCGAAGTGCGCGGAGCCGAAGGCCACACCATGTTCGCGGCCATGAACACGGGCCACCGCGGCGTCATGGGAACCGTGCACGCCAACTCGGCCAAAGAAACCTTGGTCCGCCTCACCTCACCACCCATCGACGTACCCTTGAGCATGATTTCCTCGCTGAACCTGATCGTCATGCAGAACCGCATCCACGACCGGCGCAAAGGCGCCATCCGCCGCATCACCGAAATCGCCGAAGTAGTCCCCTCGGAAGAATTGGCCATGCCCACCTTGCAGGTCCTATACCAATGGGACCCCATCGCCGACACGCTGCGCTCAACCGGCATCCCCTCGTTCTACATGCAGCTGCTGTCACGCTACACCGGGTTAAACACGGACGACTTGAACCAGGAAGTCCAACACCGAAGCAGTATGCTTCAGAAACTCGGTGAACAAGGAAAACGGCACATCAACGACGTATGCGGCGTGACGCAGAACTACCTGGCTTCCCGCCGGCTCAAGGTGTAAAACACGAATGGCCGTCAGCCGGGAAACACTGCAACGCATCAAGGCGGCCATCGAGCTGGAACGTGAAGACGAAGGCGAGAACGTGGGCGGCGGCAGCCTCGTCGAGACGGACCTGCAGAAAGTCATCGAACGCTTCCGACCCGTCGAAACCAAAAGTGCCGAGCCGGTCAAAAAACCGCTCAACTTCGAAAAAGTGGCCTTTCCAGCCCAAGGCTTGCTGGCATCGTTGGGTTCCGTCTATGGCCATCTGTCCGGGCTACTGCTCAAAATCTCCCGATTCTTCGCCAAACTACCCATGACCGCTAGCCTCGCCGCTTCCTTAACTGCCGCCGGCATGACCACCGCACCCGAAACATACCTGGCTGCATCCGTAACGGCCGCGTTCGTCATCGCCGCGTTGACGCTGGCAACCGTCGGCCTCATCAGCGTGCTTTGGGCCGACCCGCTTTTGGCACTTGCCGCACCCGTGCTCTCCGCGTCGGCGTTCGTCGGCGTGCTCATCGTGGCGCTGAGCATCCCCACAGGCCGTGCCTCCGCACGCGCCTCGGAAGTCGACCGGGCCCTGCCTTTTGCCTTGCGCCAGCTGTCCACGCAAGTCAAAGCCGGCGTGTCGTTCCACCGAGCCATGCAATCCATCGCCACGTCCAACTACGGCCTGCTGAGCGACGAATTCACACGCGTCGTGTCCGACGTCAACCGAGGCGACACCATGGAAAACGCGTTGCTCAAACTGGCGCGGCGTAGCCGGTCCAAAGGCCTACGCCGCACCATCACGCAAGTGCTTCGCTCGTTCAAGACCGGCGGCAACCTCTCGCAAATCATCACCGACATCGCCGACGACGTGTCGTTCGAAGTCCGCATGAGCATCCGCGACTTCACCGAAAAACTCAACTTCATCAACGTCATCTACATCATGGTCGGCGTCGTAGCCCCCGTCACGTTAGCGATTCTGTCAGCCATTTTGCAAATACCCCTGTTTTCGGGAGGCATCCCGCCCTATCTGATTTATTTCGCATTCGCCGGCATCTTAGGCATCATGGTCGCCATCCTGTGGATCACCAAACGCATGGAGCCTGCCGCATGGTAAACCTGACGTTTGAATGGGAAAAACTCAAGAAGTACTACAAAGCCACCGGCTTCGACCTGCCGTTCGAACACTTCTGCGCCATCCTCTTGGGCGCCGCCTTGCTCATCATGGCCACGCTCTTGGCATTGCGCTTGAGCCTGGCGATTGCCATCGTCGCGTTTTTAACCGCGGCCAGCATGATCATCGCCATCCCGCTGTCCGTGCGCAACACCCGCGTCAGTGCGATCGAGACCAACTTGCCGGACGCGCTCAAACACATGGCCTTAGTGCTCAAAGCCGGCGGCACGACCGAAACGGCCGTCGAAGAAGTGGCGAATGCCGACTACGGCCCCATCAGCCTGGAACTCCGCAAATCGCTGATCCAAATGCGGGAAGGCAAAAGCTTCGACGCCGTTCTTTCCGAAGCCGCGCAAAACTCGGGTTCCCTGCTGTTCCAACGCACCGTCAACATCGTGCTCGACGCAAAGAAAGCCGGCGCGGGCCTTGCCGACGTCATGTTCAGCATCGCGGAAGACGCGCGCGACGTCCTCCACATCAAACGCGAACGCGTATCACGCACCACCATGCACGTCTTATTCCTCTTCGTCTCCGGCGTCTTGCTGGCACCGTTCATCTTCGGCTTTTCCGTCAGCATCGTCCACTACATCAACACCGGCATTTCCTCCGCGCTTCCCAACAGCGAATCCGGCAACTCCTCGCTATGCAACCTGAACCTCCTCCTAACGGTCTTCATCATCGCCCAAACGCTCATCGCCGCCTTGGCCATCGGCCTCATCCGCGAAGGCAAATTCACCAAATACCTGCTCTACGCGCCCTTCCTCGTCTTGGGTGCCCTTATTATATTCGAAATCGGTAAGTTTGCCAGTTCCGCCATCGTCGGAGGCGCCATCATCGCCTGCGGATAAAAGAAAAAAAAACGACACACACCCAAAAAAAGGCGAAAAAAGCTTTGAAAAAACAAAAGAAGAAAAAAAACACTCAACGCGGACAGACAGCGATTGAATACATCATGATGATTTCAGCCACCGTCGTGTTCATCTCATTAACAGCGTTCTTCATCAAAACCCGCGTCATCGCACCATAAACCAATTACCACTCCCCCAAAAAAGAGAAAAAAACGTGAAAAACAACCACAAAAACGTCCGCCCCTCCCGCTACCACCAAATACCGGCAACACCCCACCGCGGACAAGGCACCATCGAATACGTCGGTCGCCCCGGGGGAAGCGTCCCCCTGGCCCGGCCTGGACCTCGCCCCCTCTACGACTTCACCCGCAAACCAATCAACAAAACCCGCGGCCAAGGCACCATCGAATACGTCTTCATGCTCGGCGGCGCCCTACTCATCGTCTCCCTCACCGCCTACTTCCTCATGAACAACGTCCTCGCACCCCAAACCAAAACGCTAGGCAACCAAAGCGACCAGGTCAAGGACTTCAAAAAACAACTCCAACAACAAACCCAAGCCACCCAACCCACCATCGGACCCAGTCCCACCCCAACGCCTACCGCGACTCCCACCAGTACCCCCACGTCAACTCCAACGGCTACACCGACAGCTACGCCAACCATTACGCCTACCGCCACACCGACGCCAACACCCACCCCCACAGCGACGCCAAGCGCAACACCTACAATCAATCCGACGGCGTGCAGCGGACTTTCTGCAAGCGCATGCAACGCCAATACCGCCTGCATGGCGATAATCGGCCCCAGTTCCTGCACACCGGAAGGCATTTGCACCAGGGACACGGCGTTCAAAGCATGCATCAATCCCAATACAAACAATATCTGCCCCGGCGGTACGTATAAGTGTCCAACCGGTTCAACATGCCGCAATGCTCTGGCCGGTGAACCCAACACCAAAGGGTTTGTTTGCGTCGCGCCGGACACTACGTGGAAGCAGTGCGGTAACGGGCAAGCGTGCTATGCGGGCCATATTTGTATAGAAGCGCGATTGTCCAAGGCGCCGTGTCCCACCAATTGCGGTCCGTTCCAGTTGTACGATTGTCGCGTAGGGTGAAACCGTTCCAGTAATGGAGTTCATTCAAACGTTTGAACTCACGGGTTGCGGCCTTGCGTCAAAATGAAAACCGATTTTTGGATAGCGAACGCCAATCGATTGAGTTCGCCACGCCTTTCGTCCGTTTCCAACCGTGAACGCACCACGCACACCTAGAAATATTAACGCAACGCCCAAAAAACGGTAGCGTTAATTAATCGAGTTGAATAGGGATACCGAAGGAAAATGTCTTTTTCGGAAATATTTGAAAAACTCTCGGATTGGATCAACGATTTTCTATCCGATGTCGATAGCTTTGTCCAGAACTTCGACGAAAAAAAACAACTCTCGTTGGCCCTCATCGGCGCCATCTTGTTGATCCTTTTTTTCGTTTCATTCGTATTACTCGTAAAACCGTCAACCGGCCCATCCATTTTGGTATCCGATGAACGCGGGTTACCCGTCAACGACGCATGGATCCAACTGTACTCGTTGGATGGAGAACTGGTTGCCAATTCAACCTCGATCAACGGACAAACGCAGTTCCAGACGTTACCCAATGCGCCTTACACCGTAAAAGCAGCCCATCCATCCTACATGCCCACTACGGCTGAATACGTGCCGGAAGACCCGTTATCGGCCGTGATTCGCTTAAAAGACCGCTCGACCGAGTTACCCACTCCGACCCCACCACCCTTAGGCCCACTGCCATTGCCTTCTCCACCCGTCGTTATTCCTACCGACGATGAACAACAAATCGACCCTACGGACGACGACACATTCAACAAAGGCCAGTACGTTTCGGACGCACGCTTGATCGTGACGGCCAAAGACAAACAAAACAACCAACCGGTTTACAACGCCTTCGTGAAACTCAACGACGCGTCATCGTCGGCGTTTTTAGTGCAAGGACAGACCAACCGCGACGGACAAGTGGAAGCCGGAGTCAAAAAAGGAAGCTCGATAATCATCCAAATATCGGCCGTTGGCTACGCTGCCGTAGAACCCAAAACCGTTGCAATCGCCAACGACACCAACCAAATCGAATATCTTTTGGTCAGCCAAGGAAGCAGCGGAGCCTCATTGACCCGGGTCGCCGTCTTGGAATCCAACCAGACCCCCATCTTTGGAGCACGTGTGCAAATCTATTCAAGTCCGCCCACCATCGATGAGTTGACGGGAACGAACGGCCGGATTTCCACGCATCTTGAAACCGCCAAAAAATTCACCGTCTTGGCAACCAAAGCCAATTACCTCGACGCGGTAAAAAACCTCACGTCAGGCGACTCTGTTGAAATCATCCTCCAAGCGGTACTACCGAATCAAACCATTGCCTCATCCAGCTTACTGGTCAACGTGACGGATATCCGTGGTCTTGCCTCTAAATCCGCCCTCATCGGCGTGTTCAAACTCGTTGGAACCACGTACGTACCCCTGGTTTCGGCAACGGCGGACCAAAACGGATTGGCCCGATTCCAAACCATGGACGCCGGAATAAGTCTCCGCGTCAACGCGACGGCCGCCATCGGGTCACCCTCACAATCCAAAGAAATCATCCTCGCTCCGGGCAACAACAGCGTGGTCCTTTCGTTGAATTACTCGTCGGTTAACAATAATACGAACCAAAACAACCAAACCATCGTCCAAAACGTGACGACGCAGCGCTACTTCATATGCACCCAACCCCGCGACGGGCCCACGTCATTCACCGCCAATGATTACAACTATTCCCTCACGGCCATCAGCGCATCAAATGCCGCCGCGTTCGAAGTACGCAAGAACCAATCCGTCGTGTGTTCTGCGTTCAGTCCAGATTGTACCTACACCCTAGGCGAATCCACCTCGGCCAACGAGGCGTTTTCCAAATTGACCAACGTCAACATTACCCTCGTATCCATCCAAATCCAAAAATCGTGCGTCAACGTATCCGCAAGCGTCCTTTGCACCGGCGCCTCTTGCAACACCGCAAACGTTTGCCCCCAGACCAAAAACCCGGTTTGCGGCTCCAACGGGATTACATACATCAACTCATGCGAAGCCACGCGTGACCGAGTCGCCTTTATCTCCGGTTACTGCTCAACGCAATGTACGAGACAATACGACCCCGTCTGCTCCAGCAACGGCATCGAATACCCCAACGCATGCCGTGCCATCGCGGCCAACATCTCCTACCAATCCGGCGTCTGCCTGATTCCAATCGGCTCCATCAACGTGGACGTCCCAGCCGGTTGGAACGCCATCGCACCACCCAATTCCGGCTCTTTGTTGGCCACCAATTGCACGATTGGATATGCTTACTTGTTCCAAGGATACAACGAATCGAACCGCCAATACTTCAGCGTCAGGCCCTCATTCAACACCTCTTCAGTCATGAAATTCGCTTCCGGCTACCTGACCTACAGCACTCAAAGCTGCCGACTCTATTGGGAAAACAAAACCGCCCCAAGCCTATACGAAAAAGAACTCGTTCAAGGCTGGAACCTCATTGGCGCCCCAGGCTTACCCACCAAAATAAGCGACATGACCGGAAATTGTTCCACCGCCGTGTTCTACTCCATCCAAGGAGCGACGGACTTATCCCAATACGGCACACGCATGACGAACGACGAAATCCTACAACCCGGCCGCGGCTATTGGGTCAGCACGATTGAACGAGGCGGCGCCCGCTGCACGTTGGGACGCGTGCCGACGAACGCCTGCCCGCCCAATGACGAACTCGCCTGTCCGATTGGAACGCTTTGCTTAAAGACTCCAAACGGCTTTTCCTGCAAACCCACCGACTCTACGTGGGTAAAATGCGCCCAATCCGTATGCACCAATTGCGACCCCAACGGACAATACTGTCCCGCCGCTCAAACGTGCGTGCCTAATTTAACTCAACGTCCGTGCGGATCCGGCTCCAAATGCCCGCTTTACGTCTGTGTAGATAAACCCGCTCCCACGCAGACTCCTCCCCCAGTACCCACCGTGCCTGAACCCGATTTGCAATTGTATTCGTGTTACCAAGGGACTACTCAATTCATGTCTGAACACCGAACCATCAGCAAACTGAGCGATTGCGGATTAAGTCTACCGAGTAGTGCGGAACCACGAATACGAGTTTTAGGCAACTTTGGAAAAGCATACTCAAACCCGCAAACCGGCAGCGTTCCGATGTACATTTGTATATATCAGTCTACAGGAGGTCTTGTCTCCTATGTTTCCTTACGACCCGATTGCGACGGATTCTTAAACGCACAAAATTTGGGAATCTTAAGCTATGTCCGAAACGCTCCCGCGACCGGTTTTACGGCGGCTTACAGATGCTTCCACCCGGTGGCTAATGACAACGGGAATTGGCACGGCGATTTCTTCATGACGTATTCGCCTACCTGTGAAGGGGCAGCCGGGTACGAAACTCCCGGCGTCTTTGCCTACTTCAAAAACACCTAAAAAACAAGACCGCACGAAAAGCCCGGCGGCCAAAACAAACCAACCCGCGTCTCCGGCGACTAATTTCTCTGGAACACCCATCCACCCCCCCCCCAAAAAAAAAGTCAGTAAAAAAGGTTCAATGAAGACCGGGCGTACGTTCACCCGCCGAACTACCGTTTACCGGACCTTGGGTTCGGTCCATAGTCATCCGGAAAAGTCGCGGCATAAAGATAGATCAACGCTTTGGGCGCAAAAATCTTCAAATCATGAAGCTCAACAAAAGAGAATCCTTTCTCCAAAAGCATGGATTCGCACCGACCAACGAATACCGCGTCTCTGAAACGACCGGAACACTCTTTTTCAAGCACGCTTATGCCCACTGCTGGACTTTTTCCAACTGATTTTCTGACAATCCTCACCAACGCCAACACGCGGTAAACCATTTCGACAAACCCGTACTTTTTCACGTGCCCTTCCGGCAAAAACTGGTCAAAATTTCCAAGCGTCCCAAGCGAGACTAACCCCTCATTCGACCCGATTTGCGCCGCACGCGAAAGCGTTTTTTCTATGCTGTCGTAAACGTCATCCACTCCGTAACTCTTGCCCCACAACTTATTTTGCGCTGAAACTATTGAAGGAACGCCAGACCAGACGGAGTCAGGCACGCCGAACTCATCCGCAAGACAATTGAAATCAAACACGTCTTTTATCAAGCCTAGCTCTTTTTCCTTTTTTCTTCCAATCGTCCCGAACGCGAGAGTAGCAAGCTTTGCCGCCATAAGGTAATCCAAACGGGCCACAAGTCCCACAAACGACTTCCCTCCAACCACCAAGCGCGTCTCCTGTGAAGGCACGCCAGTCTCGTTCATGAACTGCACTTTCACGACCGTATCATCCCTCCCCGCCTTGTAAAAAGAAAAAAGCGGGTTTACGGTCCTGCTTTGCGTGACTGCGTATCCTTCCGTTTCAAGCGACTTAACGAGCTCGTCCGCCTCGCCGTCGTAAACCAAGTCCAAGTCTACGCTGAACCTTTTCGGGGACTTTAACGCCTGCTGGATGGCGCTTCCGCCGATGAAAACCAACTTTTTCCCCCGTTTGTCCGCTTCTTTTGAAAGAAACGAAAAAATCAGTACGGCACGCTCGCTTTTTGCCTTGAATTCCTTATTCAAACTCATCTACCTCTTTAATCGCCTCAAGGTTCCGCTTCCCCCGCTCGATGTGCGGCTCGCGTATCCCAACAATCTTGAAGCGCTTCGAGAACTTGAAAAGCACGATGTTGGCAAACCAACCCAAATAGCGTTCCGTCATGTACTTATGAAACTTCGGAATGCTCGCCTTCTTTCCCTCAAAGCAAAGGGCGACAGCCCCCAACACATCCCCCAGACGCATCGGAATAGAGCCGTTGAACGAAAAAAGGATCAACTCCGCAATCTTCTCCTCCAACTCCGGCTCCTTTTCACGCGCCCGAGCAAGAATGATGACATTAAAATCACAATCCGGCCGCTCAAGAGTCGAAAGACGCTTGGGTTTTCTCACACCCTTGAAAAAATGGGCCTTAAAAAAATCCGGACGTGCAGCCAAGCGCTCCGCAATCCCGCTCGCCACCATCTTCTCACATTCAATAAACACCATGTTTTTGCGCCAATAATGAAAGTAGGGCATCAACGGCTCAAGATCCCAGATGACAAAATCCAGGTGCGGCATTTCCTGTCGAATAGCCGCTCCAACCGTTTTCGCATTCATTTCAATCACATCATATTATAATTAAATCATATTGTAAATAAAAGATAATATAAACCAGTGGTAAAGGCAGGCTTTGCGTCAATATGGCAACCGGTTTTGAACGGTGCAAACGGGCTCTTTGTGTTGGTTCAGTGACTCTTTTTCTTTTCAGACCGTGAACGCGCCACGCCCGCCTCGGAAAATCGATACGACGTCCACTCTCAAAACTATTATATACTTCGTATTACAAAACTATCATTAGGAGATAGTATCATAATGCAAAAGATAAAGAGTTTCGGCGAGATGGAGTTGCGGCTGATGTTCGCGTTGGAGCAACGCAAGGAATGCCTATTCAGCATAGCGGATGCCAAGCGCATCCTGGGCTCGTCTGACGCGTCGGTTTGGAACGTGTTGAAACGACTGGCAAAAAAAAGAAGGGTCATCCGCTTGCAAAGGGGCGCCTATCTTTTTGCGCCTATGCGAAGCGGGGAAGAAGGCCTTTGGACCGAAGACGCGTTTCGCGTGGTTCCTACGCTTGTCAAAAACGAATACTACGTCGGATTCGTTTCGGCCATGAATTACTGGGGAATGACCGAACAGTTGCCCGTCGTGGTTTACGTGGCCCTAACCTGCCAGAAACGAAGTACGCAAGCGGTGCAAGCCAAGTTCGTGTTCGTCAAGAAAAAGCGCATGGGTGACTTCGTTTCCGTCCGTTTCGGCAGCACGAACGTGAACGTGTCCTCGGTGGAGCAGACGGTATTGGACGGATTGTCGTTTCCTGAATACTGCCTCGGGATTGGCGGCGTCGCCAAAGCGATCTGGTTCGCGCGAAAGGACATCAACTGGCAAAAACTGCTTTCGCTTGCAAAAAACGAAAAAGACGTGGTGCGGCGGAGGCTTGGTTATTTGCTGGACTTAGTAGGGTTCAAAAAAAGGGTCAACGGATTGGGTGGCAAATTCTCGGGATACTCGTGGTTGGATCCTTCGGGCCAAAAACAAAAATTCGGATACTCGAAAAAATGGGGCTTGAAGGTAAACGCGGAAAAAAGCGACCTGCTCGAATTCTTGGAGGGACGCTGAATGGACACCGAAGAACTCAACAAGAAAGCGGTCATTGCCGGAATTCCCCGAGCCATCATAGAGAAGGACTACGCGCTTTCAATCGTGCTTTTCCACGTTTCAAAATCGAGGCTTGCCGATAAACTGGTTTTCAAGGGCGGGACCGCACTCAAAAAAATCTATTTTGCCGATGCGAGGTTTTCCGAAGACTTGGATTTCTCCGTTCTGGACGTTGATGAACGGGAAATAATGAACGAATTAAACGCGCTGTTTGAAGGAAAGGAATTCAATGGAGTCCGATTCATCACGCTCGAAAAGGAAAAGACCCGTGTGGGCATGCACGCCGCCTTGAAGTTTTCTTCCATCCTCGGCCAACCGCAGAGAATCCGCTTTGACTTCAGTTTCCGCGATAACCTCGCGCTAAAGCCTGAACGCCGGATCGTGGCGGACGACTATGGCCTAGGCGATGCGAAACTCCTCGTGCTCCCGCTTGAGGAACTGTTCGCGGAAAAAATCCACGCGCTGTCCGGTAGAACCGCCGCCCGGGATTTGTACGACGCATGGTTTTTATCCAAACACGGCGTCAAGACGGACCAGCGGATTATCGCGAAGAAATTCGCATACTATGGCGAAACGTATGAGCCGGACGCGTTGGCTAATAGAATCGCCTCGTTCAAAAAAGACTGGACTCGAGACCTGGCCCAGTTCATGAAAAACGTTCCGGACTTTGACCTGGTTGCAAACGAAACGATCGGATTCCTTAAAAAATGAAAATAGGCGCGATAGGTCCCCCCATCTTCCATAAAGTAGTCCTTACTGGATGGCGTTAATTTTCCAGCGATTGAAAGCGTCAGACTCCCGTTTTTCACTTCAGCATCACCCCGACCCAACACGTCGTTGGCCGAAAGAATACGAATAATAACCGCGGCTTAATCAGAATCTGGTGAAGCAAAACAATACGTCTGTCACGCTCAAGAATCGAATCCCCACCCAACCAGTTGCACCTAACCCCCGCGGCCAAGGCACGTTCGAATATGTCTTGTTGCTCGGCGGCGTGCTGCTCATCGTCGTCTTAGCCATCGTCGTCTTACAAAGCAGTTTTTTCCAATCGGCTAAAGGCGTCAGCGACATCGAACTCAAAAAATGCAAGCTATCCGCACAACAAACACCCGCATGTTTTACCAACGCCCAATTTGACGGCTCCAAAACATTCAACATGCTTGGATACCAAGCCAATCCCCTGCGTTGCGACTGCACCGACTTCAACCCCAATGCATTCACCGTCTCCGTCGGACAGGCGCCATTGAAAACGTTGGACTTTTCTTCTTCAAAAGGCGGTTTTTCGTCACTGCGTCTTGAAGAAGCTACCGCGACCCCTTCTGTGGATTCAGCACCTGTGACGGCATACGCGGTTTCCGTGGTTCTTCCCGTTCTTCCTGACGGCAAGAAATACGAATTCTTCCTCGTCTTGAAAGACCAAACCATCAAGCGCAGTGGAGATGAAGGATTCAAGGAGCCGACGCTCGCCGCATTGCCGAACGGCTTGGTGGCATATTCATTTACGGACTTGCCGGCCGGCAGTCGAATCAAAATCAATCCACCAAGCACGTTTTCGAACGAACAAGTTGAAACCGCAAAACAAAGCAAGTCCGAATCACCCGCGCCCCAAGAATTAGAAAAACAAGCCGTCGAAATGCGCGACGCATTGATTGACCAAGAATCCAGCTTCAAACTCATCAAAGGCCCGGACGGACGCCTCCGCGGCATCTACACCTTGACGTTGACAGAAGACTACTCCGGCCCCTTGACCATTACATTACCTCTTGCATCCACCCGCATCACCAAAACCCACCCCGCATCCTCCGGAATCAAACCCCACGCCGAAACCCCCGACGTGTCCGTCGTCTCGTGGGATTTGGTGAATTTGAAAGCGGGCAAAGCATTCCGCGTCATCATCGAGTTGACGCAAGACGTGACGGTGCAGCAAGCGGCAAACGAAGTCAACTCGAAAACAGAAAAAGTCAAAGGAAAACGCCAAAAGAAAGGCAACGGTTGTCCGCGTATTCCGTTGATTAATGTGGAGTTACCGTTTGGTTGTTCGACTCCTGCCGGGTCACCATCACCCAGTCCTTCAGCCGGTACTTCAGTGGTTCCTTCGGCCACTGCAAAACCCAGTGTTGCGTCGTGCATCGCGTCCGGCCAAGGCTGCGCCGCCACCAGCTTATTGCCGGGAAGCATCGACAAAAAATGCTGTTCAAGTTTGAGTTGCCAGTCTGCGGGCGAAGGACTTGGCGCATTGTTGACGTGGCAGTGCTTGCCAGAGAAAGAAAAGCCGAGCGCAACCCCTATTCCTCAGTGTTTGTTGAAGGGTAAATCATGTATCCCGGGTTATTCGGACGGAGGTACCTGCTGCACCGGGTTGGTCTGCAGTTGGAAATCGAATGATTTCGAATGTATGGAGTTCGTCCCGGAAGTCAGCCCTCCGCCAGCCGTTGAATGCGTTTCCAACGGGCAGGGGTGTGGGTTGATCGGGGGAACGATATGTTGTGGGGGGTTGACGTGCCGGAATCCGGATACCGGCGAGAATCGGTTGAACGTGTTGCAGTGTTTACCGAAGAAAGATACGATTAATTGCGTTAGAAAAGACAAGATGTGCGTATTGGGCGGTTCTCCGGGTTGTTGTAGTGATTTATCCTGCATACCGAATGCGAAAGGTGGGCTTTCCTGCCAAAAACCCGGTTCCACTGATGAATCTCCGACTCCTGAACCTTTCGACATGTCCAAAATTCATCCAATCGATTCCCAACCTTGGCAGTTTCTCCTCCCCGATAAACCCAAGGCTTCACCCTCGCCCACGGTACCGCCCCAGCTGGCGAAGATAGGTAAAACCGAAGTACCCTCGCTTGCCAAAGTCAACGAAGAATGCGGACCCGGCGTCGTGGAAGGCCAAACCGTGACCTGCGTTGCCGGATTGGAATGCTTTGCAGAAGACCCCCCCCTCGCCAACTCCCGCACCATCTGCCAAACCCCTGAAACCAAGAAATTGTACACGGCAGCAAGAAGCGAATGGCGGTTTGAAACCGCGGCAGCGGCCGACTCATCCACGATTAGCCTTGAGTCAACGGAGTTACCCGTGGACGATTTGATAAAAGCCGCTGGAGGAAAAGGATTTAGCATCCCGGAAAACGGATTCATCCGCGATAAAAATGGATTCTTATACGTCGTATTTCAACAGCCATCGGTAAAAACCACTGACAAGTCAAACGGGGTAAGTCAATGGGTGGTTCAAAGTAATCTCGCAATGTCGAATGATGAAGGAAAAACATGGAAATTTCTAAAGACGCAAACCGAGCCAATTCTAGATACATTTTCGAGAGCCATCGGCGCCTACTCAATCCCACCTGGACCAATAACGAGAAAATCATGTGTTTCCTTTGGAATGGTAGATCGTACTTCAACAGATTATAGTAAAATAAAGTATCATGGCTGTTTTGGGGGGGATAAAGAATGCCAAAAAAAATACGGATCATGCAGCACGGATCATCCGGGCGAAGATAATTACGAGCGCCTAGACCCAGTTTTTAATAAGTTATTCATTGCAGCGAATGAAGAAGCTCAAAAAGAAGCGAACAAATGCGGGCTTAAACCCCTTAACGTACGACCGGGTTGTCTGAATTCGATTCGTTGGCCCGTGAGAATATATTGTAAAACCTGGGAAGATACATGCAACCCCCCCAAAATTACCGAGTCCTATTATGGATGTCTTAAAGAAACGGATATATTCGAACCTACCCCTTCCGCAACGCCTACGCCTTTCACGCCAAGACCACTTTACGCTGACACGAACGCGGTATTTCACCAAACCGAATTCCAAGGACTTGCTCCAAACCCGAAGGGGGGGGTTTTTTCATATTATCGGATTTTTTCAACGGAAATAAGTTCTCGGGGTAAAAACCAATTGACAACAATGAAAAATACGTCTGAGCTTCACGTCATTGAAATTGATGAAAAGGGGAACGCACAAAATCGCATCATTTCCTCTAAATCGATGCCAATTTTAGATGAAAGCATGCGATTTGTAGGTTCAAATGGGGGCGTGCAGTTCTTTACCGAAAATAAGAAACTATTTTATTCCGAAGACGGTGGAAATCATTTAATTTCTCAAGGAAACGCGGGGTACGTCGACATCAGTTGGTTGGAAACAAAAAATCTCCCTAATCGTTGTGAAAACGGGCATTTTTTCCCGGCAATACGGGAAGGTTTAGATGTCGAAAAAGTCGTGCCGCTCCTCGATTTTTACAAAGTAGCCGGAGGAAAAATAATTGGTTTTGACGGTTACATACCCGTTGTTCAAGAAGCCGACGGATATTTCCCAAATATTAATGCTATTTTCAACAAATACTATGATACTGAATCCTATTACGCGTCTTATGAAAAGTACCTATCTCAATATCTAAAAAATAAATATTTTAACAAGGAATTTTACGATCGATATTACACGAAGACTAAGGGGGGAATTCAATCCAAATTTTCCAGAATGATCGAAAAAGACGTAAGTGTGGACTCTGTTGGGAATCTTCACCTTGCTTTTCATTCTTCGAACTATTTTGCGGGAAGCGGAAGAAAAGAGTTCATATACTACCAGTTTTTCCCCGCATCCAGTTTTGACCCAAAATCAGAAACGGCCTACGACCAGGTGTATTTCTTTTCCAAGTCGAATTGTCCAGCATGCCTTCAGACAAAAGACTGGCTTGAATCAAACAAAATACCCTTCAAAGAAAATCCAGAATTAACTGGGTTGATCAAAGAAAAAATCTCAACAGCATTAGAGAAAGCTACGTACCCGGTTACGGTTATCCGAAGGGGAGCCGATGAAACCGCGCAATATTCGATAGTTTATGGAAATGACAGCATCCGAATTTCGAGCGAATTAGGCATCATTTTAGACCCAGTATTAATTGAAAGTTGGTCTCCACCGACTCCGGTCATACCAAAAAACAAAGTCATCCAGAAATTACCTTTGAAAATGTATCTTTCATCTGAAAATACGCCTATCCTATGGATTAGCACTTTACAAAAACAAGACCGGGTCGAACGATACACGTATCAAAAAGGATCGTTTCAAAAAAATTACTCTAAATTTGATTTTATTACTAATTCCGTCCCAAAAATGTTGTCTGATTATTCTTGGTTTGATGTATATCGATGGGAATTTGGAATAACCGCAGGTCAACTACTCAAAGACTTTGCAACCTTTAAAGATTCCCTTGACCCCCGGCCACACCCTAATCCACGCTATTCTAGTGTGTCATTGAAAATGCCAAGCGGGCATATTCATCAAAGTCCCGACCAAGCAGTGATTCTCGCATTTGATAAAGCTACTGACGGCGTACTTTGGCCTGACGATCCAAGAGTTCCAAGGCATCACAAAGCCTCCGTATACTACGATAATTATTACACCGTTTACTCCATGAAAACATCGGAACAGTTAACCCCCGAACCTACCGCTGGCGCCGTGTTAAGCGAGTTGGTGCCGTATCAGAAACTTCAACTGCCGATTCCGGTCTCTTCTACCGACGCGCCGACAATCACGATTTCTTCCGAACCAAGCGGTTTGGCGACCGCGGTCGTGGCTAAGGACGACGAAGGCGGCTATTATGCCGACGTGACCATCGACGCCCGTAGCTACTTGAAAGGCGGCAAACTGGACATTGCGGGGGCGACGTCGGTTTCGGGCAAAGTCGTTGCAAAAATCGGAAAACAAAGCGTCGACATGCCGTTTGACGTGTCGGTGAAGCACGTCGCGCCTGAAAACATCGCCTACGCTACTCCCGACAAACTGACGTTTTACACGTACAAAGGAAAAGGCGTTACGAAACAAATTTTCTTGGTGAACAACTTCAACCGACCGCTGTCATTTGCTTGCACGGGGGTGTTCAGCGCGGCCGTGCCCGGCAATTCAATCGCAACCGTGGACGTGAAGCCTCCGGCCCAAACCACGGAGTGCGCGGTGACGCTGGATGGGGTGGCGACGAGGAAGCGGGTCATTTTGGAAGTCATCTCCGATTCGTTCGACCCCCTTTTCACGCGCGAACACTCCTTGGCTCCAAGGGCCGACGTAACTGGACGGACCGTTCGGCTCAAAGATTGCGGCAACGGTTATTGCAACTGCCAACAAGTACGCGCGGCACTGACCGATTTTGAAAACCTGGTTGCAACGCATACTTCCCGAATCAAAGCCGGAGCGACCGAGGAAACCGTAGCCGCGCTCTTTACGAATGGTTTCAAAGAAACCGCAATAATCCGGACCGGCTTATTCGAAGACCTAGATGAAGAACAACTCGGAACCTGTCCGGCAAACATCGCCGGCTGGACCGCGGATTTGAAACCAGGCCGTGTATACCGGGTGAGCCTATTCGTCCCTCAAAGCAACGGCAACTTCTATTGGCAAAGCCGAACGCCCGAAGACCCTGAAGAAATCCTCAAGCCATTTTCATACGCTTCATGGGACGGAATCAAATCCGACGCGTTCACGTTTTCACGATTATACGGAGTAAGTTGACATGAACAAGACCTGGCTTTTCGCGTTATTGCTGCTTTCAACCCTTGTCGTAGCCGAGGATTCTACCGACTCGTTTGATTACTTGGGTTTCAAATCGCTGGCCGTCAAGCACCTCCAGTTTGAAAAGCAATACTGGCATGATTTTTCCGAAGATTCCGGCTTCCAGGCGGCTAAAACTTACTTTGATTCGCGTTATTTCAAAGGCGACGATGAAGCGGGAGTCGCCGGGATCGTTTCCTGCCTTGAATCCGGCCAGGCTTCGACCGCGGATGGCGTCAAGGACGTCATGCGAGAGCTGATGTCTGTCCAGGATTCGGTCGAAGTCAAAAGTTTGTCTTGCACCAAGAATGCAGATCAAGCACAATCTGCTGCAAAACTGGCGCTTCATTCCATGAATCCGGTGTTGAAAATCAAGGATTCTTTGGCTAACCCGGTTTTAACCGCGTTGTTCAGGCTTTACAAAAACAAAGTGAAACCGTCTCGTTCCGTATATGAAGAAACGATCGACAATTCTTTGCTGGACGCGGCTAATCAGGACGGCCTGCCGCTTGGGTTGGCATTGGATTATTTTGCGCATTTGAAATATCGGTTCCTCGTTTCCCCGGTTTTGTACCCGTTTTATCACGAGTCGTTGTTGACGGATGACGACCGCGCCGGCATCCGCTTGTTGGCGTCGTGTATCAACGACAATGCGCCTTTGGGTTCGGCTGCTGCGTACTCTATTCGAGGCGAATTACCGCCTAGTAACGTGTTGTACAGCCAGCCATTCAAGTGTCTGCGCACAGCGGGTAAAAGTCTTTCAGATAACTCGGATCAGTTGCTGAAAGAGAATTTCATGCGCTTGGGCCGCGCCATCATGGGCACGAACATTTTCCTGCATCGCAATTATGGGGATATTCCGTCAATCGCGCGCGACGTGATGTTTTCTCCTGTCGGGGGCGTTTCCGGAGCTGGAAAATTCCAAGCCGGGGAAAAGGATCGCAAGGAAGCCATAGACGAAATCATGGCCATCGACCAATTCGTCAACGTTCGGGTTCCTAGCATACGCCGAGAACTTGAATGGTTTGGCGACCAAAAAGGGACGGGTTTGTCGTTTAAAGGGACTTACAAATGGGATGAAGAACGAAAAATCGTCCTCGTATCCATATTCGAAAAGCGTTGGAGAGAAAAAAATAAGGAGCGAATCAAGGCCGATGAAGATTCGAAGCACTTTGCCGAAGTGATGAACGAGTACGGTGATTGCGGTTTTGAGCAAATGCGCGGATTCGCCACCGGCGAGGGAATCGGCATGGTTTTAGGAGTGGCCGGCTCTGTCCCCTATGTTCGGGCGGGCGTTGCTGCCGTTGGAGTCGCCATGCTGGCGTCCATGGTTTTTGATTCGTATGAAGCCGGGGAGCGGTTGCTTGAGGCATATCAAAAGTTTCCAAAACAGAAGGGAGCCATTGCGCAGGCTTGCAACGACGCGTTCGGAGTGTTGGGCGGGTTTATGCCCGGATTGAATCTCGGGCATAAACTTGGGGACAAAGTTCCTTGGAAGGGTTGGATTGAAAAGATTGAAGCGGAACGCGTGACATCAAGCGGCGTGAAAATCGAAGTGCCGTCGAAGAAAAAACCGGCGTCTTTAAAGGAAGAACCCTACGCCGCCCAGCCGGTTACGCCGGCGCAAGCCGCCGCAGCTCCGTTGGTGAGCCGAGCGAGTCTGCCTAATGCTAAGGCGGAATTGTTGAAGGCCGCGCAGCCTTTGTTTATGGATCCTCCGTCAAAAGCTGACAAGCCGCCATCCGTTGCGGCTCGTGAAGAAGTCAAGAAAGCCGCATCCTCTAACAATATTCGATTAACCGAAGGCATTGTGGCGGATGGGAAGAAAGTCATTTCGGACTTGAAAAAACAAGCGAAATCCGAACAACCGGAGGTTTCAAAAGTTGCAGTACAACGGCTTGATGCGGAGTCGGAAAAACTCGTCCGGCGCGTATTTGTTGCCGGCGTGACGTCGGATCACTTCGTCTTGATTGGACAGCCAAGAAAGGGTTCTGAACACCCGTACCGGTTGGTTGATGTGGTTGAACGCCCGGACGAAGTTTCAGTTCCTCAAAAAAGCGTTGACGAAATCACTCAATTCAAAAAGGACGTTGAATCTGTTGGAGTGGACGGTTTCCGTTTGGTTTCGTATCCAAACGGCTTGGAGGTCGATACGCTTCCGAATATTTTGAAGACGTTACGGGAGAAGCCGAAGCTGGATGCGGATGCCGATTTTGTTCTTTTGAGGAGTTTGGTCCATCCGGAGCAGGTGGATGGCGGCGGTACATTACAGGCGCAGCGTTTGAGCCATATGCGTGCAGCCGCGGTTGAAGTCTTGAAGCAGAAAGCACCAGCGGAGCTGAAGCCGTTGATTGGCGACGATTTTTTGGCAACCGTTGGCAATCCTTCGAAGTTTGATGGGATACGCAAGAAATTCTTGGAACTCAGGAAAGAGCTCAATTCCAAGAAAGTCGAGTGGGATGAAGCAAGCGCTCTCAAGCTTCTTGCCGCAGTCGACCCTGAACTGCCTTCAGCACTTAGGGGTTTTAGTTCGGATTCAAGCTCTTTCATATTGGCCAATATTTCTCCGGAAGGTTACCGGCGGTTAGCGGAAAAGCGGTTGGAAGGACTGGATAAGGAATCGGATGCTTACAAGGAAGCTAAGGAAAGAATTGACGCGGAGATTGAGGCCGTCCAAGCTGGAAATTTCGGAGTTTTTGCGTTGGCCAAACTTTCGGCAGCGTCAGAAAACGCGCTTGGAAAACCGGTATTGAGTAAAGCTGATTTTGATTATCTATTTCAGCGTTACTCCATCAATAAACCGGAAGTACTGGGGGTTCTTGGACAGTTTAATGAACAGTTGCCCCACACGATGAAAGAAGCGCGGGATGCGTATTCCGGTGATGGAATAGACGTCGTTCCGCAATTTTTGGGAGCTGGGTCGGAGCGTTCCGCTTTCCTGGTGAGTGCGGGCAAAGTGAACGGAAAGGACGTGCCAGCAGTCATCAAAGCGGGTAAAGAGTTGGTGACCGCTGAAAATTTCCGGAAGGAAAATCCGGAGTACACGGAAGCCGAAGTAAAGCGGCGTTTGGAGGCCCATCATGTTCTCACGGTTACCGCAGCTGATTCCAAATTATTGACCGCACACTTGAACAAGAAGTTTGGCGGCTCCAGTTCCCCTGAAGCGCCCGTATCCGCCAAAATCTTCAATGAATACTCGGATGCGGAAACCGGGTTCTCGGTCCAGGTCCAAGAGCATACGCCAGGAAAAGCGGTCAAGGACTTACGAGGAACTGAAATTAACCCTGGGAAAGCATCGGATGCTGATTTGGATGTGGCCGCTTTTGGTAAAGGGGAATCTGCGGCCATTCGTGCTCTCGCAACGGCGGAGCTTCAAGACGGACAAGTCAAAAGCGTCGTCACTTTGATGGATCGCGAAAATAATGAGTTCAGTAATCCCGCGGATGGTAAAGCCAAGACGTTCGATGTAAGCCGAGGCCAATTGCATGAACATCCGCCTGAAGTGGGTTTGTTGTATGAATTGTTGGCGCATGATTTTGAATTCGGACGGAAAGCGGATTTTGCCCGGATGAAGAAATTCCTTGATGGTTATCGCGCTGCATTTGAACGGGTATTGGGGAAAGAAAAAGGACGCGCCGAGTTCGAGCGGATATTGAAGAAAGCCTTGAAAAAATCCAAGGAATACGAACGGAATCCAGGGAAAAGCATTACCGATTTTTATCCGAAGGAAGTCCAAAATTCTTACCCGCACACCATATATACTGCGGCAACGGGAAGCTTCAAAACGGCCAGGGAATTTCTCCACCCGGACTATCTAAAAAAGAACCCAATTGAAGCACTACCGGATGTTTACAAGCGTAACCGGAAAGGGTTGGAAAAATATTTAGGAGAGTCGGCCGACGAACCGGGTTCCTCGACGATCCGATTTACGTCAATCAACCAGTATGAAAATGCGGCGAAATATCTTAAAAGCGGTGACCCGGACGCCACGACGTTGTTGGGCATTTTAAACGATTATTCAGGCCAAATGGATGCATTCATCGGAAAATTCGATACCTTTTCTTCAAGCAATGCGGCGAAAGATGCGGCCATTACTGGACTGCTACACCTATTGTCCGGGCAGGAAAAGACGAATATTTTGGCATATGTATCCCACGGAGCGGACCATGGGATTCGGACCATGGATATTTCAGCTCGGATGACGGAGAAGTGGCCCGGAATTCGGGCTGCAATCAAGCAAAAGTATGGAATGAATGATGCACAGGCCGAAGCTTTGGCAGGCATAGTGGGCATGGTCCACGATGTCGGGTACATTACGCTGAAACCCGGTGAACACAAAGGAGCGCATTCGCATTTGGGCGCGGTGGAAATCCGGAAATTATTTTCAAATCCAGCCGTTGCTTCTCTTTTCGATGGATTGGGTCTACCACGGGAATCGGTAATCAACGGCGTGGTGGACGCGGTCCAAAAACACAATTGGTCATCGGACAACGCCAAATTTAAGGCACAAGGGCAAGTCAAGGAGGGCCATACCGGTTTTGTTCCGACGGATTATTCGGAAAACCCGTTGTTATTCGTCATCCAGATGGCTGATAATTTGGACTTCTCCAAAGACCGGCTGTTCGGCTTCCAGAATCGAGAATGGTTCTTGGACGGGTTGCACGATATCCATCAGGATAGATTGATGTTGGATTTGATGAAAGAGCGGGATGCGTTCGGTAATAAACCGGATGTGACTCATCCCGAATACGTCAAAGTCCAGGAAGAAATCGCAAGACGTGTTTCAACCGTTTTTGATAAAACGATTCAACGGTGGGGTTCGAACGTGGATGCCGCCGAAGTGGCGTTGGCACGGAAAGAAGTATTCGGTTCAAACGAAGAAGGAGCATACAAGCCGCCGACGAATGTCAATATCGTGGATGCGGAAAGCTACACCCATTTCATCGGCACGTGGGCGGTTGACAATATCGATTACTCGTTCAACGGTCGCAACTTCGTAGTGGAAGTCAAAATCCGCAACCCGACCGAGATTCCGGGATTCAACCCAGTGACGGGCGACGTGTTGCACCATCTCGGCGGCATGGCCCGATGGATGCCGAACATGGAGTTCAACGGCCATAGGGTGTCGGATTCCATAGTGTTCAAAATCACGTTCCCGGACGGGTCAGTCAAAGAATTATCCGCGTTCCATTTGAGGCAGGCAGAATATACTGTGAACGAGCCCCAATGGAGGGAGTACAAAAAATCGAAGAAAGCGCAGAACGAAATGGCCTGCAATCGTCCTTTGGCATGTCCGTCTGGCAATCATGCAGAAGGATTGAAAAGTTTTGAATCGGGGGATCGCACGGCCGATCCATCGACTCCTGAATTCACTAACCCAGTTGCCGAGGCGATTGCCAATCCCAAAGTCCAGGCTCCATCGACGAAAGGCGGGGTGGATGTTAAGCTTGCGGGGGTTAATCCTGCGGGATCGGTGGAAGTTAAAACCCAAATCGATGGTTTCGTTGAAGAAAAAAACAATAAGCGCAAAGCGTATGAAGATCGTCTTAATGCGGTGGATGCGGAAACTCCGGTTTCATTTGCAAGTGTCGGAACCGGTGACGTTGGGGTTACTGAGTCTAAAGTGAGGATAATGAAAGATCTGGACGGTACGTTAAGCGATGTGGCTCAAAATCAGGGTTGGTGGCGTCAGACGACTTCCGATACGATTTCGGGGGTTATGAAAGGTCTTGCGTCCGAGATGGTGGATGCGTTCGGTCGAGATGCGTTTGGTAATCCGGATCCTGTGAAATTAGGCCAAATTTCCCTGTTGTTGAAAAAAGTCGCGGTTTCCGTTGCCTTTGAGGACCATATGTCGTTGGGGCAGATTTTTTCCGATCACAGCATTTTCCATTATTTGGAGGATTTCCAAAAATTCAAAGACGGATATCCGACGGCCTCAAGCCGGGAACTTGCAATGGCCGGATTCGTGTCGTTGATGCACGATTTGGGTTACACGGTACAAGGGATTGACAATAACCAAATGGCGTTCAAAATAGCTGGTAGTCACCCTTTGACCAGCCGTGCGAAGATTGAATTAAACCAAGGGACCGGCAACATGATTTCCCATCTGCGTTCATTGATGACGGATGGGGAAGTCGATAATGTTTTATGGGCCATTGGTTCGCACGGTGCCAAGGTTCCTGAAACAGTAGGTAGACCAGGAGGTGTTGTCGAGATTCCCCCAATCTTTTACGGCAAGGCCGAACTTTCGGACCCCATTAAGCGGTTGGCTGCTTTATTTTCGTTGGGTGACGATTTGGCGGCGTTGAAGGTGCCGGAAGTGGCTGAATTACTGGCTCCGGAATTACTAAAATTGCGCGATTTGCCCGTTGCTCAGCGAGATAAAATGGATGGTCCGGCCGGTGGAAAGGGGGAGCAGGGTACGTATCGTAAGGAGAATTCGGTTCAAGCGGATGCGATTCGGGATGATATGCGTAGAAAGATTCTGAGTGTCCAGGATCAGTATTCCCCGCAGGCGGTCAAGCAAATGTTGATCGCAGTGGATAGTTTGGGCTCTTTGAATTTTGATGTGTTGATATCACCTGCGGCTATCAAGGAAACGTCATATAAATTCAATGAGGACACCAAAACGGCGGATATTACCATCGAGGTTTCTAAGCCTTTTGTGGATTTATTGGTGGAAAAAGGGGTAAGCAAAGACGGGATTTACAAACAAGTCAGCAAGATCGTAGGCGATCTGATGAGGCGCTCGGCCGGGGAAAAATATCTGGATGCGATTTCCACCGTGGATGCTTCCGGAAAAAGGACGGTCGATTCGGCTAAACAAAAAGCATATGATGATGCGGTGGATGAAACTGCTAAAGGATTTTTAAGTTGGCTTGATAACGGCGATGTATCTCGTGAAGTGGGCGGTAATACGATCCACGTGAAACTCGTCAATGATATCGCCGAAAAATATGATGGATTGTATACCTCGCTTTCGACCACGCGGTCGACGCCGTAGGTTATTTATTGGGTTGGTTCCAGGTTTTGAGTTGGTATTGAAAGAACAGGATCCGACGAAGTCTTTCGGCTTCGCTAGAGAGAAGAAATAATCGATTCTCTGAACAGTTTTTTCGAAATCGATAGGGAGTGAAACGTGGTTATTTTATGGTCGAGTGGATGATTGAGCGAAAAGCAGTCCATCTGCCGGATGGTCGTTTGTCGATGGGTTCTAGCGTGGTTGAAGCGGCTCGGCATTACGGCCGGGTTTTCGCCGAACACGTGGTGGAGAACACCAATCGAGATTTGGTGCGTCAGGACCGCCATTCGCATCAAGTCGGGCATTCATTTTTTAAGGTTTTGGATCCGGTTTCGGGTCTTTTCAAGCTACGTTCCTTGCAAGATTCTTCCGAACGCCTGTTTCGTGAACATGGTTTCGTCGGGGGGTTTTCGGTACTTCCTGCCGCTCGAATCCGGTTACATGAGTTGTTGAAAAGGGAGTATCCGTCGTTTATCCGGAAAAATGGCATAACGAATTCTCCGGAATCATATGGATTATTCATGTTGGGAGTGTTGCAGCATTTTTCAAGGGAAGTTTCAGGCCTGTATAATGATTTGCGATTAAATCCTACCCATCGCTCAGCCATCCTATCCGAATTGAGATTCCACATTCCCCGCCCATTCAATAAACAGGTTGCCATCAGTGATTGGGCCCAATCGGGAGCTTCGGAGCCTACCATGCCACACCAGGATACGAGCCCGTATCATTTTTTGAATAAGTTGAATCAAGGCGCCGGCAAAATGGCGTTGTTGAAGGTGTGGCCGCAGTTGCTGGATGATCCGGTTCAAAGAAGGCAAATGAGTACAAAGATGGCGTTGGAATTCAGCAAAATGTCTGAACAGTTTGGTTTTGATTCTAAATAGTCGAATGTATGTCGTCATGCGTTCCATATTGAGTTGTTTTACATTTGGTATATTGAATGAATGTCCGGTCCGTCGGGTTTTAATTCAACAGGTTCAAGGGTACAATTTAGGTAAATTTGCTTTAGTTGGTAATTGTAGGTGTGTGATGTGGAAGCGCGACTTTTGAAAGTGGACGGCCACGGGTTTACGTTTGAAGTTCCCAACCGTCGTTTGGTATTGCCCGACGCAATCAAGGAGCAGGCGAAGACGCAGGCCTCGGTCCAGTTGGAAGCAACGTTGGCCCAGCGGATGAATTTATTCCATGGAAAAGAGTCAAAATATCCAGATTGGGCCCGATCTTCTTTTCATTTGATTAACCCCATTTCCCATGAGGTTTTGGATTCAGTGACAAATCGTCTTTATTCGGAAGCGAAAACGGAGCCGGGTTTTGTGGCTCGGTGGGATTTTTTGGATTGTGCCCCTTATCCGAGTTCCCGTTCGGTTCAGGCGCTGAAATTGTTGATGAAACGGCATTATCCGGATTTTTTGAAGCAGAATGAGCTTTCGGATTCGGTGCCTTCGGTGAATGCGTTTTCTTTGTTGGTGTTGAAAGAGTATCAGAAGCATATGCAGACCTTGATTGGAAATCATGTGACGCCGAATGTGGTTTCATTAAAAAAATATTCCGATTTTCCTGATCCCAAGCATCAATTTTTGGAGGGTTTGAGTGAAAATCTTCACTTGAATATTTCAGCGATTGGTTTGTCAAAGCATGCGGGTTTTGAAAATCCTTTGCTTTCATTCTTGGAGGCACACAAGCATTTGGTCATCTTGGTTGGTTCGGCCGAGGGTCGCGATTTTTATCGGAAATGGGGTAAAGAAAGTGAGGCTGAGATGTTTAAGTCGGCAGTGAAGATGCATGAAAAATTGACGCCGATAGGTCTGCTATGATTATTTCGTTTAGGCGCTTGATGCGGCAGAACCCTCACGGACTTTAGTCCGTAGTGAATGCCGCCAATCGGGGGTTGGAAAGGGGGCTGACGTCCCCTTACTTCTTTTTTTTTCTTTGGTTTCCTGTTTTTTCCAGCAGCGCGTGGGCCCCCTGCAAGGGGCCCGGATGTTGCGCTGTTGGAGACGTGACGACAATGTCTAGTGTAGAATTGGTGTCGGCCGGGCACTGCGTTGGGGGCCGGAACTTCCATTTGCAGTTTACGCCGGCGTTTCGCCATCCTTTTTTTCAGGACGCGGAAATTAAAAGAGTTTGCCATCCGATGGTAGCCTGTTGAAAAATTTATAAGGAACTCCTTCGTGGGTAATTTCAGTTTACCCACGACCGGAGTTGGTTAACGTTACCGCGTTAACCGAAGCAATTGGCAAAAACCCCATCTATAGCCTTTACGGCGTCCTACGGCTGGACGCATTAGCGTCAGCCGTACAAGAAAAATACTCCAAACGCCACCGCCGCCCACCGGTGGCGTGGAAAACCCTCACCTTCTTTCTCATGCTCATGTACTTGTTTGACGTTCGCTCCGAACGTCAACTCGAACCGTGGCTCAACCGCAAACCAACACTATTGATGTGCTTTGGCCTGGCCAAAGCACCCGACCACTCCACATTCAGCCGCTTTCGCAAGCGGCTGGGCAAAACGCTTTTCGCCCAATTGTTCGACCATTTGGTTGGTTTGTGCCAATCGCTTGGCATCTTGGCCAAGCGATTGGTCGGGCAGGACTCGACGGATTACAAAGCGTACGCGAACCGGTTCAAGAAAACCGATGCCGAAGCGGCCTTCGGCCACAAGACCGGTTCGGACGACTTGGTGTATGGTTTCAAAGCGCACATTGTGACGGATTTGGATTCGGATTTGCCGGTCGCGGTTGTCACGCGACCGGCCAACGAACACGATTCGACCGTTTTTGACGCCGCCATGCAGCCTTTGCTGCACGAAACCGTGCAGCAAATCGAAAAATTCGTTGCCGATTCGGGTTATGACGCGTCGGAGATTCGGTTGACGTTGTGCGGCCACAACGTCACGCCGTGTATCGCGGTCAACGGGCGTGGACATTACCCATCCACGCCTCCGAAGGATCCGGATTATAAGAAGCGTCCGGGTTGCGAGCGCGTGAATTCGCGAGCGAAGGAGTATTTTCGGCTGGATGATTTGAAACTGCGCGGTTTGGCGAATGCGTCGATTCATGCCGCGTTGAGCCTCGGCGCGGTGTTGCTCAACGCGGTGGCCGCCGTTTTATTGAAAATGCCGGCGGCAGTGCACAGCCCGTTGGCGGTGCGGGCTGCGATAGATTGAGGTTTTAAAAAACTCCGAATATTTCAACGGCCTAGATGGGCGTGTGGAATGTTTTTCGGATGCTTGCGTGGACGGACCGTTTTTTTTGGGGGGGGGGGTGGGTCGGAATCCGCGGCTGGTCACTGGGGGGGCCCGCGCGGGCCTTTG
>ORMF012586405.1_pt1 | contig 32048 bp, 29 predicted proteins | sample 1779871 | NCBI WGS metagenome assembly ORMF01 (sample SAMEA104232316, study PRJEB22302) | groundwater metagenome | biome: forest; feature: aquifer; material: groundwater | place: USA | collected 2011-08-07 | depth 5.4 m | reverse complement strand
GCAGGTCGTTGATGATGCGGAACGATTCGCTGACGCTCGTGTGCTGGTCAACCAGCTTGAAGACTTTCTGGTTCGGCAGACAGATCACCGCGTCGGCCTCCGCCTGCAACGCGCGCAAGCCGAGCTGGCCCTGGCGCAGTCGCCGCGGCCCTTCCCACTCGAACGGCAGCGTCACGATCCCCAACACGAGCGCGCCCGTTTCTTTGGCCACACGCGCGATCACCGGGCTGGCGCCCGCGCCGGTCCCGCGCCCCATCCCGGCGACCACGAACACGATCTGCGCCCCGCGGCAAAACGCGCGGAGCTGCTCGACTTCCTGTTCGGCAGCCTCGCGTCCGCACTCGGGGTCGCCGGCGGCGCCCAGCCCGCGCGTCGCTTTCGCGCCGAGCAGAAGTTTGTCCGGCGTGGCCGCCTGCGCCAACCGGCGTTCCTCGGTGTGCGCGACGAGAAAGGCGACCTCGGGAAACGCCGGCCGCATCTGCTCGACCGCGTTGATGCCCGCGCCGCCCACGCCGATGACCTTCAGACAAAGACTCGCGTTGGCGGCCTCCACGTCCGGACCAACATTCGCGGTCGGTTCAATCGGGTTGGGCATAGCTTCGGTCTCGTTCAAAGTCTGGGGCGCTGATTCATTCGACATTCGATTGCATTTCTCCAAGCCCAGGGCGCGTGATCTCAGTGGAACAGCGTTTCATTCAGGCGCGCTGAAACAACGGTTTGAGAATTCCTTTGAGTCCCCCGCCGAACTTGCCTTGCTCGCTCCGCCGCTTCTGCTGGAACGAGCCGAACTTCACCAGCCCGATCGCCGTCGCAAACTCCGGCTGGTCCAGCGCGGACTTCAAGCCGCTCAGCGAATTGGCCCGCCCGAGATGCACCGGCAGGTGAAAAACCTTTTGCGCCAGCGCCTGAACGTCCGCCGTCCGCGCTCCTCCCCCGCTGAGGAAAACGCCAGCGCCCAGGTAGTCCAGGTGCCCGGAGCGGCTCAAGTCCGTTTCGATCAACTGAAAAATCTCCTCCAGGCGCAGCGACATGATGCGGCGCAAATGCTCGAGGTTGACGATCCGCTCGATGGCCCCGTGATCGTTGGCGAGACTGAAGGTCTTTCCTTTCACGCTCTCGTCCACCACGGCCGAGCCGTGTTCGAGCTTCAAGTGCTCCGCGCGCCCCAGCGGCACCTTCAACCCGCAGGCCAGATCGTTCGTCACGTGGTCGCCACCGACCGCCAGCACGCCGGTGTGCTTGATGATCCCGTCCAGGCACACCGCGTACTCCGTCGCCCCCGCGCCGAGATCGATCACCAGCGCGCCGAGTTCCTTTTGCTCGTTGCTGAGCAGCGCGAGCGTCGAGGCCATGCCGTTGAACACGATGTCATCGACTTCCAGGTTCAAGCTCTTGACGACACAAACCGGGCTTTGCAGGCGGTTGAAAATCCCGTGGACCACGTGCACGTCCACCTGCAAACGCCCGCCGCACATCCCGACCGGATCGTGCACGCCCTCCTGGTCATCGACTTGAAAATGCTGGCGCACGACGTGGACGACGTGGTTCTCCGTCGGCAGGCTGATCGCCTTGGCGTTCTTGATCACGTCGTGCAAATCATCGGGCGTGATCTCGCGATCGGACGAAGCGATCGGGTGCACGCCGCGGTTGTTGAAACTGCGCAAGTGCCCGCCCGTCACGCCCAGGTACACGCTGCGAATCTCCGCATCGGCCATCTGCTCGGCCTCGACGATGGCGACGCGAATGTCCTCGCTCGCCACCCGGGCATCGACGATCTCGCCCTTGCGCACGCCGCGCGACCGCGCCTGGCCGACGCCGATGATGCTGAGCGCGCCGCTGGAGTTGACCTCGCCGACAATGGCGCACACCTTGGACGTGCCGACCTCCAAGCCAACCACGATGTTCGAGCGATCAAACATGTTTTTTCTTGTAGCGTGAGAGTTTGATTTTTTTCGGCCCGACGGCGGACGTGTCGCCGGCTTCCGACCAGCGCGCGGGAATGTTGTTCGTGAGCGACAGATCGAGCGTGGCGATGAGTTTGCCCTGTTTGCGCGCGTGTTCGTGAATCACCTGCCAGCGCCGCAACTGGTCTTCGACTCGGTGCGCGGCGAAGGTCACTTCACTCCCCTGCCCTGTGGTGACCGCCAGCGTCTCCGGCGCGGACACATCGAGGCGCTGCACCTCCACCCAGCCGGCCATCGGCGATTGCTCGAAGGCCGGCACGAAGCGCAGCGCGGCGTGGATGCGCGGCGCTTCGACCACGCGGCCGGGCGGCACCTCGCCCAGCGCAATGCCGGTCAGCACGGGCAATTCGTCCGCCGGCAGAAACGGCGGACCGCCCCGCCGCTCACGCCCCAGCGGGAACATGACGAAGCCAGTCTCGTCCAGGTAGTACGTCACGGCCTCCAGCCCGGACCCGCGGACGCGCGGCTGCAGCATCTGCACGCGCGCGATCGGTTCCCGCTCGATCACTCGCACGCGCAACGTGTGCGGGAGCACGCGCTCGACCGCCGCCGATTGCACCAGCGGCGACAGCTCGAGGTCGCGCTTGATGCGGCGCAAGTCCAGCGCGAGCAGGTTGTCGCCCGGCTTGATGCCCGTCCAGCGGCGCAGTTGGTCCGCGGCGATCACGCCGTCCGTCTGCACGTCGATCACCTGCACGGCGAAGGCCTCGTTCGTGAACACCAATTCGCTCAACGCCCACTCCAGGCCGCGGCTGCCGACGAAGACGATGACCGCCACGCTGAAGGCAAAGGCCAGCGCGAGCAGCCCCGCCCGCAGGCGCCGATGCCGAAGTTCATCCGACCGCACTTTCACGTCCAACACCTGCTCGCGGTCGAAGCAGCGGTTCTTCGGCTTGCGTGGGAAAAACATGGCGCGTCTTTCGTCAGTTTCAGTTCGCTCAGGTCACACCATCCCATTCAACTCCTCACCCTGGTTCCCCTGGCATCTGGTTAGACTGTGGAGTGGCGAAAGACACCCCTCACCCTGGCCCTCTCCCCTCATCGGATGAGGGGAGAGGGAATCCCCGCGCCTGCGCTCGCCCGCGACAAGCGGCGCCGTGCGGCGGAGTTGGACTCCCTCTCCCCTTGCAAAGGGGATAGGGCCGGGGTGAGAATTCCCCCAACCGAAAGTTCGCGCTTTGAACCCTTGAACCTCCGTCCGCGCGATAGCGTTTTGCAGTGCGCCAGTCCTCTGGCGCTTTCGAACAGCCGCCGACGGCCCAGGCCAAAGCGCCAGAGGACTGGCGCACTCCAAAACCTGGCGGCCCAACGCCGGTTCATGGGACGGGGTCACGTTGCTCATTCTTGTGTCCACTTCACGAGATGCGTAGTTCAAGCTCCCGCCCCCACCGGCGCCCGTTGCAGCGCCAGGTTGATCATCCGTTCGCACAGCGCGGCGTAGCTCAAGCCCGCGGCGGCGGCGGCTTTGGGCAACAGGCTCGTCTCGGTCATGCCCGGCAGCGTGTTGACTTCGAGCACGACCGGCTCTCCCGTCGAACGCACCATCACATCGACGCGCGCGTAGTCGCGACCGCCGATGGCGCGAAACGCGGCCAGGCCCGCAGCCTGAATCCGCTGCGTCGTCACTTCCTCGAAGGGTGCTGGACACAAATACTCGGTCGCCCCCGCCGTGTATTTGTTGTGGAAGTCGTAAGCGCCTTTCTTGGGCCGCACTTCCACCACCGGCAAGACTTCGTCGCCCAAGATGCCGACGGTCGTTTCGCGGCCGACGATCCGTTCTTCCATCAACACCTCCGTGTCGAAGCGCAACGCTTCCGCCAGTGCCGGCTGCCAATCCGCCACGCGATCGACGAATTGCAGTCCGACGCTGGAGCCTTGCCGCACGGGCTTGAGCACGACCGGCGGATTCCAGCCGCGCGGCCAACTGGCCGCGGCGGAGCGGATGACCTCGAAGCGCGCGGTCGGCACACCCTCTTCGAGACAAAGGCGCTTGGTCAGCACCTTGTCGAACGCCAGCCGGCTTGCTTCCGCACCGCAGCCGGTGTACGGGATGCCGAGCGCCTCGAGTTCCTGCTGCACCGTCCCGTCCTCGCCATAGGTCCCGTGCAACGCGAGAAAGACGACGTCCGTGTCCGGCGGCAAATGCAGTCCGCCGGGCCGCGGATCGACTTCGTGGACGTGATGGCCGAGCGAACGCAGCGCCCTCGCCACCGCGGCGCCGGAGTCGAGCGAAACCTTGCGTTCCGCCGAAGGACCGCCGAGCAACACTGCGATGTGGAGTCGATGCATCATCACTTCAGTCTGCCGAACACCCGTCAGCCACGCGCGGCGCGCCCTCATCTGGCGGACGCTTCTCCCTCTCCCTTTGGAACAGGGGGAGGGCCGGGGTGTGGGTTCGCGTGTCGGCCATTGATCCTCCTCAATCCACTCCCAGAATCTCCACTTCCGTGTGCAGTTCGATCCCGCGCGTGGTCTTCGCCTCTTGCTTGATCACGTCGATCAAGGCCAGCACGTCGCGCGCGGTGGCCTCGCCCTCGTTGACGATGAAATTGCCGTGGACATCGGACACCATCGCGCCTCCGATACGCCGTCCTTTGAGGCCAAGTTCATCGATCAAGCGTCCCGCCGGGATTGCGCCGGGATTCTTGAAGATGCAGCCGGCACTCGGCGCGGCGGGTTGCGTCTCCCACCGGCGCTGGCTGAAGGTGCTCATCCGCTGCTCGATGACCTCGCGCGGCGTCGGCTGGCCTTTGAGCACCGCACCGAGGGCGATGTGGTTCTTGAAAAGCGGACAGCCGCGATACTCGACATCCACCTCGCTGGCCTTGCGCTCGTGCACCTGGCCGGAGAAGTCCATGAAGCGAATGGTTTCGACGGCCTCGAAAATCCACGAGCCCATCGCGCCGGCGTTCATCCGCAGCGCGCCGCCGACCGTGCCCGGAATGCCCTCCAGAAATTCCAGTCCCGCGAGGTCATGTCGCTTGGCCGTGACGGCGACTTCTTTCAGCTTCGCCCCGGCCCCGACGTGCGCGCAGCCGCCAACCACTTCCACGCGGCTGAAATTCGGTTGAGCCAGGCAGATGACGACCCCGCGAATACCCCCGTCGCGCACGAGCAAATTCGAGCCGCGGCCGAGCACCACGAACGGCAACTCGCGCGCCGCGCAGAACTGCAGCAGCTTCGCCAGGTCGGCTTCGCTCGCCGGCTCGACGTAGAAATCCGCCGGGCCGCCGACCCGCAGCGTGGTGCGACGCGCCAACGGTTCATCGCGACGGACCACGCACTCGGTCGAGAGCGTCGCGGAGAGTTCGGCGAAGAGCTGGTCCCGGCTGCCCGGCGTCTCGGTGCGCAGTTCCTCAGCGAGTTGATGCGCGGCTTGGGTGATGTCGCCCGCGCCGAGGAACAGTACCAGGTCGCCCGGCTTCATCTCCGCGCGCACCGCACGGCACAAGTCGTCCAGCGTGCCGCAGTAGTCCGCCAGTTGTCCGCGCGCCCGCACGGCGCTGGCGAGCATCGCACCGTTGACACCCGGGATCGGCGGTTCGCTGGCTGGATAAATTTCCGTCAGCCACAGCACGTCGGCCTCGCGGAAGGATGACGCGAACTGCGGCAGCAGATGTTGCGTGCGCGTGTAACGGTGCGGCTGGAAGGCGACGAGCAGGCGGCGCGCGCCCAAACCTTTCAACGCGCGCAGCGTCGCTTCAATCTCCGCCGGGTGGTGGCCGTAGTCCTCGAACACGCGGAAGCGGTCGTCGGCGAAGAGCAATTCCTGCCGGCGCGCTGCGCCACGGAACGGCGCGATGGCCCGGGCGATTTCGGGAGTGCCGAAGCCAAGTTGGTGCAAGAGCGCGATGACCGCGGTGGCGTTCGAGATGTTCTTCTCGCCCAGCAAAACGGTGATGAAATCACCGATGCGGGCGCCTTCGTGCCAGACGGTGAAGCGGGAGACGTGATGCGTGAAACGTGATGCGTGATGGCCGTTTTCCGCAGCAGTCGCGTCGGCCGTCGCGGTGCGGTCGTGGTCATGCTCGTGGAGTTCGACCCGATAGTCGGCCAGCGCATGGAAGCCGTAGGAGATCGCGCGCGGGTGGCGGGCCATCAGTTCCGCCAGGCGCGCATCGTCCGCGCAAAAGATCACCAACTCGCGGACCAGTTGAGCGAACTCGCGGAACTCGCGGCAGACGGCATCGAAGTTGGAAAAATAATCGAGGTGCTCGTCGTCAATGTTCAGCAGGATCGCGTGCGCCGGCTGGAACTCGCGGAGCGTGCCGTCACTCTCATCCGCCTCGACCACGAAGTAGCGGTGCGCATGGGGCATGGAGCGCGGCGGGTCCGTCGCGAACGTGGCCGGCGCGAACCGCGCGGGCCGCCCCAGTTGGGGAACCTGCGCACCGACAGCGTAACTGGGCTTGGTGCCGAGTTGCTCCAAGGCGAACGCGAGCAAGGCGGCGGTCGTCGTCTTGCCGTGCATGCCGGCCACGCAGATGCCGCGCTGCCGCCGCAGCAACGCCGACAAAAACACCGCCCGGCGCACGACCGGCACACGCATTTCCTGCGCCGCGACCAATTCCGGATTGTTGCCGCGGATGGCCGAGGAATACACTACCACCGCTGGCCGCGCGACATGCACGTGCGCCGCTTTGTGCCCGGTATGAATCTCCGCGCCGCGCGCGCGCAGTTGCTGGACTTCCTCGTTCAGCACCAGGTCCGAGCCGGCGACGGCGAAGCCCAGGTCCGACAACAAATGCCCCAGGCCGCTCATGCCGCAACCACCGGCGCCGATCAGATAGACCGCCGCGCCGCCTCCAGCGTTGTCGAGCAGGGCGTCCATCTGAGTTGAGTTCAAAAGTTTCATCGTGGTGGCAAACTGGAAAATTTCAGCGCGCGAGCCAGGGCCGGGCTTTCTTCTCTGGCAGCAAAGCCAAGGAGGTGAGCGCCGTTCGGCAAGGCGCCAGCGCCCGACGACGACTGGCCGACTGCGCATGATTTCGCTTCCGGCGCGCACGCCGGTTGGGGGTTGCCGATTCGCCGCAGAATGGAAGTCGCGATTTGCTCGGCGGCGTGCGGTGTGTGCCAGCGGGCCAGCGACTGCTGCATCGCCTCGCGCCCGCGGGCGTTCTCCAAAAGTTCGAACGCCATCCGCGCCAGCTCCCCTGCTCTGCTCGGGTGTTGTTCCCACAGCCCCGCCGCGCCCGCTTCCACGAAGACGCGCGCGTTGTGAAACTGGTGATTGTCGGCCGCGCTCGGATACGGCACCAGGATCGCCGGCACGTGCATCGCCGCGAACTCGGCCAGCGACGACGCGCCGGCCCGACTGATCGCGACCGTGGCCGCGCCGAGAGCGAGGTCCATCTCGGTGAGGAACGGCTTGACCACGGCCTTGAGTTTTCTGCTCGCGTAAGCGTCGCGGACCTTGGCCAGGTCCTTCGCGCCGGTGAGATGGAGAAATTGCAGTTGAGGCGCGCGCGCGGCCAGCTCGTCGAGCATCCGGATGAGCGCGTCATTGATGCCGCTGGCGCCCTGGCTGCCGCCCATCACGAGCAGCACGGGCCGTTGCGGCGCCAAGCCGAGGCCCATGCGACAGGCCGCGGGATCAGCGGGCTGAAATTGCGGGCGCACCGGAGTGCCCGTCACGGTCGCGGCTTGATTGCGCAGCCGCGTCGCCGCGGAAGGAAAACCGACGAACACCTCGTCCACCCACGGCGCGAGCCAGCGGTTCGCGCGGCCGGGGACCGTGTTGGCCTCGTGCAGGAACGTCGCAGCGCCGAACGACCTCGCGGCGAGAATCGGGGGCGCGCTCGTGAAGCCGCCCATCGCCAGCACCGCTTGCGGCGGACGGGGGCGAAAGATTTTCTTCGCCGCGCGATACGACTGCCAGCAGCCGCGCAGGAACGCGCCGACTTGCCTGCCTTGCAGCGCGACCGCCGGCAGCGTGACGACCTCACAGCCTTCGATGGCCCGCACGGCGTGCTGATCGACTTCCTTGGGCGACACCAGCAGCGTCACGACGCAGCCGCGCTCGAGGAGCACTTCCGCCACGGCCAGACCGGGAAAGAGATGACCGCCAGTGCCACCGCAAGCGATGGCAACGAGGGGATTTGACGTCGCGACGATCATCAGGACATTTGCGGCGCGCTCAGCACGTCCGAGTCGAGCAACCCTGGGCGTTCGATGGACTGCTCGGCGGCCTGGCGCGCGATGCTGAGCAGCAGGCCCACACTCGCCAGCAACATCAACAGGTTCGAGCCGCCATAGCTGACGAATGGCAACGGCAAGCCTTTGTTCGGCAGCGAGCTGGTGACGACGCCGACGTTGACGAAGGCCTGGAAACCGATGAGAAAAGTGATGCCCGCTCCAAGCAGCAGGCCGAAGGTGTCCCGCGCGTTCCGCGCGATGAAGGCCCCGGCGAGCACCAACACCACGAACGCCAGCACCACGCCGACCGTGGCGAGCAACCCCCACTCTTCGCCGATCACGGCGAGGATGAAGTCCGTGTGGTGCTCGGGCACAAAGCCGAGTTTCTGGCGACCGTTGCCCAAGCCCAGGCCTGACCAGTGGCCGGACCCAAGCGCGAGCATCGCCTGCCAGGCCTGGTACCCCGCCCCGTCTTTGTAGAGTTCGGGATAAAGGAACGCGAGGATGCGCGACCGCCGGAGAGGGTCAAACCAAAGCGCCGCGCCCAAGGCTGCCGCGCCCAGCAGCACCGGAGGGATGATGTAAAGCCAGCGCACGCCGGCGATCAACAGCATCACCGTGCACACACCCGCCAGGAGAATCATCGTGCCGCGGTCCGGCTCGACGAAGATCAACGCCAGCACGACGCCGATGAAGATTCCCGGCACCACCAGTCCGCGCTTGAACTCGCGCATCTGTCGTTGAAAGCGCTCGCCGTAACAAGCCAGGGCGATGATCAGCGCCAGCTTCGCCAACTCGGACGGCTGAAAGGACCCGAACCCGAGGACGAACCAGCGTCGTGCGCCGCCGCGCATCACGCCGATGCCAGGAATCAAAACGAGCACCAGCAACACGACCGCGATCACCAAGAGCACCCACGCATATTTTTTCAGCCGGCGATAGTCCACGGAAGCCGTGACCGTGGCCGCCACCAGTCCGAGGCCGCACCACGTCAGTTGGGTGAGCAGGTAGCGCGCGCCAACCTGCGCGCTGCTGGCGCTGTAAAGCATCGTCAGGCCGACGGCCAACAGCGAACAGACGCAGATGATCAGGATGGCAGGAGCGAGTGTCATTTCAAATGCTTCAGTGATAGGAGTCCGTCCGGAAAATCGCCCGGGCCGTCGTCCTCGTGCCCCGTCCTTGTCCTGGTCCTCGATTCTGCAGCCCCCATGTCCCCTGCCCCGAGCGAGCGGGGATGGGCTCTTTACCGCGACTTGCTCCCACACTCTCGGCTGCTCACGCAGACTCGATGCAGGAGCGATCCACGGGCGCAGCGCCGGTCGTCGCGCTCAGGTCACACCGCGCCAGTGGTCGGCTTGGCCGCCGGCTTGATCTCCGGTTCGGGCACTGAGATGGCGTTGCGCAACACGTCTTCGTCACCGAGACGGTTGGCCGCCGGCGTCGTGGCTGGAGCGGTCTCCTGTTGTTTGGCCGGCGCCTTCCCCGCGGGCAATTTCAACCTCTGACCGACGAGGATGCGGTCGGTGCGGAGGTTGTTGGCGTCGCGGATCGCTCGGATCGTCGTGCCGTGTTGGCGGGCAATCTTGGAGAGCGATTCTCCGCTCTTGACGACGTGGACGGCGTGGCCGCTGTCGGCTGGTGAGAGAAGCGAGTTTTCAGCCACGACCGTCTGAGCGGGCTTCGGGCTGGCCGGCGGGACAAGCAGCTTCTGGCCGATCCTGAGCTTGGTCGAATCGACGCCTGGATTGGCGGCGGCGATGGCTGCGGCAGTCACGCCGTGCTTTTTGCCGATCCGCGAAAAGCTGTCGCCTTTGAGCACGGTGTACTCCGTCGCGGCGGCCGGCGCTGCGAACGGAGCGGACGGCTCAAGATGGGTTGGCGGAGTGATCGTCGCGGGCGTCGCTCCGGGCGTGGTCGTGGCGGCCGTGCTGTCCGCCGCCGGGTAGTTGGTGTAAAACTCACCGCTGGGGATGGGCGGGAGGAAGTTGTTCGTCGCGTCGGTCGCAGCCAGGTCAGGCTTGCGGTCGTCGCGTTTGCAGCCTTGCATCAAGAGCAGGGCGGTGATCGGGATCACGTGCAGGGCGATGATGCCCATCACGGTGAAGAGCACACGAGTGCGGCGTTTCTTCTTTTGCTCGAGCAGCGAGCCTTGCGGAACCAGCGGGTTGGGAGTGTTCATGAGTTTGCGCGGTTGGACGGCTTGTGTTTGAGGTTTAGTTGTTCACGTTAATTTTCACCTCGGGGTTTTCGCTCAAAAAAAGCCGAGGTAAAGAGACGGCGGCCGGCGTGTCCGGTCGCTGCGCTTCCGGCGCCACGAGGGCTTTCGCTGACGATGCGGAGCCGGGGCGTGTCGCGGTGCAGGGACTCGCCTGAGCCCATTGCGCGACGGCTTGGCGAAACACTTCGCCCCGCTGCTGATAGTTTTGAAACTGGTCAAAGCTGGAACACGCCGGCGACAGCAACACCACATCGCCTGGAAGCGCGCACTTCGCCGCTTCCGCGAACGCTTCTAACAATGATTCGCAGACGGTGCAAGGGGTAAAGAGGCTCCACGCCGCGCGAATTTTTTCGCGCGTCTCGCCGAACAGAAAAGCGCCCTTCACCCGCTGCGAAAGCAGCGGCCCGATGTCGTGGTAATCGAAGCCTTTGTCCTTCCCGCCGGCCAGTAGCCAGAGGTTCGGCTCGCCACCGGCACCGGGCAGCATCGCCTGAATCGCCTTGTGCACCGCGTCGAGGTTGGTCGCCTTGGAATCGTTGACGAACTGGACGCCGCCGATCTCGGCAACGAGTTCGCACCGATGCGCCGCCGGGGCGTACGACTTGACCGCTTCGGCCATCTGCTCCAGCGGCAGGCGCAACACGCGCCCCACCGCCAACGCCGCCATGATGTTTTCGGCGTTGTGCGGGCCGCGCAACCGGCAGTGGTCGAGGTCCAGCAGCGGCCCGGTCCAATCCAGCAGCCGGCTCACGAGCAGGCCGCGGTCGAGGAAAAGGTCCGCGCGGCGGTTGTTCGCGCTGAAGGTGATGACCTTCGACGGGATGGGCAGATTCAAAGAGCGCATCTGGGCGAGCGCCTCGCTCTGCACGATGGCCCAATCGAACGGCTGCTGGTTGAGGAACAGTCGTGCCTTCGCGCGGGTGTAGTCGGCCATGCTTGCGTAGCGGTCCAGGTGGTCGGGTGTGATGTTCAACAGCACGGCGACGATCGGGCGGAAGAACTGGATCGTCTCCAACTGAAACGAGCTGACTTCGAGCGTCAGGAAGTCGAGTTCTTTGGTGCGCTCGACCACGGCGCACAGAGGCAGGCCGATGTTGCCGGCGGCGACCGTCTTGCGATGGCAGTGCGTGAGGATGCGCTCGACCAGCTCGGTGGTGGTGGTCTTGCCGTTGGTGCCGGTGATGGCGATGTTCAGGCAGAGCGCCTCCTGGTAGCCGAGTTCCAGTTCGCCGATGACCGGCACGCCGCGTTCGCGCATCTGACGCACAAGCCGATGTTCACCCGGCACGCCGGGACTCAGCACCGCCAGATCGAACATACGCGCCGGCGGGGTCGTCAGGCCGAGCTCCACGATCACGCCGAGCGCCTGCAGTTCCTCGGCCTCGCGGCGCAACTCGGTCGTGTCCGCGTTATCAACCGCCATGACTTGCGCGCCGCGCTGGCGCAACAGACGAGCCGCCGCCCGCCCGCTGGCGCCGCAGCCGATGACGAGGACTTGTTTGTTGGCGAACGCGTGCATGGTCACAGCCTGGGGCATTCAAACTCCCCAGTTCGTCTGCGATTTAATTTGGCACAGGCGTGTGTGCGAGCCGTGCCGCTCCTGCTCTTAATCGTAATCGTAATCGGAGCCGAACCTCGGAGATTACGATTAAGAGCAAGATTAAGATTAGGATTAAGATTACGAACCGACTGGAAATTCTCCCTCTCCCTTTCCAAAGGGGAGAGGGTGGGAGTGAGGCGGTACGCCGGTTCCCGGACCAGCAGGTTGCCAACCCAACCCGGCGTGCCTGAGGAGATTTTCATCGGAGCTTCAGCGTGCTCAATGCGATGACCGCGCACAGAAAGCAGAGAATGTAGAATCGCGTCACGACTTGCGTCTCCGTCCACCCCTTCTCGCGAAAATGATGATGCAACGGCGACATCAGGAAGATGCGCTTGCCAACCCCGTCCGGGCCTTTGGTCATCTTGAAGTAACCGACTTGCAGCAAAACCGAGACGGCCTCGGCGACAAAGACCCCGCCCGCAATCACCAGGATGAACGGCTGATGAATCAGCACGGCAATGATCCCCATCGCGCCGCCCAACGCGAGCGACCCCGTGTCGCCCATGAACACTTGGGCGGGATGACAATTGAACCAGAGAAAGCCCAGGCCCGCCCCGATCATCGCCGCGCAAAACACGGTCAGTTCCCCGGCACCCGGCACGTACGGCACCTGCAGATACGCCGCCAAACGCGCATTGCCCGCGACGTAGGTCATCGCCAGGAACACCGACGAGACGATCAACGTGCAGCCGATCGCCAGGCCGTCCAGGCCGTCCGTCAAGTTCACGGCGTTCGAGCTGCCGACGATCGCCAGCACCGTGATCAGCAGCCCGACGCCCACCGCGCCGGTCAGGATCGGGTATTTGTAAAACGGCACTCGCACATCGGAGATCAACTTCTCCGTCGCTGGCACGAGCCAGAGATAAAGGCCGATCCCCAGCGCCAACGCGAGTTGCACGTAGATCTTCACGCGGGACTTCACGCCCCGATTGTCTTGCAGCGTGACCTTCAAGTAGTCGTCGTAGAAACCCAGCCCCGCCAGCACGAGCAGCGACAGCAGTGTCAGCAAAACGAGCGCGTTCCATTGCGCCCACAAGAGCGCCGCCGAGTCCATCGCCAGCACGATCAGCACGCCGCCCATCGAGGGCGTCCCTTTCTTGTTCCCGGCGCCGAGCGGTTGCTTGCTCGCCTCCTGCGCTTTGTCGAGGTAGTGCTGGCCGAACTTCAAGTCCTTCAGCCAGGTGATCACGCGCGGCCCGAGCCACCAACTCAACACCAGCGCGGTGATGGCCGCGCCGGCGGTCCGCACGGTGATGTACCGCACCACTCGCAGTGCTGATAAGTAAGGCTCCCATGGTGTGCCGGCTACTTGATCGAGCAAATATTGGCTCAGATAAAAAAACATGCACCGCTCATTGCCGTCTCCGTCGCCCGACGTGGCAAGTCTGATCTTTCCATCGCCACCGAATCTAGGCGCGCACGGCCTGCTCCGTCTCGAAGCGCCGGTGCCCGCCGTCCGCCTCGAGCAGTTCGCCGACGCGCTCCAGGTGCGCCGCGCGTGAGGCCTTCACGAGCACGAGGTCGCCGGCCTGCACCGCGTCTTTCAACGCCTCAGTCGCCGACTCCGCGTCGGCGAACTCGCGCACCACCGGCAAGCTCGCCGCCCGCGCCGCACTGCCCATGACCGCGGCCATCTTGCCGACCGCGAACAAATGTTCCACGCCGAGTTCCGCCGCGCGCCGGGCGATCTCGGCGTGCGCGGAGGCGCTCTCGGCGCCGACCTCGGCCATGTCACCCAACACGGCGATGCGCCGGCCGGCACACGGCAGATCGTGCAACGTCTGCAACGCCGCCAGCATCGAGTCGGCGTTCGCGTTGTAGGCATCGTCCAGCACTTTCACGCCGTTCACTTCGCGGAGCTGCAGTCGCATCTTGGGCGAGTGACATTCCAAAAGACCTTTGCGGATCTCCGCGCGGCTCAAGCCCAGCTCGGCCCCCACCGCCAGCGCGAGCAAGGCGTTGACGACCTGATGGCGGCCCAGCAGGTTGATGCGATACTCGCCGGAGTAGGCCTCGCTCGGCGCGCTGACCCAGAACATCACGCCCGAATCGCTGAGCCGCACCTCGCGCGCCCACCAGTCGTTGCCCGGATTGATCCCCACGCGCACGACACCCGCGCGCGTGCGCTTGATCACGCGCTCCATCTCCGGGCTGTCGCCGTTCACGAAAAGTTTTCCGTCGAAAGGCAGTAACTCCGCGAGCCAACCCTCCTCTTCGGCCACGCCGGCGAGGTCGCCGAAAAACTCCAGGTGCTCGCGTCCGAGGCTGGTGATGACGCCGAACCGCGGCTGAGCCATCCACATCAGCGGCGCGAGTTCGCCGGGATGGTTCGTGCCGACTTCCAGCACCGCCACCTGGTGCGCGCTGTCGAGATTCAGCAGCGTCAGCGGCACGCCGATGTCGTTGTTGAAACTGGCTTCGCTCTTGAGCGCCTTGAGCTTTTGGCCGAGCACTGCGCCCAGCAAATCTTTCGTGCTCGTCTTGCCATTGGAGCCGCCGACCGCGATGCACGGCAGATCGAAGTCGCGCCGATACCGCGCCGCCAGCCGGCCGAGGGCCTGCCGCGCGTTGCGCACGGCGATCACCGCGCCGCCGTCTGTGGCGCGCGAAGACTTGTCGCGCTCGAGGACCAGCGCGGCGGCGCCGCGGCGGCCGGCCTCGCTCGCGAAATCGTGGCCGTCAAACTTTTCGCCCGGCAAGGCCACGAACAGATCGCCGGCTTGGACAAAGCGCGAGTCGGTGCAGACCCGCGTGACTGTGGCCTCGGGCGGACCCAGGAGGAGTTCACCGCCACAGGATTCAGCGACGTATTGCAATGTGCGTTGTTCCATCATCACTCAACGATGCGCTGCCTCCACAGAAGCGTCGCATCCATTTCGATTGCCCCACGCCCGTCCGACAGCGGCAAGAAAAAACTTTGCCGCGGCGGAGCGCCGGCGGCGGGCATCATTCGGTTTCGGTTACGCGGTAGCCCTGCGTTTCCAACGTCTCGCGGGCATACAGCCGATCGTCAAACGGGACGATCGTGTCAGCAAATTCCTGGTACGTCTCGTGGCCTTTGCCGGCGATCAACACCGTGTCGCCCGGCTCGGCCATGCGAATCAATTCCTCAATCGCGCGCCGCCGGTCCAACTCGATGTGATAACCGTCGCGCCGCACGAGGCGATAGCCTTCGGCGATCTGCGCGGCGATGTGGGCCGGCGCTTCCTTGCGCGGATTGTCCGTCGTGATCAACGTGAAGTTGGCCAGCTCGGCGGCCACCCAGCCCATGTTCGGCCGCTTGCCCGTGTCGCGGCAGCCGCCGCAACCGAACGTCAGCAGGATGCGCCCGGACGTGATCTCGCGCAGTGTGACCAGCACGTTCCGCAACGCGTCGTCGGTGTGGGCGTAATCGACGTACACGCCGAACGGCTGGCCGCAGTCCATCTTCTCGAGCCGACCCGGCACCAGCGGCAGCGTCGTGAGCGCCTGCTGAATCGCCTTCACCTCCATGCCCAGCGCCAACCCCGCGCCGACGGCGGCCAAGGCGTTGTAAATGTTGTGCCGGCCGATGAGCGGCAGCCGGCAAGTGAACCGCTGGTCGGCGGTCCGCACGACGAAGCTGCAGCCGTCTTTGTCCAACTGAATCTGCTCGGCACGCAGGTTGGCTGCTTCCGTGAGTCCGTAGGTGAGCTGGACCGGCGCGCTCGTCTCGTGGGCCAGGCGGGCGCCGTAGGGGTCATCCAGGTTGATCACGGCGTGGCCAGCTTTGGCGCCGTGTTGCAAGCCGGTGAAAAGCTTTTTCTTCGCCGCGTAATAGTTCTCCATCGTCCGATGATAATCGAGGTGGTCCTGGGTCAAGTTGGTGAAGATGCCGAGATCGAACTCGACGTTGGCGACGCGCTTTTGGTCGAGCGCGTGGGAACTGACTTCCATGACGCACGCGCCGCAGCCGGCCCGGAGCATCTGGGCCATCATCTGGTGCACCTCGAGCGCTTCGGGCGTCGTGCGCTGCGCGGGGATGACGCGCTCGCCGATCTCGTAACGCACCGTGCCGATCAGACCCGCGGGCAGGCCGGACGATTCAAACAGGTGTTTGACCATGAACGCGACGGTGGTCTTGCCGTTGGTGCCGGTGACGCCGACCACCTTGAGCTTCGCGCTCGGGTGGTTGTAGAACGCGTCGGCAGCGAGGGCGAGGGCGACGCGGGTGTCGGTCACTTTGATCTTCGTTGCCCGATTCGGCACGAAACCATTGCGCTCACAGATCACCGCGGAGGCGCCGCGTTCGACGGCGTTGGCGATGAAGTTGTGCCCGTCCAGGTGATGTCCCGGGATCGCCACGAAAATCATGCCCGGCGTGATCCGGCGCGAATCGTAACTGATCCCTGCGATCTCACGATCAATCGACCCTTCGACGCCGATCGTCGTCATTTGCGGAAGAAGCTGCTTGAGTTGCATACGACGTTTACAAATTTGAACGCGCCTGCGCGACGAGCCGTTGGCCTGCGAGGCTGACCCGTGCGCGCGCCTCGGGGGGCGGCTGCGGAGGCGGCAGGTCCGGGCGCAGGCCGAGATGGTTGGCCGCGCGCTCGGCGATGCGTTGGAAAATCGGGGCCGCGGCCAGGCCGCCCACGTGACTCCGTTTCGGTTCGTCCAAGACGACGGAAATGCACAGCTCCGGATCGTCGGCCGGGAAGAAGCCGAGGAAGGACGAAAAATTCTTGTTTCGCTCGTAGCCGCCGGGACCAGCCTTTTCCGCCGTGCCCGTTTTGCCGGCGACGACGAAATGGTCGAGCTTCGCCTTGTTCGCGGTTCCGTTCGTCGAAACGACTTGTTTCAACGCGATGACCATTTGGCGAGCGGCGGCCGGGCTGATGGCTTGCCGAATGAACTGCGGTTTGAATTGCGCCACGACGTTGCCCTGGTCGTCTTCGAGCCGATCGACCAGCGTCGGGCGCATGAGCTTGCCGTCATTGGCAATCGTGCTCATCGCCATCACCATTTGCAGCGGCGTGACCGCGATCTCGTGACCCATCGGGATGCGGGAGATGGAGAGTTTGGTCCACTTGCTGAGCGGATGCACGATGCCGCTGATCTCGCCGAGCAGCGGGAGGCCGGTGCGGTGCCCGAAGCCGAAGTTGCGAACGTATTCGTAAAGCCGCTCCTGCCCCAGCTTGATCCCCACCTTGGCGGCCCCGATGTTCGACGACTTGGCGATGATCTGCTCGACCGACAGGATGCCGTAGGGGTGCAAGTCGTGGAGCACCTTGCCGGCGAAGAAAAATCGGCCATGCTCGCAGTCGAAGCGATCCTCGAGACGAACCACGCCTTCGTTCAACGCCGCCGCCACGACGACGATCTTGAAGGTCGAGCCCGGCTCAGCGAGGTCCGTAATGATGCGGTTGCGACGGGAGGCGTCGGCAACGTCGCCCGGTTTGTTCGGATCAAACGTCGGCAGATTGGCCATCGCGAGGATCTCGCCGGTCCTTGGCCGCACGATTGTGGCGGAAATGCTGATCGGGTCCTGCTCGCGCAGGCCTTCGGCCAGTTCTGTTTCGACGATGTACTGCAGACCCGCGTCGAGGGTGAGGACGACGTTCAGGCCGTCGCGCGGCCTGACCTCCTGCTGGCGATGGGCCACGAGTTCCGCGCCGCCGTGGTCGCGTTCGGTTTGCAGCCAGCCCTTCGCGCCGCTGAGCTTTGAATCGAGCACACGCTCGATGCCATCCTTGCCTTCCAGATTCTTGCCGTTATCACTGGGACCGACGTGCCCGAGAACGTGGGCCGCCAGCGTCTGGTTCGGATAAACGCGCAATTGATCGTCCTCCGTGAAGATCGCCTTGCGTTGCAGGTTGCGCAGGAAAGTGCGGTCCTTGCGGCCGAGCTTGCGGCCCTCGCAACCAAACCACTCTTTGGCCATCGTCTGCTGAATCCGTTCCCACTCTTCGAGGCGGACTTTGTGCTTCAGCACGACGTGCTTGTCGAACACGGGCTGGCCATTGGTCTCGGTCCGGAGCACGCGCAGTTGGAGCCGGTCAAGCAAGTAGGTCTGGTTCGTCTTGAGCAGCGGCGCGAGCACGGCGGCGACGCGCGCCTGGCGGTTGCCAATCAACGTCGGATCAGCGCAGACGGTTTTGACGGGCACGGTCGTGGCCAGCAGATTGCCCCGGGCGTCGCGGATGTCGCCGCGCCGCGGTTGGCGCAGGAACGTCCGCTCGGTGTTCTCGCGCGCCTTCTCGAGCAACTCATCGTGACGGAGGACCTGCAAGTGAACCAGCCGTGCGCCAAGGCCGGCGAACGCCGCCACCAGCAGCACGGTCACCAGCAGGAGCCGTCGATATGGAAGTCCAAGGGGCATCTCAAATCACGTTCATTCATCGCGCCGCGTGCAAGCGCGCCGGGTCCGCGCGGCCAACGGGCTCACTCCAGTGAGCCTGTTGCGGGTTTTCTTCGAGCGTCAAAATCTGTTCGGGCAACGGCACCGCCAGACCGAGGTTGAGTTCCTTTACGCGCGCGTCCAGCGCCCGCGGCGAACTCAAGGCGACCAGCGTGTCGCGCATCATCCGGTTGTGTTCGCGGAACTTGGCCAGCCGAAGTTCCTTCCGGCCCTTCTGTGCGCCCAGCGCATGGATTTGCTTCTTCTCCCACACGTAGCCCACGGCCGAGCCGCCGAAAAACACGCACAGCAAGACCACCTTCAGCAGGGGGCCAAGCCAGGCGGCCGCAGACTGATTTCGTCGATTCTTCGCCATGCTAAATCTTTTCAAAAACACGCAACTGCGCACTGCGACTGCGCGGATTCGCCGCCATCTCGGCGGCGCTCGGCTGCACGGCCTTGCGCGGCACCCACCGCAGCTTCGGCGGACGCGGTTGCCGCAACTCCGGCACGTCCACTCCGCCGGCCACCGCGTAATCGCGACTCCATTCGCGGCCGAATTCCTTCACCACGCGGTCCTCCGCAGAATGAAATGTAATCACAGCCAGCCGTCCGCCACTTCCCAGCACGCTCATCGCTGCCGCCAACCCTCGCCGCAACGATCCCAACTCATCGTTCACCATCATCCGCAACGCCTGAAACACGCGCGTAGCCGGATGGATCCTCTGGCCCGCTCGCGGTCGCAGCCGCTCAAGCAATCCAGCCAGTTGGCGCGTGGACTCGAACCGACGCACTTGGCGCTCCCGTTCAATCACGCGCGCCAACTGATGAGCCTCCCGCTCTCCACCCAAGTCCCGAAAAATCCTGGCCAGTTCTTCGACGCCGGCCTCGTTGACCAACCGCGCTGCCGTCAGCTCCTGGCGCGCGTCCATCCGCATGTCCAGCGGCCCCTCCTGCTGGAAGCTGAAGCCCCGCTCGGCCCGCTCCAGTTGCGGCGAGCTGACGCCCAAATCCAGCAGCACTCCATCGCAACTGCCCGCCACGATCCATTCCGCCAGCGCATCAAAATTGCCGCGCCGCAACTCGCAGCGATCGCCAAACTCCGCCAACCGCCGCCGCGCGGCCTCAACCGCGTCGCCATCGCGATCGCACCCAAGCAACTTTCCCGTCGGCCCGCTCGCTTTCAAGATGGCTGCTGCGTGTCCACCCCCACCGACCGTGCCGTCGGCGTAGGTCCCGCCCGGCTTCGGTCGAAGTGCTGCCAACACTTCCGCCACCATCACCGGACTGTGGACGAATTCGCACACGCATCATGGCGCCTCGCCGGGACACTGCGCTCAAGCCCGCGCGCGACTGAACACCTGGAACCGCCTCGCCAACCGGCTCCAGTCCGAAGGCGCGTAATCCACTCGCTCCTTCGCTCGCTCCTCCTTTGGCGGAGCCGAGAGCGTGGTCTTCGCGGCGGCAGGCACGACTTCCAAGTCCGCGTCGCAGAGGTCGTTGCGGACGACCTTCACGCTTTCAAGCGACCGGTCGGCTTGCCGCAAAGTGCCGGCGGGCCGGGAAGGGAGCCGGAAGTCAAACAGCACGCGCTTCGCTTGCGGTTCGGAGGTTGCGCAACGAGCAGGTTTCGTCAGGCTCGGAGCGCGCGGTTGAGGTTCCGCGACAACGCGCGGGATGGCCTCCGGGGGACCTTTGAAGAGGCGGGCACCGCACTTAGCAGGTTCCGCCTGCGTCACCTTCACCGGCTCGGGTTGTCCCCAGCCGAAGAAGGAGATCGGTAGTTTCCACGCGCGGTTGAGCATGGACGGGCCTGCCGTCGCGCCCGCCGCCAGCGCGAAGGTTGGCAAGTAAGTCGGCTTGGCCGCTTTGAACGGATTGCCGCCCCGTTTCGGGCCAACAAAACTCCGTCCCGCCGCCAGTAAATGCATCAGAGCGCTCATAGAGTGATTTGGTTTACGATTTCCGCCGCCGTCTGTTTATCCGCCGTCCCGGCTGCCTCGCATTTCGCGGGGTTCCAAATTTCAAATTTATCGAAGCGGCCGATCAGACTCGCTTCCTTCTCGATGCCGACCTGCTTCGCGAACGTGTCCGGCAAACCCAGCCGGCCGAACTTGTCCAGTTCCAGACTCGCGGAGGTCGAGCCAAGGACCCGCTCGAGCGCGGCAACCTTTTCGTTGGAGAGCGACTGCTTCTTCAAGTTCTCGAGCAGCGCCTGCCAGCGGTCCGGCGGCAACACCAACAAGTAATCCTCGACCGCGACCGGCCACAGGATCACGACAAACTGGATCCGCCCGTTCTTCGGCCGCCACTTGGCCGGCACCATCACGCGCCGGCTCTCGTCCACACCGTGCTTGAATTGCCCGGTATAGAAAATCGGTTCATCTGTTTGCGGCTTTGCCATCGCTCAAATGCACGATAAAAGAACTCCCGTCCCGATCCGTAATTTACCGTGATCTACCGTCTTCTACCTTTTTCTACCCTGACTCGTCAACGATTATTTTCAAAAAAGTTCTAACTCGCTGGTTTTTAGATTGTTTCAGACACACCTCGAAAACGATGGAGAACCCGGCCTTACCCGACTCTACCTCGGACGATTCCTTCAAACTTGTTTGCGGAGTTTGATTTGCGCCTGAAATGGGCTTACTCCAGAGTGCGGCCAAAATGAAACCGACCCGCGAAATCAATCAAGCGGACGACAACTTTCACCCGCCGTCCAGGCTCCCTCGCCCCTCGGAGAGCAGAGGGATGGGGTGAGGAGAGTGCGGTTGAACTCGATAATGAACTGAACTCAGAAGGCCGTATGCGAACCGCCGAGTTCGACTATGATTTGCCGCCGGAATTGATCGCGCAGGCACCCACGGCACGACGTGATCAGTCCCGGCTCTTGGTGTTGAATCGCCTCAAGCGAAGTCTCGAACACCGCCGGCTGCGGGATTTCGTGGCTTACCTGCAGGCAGGTGATGTCGTGGTGCTCAACAACTCGCGCGTGATCCCCGCCCGGCTCCGCGGAGTGAAGACGGAATCGGGAGGGCAGATCGAAGTGCTGCTGACTGAGGAACTCGCCGTGAATGATTGGTGGGTGATGCTCCGTCCTGGCAAGCGGGTCCGCATGGGAACGACAATCGAATTCCGCGCCCCAAGCCAACGCCTTTCGGAGTTCACCGCCACGATCAAGGCCAAGAACGAGGATGGCCTGTGCCGGCTGCAGTTCACGGGCGTGCCCGACGTGAGAGACACGCTGGATTGGTTGGGCGAGATGCCCCTGCCGCCATACATCGAGCGGTCTTCAGCAGAGTCGCCAGTGAACGACCGTGAGCGTTACCAGACGGTCTTCGCCCGTGAGCCTGGCTCCGTGGCCGCGCCGACCGCGGGGCTGCACTTCACCCCGGAGTTGCTGGCTGAGATCCGTCAACGCGGCGTACGCGTGTGTTTCGTGACATTGCACGTCGGGCTGGGCACGTTCGCGCCCGTGAAAGCAGAGTGCGTCGAGCATCACCGAATGCACGAAGAACCCTTCGATCTGCCGGCGGAAACTGCGAGGACGATCCAGCAAGCCAAGCACGCCGGCCATCGCGTGTTCGCCGTGGGCACGACGACGCTCCGGGTCTTGGAAACGGCCGCCGCGCGCCACGGCGGGGCGATCGGGCCTTGCCGAGGCCGCACTGCCTTGTTCGTCTATCCGCCGTATGAGTTCAACGTCGTGGATGCGTTGCTGACGAATTTTCACCTGCCGAAATCCACACTGCTGATGCTCGTCTCCGCGTTCGCGGCGCCGGGTGAGACGCGCGGACGCGAGTTAGTTTTGTCCGCCTACGCCGAAGCCATCCGCGAGCGGTACCGCTTCTACAGCTACGGCGACGCGATGGTGCTGCTATGACTCGCCCATCAAACCCTCCATTAACCATCAACCATAGACCATCAACCATTAACCCTCCCTGCTCCCCTGCCCTCCCGTTCGTCTTCATCAACATGGCGATGACGGCGGATGGCAAGATCGCCACCGCCAACCGCGCCGTTTCTTCCTTCGGCAGCCAGCGCGATTTCGCGCACTTGCTCGAACTCCGCGCCACAGCGGATGCCGTCATGTGCGGCGCGCGCACCGTGGACTCCGAGCCGATCAACCTCGGCCCCGGCCCCGTGAAGTATCGGCACAAGCGGCTCAGGAACGGCCTGGCAGAATACAACCTCCGCGTGATCGTCAGCGGTTCGGGCACCGTCGATCCGAACGCCGAAATCTTCCGCCATCGGTTTTCGCCGATCATCATCCTGACCACGCACCGCGCGAGCGAGCGCAGACTGAGGCGACTCCGCGAGCTGGCGGACGAGATCAAAATCGCCGGTCGCGCCGAGATCGACTTCCGTCAGGCCCTGCCGTGGCTGCGGGAAAAATGGAACGTGCGACGGCTGCTCTGCGAAGGCGGCGGTGAACTGACCAGCGCCCTGTTCCGCGCCGGGCTGGTCAACGAACTGCATTTGACCATCTGCCCGACAATCTTCGGCGGGAGGCTTGCTCCGACGATCGCAGACGGGATCGGGTTTCCGAGACTTTCCAAAGCAGCTCAACTCCGTCTGAAGTCCATGAAGCGCGTCGGCGACGAGTTGTTCGTGGTTTACCGCGTCCTCTCAACTCCAGAGCGAGGGACTGATCCCGCGGATCCCGCGGATTGACGCGGATGGAGAGGCCGTCCCCAAAAGGCCGATCGGTCGGAATGAGCCGCGCGCGGTCGGCGGCCACGAGATCGATTCATTCGCGCCCATTCGCGTGATCCGCGGGCGACTGCTGGTCCTCCACCCAGCGGGCCATCAGCCACAGCAGATCGGCCAAGCGATTCAGATAGCGGACGATCTCCGCGTTTTGGAGTTCCTTCGCTTCGTGCAACGCGCACACGCGGCGTTCGGCGCGGCGGCAGACGGTCCGGGCCAGGTCAAGCGTGGCCGGGCCGGGCGCGCTGCCGGGAGTCGCCCACCCTTTGAAAGACACTTGCTGGGCCTCGATCGCCTTCACCCAGTCGTCCAGTTTCGCCGTGGCCTGCACGGTGAGTACAGGATAGCCGTCTCTCGCGTACCGCGCATGGTCGTCCGGCAGTGTCGCCAGTTCTCCCATCAGCGGCACGAGGTCCTTCTGGATCGCCAGCAGGTTGTCCCGCACGAAAGCGTGTTCCACCGTCGCGCGCGCCAGGCCGAGCGCAGCGTTCAGTTCATCGACACAGCCACAGGCCTCGACGCGCGGATGGCTCTTCGGAACGCGGCGGTTGAACATCAGGCCCGTCGTCCCGTCGTCCCCGCTCTTGGTCGCGATGCTCATCTGGCGTGGCTCATGGTCCTGCGCTCAATCTTAGTCTTAATCTTGATCTTAATCTTAATCCTAATCCTGATCCTCTGCGTCTCCTCCACTGCATCGGCTTCGGTTCAACCGGAGGAGAGGATTACGAGTAGGATTACGATTAAGATTAAGAGCAGGAGTAGGATGAACGGGACGCGCAATCAAGTCGATTGACGCCCGCTCAGCCCGCTCCTATCGTGGCGCCGAAATCGACTATGAATGTAAAGCTGCTCCTCAAGACCGTTTTCCTGATGATCGTGCTGCTGCTGCTGGTGCTCATGGGCATGAACAACCGCGGCTCGGTCAGCTTCTCGCTCCCGCCGTTGTTGCCGAAGGCGATCTCCCAGCCGGCGGCGATCATGTATTTCGCCTTTTTCGCCGCGGGCGTTCTCACGGGAACGATCCTCACCGCGGGTGGCGGCAAGAAGGGCGGCGGCGGCAGTAGCAGCGGTGCGAGCAAACCCAGCAAGAGCGACAAGTAGCTTTCGTGGCGTCCAGCCGACGCCGTTTGCCGAGCCTCATCTCCGCGTATCCCGAAGTTGTCGGTCCGAGCACCATCCCGCCGGAAAGGGGAACGCCGGATTCATCCGGCAGTAGGCTCGGCTGATCACCGTCTGGCCGGATGAATCCGGCGTTCCGGTACCCTTCCGACCGTCAACTTCGGAATGCATCGGACTCATCTGGCTCAAGTCCCGAACACTTCTGCGCCGCCTGTTACCGTTTCCTTCTGCCAAGCCACGGCTCCAAGTCCACTTTGACCGCCGGCTCTGTCGGCATTGCCAAAAAGCGTTCCGCAAACTCCGCGAACCTTTCGACTTCATCCGTGACGAAGGGACGAATCACTCCCAACCGCCGCCGCCGACTCAAAAGCTTCAACTCCTCCAACCGCTCGCGCACAAAAGCCGCGCAGCTCTCCGCAGAGTCCACAAGCGACACTCCACTGCCGACGACGGCGCGAATGGCCTTTTTCAACAACGGATAGTGCGTGCAGCCCAGCACCAGCGTGTCGATCTGCCGCCGCAGCAGCGGGGACAGATACTCGTGGAGGACGGTGACGGTGACCGGGTGCTTGAGCCAGCCTTCCTCGACGAGCGGCACCAGCAGCGGGCACGCGCGCGCGCAGATGTGCGCCCGGTCGTTGCGCGCGAGGATGGCCTTCGTGTAGGCCTGGCTGCGGATTGTCGCGCTCGTGCCGATGACGCCGATGCGGCCAGTGCGCGTCCGCCGCAGGGCCTCGCGCGCCCCCGGCAGGATCACTCCCCAGACCGGCAACGGCGCAAACTCCCGTTCCAGCGTCGGCACTGCCCAGGCCGACGCGGAGTTGCACGCGACCACCACTGCTTTGACTTTCTGCCGCACGAGAAACCGCGTGTCCTCGCACGCGAAGCGGATCACCGTCGCCGGCGACTTCGTCCCATACGGCACTCGCGCGGTGTCACCGAGGTAAATCAGATCCTCACGCGGCAACACGCGATGGATCTGCCGCACGACGGTCAAGCCGCCGACGCCGCTGTCGAAGATGCCGATGGGGAGTTCGCGAGATGAGTTCAAGGTCGGTTTCGGTCAACGTTGGCCGGAGGAAAATGCGCGGCGTAAAACGTAAAGCGTAATGCATCATGCGTGCTGCGTGTTCCGTGAGTCGGGCAGGAGATCCTCTGACTTGCCCACGCAACACGGAACACGACGCACGAGTTACGCATTACGTTTTACGTTTTGCACAGCACGTGTCGCACATCTCGATTTAACGGTTCAACGATTGAGCGATTCAACGCGCGATCACCCTCCCCTTTCCACCAAACGTTTGTACGCCAGCACCCCATCGACAATCGCCTTCGCCATCTGCCGTCGGGACGCCGCGTCGTAGATTCGCCGCGCATCCTCCGGATTCGACATGAAGCCGCCTTCGACCAACGCGGCCGGCATTTCCGCGGAGCGAAACATTCCAAAGCGCGCCCGGTGCACGCCGCGGTCTTCCATCGGCAGATTCCTGACGAGCGCCTTCTGCAGTTGATAGGCCAGCAACATGTTTTTGTCGTCGTGGCGATTGCCCGGAAACGCGGGAGTGTTGGCCCCTTCGCCGCGCGCGTTCGTCGAGCTGGCATAGGCGGGCGTGAGGCAATACACCTCGACGCCTTTCGCCTCGGAGTGTGCGGCCAGCACGGTGTTGAAATGCAGACTGACGAACAAGTCCGCGCCGTTCCGCTTGGCGATGGCAGCCCGTTCTTCCAACTCAATGAAGCGATCGGTCTTGCGGGTCAGGGGCGCGCTCAGCCCGGCGTTCCTGAGCAACCGCGCCACTTCCTGGGCCAGCAACAACGTGTATTTTTTCTCCTGGCGGCCGCGGTCCAGATTGCCCGGGTCCTTGCCGCCGTGGCCAGGGTCGAGACAAACAGTCCTGATTTTCGCGCCGGGGCGATTGCGGGGCGCAGCCAAGACCGGCTGCAACGCGCTGCGCAAATCCAGCGGCGCGATGAAGGCGGAGCCATGATGTGCCGCGATCGGGACCGACAGCCAGACTTTGACGCCGTTGATCTCTGCCTTGCGCGAATCGACCGTGAAGGTGAGCCGCGTCCAGCGGTTGGTCAGCTCGAGGACCTCCGACGATTTCGGCCAAACGATCGTCAGTTTGTTCGCCTTGGCCCAGTCCGCCAGCCGCACGTACTCGCGGCCAAAAAGCTGCACCCGTTCCAGCTTGCTTGACCCCGCAGGCGAGGCAGCGCCCAACCCGCCCCCCACGGGCAGCCCACACACCAGCAGCGCAATAACCAGTCTCATCCGCGCGCGCACTGTGGAGAGCCGCTTCCGCCGATTCAAGGGAAATGGCGTGTCACGGGCCGTAAACCGGCTGCCGGGTTCACGCTGTTGCCAGACAGCATCGTCATTCCGCTAAACAGCACCGGGGCGCGCCGACGGTGTGTCTGATCGTGTGATATTTGTAACGCGGTCAAACGCGGTGGTCTTCCGACACGACAGGAGCGCCGCTTCTTCTCGGTGCCGCGCAAAACAATGTGCTGTGCTTCCGCGGCCCGCTTCCCTATAAGCGAAGCCTTGTGTCGCGGTGCTGAACGCCATGAAATTGCCCACGCTGTTTCTGAGTTGCGACTGGGGGACAACGTCCTTCCGACTGCGGCTCGTTTCGTTGGCCGAGCGGCGTCTGGTGGGGCAACTCATTGAGCCAGCCGGGGTCAAAGCCATCAACGCGCGAATTCCACAGGCTGATCGCGGCTCCTGCGCGGCGAGGGCAACGGCCTTCGCCGAGTTTCTCCGGGCGAAAGTCGAGCAGCTCTGCCGCGACCAAGCGCCCCCCGCGGCCGGCCTTCCGATCGTGATCTCCGGCATGGCGTCTTCGACGGTCGGCTGGCAGGAGGTGCCTTACGCGACGACGCCCTTCCCGCTGGACGGCTCGGCGCTGCGCTACGCGGAGCAGCGACTCGAGACTGCCAGCGGAGCGTTACCGGTGTATCTGCTGTCCGGGCTGAGCACCGGCGCGGACATCATGCGGGGCGAGGAGCACGAGGTGCTCGGTCTGATGGCCAGCCCGGAAGCCCGCTCCCTCCGCGACGAGTCGGTCGTCATTCTGCCGGGCACGCACTCCAAACACGTCTTCATCCGACACGGCTGGGTCGTGGATTTTACCACCTACATGACTGGCGAGTTGTTCGAGGTGCTGGCCACCCAAAGCCTGCTGAAGGTGTCCGTGCAGTGGCCGTTGCGAGGTAATGGCGAAAGCGCCACGGCGCTACGACCCTCCGAACAGGCTGCCTTCCTCGTAGGCGTCGAGATGGCAAAAGAGCGCGGGCTGGCGGCCAGCCTGTTTCGCGCGCGCGCGCGGAGCGTGCTCGATCACGTGCCAGCCGTGGAGAACGGTTGGTTTCTCAGTGGCTTGCTCATCGGGGCGGAGTTGGTGGACCTGGTATCAGTATCGGCGCGCGTGCCCATTATCTTGGCGGCTGCGGAACCGCACCGCGCCGCGTACGAGCTCGCTTCGACGCACCTGAGCGCCGCGGATCGGCTCGTGAAGATTTCCGAGGCCACCATCAGCCAAGCCACCGTGCTGGCCCACGCTCAGTTCCTCGAACGACTCGTCAACCACGGCCAAACATGAACAAGACCTTTTCCTGGGATTTGTTCAACCGCCTGCCGGTCGTCGGCATCCTGCGTGGCTTCGACCACGAGCAGCTTGTCAAGATCGTCGAAGCCGCGCGCCGCGGCGGACTGACGAACCTCGAGATCACGATGAACACGCCCGGCGCAGCAGAGCAGATCCAGCAAGCGACGGCACAGGCGGGGAGTGCGATGAACATCGGCGCAGGCACGGTCCTCAGCTTCGAGGATTTGGAACAGGCCCTCGCCGCCGGCGCCTCCTTCATCGTGACGCCAGTAGTGAACGAAGCGGTCATCCGCCGCTGCAAGGAACTCGACGCTCCGGTCTTCCCCGGTGCGTTCACGCCGACGGAAATCGTCCACGCGTGGGAACTGGGCGCGCCGATGGTGAAGGTCTTCCCCGCTGAAGTGCTCGGGCCAGCTTTCATCAAAGCTGTCAAAGCGCCGCTGCCGCACATGAAACTCATGCCGACCGGCGGCGTGGATTTGAGCACGTTGCCCGACTACTTGCGCGCGGGTGCGGACGCCTTCGGTGTCGGCAGCCCGCTGTTCAAGAGAGAGCGCATCGCTGCGGGGGACTACACATGGGTAGCAGAACAGTGCCGGGCGTTTGTTGAGGCGTATGCTGCCGCAAGGCCAGCGGCGCGCTCGTAGCTGGCAGCGGCCTCAGCCTGCGCGACGAGAGTTCCACCATTCCTTGAAACGGCGCCACCAGCGGGTGAGCGGATCTTCGGGGCGTGAGGGTTCGGCAGGCTCGAGAGGGATCCCTTGAGCTTCGAGAAGTTGTCGGAGATAAAGTCGGTCGGGCACGTCCTTGGCGCGCGCGGTCTGTTTCATGCGCCACAAGACGGGCACGGAGGCGAAGGGAATCCGCACACCGTCGATTTCGTCCACCACCGCGTCTTTGATGGCGTCGGCGTAGGTCACGCCGCAGCCGCTTTTCATCAGGTCCACCAAAACTTCGTCACCGACGCGTACGACGCCGTACTGGCCAACTTCGCCAGGCTTGAGTTCCGCGGCCGCCTTGTCAGGCAGGATCAGCAGCGCCTCGATCACCCGCGCCTCGTTTTCCGGCGTGGCCTCGACCAGAAGGTCGATGTCATTCGTGAAACGTTGCAGTCCGTGGCGGATGACAGCGAAGCCACCGACGACCACGTAACGTGCGCCGAGCCGGTTCAGTTCGGCGCAGAGGTGCTTGAGGTCGTCGTAACGCGGCGGGCGTGAAACCTTTTCTTCGCCGCTTCGATCATGTGTTTCATTTCCCATTCATCGGCTTCCTCGAAGGTCTTGAAGCGATAAACGCCCTTGGGGAAGGGCAGCTTCAAGCCGAGGCTGTGGAACTCATGCACCATCCGGTCGATCGCTTCGGGCGGCGTGCGCCGGGGGATTTTGCCCACGACTTTGCCGAACGTCTCTTCTAGGTTGACGATGGGTTCCATAATCGCGCTGCGTTCAATGAACCAGTTCGCGGTCAGTCTAACGGCGGGCCACGCGGGTTGCAACCGGGGAGATGAGCACCGGTGGTCCCTCAGTCACGGCGAGGGTAGGCGACGGAGTCGGCTGGATGTCCAGAGCGTTCTCCAAACTCACCAGGCGACGCAGCAACGACCGATAGTGGCGGTAGGCCTCCGGGCCGTGTTCGGCGACCAGTAGATCATAAAGCTCATGTTCGGGCAGAGCGGAGGGAGAAAAACCTTTCGGCATCTGGACGCCACGCCGAGAGAGCCGGGGAGCAGCAATCAAAACAAGCAGAGCAGGGACGCTTCGGATTCCCGCTTCCAGGTCTCGGAGGCCACCCTCGAGGATTTCCCCTCCTGGCAAATGCTCATGCATGATTGAACGTTGCCAAAAATTCTTTGACCCTTCTCATAAACGACTCCTCATCCACTGCGGGATACCGTTTGAGCTGCGGGCGGATCGCCTCGGCGTGGGTCAACAAACCCTCCGCCGTCACCAGCCTCCGTCGCAGCATCTCGGTCGCGTCCAGCAGGTCCTTGACGTGTCCGCGCTCCAGTTTCGAGAGGGCCTGTGAAAGAAAGTCGTAATGGCAGACCTGCAGCTTGCCAAAGCTTCCGATCGAGCGGCTCCTCGCCCGCCAATCTGCCAGCGGGGGTAGAAAATCGGCGGGTGAGGCCAACTCCACGTTGATGGACAGTTCTCGTTTCAGTGCGGGGATCGCGTCAAAGACTCCAGCCGGTTCAGGGTCGAACTTGAGATCCACGTCAATCGTGGTTTCACGCCAGCCCAAAAGAATGGCGCTGCTCCCCCCCGTGATGAAACACACGCCGGGAGTCCTCGCGCTCGCTCCCAAACGAGCGAGGAAAGACAGCAGCTTTTCCTTCGTCAGTTTCTCGGCCACGGTCAGAGTGTAGCACAGCAGGTTCTCGACGTCATGCCGCGATGCTGGGCGGAGCTTCGACGCTCGGTGCCGCGTCCGTTGGTGCGGCTTCGATGGGAAACTCGAGGTGGTCCGTCGCGCGGAAGGAGCGGGCTTGCGCCATCGCCAGCCCTCCAACCCTGGCGCTGGGAGAGGAGACGCACGCCGTCATCGGTCGGCTGCGGGCGGCGCACCGGAGGCTCTCGAGTCGTCTCCGGGCAGCAACTCCTCCTCAGTCCACGGCACTTGGCGGTCGGAGTTCTCACGTCGCGCCTGAGCAACGACCGCAGGCGCGACCGGATCGGCTTGATGCCCCCACGCGCGGCGGATGTAGGTGAGCGCGCCGGCCAGTTGCTCGTCCGTGAGGAAGCCCATTGCGGGCATTTCGGGCAAGACCAGCGGCGGCTCGTAGCGCGTGCCGTTGACGTGGACCGGGCCTTGCAGGCCGTGCAGCGCAATCCGCGCGAGTCGCTCCGGCGGGCCGAGCACCCAGTCGGAGTCCACCAACGGCGGGGCCTGCGGTTCGATGCCTTGGCCATCCAATCCGTGACAGGCTGAGCAGGCTTGGAAGAACCACTCGCGGCCGGTCGCGAACAGGCGCTGGCCCTCCGCGTCGAGCGGTTTCGCTGCGCTAGCCGCCCTCGTGGCGGGACGATGGCCGGGCCATGCAAAGAGTGTGCTGGCCTTCTCGAGCTGAGCGCGCACGGCTGGATCGGCGGCCTCGGTGAGCGTGCGCCACGCAGCAGGTTCGGCCTGGAATTCGACCGGATCGAGGCGCTGGCGTTTGGTGTTTTCAGAGACGCCCGCCAGCAAGGCGGTCTGGCGCCACTGTCCCGCGTCGCGCTGAGACGCGATCATTCCAAGAAGCCGCTCGATCTTGTCCGGCTGCCGTTCTTTGATGATCGCGCTGGCGAGCGAGCGCAGCATTTCCGCAAAGCCCGACTGTTCGATTCGAAAATCCGTGCCAGTCAGGAGCTCTTCAAGGAACGCGAGTTCCCGACCCTGCAAGCCGCTGACGACCGCATCGCGCAACCGCGGAACCCGGGGGTGGCTTGAGGCGATCCGCCTGAGCGTGAGCAAGGTCTCCCTCCTGGGCAGGCTGCCGAGGGAAAGCGCAATCTGAAATTGCACTTCCGGCTGAGCGCGGTCGGTGAGCGTCCCGAGCCGCGTCAGAAGACTGTGTTGCCTCATCGCATCGCCGGCGGAGAGCACTTCGAGCACGCGCACCGCGGCCGCCTGCACCTTCACGTCTTTGTCGTTGAGTGTCGGAAGCAGTGGATCGATGTCGGTGACGCGCAGCCCTTCCAGCGTCCACAGCGCGTGAATGCGGCCCAGCGGATTCTTGCCCTTGGTCGCGAGCCGCACGAGCGCGGGTACGACCGATCTATCCTCGCGCTCGACAAGCAAGCGCTGCGCGGTGTCGCGAAGCCAGCCGTTCGGATGCGAGAGCAGTTCGACAAGTTGACCGGGGCTCTCGCGTGAGAGTTTTGGGGGCTGGCTCGGCTTGGCACCCTTCCACACGACGCGGTAGATGCGGCCGAGGTGAATGTGCTTGTCCAGCTCGCGTTCGACGATTTGCTGGCGCAGGTAGGTCGTGATGTACTCGCCGTGCTGGAGGATGCCCCGATACATATCGACGATCCAGAGCGCGCCGTCCGGCCCGGAGTAGGCGTTCACGGGACGGAAGCGCTCGTCGGTCGAGGCGAGAAACTCGCGGTCGGCATAGGCGAACTTCGACGTGAGCGAAAGGCCCTGGCCGAGGAGGAGGTTGCGCTTGATCAAGTTGCCCGCCGGCTCGCAGACGAAGGCGTCGCCGCGAAATTCCGGAGGGAAATGCTCGCCGCGATAAATCACCGGGCTGCACGCGGAGGTGAACTCGCGCAGCCGGCCGAACTGATCGAGCACGTTCGTCCGGTAGCCGCGCGTGACGCCAGTGTTCATGCGGATGGGGAAGACGCGCTGG
>ORMF010410205.1_pt1 | contig 32101 bp, 24 predicted proteins | sample 1779871 | NCBI WGS metagenome assembly ORMF01 (sample SAMEA104232316, study PRJEB22302) | groundwater metagenome | biome: forest; feature: aquifer; material: groundwater | place: USA | collected 2011-08-07 | depth 5.4 m | reverse complement strand
CGCGGCCGGGCGGTGACCGTCGCCGACGTCGGTCGCGAACTTCGCGAACGCGTCGATGTGCATCCGATACGTCGTGATCGTGCGCGGGGCGTGGTCGTGTTCGAGGTGACGGAGGAATGCGGGGATGGATGTGCGCATACGCGCAGGGTGACGAAGGCACTGTATCGGGCGGGATCAAACACGACCAGGGTCGCGATGGACGGAGCTTCGTCGAACGCGGGTTCAGCGCGGCGGAGGCGGCGTAGCGAGGTTCCGATGAATGCCGACGCAGACGAGGTCGCGATCTCGGTGTGGGTCGCGACGGCTCGATCGAGAGCTCGGCGATCAAGACTATGCCGGAGCGATCCGCTGGGTTCGCGCCGACGCGCGAACGTGAGGGCGGACGACCTCGCGCGCTTTGGCTCGGCTACGGATTCCGGCGCCACTCGAGGTATTCACGGCGGCGGCGGCTCGCGCAGAGCGACGCGACGCTCAAGTGCGTCTTCCGGTCGCACTTGACCCCCGGCCGTGTCTGGCGGCAGTAGCCGAACACGATTCCGGTCGACTCGGACGCCTTGCTCCGTACAACTCCGATCAGAGATGGTTCCGGCCGTGACCGGACAGCGTCCCGAGCATTCGCGCCGCGGCCGCAACGCTTGGCGGACGAAATCGGCATACGTCCGCCCGGCTCGGTAGCCTCGACGAACGGCGAGGGACAGTCTCGTCGCGTGGCGAATATGATGCGGCATCGCGAAGCGATGGAAAACTGGGGGGGCTTTCGGTATGTTCAGCCGTGTCCTCCCAGGCGAACGGGTGCGAAAGACCGGGCTCTCCACGCAGCCGCGCTCTCCCCGCTCCGAGCGCCTACGAGCGCGAGCTAGCGCTGTTGAGCGAGACGTACCTAGCTGCCCGAGCCTTCGGAGGAGCCGCGATCAGACCGTTGCTGCATCGCGTCGATGACCGGCCGGCGATCTTCGTCGGATCCGGCGGAGCACTCGCCGTCGCACAACTCGCTGCAGACCTTCACCTCGCGACAACCGGCTGCGTCGCTCGCGCGGTCACCCCGCTCGAGTTCGGCGCAATGCGAGCGCGTACCGAGACCGCGATCGTCATGTTCTCGGCGAGCGGAAAGCACCCGGACGCCGCCATGGCGGTCGCCGCCGCGAAGGCTGGCGGCTACGCCGTCATCGGCGTGGTCACGCTGCGCCCCGAAAGCGAACTGCCGCCGGGAGTGCGGGGAGATCGTGTGCAGATCGTCACGGTGCCCTCAGCTGCAGCCAAGGACGGGTTTCTCGCGACGAACAGCGTGCTCGCGATGGCGACAGCGCTCGTCGCGGGGCGGGTGCCGGACCTCCAGCCGCTGCCTGCTGTGCTCGCGCTCCTGCATCGGCCGGCACGGGAGGCACTGCGCGCGCAGTGCCTCGTCCTCTATGGTCCAGGGCACGCCTGCGTCGCTCTCGATCTCGAGTCGAGGCTGCACGAGATCGGTTTGGCGACGGTCCAGATGTGCGACTATCGGAACTTCGCACACGGTCGGCATGCGGGTCTTGCCCGGCACCTAAAAGATACCAGTCTGGTGGCCGTGATCGCCCCCGAATACGAGGACATCGCCGACCAGACGGTTCACGAGATCCCCTCCGAGGCGCACGTCGTTCGGCTTCGAACGCAGTCGGCGTCGCCTGTCGGTGCACTCGACCTCCTTGCAGGCTCCATCCAGCTCATCGTGCCCACCGCGCAGGCACGGCACGTTAACCCTGCGAAGCCAGGCGTGGCGGCATTCGGTCGAAAGCTGTATCACCTTGCGGTCGCCCGGCCGCGTGCTCCGGCCGTCGCGCGTCTTGCAGTGCGACGAAAGTTGGCCTCGATAGGTAGTGCGCGGTTCGACGAGGTTCTCTCGACGACGTACCAGCGATCCTACGAGGCGTGGCTGGAAGCGCTCTGCGGCGCCGAGTTCGGCGGTCTGGTGCTCGACTATGACGGCACCTGCTGCACGACGGACGGTCGGTACGACCTGCCCACGGAGCCCGTACGCGCGGAGGTTCTGCGCGTGCTCAAGGGCGGCCTGGTCGTCGGGTTCGCGAGCGGTCGAGGCGGCTCGCTGCATCGGGATCTGCGCAAATGGGTGCCCGAACGCTTCTGGAGCCACATCCGGCTCGGCCTCTACAACGGTGCGCTCGAGATGCGTCTTTCGGACCTACTGAGTGACCAAACGTCCTGCGGTGGCGTGCTCGCTGAGGTCGGGAAGAGGTTGCGCGGCTCTATTTTCGCACCCTCGCTGAAGCTCGAAGAGCGTACCCACCAGTTGAAGGTTGAGCCCGGGGAAAGTGCGTCGTGGAGCCGCCTTCCGCTCGCGGAGGTCGTACGGGAAATCATCGATTGGGAGCCTGCGCTTCCCCTAAAGGTGCTTTCATCGGCGCACTCGGTCGATGTTGTGCTGCGCGAGACCAGCAAGCGCGCAGTGCTTGCGGCGGTTCATGGCGAGACTGGCGGGCTTGTTCTGGCGATCGGGGATCAAGGGCAAGTAGGCGGTAACGACTTCGAGCTGCTCGCGGCCACCAGCGCGAGTCTCAGCGTGGACCGGTGCTCGTCCGATCCGACGCGGTGTTGGAACCTAGACGACGCCGGGAGCCGCGGGCCCGACACTCTGATTACGTACTTCCGGGCGCTCAGCCAGAACGGCCGGGTGTTTCGCTTCTCCTCCAGGACGCGATGAGATCGGATCTCGCGGAACAACTGCTCGGAGGCATCATGGAGTGGAACGCGGCCCAACTCGCGGAGTACGGCGGCCCGCTGCAGATCCTCGCGCGCTACAAATATGACGAGTACGGCATGTTCCGCCCTGGCGAGCGGTTTCTCGAGTCCCTGGCGCGCTGGCTCTTCCAGTTCAAGACGCTCGACGAACGACGTACCGCGATCGAGTTCGTGTTGAAGCGCCTCATCTTCGTTTCCCGCGCGGAGATCGACCACGTGATCGAACTTGTCTATCGCGACGTGATTCGCCCCCTCGTGAGGCACCGCGTTTCGGCGTCGACGGGCATTTCGTACTACGCAGTAAGATCGCTGACCACACATCCGCAGTTCCGTGCCTTCCAACGCCAGCTCTTGATCCTCGGAGTGTCCGACGGCGCGCGGCTCGACCGCCTCCGTCGCGCCAGCCCGGAACTTTCTCATGAGCAGTTCAATCTCGTCCCGACCCCCTCGACCACAGAGGTCGAGGGGATGCGGGGGAAACTGAAAAAGGCGCTAGGCGAGATGGGCTTGGAGGGGCAGGAGCGTTTCCAACATGTCGTGCTCGTGGACGACTTCACAGGCAGCGGCTACAGCCTGATTCGCGAAGAGAACGGTGCATTCGACGGCAAGCTCATCAAGGTCAGGGACCGCTTGGATCAATGCCGCGTCTTGGGCTCGGTCGCCCCAGATGCGGGGGTCTCAATCATCGCATATATTGCGAGCGAGTCAGCCGAGCGGTGGGTACGCGACCATCTCGCTCGCGCCGGTCTCGATTGGTCGCTCTTCGTGGTGCAGTCGATCCCGGATACTTGCCGCGTGACAGATACAGCGATGGAGGAACTGGCCAAGGCTTACTACGATCCGGTGCTGAACGACGTGCACAAGGGCGACGCAACCCTTGGCTACCGCGATTCGCGATTGCCGCTCATCCTATCTCACAACACGCCGAACAACTCCATCGCCCTTCTCTGGGGCGACACGTCCGAGCGACGCGACAGCCAATCACCCCGCTACGCGCTCTTCACACGCTACGAGCGCCACTCCGCGGATCGGCCGTGACGACCTATAGCAACCCGTTCCGCTATCGGGCTTCTGAACAGCAGCGCGACCTGCGGTCGTTTCTCCGAGCCTTCGGCCCCGGCGCACTGCGACTGCTCCCGGAAGCCATGTGGGATCGATTGGTGGTCCTGCGGAGCGCGGCGGGAGCGGGCAAGACTTCGCTGATGCGAGTGTTCACGGCAGAAAGCGTCGCGACGCTCCTCGAGGCGCCTGACTCGTTCAAGGATCTCGCAGATGAATTGACTCGCCTAAACGTCCTGGATGCCACAGGCGCCGCGTTTCTGGGTGTCTATCTGAATCTTGATCACAATTACCGTTCCCTCGTGGACGTCGGCCAGAGCGCGGGTGCAAGCCACCGACTGTTCTTCCGACTTCTGGATGTTCGAATCATGGTCGCGGTCGTGAAGGCCGCGCTCGTGCTAGTCGGGCGACGCTTTCCCGAAGACGCGGCGGCTTTTCAGCTGAAAGTCGTCCATCCGGACCCATCGACTGAGCAGGCTGCCCAGCACTTCGGCGGTTTCCGCGGGGACGAGATCTACCGGACGTGCCACGCGGCCGATCGGGACGTGCTGGCGAAGCTCGACTCGCTCCTGCCGGTGGACTGGAATCAGCAGGGAATTGGGCATGGCGATCTCTACTCTCTGCGATTCCTGTCGAGTGCAGAGATCCTGATCGACGGAGAGTCGCTCCGAGTGCGTCCACTCATCATGCTCGATGACGGTCATCGCCTGCACAGCGAGCAGCGCATGGCGCTTCTGGAGCGCCTCGCGGACCGAACGCTCACGGTCGCTCGCTGGTACGCTGAGCGTCACGAGGCGCTCTCGAAGCAGGAGCGGATGGACCAGATCGGAAACAGCGGTCGTGACTACGAAGTCGTCGATCTTGAAAGCATAGCGCGCGGTGATCAGGCGCGCGGCGGACCAACTCGGTTCAAGGCAGGGCAGTTCGAGAACGTACTTGTGGATATCGCGAACCGGCGCGCGTATCGTCCACTCGTCCACTCGACTGAGCGCCAAGAGGAGTTTTTTGAACTGCTGGAGTTGGAGGAGGACGAGCTGCTGGCCGAGCGGGGCGATGAGGTCATGCAGGCGCTTCGCGAACGGGTGGGCAAGCTCGCGGGGACCAACCCGCGATATGACCTGTGGCTCTCGGAGGCGACACGCATGACCGGTTACGATGCAGCGCTGCGATGGCGCGAACTGGAAGTGCTGATTCGGCGAGACTACGATCGGCGACAGAGCGAGATGTTCGCGGAGCCGCTTGGCGAAGCGGAGGTCGCGGAGCGCAGCAGTTCGGGGATTCGTGAGGCAGCGTCCCTCGCGCTTGCGCAGGAGTTCGACCTTCCTTACTACGCGGGGCGCGATCGGATTGCGAAGCTCGGCTCCTTCAACGTCGAGCAATTCCTCGGGCTCTGTGGGGACCTGTTCGCGGAAATGCTCGCGGAGATCACGCTGCAACGGCGCCCGCGCATCCAGGCCAAGGCGCAGCACCGGATCGCGCTGCGGGCGAGCCAGGCGTTTTGGCGGGAAGTCGCGCGGCGCGTCCCCGACGGGCCGACAGTGCAGCGCTTCGTCGCCGCGATCGTGAACATCGCGCACCAGGAGAATGCTCGTCCAACCGTACCGTACCCGCCGGGCGTGACTGGCACGGCTCTACTCATGGAGGACATCCAACGACTGAGTGATCCGCAGAAGCGTGCCCGGATTCCTGGCGCTGAGGCGCTCTTCACGGCGCTCGCAAACGCGGTTGCGTACAACGTGATCTCGGTCGAGCACGACCGCTCAAGTAAGAACAAGCAGGTGATGGTCATCTATCTGAATCGCCTTCTGTGTCCCAGGTTCGGGCTGCCTCTCGGGCGGGGCGGTTACCGCGAGAAGCGACTCGAGGTTATGGCGCGGTGGATGCTGGACCCGATCGAAAGAGCTTTCCTCAATGACCTTCCCGAACAGCTTTCGTTCTGAGTTGCGCTGGAGCGACTACGTCCTCGCGCGCGGCGCGCCGGAGGTCGAGGCGCTTTGGACCGCGCCCGCGGTCGAGGATCTTGACGCCCTCTACATCCTTGCGGACGGGTTCGACCCTCGGACGCTCGTCGGCGTGAGGAGCTTTCTTGCCACGCATGGTGTGAAACGCACGGCCGTTCTCGCACTCGGCATGCCGCCCACATCCAACGCGACGGCACAGATCATGGCGCTGCAGAACGCCCAGGAACTCCTGAGGCTCACGTCGGGCGGCGCACGTATGTCTCAACTTCCGTACCCTACCGTGTCCGAGGCACGCGCGGCCGGCCAGCGGATCGCGAAGCAGGTGATTCTCGACGGGCATCTCAATGCACCCAAGTTGATCGTCATCGACGTCTCCGCGATGCCAACTGCGGTCCATTTTGCGCTGATCGGCGCGGTTCTGCAGTATTGCTCGCAGCGAACGGACCGCCCTGACGTGCAAACTGTCGTCTGCGAAAATCCGGAACTGGACGCCGCGATCGTCAGTGTCGGAACAGGGCCCGCCGATACCATCGGAGGATTCACCCACGGGCTCGATCTTGAGGCCCGCTCGCAGCAGCTGCGCATCTGGGCGCCTGTGCTCGGCCCCGGTGAAACCATACCTCTTAGGAGTCTCTTCGAGCGCCTCGAACCGCGCGAGATCTGCCCGGTACTGCCGTTCCCTTCCAGAAATCCGCGTCTCGCCGACGACCTGCTGTTGGAGTATCGATCATCGCTGTTCGAGATGATGGAGGTTGAGCCTCGCGACATCATCTACGCGGACGAGCGGAACCCGTTCGACCTCTACAGGACGCTTTCGCGGCTGAACACTCGGTATCGCGAGGCACTGGAGCGCCCTCTGGGCGAAGTGAAGGTCATCTTGTCCGCCCATTCATCCAAGCTGATGTCGCTCGGCGTACTGCTCGCGGCACACGAGCACGCGCTGCCTGTCATGAGCGCTCCGCCGACCAGCTACGATCTCGCAGCCGGCTTCACGCATGACCGTTTCGTGCAACACAATCAGCTTGTCTGCCTCTGGCTGGAAGGGTTTCCATATCAATGAAGCAGCAGTGTCGACGCGTTTTGTCGAGCGGTTACATGGCGCTCGACCTCGTCTCGTACCAGAAGCGCCTCGCGCATCGCGCGGGCGGGACCGCCACGAACGTTGCCTCCAATCTCGCGTTTCTCGGATGGAAGGCGTCGATCGCGGGGCTCATCGGTGACGACCCGGCGAGCCACGCGATGATCTGGGATCTGACGCGAGCGAAGGTAGACGTGACGGCACTGGAGCTGCGCTCGGATGTGGATACGCCGCTGGTTCTGCACGAGATCTATGACACTGGGCACCGCTTCCGCTTCAGCTGTCCGTCATGCGGGCGGCGCTTCCCAAAGTATCGGCCGCTAAGCGAGAATGCCGCGTCGGCATTGTGCGAGACGCTCGCCGTGCCCAGCGTCTTTTTCTTCGACCGGGCGAATGCCGGCACGGCGCGCCTGGCGGAGTTCTTTCGCGAGCGCGGCGCCTTGATCGTCTTCGAGCCATCGACCCAGGGCCGAGAGCCGGAGCGCTGCGTCCAGGTTGCGCACGTCGTCAAGTACAGCTCGGCGCGGGCCGCCGCGGTCGCGCCTCTTCTGAAGGACGTGTCTCCTGTGCTTCAGCTCGTGACGACCGGCGCGGACGGAATCGAGGGCTCGCTGCGCGGGAAGGCATTTAGGGTCTCCGGGTTCCGGGCTGCAGTAGTCGACTCCGCCGGTGCCGGAGATTGGACCACGGCTGGGTTCCTTTGGGCGCTGACATCCTTGGACCCAAACGATTGGAAGAAGGCGCTCGTGGTCGAGGCACTGCGGCAGGCGCAGGCCCTTGCGGCGGTAAGTTGCGCCTTTCCCGGGGCTCGGGCGGTATCTGAGCATCTGACGCGTGACCAGATGATCTCGGTCGCACGTCGACTGCTCGAGGAGCAGGTGCCAGCGGCGCGAGACGTCGAGCTTGGCAACGATACTCCGGCTGTTCCCGGAAGCTGTCCGGCGTGTCTCACGGCGTCGTGACACCTCAGTTCAGTTGTCTCAGCAGGGAGCCGGCACGTCGTGATCTCACGCTCGAATTCGAGCGCGACAACCGTTGCTCGGCTGCATCACGCAGCGCACTCAGATCAGATCAGAAGTCGAGCCATCGAGAGCACCGAGAGGATCGTCACTTGACTGCACCCTCGACATGAACCGCAGACGTCGCGGCGACCGCCAGGACTGCGTCGGCCAGATCCAGCGCCGCCCGCACCCGATGCGTTCCGTCGACGTCGTACGCGACTGCCATGTCACGCACCGGATGCGCCGGATCCGACAAGATGGAAGAGACGAGCGCGGCGATCGTGTCTCGGATCGGCAGGCCGGATTCGACCCCCAAGAGCAACGCCTCGGCCAGTGCGCGAGACACGGGCGAGACACGCGGCCCACTTTCCCCAACGAATACCGACGATCCGCCGTTCCTGGTTGATGAACACGATCGAGACGTTGTGCTTGTGCGCCAGCGCCGTCAGCTTCCGGAGCGCCTGGGACATCAGCCGCGCGTGCAGACCCAGATGCTGATCACCCATGTCGCCCTCCAGCTCCGCTTTGGGCACGAGCGCCGCGACCGAGCCGATGACGATCAGATCCACGGCGCCGCTGCGGACGAGCGCGTCACAGATCTCGAGCGCCTGTTCGCCCGTGTCGGGCTGGCTGACGAGCAGTGATGACAAGTCCACTCCGATGGCTTTCGCATACCGAACATCGAGCGCGTGCTCCGCGTCGATGAACGCCGCCACGCCGCCGGCGCGCTGCGTCTGCGCGATCGCATGCAGGGTCAGCGTCGTCTTCCCGGAACTCTCGGGACCGAATACCTCGATGATTCGACCGCGCGGGTAGCCGCCGCACCCAAGCGCCATGTCGAGTGCGAACGAGCCCGTGGGGATCGTCGCGACGGGTTCCTGGTCGTCGGCGTCGAGCGACATGATGGCGCCCTTTCCGAATTGTTTCTCCAACTGCGCGATTGCGACTTTCACGGCCCGAAGTTTCTCTGCGACGATTCCCATGATGCACCTCCAGTGGATCGCACCGTCGCGACGTGCGGCGCGTGCGCTCGCACCACCAATGCTCGCCGCGTGCCGCGCACCCCCTCGCACAACGACGATCAAAATCGCGCTCGGACCGGCGGCGGATTCGCATTCCGCCATGTCGGACACTTGATCCGCCGCCACCCCACGCCGCGCTCTATGGCGGCGGCGTAGTCCCCGCGTCGATTGCGACCAGTCGCTGTGTCTCGCGGATGCCCTTGAGGTTCGCTTCGAAGTGCGTGAGCTTGTACCCACCCGCCTTCAGCATCCGCGCAACGTCTGCGTGCTGCAGCAACTCTTCCATGATGACGACCTGGCTGCCGTGGGCCTGGGCCTGAAGCCTCGCCGCGACGTTCACCGTCGTCCCGAAGAAGTCCAGTCGATCGTTCGCGCGGACGGCGAGACACGGTCCCTCGTGCAGTCCGAGTTTCACGGTCAAGCCCTCGTGGCCATGCTGCCGCTCGGCTTCTTTGACCATCGCGAGCGCGGCCTCGAGCGCCGTCGCTGCGGACGGAAACGTCGCCATCACGGCATCGCCCATCGTCTTGACGATCGCGCCCTCGAATTTCGAAATCACGCTCGTCATGCCGCGAAAGTGTTCTTCGACCAGCGCGAACGCGCGCGCGTCACCGAGGCGTTCGTAGAGCGCAGTCGAACCCGTGAGGTCGGTGAAGAGCAGCGTCAGCGCGCCTACCGAGAGTTCGACGCCCGAGGCAGGCGCTTCCGTCGCGAACAGATCGAGAAAATCCGGGAACGTGGCCACCACGCTTCCGAGCACGACGTCGGCGTTCCAACCGGAGCGCTCGATCGACATCGTGATCTCGTGGTCGGTGTCGTTGATCGCGCGCAGCAGGGACTCGGCGCCCGGCGCAACCGTGCCCGACATCTCGACATGGAGCGCGTCGTCGCTCACGCGGATGACAACCTCCGCGGGCACAGGCTCGGCGATCGTGATCGTTGCGTTGCGTGCGCCGCGCATCGTGCGGAAAAGTAGGGGTCCGGGCGGCAGGGGTCCCCGCTCTTCGCGCGTGCCGAGCGCCGGCGCGGTGAACTGAGAGAAGACGTGCGGGCGAAACCACGGTGAACTGGCACAGTACAGACTCGTGTCGACCGATCGAATCGCCGGATTCACGCGAAATACTGCTTCGACGTGCTGCGCGAAGTCCAGGTCGAAGCCGATGTTGCAGGCGTCGCAATGCGCCGTGCCCTTGAGTTCCGCGAGCGACTGCGCGTATTCGCTCGCGACGCGGCACGTTGGACAGTTGAGCTGCCACGACAGATCGACGAGCCCCGCCTTCGCGCCGAACAGAAACGCTCGCAGCACGTCGCGGCGATCGACTTTCCACGCGCGCGCGAGTTCGAACGGTCGGATCTGCCCGAGTTCCTCGTCCGGACGCTCGCGAATGTGGGCGATGAGTCTCGCTCGGAGAGCGGGCTCGACCGGCATGGTTTCGAACCGGCGCAATCGAAACTGAAAGTCGGCTTCGTGAATGGGCGACGACGTGCCCGACGCGACCTCGTTGGTCTTCCGGGTCATGAGTACGCGCTTGACGGTCATCGCTGGCGGCTCGATCGACCATCCGTACGCCGTGACCGAGTCGCCGCCGGACAGCACGTCTTCGAGTGCGTCCAGGTAGCGCTTCAGCGCCGAGCGAAACTTCGACCGCATGATGTTCCCGGCGACGAAGCCAAGAAATCCCTCCGAGAAGACGTTTGCGTGTGCGATCACCCGCGTGCCGTTCTCGACCGGTGCGAGATCCACACGGAATCCACCGCGCCGCACGGGGCCCTTCAAAAAGCTCCGCCTGCCCCGCACGAATCGTCCCTCGAGCCACTCGTAGGGCGGCTCGATCCACTCGATCTCGAAGCCGGTCTGTTTCGCCGTCGCGACCCGTTCGCGGCTGCTTGGATCGCCGGGCACGAGTTCGCGAAACGTGTACTGGCCGGCGGCAAGCCCGGCCGCCCGATCCCAGCGATTCGTGTCCGCGATCATCGCCCAAACGACGGGCGCCGGGGCAGCGAGCACTCGCTCGATCGACGCGGCGTACTCACGTTCGGCCATGGGCGCAAACGCCAGCGTAGCGCGCGGGCGCGGGGTGGTCCACGCATTCCGTTCTCGTATTCGCACGAACGTTGTGCAAATCTTCGGCCTCTCGATTTCCGATGGCTCCCTCGCACCGCCTGTTCACGCGCGCCGATGCACTGAGTGCCGCCGACCGCGTGCGCGACGCCTTCGAGCGCGAGTTGAAGACGCTCGTCGACATCCCGACCGTCAGCGGGCACGCCGATCGGCACGCTGACATTCTCCGCGGCGTCGACGCGGCCGCGGCGGTGTTGCGCGACGCTGGCGCCGAAGTGGACATTCTCCGTCCGCCGACTGGCAGCGGCAGCCCGATCGTGCACGGACGTTTCGTCGCGGGGCCATCGTTGCCGACCGTCACGGTCTACAACCACATGGACGTGCAACCCGCGGATCGCGAGGGCGAGGGCTGGCGCACGGATCCGTTCGTGTGCGAGATCGAAGGCGACGTCTACCGCGGGCGCGGGACGACCGACGACAAGGGTCCGGCACTCACCGCGATGCACGGTGCAGCGTACGCGCGAGCGTGCGACGTGCCGATCAACGTGAACTTTCTGTGGGAGTTCGAAGAGGAGATCGGTTCACCGTCGTTCGCGTCGATCATCGAGCAGCATCGCGGATTGCTCGCAACGGGAAGCGTCGTCGTGAGCGACACCGTGTGGGTTTCCCGAGATCGACCGGCCGCGCCCGCTGGACTGCGCGGCCTGCAGGGATTCCTTCTGCGACTTCGCACGGCCGAGCACGACACGCACTCCGGCGTCGTCGGAGGTGCCGCGCGCAATCCGCTCGCCGAGTTGATGTGGGTAGTCGATCAGTGTTTCGACGCGCGCACCGGCGACGTGAAGATCCCGGGTTTCTACGACGGCGTACTTCCGCCGACGGAAGTCGAACTCGCGGATTTCGAGACGTGCGGTTTCTCGATCGATGGCTTCAAGTCGGATCATCACCTGCACAGTCTCCGCACGGACGATCCCCGTGAGGTGATGCTGCGCTTGTGGGCCAGGCCCACGTTCGAAGTCCACGGGGTCATCGGCGGATACGCCGGCGAAGGCATCAAGACCATCGTTCCGCCCGCCGGCGAGGTGAAGCTCTCGTGCCGCCTCGTTCCGAACATGACAACTGCGGGCACGATCGAGCGGGTGCGAGCGTTCGTCGCGAAGATTCACCCCGAGGTCGAAGTCGTGTCGCTCGTCGGGCTCGAGCCGTTCCGCGGCACGACGCAGGGTCCGTTGGCAGACGCCGTGCGCGGTGCTGTCCATTTCGGTTTCGGGAACACCCCCGTGTTCGTGCGCGAAGGCGGGGCGATCGGCGCGGTCGTCTCGATGGAAAAGATCCTGGGAGTGCCCGTGATGTTCCTCGGCCTCTCGCTCCCCGAGCACGGGTATCACGCGCCGAACGAGTGCTACGACTGGGGCCAGGCGCGGGGTGGCATGGCGGCGTTCGCTGACTATATCCGTCGCGTCGCAGCGCTCGACGCGCGGTAGTTCGCTCGGGGACTCACTGCCCGTCGGGTGTGCGATAGCCGATGGCTTCGGCAACGTGCGCGCTCGCGACCGCGTCGACGCCTTCGATGTCCGCAATGGTCCGTGCCACGCGTAGTACGCGCGTTGCCGCGCGGGCGGAGAGACCCAGTCGATCGGACGCGGTCGAGAGCAGCGCGCGGCTTTCGGCGTCGAGCGCGGCGATGTCATTGAGCGAGCGCGACGCGAGCCGCGAGTTGATCTCGCCTCGCTGCACGGGGCGAAGTCGTTGACGTTCCCGCGCCGCGACGACGCGAGCGCGGACATCCGATGTGTGCGGGCCGTCGGGCGGCTCGCCGAGTTGTGCGACACGCACCGGCGGCAGTGGAACGAACAGATCGATGCGATCCATCAGTGGCCCGGAGATGCGCGCACGGTATTTCTTGATGCGATCGTCCGAGCAGGAACACCGATCGCTCGGATCGCCATAGAACCCGCATGGACAGGGGTTCATCGCGGCGACAAGTGTGAACTTGGCGGGAAACGTCGTGCGACTTCGGGCACGCACGATCGTGACGCAGCCATCTTCGAGCGGTTCGCGCAACCCCTCGAGAGCGTCACGCAAGAACTCGGGAAGCTCGTCGAGGAATAGGACCCCGTTGTGTGCCAGCGCGATCTCACCCGGGCGGGGTGGCTCGCCGCCGCCGAGTAGGCCGACGGCCGATGCCGTGTGATGCGGCGCGCGAAACGGCCGTTCGGCCATGAGTGGCACGCCCGGACGCAACAGCCCCGCAACCGAGTGAATCGCCGTGGTCTCGAGCGACTCGTCGAACGACATCGCCGGGAGGAGCCCGGGGATCGTGCGCGCGAGCATCGTCTTCCCGCCGCCCGGCGGACCGCTGAATAGAACGTTGTGTCCGCCCGCCGCGACAATCTCGAGCGCACGTTTCGCCGCGCTCTGGCCTCGCACGTCGGCGAGATCCACCGTCGACTCCGGACGAACCGCATTGTCGCCCGCGCGCGCAGGCTCCAACTCTCCTTCGGACCGCAGGAACTCGATCACGGCCCGCAACGAGGGCGCGACACGCACATCGATTCCCTCGACGACCGCGGCTTCCGCAGCATTGTCGTACGGCACGATCACGCCCCTTGCGCCGCGCCGCTTGGCACCGAGCACTTGTGTGAGAACTCCGCGGACCGGACGAATGGAACCGTTGAGTGACAGCTCGCCGATCATCACCCACGGAATCAACGCCTCCGCGGGCACTTCGCCGGACGCTGCGAGCACGGCCACGGCGATGGCCACGTCGAACCCCGCGCCAAACTTGCGAACATCGGCGGGCGCAAGATTCACCGTCACTCGACGCATGGGAAATGCAAAGCCCATGTGTTCAATCGCAGACCGCACCCGGACCCGCGATTCCTTGACTGCCGCCTCGGGGAGACCGACGAGATCGAACGCTGGCAGGCCGCGCGCGATGTCGACTTCCACTTCGACTTCGAAGGCCTCGAGTCCCACGATCGTGCTCGAGTGACATATCGCGAGCATCGGCCCTACCTTCCGTCCCAACCCGTGTCGCTCCTCGTTGCCGAATGCGTGCCGCAACCGCACGGCGCAACTACGGTGGTTTTGGCAAGTCGGGTGGCGGCGGACACCGTGGATGTCAGTCGGAATGATCGATCCGCCGCCAGTGGGCGCGTGGGGCACACGCTGGTCGCGCGGGGCAGACCAGTGTACGACCGCTCGATGCACGTCGCTGCCATCGCGCTCGCGGGTCTCGTCGCCGCGCTGCACGTGCACTTCCTCGTGCTCGAAGTGTTCTTGTGGACGACGCCGATGGGACTGCGGACGTTTCGGCGATCCCTGTTCGTTCAAGCCGCTCCCGCGGCGCCCGCGCTCGGTGCGGCCGTGTCCTTGCCGCCCCTCGCCCCTCGCCCCCTGCTCCCGGAGACTCCATGCCCCACCGTGTTCTCGCGTTCCGCATTCTCGCGTCGTTCCTCGTCCCACTGCTAGCAGCCCGCATCGCCCACGCCGACGACCCGCCCGCTCCGCGGGCCACGGGTGCGTTCGAATCCGCACGCGGCACGCCGGCACCGACCACCGACGACACTCGGTTTCGCTTGCAGCTCGGCTTCACCGCGACCACGGGCAACACGCGATCGGTCGGGCTGAACACCGCGACACGATTCGCGCTGCGTCGCGGGATTCATCAGCTGACGATCGACGGCGCCATCAGCTTTGGGCTCTCGTGGAATCTCCCGACGATGCTGCCTGCGATGCTGCCGCCCGGAGGCGTCGACGCACTGCGCGTGCAGAACGTCGTCGCGCAACAGCTGCTCTTGCGCGCGCGCTACGACATCTTCGTCACGGACAACAATGCATTCTACGTTGCGCCCCAGGCGTTTCACGACTTGCCCGCCGGTTTCAACTCTCGCCTGTCGCTCCAGTTCGGCTACGCACGAAACTTCGTGAGTCAGCCGACCCTGCGCAGGTTCTTCGGCGAGATCGGAATGGATCTCACCTACGAAAACACCACACAACCCGCGATCCCGGGGCAGATGGCGATCATGGGAGTGTCGGCGTACGAAAGGTTCATGCCCCAAGCGCGATTGTTTCTCGGCTTCGAGGAGAAGGCCAATCGCGCGTTCGAACTCACGCTGGGAGTCGAGGCACTGATGGACGTGACCCGTCCGTCTAACTTCCGAATGAACAACACCCTGGCCATCTCGAGCCGCGTCAGCGACTGGTTCAGCCTGGGCTTGTCGACCACGCTCCGCTTTGTGAACGAACCAGTCCCGTTGCGGGCCGACCCGATTCCCGCCAACCAGATCAACCGGGATCCCTTCGACCTCACGACGCTGTTCACGATGACCTTCAACTTCGTGCCGGCGACTCCGCCGCCATGTCCACCGCCACCTCCGCCCCCGCCGCCGTGCCCCCAGTGTCCGACCTGTCCGCCGGCCGCCGCGTCGCCCGAGAGCCCGCCCGACGTAACGCCGACACCGAGTGTCGCGCCCGCGAGTCCGACGTAGGAAAGAGCGTGAGCGTGTGCGGTCCGGGGGGCAAGAATAGCTTGGTCGCCCCCGGTCGATCGGAGCTGAACCGATCGTCGACGACAATGGTCTTACACTCTTGCTCCTGCGGACGCAGTCCGTGCCGAGCCGACACGGGTGTACTCACGTCCCGCATCCGCCGCCCCGGTCTACTCTGTCGAACAGATTGAACGCGACACCGACGATTGACGCCGGGCGTCGCGAGGCTTCCGCGCGCAGAGTGTCGGTCAGCCTACGGCACGTACGTGAATCGCAGCGCAGTCGGAGCCGCAAACGAACCCGGAACAACGGTCCCGCCCGTGCCGGTCTGGTTCTCGATTCCCACCGTGGCCGTGCGCGACTGCCCCATCAGATTCGAGTACACGAAGTCGATCGTGTTGTTCGTCCCGGCGGGCGCTTCGTAGATGATCACCTCGAACGTGAGGTGCACCGCGGGATCGTCCGTGCAGCAATAGTGCAGGTCCTGCCATTGCACGATGAATCGACGGTTCGGCGCGGCACCGACGACGTCGTAGCAGATTCCGGATGCACGGGTGTAAAGGTCGGTCCACTGTGGCGCGAGGACGGAATTCGGGGCGGAAGCGCTCGGGATCGTGCCACTGAGCGAAGTCGTCAGTGCGCCGACCAACGACAGCCAGCCATTGGTGCTCACAGTGAACGGCACTGGCATTACGGTGTTGTAGTAACGAACTTGGAACGGGATCGTGACGAGCGGCATACCCGTCGTCTGTGGGATGTTCACGCTGCCGTCGTCGTTGAGCGTAAGAACGGTGCGATGACCTACGGAACTGCATGCGTTGGCGAACGCCACCGCAGGAGTCGACACCGTGTAACGGCCTGTGCACGTCGCGCCGGCGATGCACGCACCGTTGCAACACGTGGGGGTCGCGCCGCCGCATGCGACTCCGCAGCGTCCGCAATTCGCCGCGTCGCTGTTGAGATTCGTGCAGGTCGTTGCGGTTCCGCATCGTGTCGTGCCGAGCGCGCAGCACATCGTTCCCGCGCACGCCTGCGCACTCGAGCATCGCGTCGTGCACGCGCCGCACGAAGTCGCCACGTCGAGCGGCGCCTCGCAGCCGTTCGCGGGATTCGCGTCACAGTCGCCTCGCGTCGCGATGCACGCGTTGCGGCAGGCCAGCATCGTGCACGCGGGTGTGGTTCCCGGGAGACCACTCGACGCGCATCGGGTTCCGCACGCGCCACAGTTGCTCGTCGTGGATAGATCGATTTCGCAGCCGTTGCCGGTATTGCGATCACAATCTCCGAAGCCCATCGCGCAGGCAACGCCACATACACTCGCGGCGCACGACGCCGTGGCATTGGTCGCCGCCGGGCAGCGCGTGCCGCACGCGCCGCAGTTGTTCGGATCCGTTCGCGTGTCGACACACGATGCGCCGCAACGCGTCTGTCCTGCTGCGCATCCGCTGGCGCACGTGCCCATCGTTCCCATCACGGAACAGAGCGGCGACGCCGCGGGGCACACGGTCGTGCAATTGCCGCACGACGTCGGAGCGTCGAGCGCCGATTCGCAGCCATTCGCACCGTTGCCGTCGCAATCGGCGAAACCGCTCAGGCAGCGGAGCCTGCACGCTCCCATGTCGCACTGCGGTGTTGCGTTAGTCCCGCCGACACAGGCCGTGGGACACGTTCCGCAGTGCTGAGCGTCCGCCGTCAAGTGTGCTTCGCACCCATTGGCAGGATTCGCGTCGCAGTCGTCGTACTCCGTCGCGCACGTGATGCCGCAATTGCCCGCAACGCATGTCGCCATGGAATTCGGCGCCGACGGGCAGACGTTGCCGCACCGACCGCAATTCATCGTGTCCGTTCGCACGTTGGCGCACACACTCCCGCACAAGTCCTGGCCGGCGGCGCAGCCGGTGTCGGGCGGAATGTCTTCGACCACGATGTCGGGCGCCGCATCGATCGCGTCGAGCGCCGTGTCGGGCATTCGTCCCGTGTCAGCTCGGTTGACGAGATCCGGGTTGTAAACGCCGCAGCCCAGCGTCGCCAGGAGCAGCGCGAGCGTGAGTTTCCGCGGGTGCGATGCGTGTGCGCGGTCGGGCATCCGTTGAATCCTGCCAGCGTATCGCGGGAGCGCGCGCTCGCGCAAACGTTCGGTGCGCTCGAGGCCCGAGACCGCTACGCGTGCACGAGCGCAGCGTCTGCCAGAACGCGTTGCGTCTCGTCGCGGAGAGCGTCGAGCAGCATTCCGCCGCGCCAATGATACAGGCCACCCGTCATTTCGCCGCGTTCGGTTCGCAACCAGATCACCGGCCTCCCGCCCGTGAGCGGCAGCGTGCACTCCGCGTCGTGATAGGCGGGCGACCACGTGCCGCAGTTGCCGTGGAAAACGCCCGCGTCCCAGCGCGCAAACGCCTGGTGCGTGTGCCCGAGAACGACCGCGCGCGCCGAGTGAATCCGCGCGATCTCGCGCTGGCAGCGGGCGGTATGGACGTACGTGTCGTCGAGTGTCGGTTTGGGAAGGAACGTTTCGTACGCCGCGATGGCCGCAGCGCTTCCGAGCGCCGCGATCGAGGCCGGCCCGACACCGGCGATCGCAGCCACGCCGACCGCGGCGAGCCCTGCACCGGCGAATGCGAATCGATCGAGCCACAGTTCGCGCATCGCCCGGTGTGCGTGTTCGTTGACCGGCGGCGCGAAGAGTGAGGCGTGTTCGATCAGCGCGTCGGTCGGTGCCCCGGTCTCGAAGGCCGAGCGTTCCGTCGCGCGAGCGAAGCCATCGGCATCGGTCGGCAGGCGGTGACCCAACAATTCGCGCATGACTTTCACCGCGCCGCGGGCCCAGGTCGTGGCGAGTGAATGCGGCGACCGAGCGTAGTATCGCGCCCAGTGCGTAAGGTACTGCCGCGCGCTCAACATGAAGCTGCTGTCGACGTGTGGGTTGAAGTACCCCATCCGCGAGACGAGATGTCGGAACGAGAGCGAGCCCATCGTCGGCTGCACGCGGACGCCGTCGGGCGTAAACGGCTCCATCGGGTGCCGAAACGAGCAGTAGTGATCGTACTGGTGACCGTGCTCGACGTGGATCGCATCGGGCGATCGGTAGAACCAAGCCCGGAAGACGATCTGCGCAGCGAGCGACGACACGTCCCGCGTTGCGCCGCGTGTGCGCGCCGACGTCACGAGGTGTTCCGCGAGGCGTTCACGCACGGCGGGCCAGCCGATGTGCGCATCGTGATTTCCCGACACGAATACGACGCGGTGCCCCTGGATCATCAGATCCGTAAGGCCGTTCACGAAACGGGGGTGCTCGCGCAGGATTCGCTCGAGCACGTTGGCCGCGGCCGATTCCGCGGGAGATGGGCCATCGACGTCGACTCGGCCATCGACGACTGCCGGCGCGTCGAAGTCGAACACATCGCCGTTGAACACCACGGTGAGCGTGCCGTCGCGCACTTCGGCGCCGAGAAGCTCGAAAAGCTGACCCAAGTCTTCGTCCGGCGAAAAGCGACGCTGGCGGTAGCGCATCCAGACGTCGTCGCCAGGGACCGACTCACACAGATGGACGTCGGAGATGACGATCGTGTGATTCACTCTTCATCGAGTTCCACGTCGAGAGGTACCGCGCCAGTCGCGCGCATGCGAATGACCATGTCGTGGGTGCGGCGTGACGGTCCCGTGACAAACCAACCGCAACGGACGCGTTTGGGCCCTACCTCGCGCAGCGGTTGGGCACGCGCTGGCGATACGTTCCCTGCTCGTCGCGCCAGTATTCGCCCGTGAACGGCCACTCGAAGCCTTCTTCCAGCTCGTCGACGGCGACGATGGGCATGGCGTCGTGTCCGGCCGATCGAACTTGCTGCCCTCGCATCTCGTTTTCCGCATCGCCGCGCCGCGTCGCGAGCACTTCGATCGAGATGCTCGTGGCCTGGTTCTCCAAGTCGCGCAACTCATCGGCCGCTCGGCGAAAACGCCCGCGCACACGATCCCCGATCGTCTCGACGCCGCGATCGCGCGCAACGGCGAGTTCGGCGAGCAAGCGCGCGCCAAGACTGCTCTCGCGCGTCGCGCCCGCAAGCTCGCGCACGCGTCGCACTTCGCTCTCGACGCGCGCGAGTTCCTCCAGATCCCGCCGGATGCGCCGATCGGCCAGCGCGGTGTCCACGACGGCGCGCGATGCCAGCGATCGAGCGTCTGCACTCGCGGCTGCGACGTTCGTGCCGCCGTCCATCGACCGGAGAAACGAAACGATCCTCGCGCCGCCATCCGTGCCGACCCAGCGTTCCAGCATCTGCTCGAGCTGCGCGCGCGTTCCACCGTGACGTCGCTGAAACTCCGCGACGGCTGCCTCGGCGGCATCGAGCTGGCAACTCGAAAACAGGATCACGGCACGGAGCACCAGCGATTCGGGGTAGTGACGATTGGTGAAGTACGGTCCATTGAGCGTGTGAATGTTCCCGAGCGCGCGCGCGTCGTCGTGTGTGAGAAAGTACGCCCACGCCTCCTCGAACTGCGCGTCGAGCCAGTACTCGCTGTCGACATGCAGATGGTCCCACGCATCGATCGCGGACGCGTAGTGGCGCGTCGAGTAGTACACACGCGCGAGTTCCAACCACGCAAGGTCGGCGTATCGGTCGCGCTCGGCGATGCCCGGAACGCCATGCTCGATCGCGTCGACGACCTCGCGAAACGCGGCGACGGCAGGTTGCGATCGGTGCAGTCGCACCTGCGCGATGCCCTCGAAGAAGCGGGCAGGAACGTACGATGTCGCGCCGGGACGGACACGTTGGAAAAGCGCGATGGATTCCGCGAAACGGCCGTCTTCGTAGCGCGCCCGGCCGAGCAGGTACGACAAGTCGAAGTAGAGCGTGCGTTGATCGTCCGTGTCGAAGCGTGCCAGTTGCTCGGGCGTGAACGCACGCAACCGGCGCGCGACGTCACCGGGATCCGCCGCGCGGATCGCAAGCTGAGCGAGCCACGGGAGCGACGGCTCGAAGTAGGCATGGGTCGTACCAGACTCCAGGATCTCGTCGAACACGCTCAACGCCGCGTGGTCGAGTCGCAGGTGAACAAGGCACTTGCCGAGGAAGAACTGCGCACGCTGTGCGGTGGCGAGCGCGTCGCCGGTACCGCCCTCGGCCACGCGTTGAAACAGGACCGCCGCGGGCTCGTAGCGTTCCTGTTGGTACAACCGGAGCGCCGTACCCATGGCGTCCGACGCGGGGGCCTCGGGAGTCACAACGGCCGGAGTGGAGACCGATGTCTGACGCGCGGCGCGAAAGGCCACGGGCCCGGATGCCGGTCGGCGCATGCCGGCGAACACCCGCGGACCCAACGTCGCCGGGGACGGAGCAGCGAGGCGCGCGAGCATCGCAACGCGGCGCGCACGGACGGAGGAAACTACGTTTGCGCCCGCAACAACGTTCGGGGCTGGTGCGTCATTCGCGGTGGGCACGACATTCCCTGCCGAAACGACGCTCGCGGTCTGTATCCCATCTCGTACGTGCTGGCGCGAGATCGCGGAGTGCGCGATTACCCCGCTGCGTGCGGCGGATATCCGCGGAGCGCCAGGCATCGCGATCGAAAGGGCCACCAGCACTGCTGCCCACCACGGAGTCCGAGCGAGCATCGCTGCCGTGTTCGGTGGAGGCGCCGACGACGCTGCGTACGTGTCACCGGCGGCAATCCGCGCGTGCACCGACTCACGGATGCGCTCGACGGTCTCGCCCAGCGGAGCGAATTCGCCGCGCGCTCGGGCAAGCAGAGCGTGTGCGCTCGCCGACAGGTCGCTCATGGTGTCCTCGGTTGGCGTCGGCGTAGCGCCGTCTCGAAGTCGCGTCGCGCATCGCGCAGTCGCGACGCCGTGGTATTCGGATTCCACCCGAGCGCGGCCGCGATCTCGGACACGCTCAGTTCTTCGAGTTCGGCGAGAACGAACACGGTGCGGCGATCGGACGAAAGCTCTGCAAGCAAGCTCTCGACCATCGTTGCGGCTTCACGTCTCGCGGCGCCATCGTCGGGCGCTGCAACGTCATTCGACAGCGTGTCCATGTCCGTGCCATCGGACGCACCTTTTCGTACAGCGGTTCGCCGGAAGTCCTTGGCCACGCGCGTCGCGATTCGGAAAAGCCATGTCCGCAGCGACGCGCGCGCCTCGAACGCTTCCAACTTTCGGTGAACGACGAGGAACACGGATTGCGTGGCGTCCTCGAGATTCTCCTGCCCCACGCCGAATCGCCGCAACGTCCGCCAGACGAACGCCGCGTGTGCGCGGTAGACCTCGTCGAAACCCACGGTCTCCGGCTGCCCTCGCGGCCCGCCGGCCGGCGACGCGACCGCGGAGTCCGCAGCGTCATGACCGTCCGGGGTGCGTAGCGCGGCCATCCTTCATTGTAGTGGCCAGCGGGGCGCCGACTCGTGGAAAATTCGACTCGTTCGGCGCTTCCGGCTCGCCGCCGAGCGTGACACCCTGCGCAAGGCACATCACTCCATGCGCACTCGAACCCACCTTCATCGGCCGTGCATCGTGTTCGCACTCTGGGCGGTGACTTCGTGTGGTCGCGGGCCGGCGCAACCCGACGGTGTCGCGCCGGGCGATGTCACGCAGGACGCTGTCGCCTGGGACGACGTCGCGCCGGGCCTGGACTCGGTCTCGCTCGACAGTGCCGGCTACGACGCTCCGTCGATGGACGTCGCGCCGGCAGACACGCCCCCGATCGATACGGCCTCGACTGACGTCCGTGCGGGAGACGCGACGACGGACACCGGCCCGACCATCGTCGACCCGAGCACCCTGACCGATCGTCTGATCATGGGATACCAGGGTTGGTTCGCGGCGCTCGGTGACGGCTCGCGGATCGGCCATTGGGTTCACTGGTCGCGGATGACACAGCCGTCGGCAACCAACGTGACATTCGACGCCTGGCCCGACTTGACCGAGTGGGCGGACACCGAGACCTACGCGACGGGATTCACGTACGCGGACGGACGCGTGGCGCGGCTCTACAGCGCCTACGATGCGCGAACCGTCGACCGACACTTTCAATGGATGCAAACGTACGGCATCGACGGTGTCTGGCTGCAACGCTTCATCAGCGAGCTGGGCGACCCGCGCTTTTACGACTTTCGCGATCGCGTGACCGAGAATGTGCGAGCGGCCGCCGAGGCGCGAGGTCGAGTGTTTGCAATCGAGTACGACATTTCGGGTTCAGCCGAATCGACGCTCGTCGCGACGTTGCAAGCCGACTGGATGCATCTCGTCGACACCCTTCGCGTCACCGCGAGCGGGCGCTACTTGCGTCATCGGGGGAGGCCCGTACTGGCCATCTGGGGTCTCGGCTTCACCGACCGTCCCGGGACTCCCGCGCAGGCCAATGCGATCATCGATTGGTTCACCCGCGACGCGCCCGTACAATATCGCGTGACGCTCGTCGGCGGCGTTCCGTCACGCTGGCGCACACTGCAGGACGACTCCCGCACCGATCCGGCGTGGGCCGCGGTGTACCGGCGCTTTCACGTGATTCACCCGTGGATGGTGGGGCGATTCGCGACCGATGCCGACGTCGTGAACTACCGTCGAACCTTCATCGAGCCGGACATTGCCGAAGCTCGACGAGTCGGCGCTGAATACATGCCAGTGATCTTCCCGGGCTTCTCGTGGGCCAACTTGATGCCGGGGCAACCGCTCAATCAGATTCCGCGGCGAGGCGGTGCCTTCTGGTGGCGACAACTATTCGAGTTCCGCACGGCCGGTTGCACGATGTTCTTCGGTGCGATGTTCGACGAGGTCGACGAGGGAACTGCCATGTTCAAGATCGCGCCGACCCGCGCACAGTCGCCGCGCGAGCGACCGTTTCTCACGCTCGATGCAGACGGAATGACTCTTCCGAGTGACTGGTATCTTCGCCTCGCGGGCGCCGGCACGCGTGTGCTGCGCGGTGAACTGCCATTGACTGCGACGATTCCAATACGACCGTAGCGCGGCGGCCGCATTGTCGAACCCAGAAGATTCAACAGGGAGATCGGGAGACAGGGAGGTGGTTGAATTCACGACAATCGTTTTCGCGAGCTGCTCGACGGTTCGCTGCACGATCTTGCTGCCGACGCTCCGCCGATCTCCGCTCCGAACAAACCAATCGTTCCGCCCTCCCCGCCTCCCTGTTGAATCCTCCGGGCGGACCACCGCGCCGCCGCGGCTCACCGAAAGCACGTCAGTCCGAGCGCGTGAACTTGCGCGCGTGGATCGTTGTCGCGAGGCCGTGCGTCGAACACGATGACCACGCCCGACGACGTCGCCACGATGTGCGGCGAGCCCGCGGCGTCGTACTCGCCAAGGTCGATGGTGGCGCGCCGCGGAGTTCCGTCGAGGAGCAGCGGCTGAAGCAACAACCGCGCGCGACCGGGGCGCCCGTCGGTGAACCACGTGACGAGTACGTCGCCACTTGCATACGTCACCGACGGCGCGGATCGAGCCGACGCAATCGGGCGCGGGCTCCCGGTGAGTACCGTTGGCGGCGCGCGGAGGGATCCCGCACGATCGAGTGCCACGACGACGATGGCCGGACTCGCGTCGCCCGACGTGGGAGATGGCTGCCACGCCAGAACTGGACCGTCGGGTGTGGCGGTCATCGCGATGTCCGAACCCGTGACACGGCTCGGAAGAAGTGGCGTCACGCCCGGCGATCCGCCCACGGTCAGCGGCGTGCCGTCTTGTGCGAACTGCCGTACCTGCAGGCGATCCATGGTCGAACTCACGAGCAGAAACGAGCCATCGGCGTTGCGTGCGAACCGAACGAATGGCCCCGCGACGCGATCGAGCGTCAGGTCCGATCGAGAACGCGTCGCGCCACTCGGGCTCATGCGAGTCAGCGTCATCACGCCTGCGCGACCGGCGGCATCGAGAGTGATCGCATCGAATCCGAGGTCGGTCGCGTCGATGGAAACGCACGGCGCAGCGACGATCGGCACGAGCGCAGCGGACGAAGCGCCCCGCGCGTCGAGCGGCACCAATGTGCATCCCGATAGCGATTGTGCGGCGAGTCCTCGGTGGGTCGCCCGGGCGCCAAGAAACACGGCACCGTCGCGCACGAGCGTCGTGAGCCCGGCGAGCGACACCGGCGCGGAGAGTCGAGCGCCCAGAACACCGACGCGTACCGTGGACACCGGCGTGATCGCCCCGTCGCGGTTGCCGCGAAACGTCACCCACACCGCGTCCTCCGCGGCGACGATGTCTTGGACCGACGTCGACTCGTCGAGTGCGGTGACGGCCTCACCGGGGCCGATCGGTGGCCAATCGCAGGCAACCGGTGGATGCACGACGTCACGGGCGCCGTCGGCATCGGGCACGGTCAGCCCGGTGCGCGCGCCGCAATTGGCCGCGATGCATGCGACGAGGGCGCATGCGGCGACGGCGCACACCCCCAATCGACCGCGCCGGATCGAATCACGCACGGTCGTTCGGAACTGCATACCGCTCCGCGAGGGTCCGCAGATCACGATTCTCGAGAACGCCATCGCGGGCGCCGTCGAACGTCGTCTGGAGCATCGCCCGACCGAACTCCGGGGCCGAGATTGCGAGTCGCCGGAACGAGTGGAGCACAGGGAACAACGGTCGAATCAATCGCTCCGCAAACTGTCGCCCCTCCCGCGGTTGCGTCGGATGGATGTATCCCGGCCGATAACACACCACGCCGCCGAGTCCCTGAACGGTTCGCAATGCCTCCTCCGTCTGGCCTTTCACCTGCGCCCACATCATGGCTCCGCGCGAGTTCGTTCCGGCACCGCTCAAGAAATGGAACACCGCGCCGGGACTCGCCTTCGCAATCGCCCGCGCGGCGGACATCGCGTAGTCGTACGTGATCTGCACGTACGTCGAGCGTTCGCTCACCTGCGACTGCGAGACGCCCAGGCAGTAGTACACCGCGCGAACGTCCACGAGGTCCGCGGCGATGCCCGAGAAGTCCTTGAAGTCGCCCCACACGACGACTCGCACCTTGGGCGACGCGAACTTCATCGGCCGTCGCAGCACGGCGATCACGGCGCCGATACGCGAATCGGCGATGCACTCATCGAGTACGGCTGCACCCGCCGCCCCGCTCGCACCGAAGAGCACGACGCGCATGCTCACACCGAGTCCCGCCGACGCAGCAACATGGCGACCAGCACGAGCACGACGACCATCATGAGCGCGAGGACGCCCATCGAGACCATCGGTTGATCGTAGGTCGTCATTCCAAGCCCGCCGAGGCCCCGTTCGGTACTCCGCAACTCCTCGAGTGCGCACTCGAACGCCCCACGCTCGACGCCGTTTCCGGTCACACCGCACGTTGGAATGCGCCAACTCGCGGCGACCGACTGCCGCTCTTCCGACAGCACGCCCTCGAACGCCCAGCGCGCGGGGATTAGCGCCATGACCGGTTTGAGCCAGAGCTTGCTGGTCATCGGGACCATGCGGCCACCGAGCACGACCTGCGGAATGAGCGCGATGGGTGTCAGTGCCATGGCCGCTTCCGACGTCATCACGACGGTGGAGAGAAGCAGGCCAATCGCGACGGAACACATCGCCGTCATCGTCATCATGCCGAGCATCGGGATGAAGGAATCCCACGATCCGCCGCCCAGTCCGAGCGCAGGGTACACGATGCCGAGCAGAATCGTGCACTGGACGACACACAGGATCGACAGCAACGTGAACTTGGATGCCACGTAGTTGAAGATCGAGAGGTTCACCATGCGTTCGCGACGGTAGATCGCTTGTTCTGCGACGATCTCCCGAGCCGCGTTGCTGGTACCGAACCAGATCGACGCAACCACCAGGAAGAACACCGCACCACCGTAGTCCGCGACCTCGCCGAACCGCTGGAAGTTCTGCGCACACGACGGATCGGGCGCAGCGCCCCGCATTCGCGCAGCCGCTTCGAGTCGCTCGACTGCCAGCCTGCACCACATCGCGGGCATTCGTGTCGGGTTGCTGAACACGAGGGCCAGCAACCCGCCGATGATCGGGGCCTGCGACAACAGAATGACCGTGCCCGCAACATCGCGACGTTTCACGATCGCATAGCGACTGAGCAGCAATCGGAACTGGCGGATCAGCGGCGCACGGCCGCGGGTCGGCGGACGGTTGGTCCCGGGCGCGCCGACTTGTCGAACCCCCGAGTACATCTTCCGGTACGTCTGGTTTTCCGGACGGTAGAAGTCCGCGCGCCACGCCTGCGCGGCCGCCAATTTCGCCGCGCTTTTCTGCGGAAACCGGCCCGACGCGACGAATTCGTCTTCGCGGGCGCGCAGCTGGTCGAACATGTCCCGCGGGTTGTCGATCAGGTGTCCCTTCGCCGCGAGCTGCCGGCCGAAGAATTCGTAACTCTCCTTGCCCGTGGGGCCGAAATACACGGGTTCGCCGCCGAAACCGAGCACGAGCGCGAGATTGAATTTCTCGTACTCCTCGCGTGCCGGCTGATGAATCGTGACGATGATGGTCTTGCCGGTTTTCTTGGCGAGGTTCGCCAGGAGATCGATCAGCGCAACCGTGTCGTCGGCTGCCAGACCCGATGTTGGCTCGTCGAGGAACATGAGCGCGGGGTCCGTGACCAACTCCAGCGCGATGTTCACGCGTTTTCGTTGACCGCCCGAGAGCACCTTGCGTTCGGGTTTGCCGATTTGGAGATTCTTGACGGACTCCAAACCAAGATCCTTGATGGTCTGTTCGACGCGCCGGTCGATCTCTTCCGCGCTGTAGTCCGGCGGAAGTCGAAACTGTGCGCTGTATTTGATGGCTTCGAAGACCGTCAATTCGGGATGAACGATGTCGTCTTGCGGGACGTAGCCGATGGACCCCCGGAGTGCGTCGTAGATGCTGTAGAGATTTTCGCCATTGATCCGCACTTCGCCGGTCGTGGGACGCAGATAGCCGTTGAGCACCGTGAGAAGTGTCGTCTTGCCCGCGCCGGATGGACCCATCAGTGCGATCAAGTCTCCGGGCCGCGCCTTGAACGTCACGCGGTTGAGTAGAACCTTGTCTTGGGCCTTGTTGTCTCGGTCCGGCACTTTGAGCAGAAGGTCGATCGCCTCGATTTCGACGAGATTGCCAGACCATTCCGCCTTTTCCTGATCGACATACGCAACGATCGAACCGTTCTGGAAGTCGACGACGACGGGATACGGACCGATGAAAATTCGCTCCCCCGGGGGAACCGGAACGGGCCGCCCTGCGGGGATGCGCATGCCGCGCACGTACGTGCCATTCGTGCTCCCGAGATCGGTCACGGCGAGCGATCCGTCGGGCATGCGAGCCACGCTGGCATGGCGCGCCGACAGCTGCGGATAAGGCATCACGATGTCGCAGGTTGGCAGTCGGCCGAGGACCGCTTCGAGTCGTCCGCCCTGGTGCTCGGCCAGATTGAACGTCCCGAACATCGTGCGCTTCGGCGTCACGGCGGGAACGCCCGACGTCGCGGGCTGCGACGGAATCGGAGCGTTTCCACTCGGTGCAATCGCCGGCGAGTGCGACGGCGGACTCTGCATGTACGTCATCGCCGGATTGCTGGGCACTGCGCCCTGCGACGACATCTGCGCAGCGAACGCCCCCTGCGCCGGCGCGGCCGCGGGCGGAAGTGCTGTGGGAGCAGCGTTCGAGAAGGCTCCGGCCATCGGCGCGGCGGCGGGTGTGCCGGCCATTTCGAGCAGCACCGTCGTCGGCATCCATACGGCACCGAGGAAGTAGCCGCCGGCCATGTCGAGTTGAACCGGCTGCTGCGCCGGCAACCGTTGCGACGTGCGGTCGAACGTGCCGCTCTTGCTGCCGAGGTCTGCGAGCGTCCGGCCCGTGAAGTCCACGCGTAGATGCGCGCCGGAGACCGTCGGATGTTGCACCACGACATGCGCACGTGCGGGATCGCGTCCGACGACGAGGTAGCCCTGATCGAGTGCGAGCGACGATCGGTCGGCGTACAGCTGCGCGACTTCGGGCGCCGTGAGAAACAACCGCGCGCTGCCGCAGAGAACCGTCGCGTGAAATCCTGCGAGCGTGACGGTCTCGCCCGAGCCCAGCACGCGCCCGTCCACGGTCGTTCGTCCAGCGCCGAGATCCTGAAGAACGAGCCCGTCTCGCCACATCAGTTGTGCGTGCCGCGCCGCGACGTCTGCCCCGGACAGTACGATGTCCGATGCGGAAGCCGAGCCGATCACGAGTGCGGGCCGCAGAGCCATGGCGGCGAGTGTATCGGAATCCTTCGCACCCGCGCGCTGCGAAGTGCCAAGCTTGGGCCGTCGGCGCGCGTCGGAAGCAATGCTCCGCTTCGCGCGTTGCACGCCTCGCGGGAATCCTCACGATGCAGCCTCCGCCCTACGGAACGCCCCCCAGCCCGCCGTCGCACGGTTCGCCGTTTTCGCATCCGTTCGGCATGCCACCGACCCCGCACGTCCCGCCGCCGCCGCGGCGACCGCCAACGTCGTCTGCACGCGGTTGGCTCGTCGTGTTTGCGCTGATCGTCTTGATCGTCTTCGCGGTGGGAGTGAAGTTGGTGATCGAGGGATCGGGGTCGAACGGCAACGCCTCGAATCCGACGAGTGTGCCGCCGCCGATCGCGACGGGCGTTGCGTCCGGCGCCCAAATGGACTCGCCGCGGATTCCAGTCGGCGGTTCGCCCGTGATGGGTCTGCCCAGTGCGCCGGTCACGATCGTGGAATTCGGCGACTACCAGTGCCCCTTCTGTCGCCGCGCCGAGGCGACGCTCGACCAGGTTCGAGCGCGGTACGGATCGCTCGTGAGGATCGTGTGGAAGAACAACCCGCTGCCGTTTCACAGCGACGCGATGCCGGCCGCCGAGGCTGCGATGGAGGCGCACGCGCAAGGCCATTTCGAGGCCATGCATCGGATCTTGTACGCGAACGCTCCGGCGCTGAATGCGTTCGACCTCGAGCGGTATGCAGGGATGGCAGGGCTCGACGTCGTGCGCTTTCGAACGGCGATGGCGATGCATTTGCATGCCCCCGAGGTCGCCGCGGACCAGGCCCTCGCGCGGACCCTGGCCGCCACGGGGACACCGTCATTTTTCGTGAATGGGACGGTGCTGACCGGTGCGCAGCCGTTCGATCGTTTCGAGCGCGTGATCAACGCGATTCTCGCGCGGGTGCCGACGATCACGCCGCCCGAATCGGTTTACGTCCAGATGGTAAGCGCGCCGACGCCCGATCCGGGCGCGCCGACGCCATCGCCCTACGGACCCGTTCCGACACCCGCGCCGACGCCACCACGTGCGCCGGCCCTGGATCCCGCGCGCATCTACAACATTCCGGTGACGAACGCTCCCGCGATCGGCCCGGTCGATGCGCTCGTCACGCTCGTCGAGTTCGGTGACTACCAGTGTCCGTTCTGCGGGCGCGCGGAGTCGACCGTCGTTGCGTTGCGCGCGCGGTACGGACGCGATCTGCGCGTCGTCTGGCGCAATCTCCCGCTGGCGTTCCATGCGAACGCGATGCCCGCGGCGCGCGTCGCGATGGAGATGTTCGCGCAGCGCGGCAACGCAGGATTTTGGCGGTTGCACGAGATGCTGTTTGCCAACCAGCGCTCACTCGACCGCCCGTCGCTGGAGGGATATGCACTCTCCATGCGGATGAACATGAGCGGCGTTCGCACGGCGCTCGACTTCGCCACGCGCGACGCGGGGATTCGCGCGGACGAATCCATGGCGCACTCGATCGGCGCGAACGGAACACCGACGTTCTTCGTGAACGGTCGCCCGCTCGTGGGAGCGCAGCCGGAGGCTTCGTTTGCGACCGTCATCGACGACATGCGACTGCGCGCGCTAACGCTCGTCGCGTCGGGCGTGCCGCGATCGCGCGTGTATGAAGTAACGATCGCGGCGGGGGCGGCTGCACCGGCACCGACGCCGTAGCGCTGAGACGTGACAGACGCTCAGCGGCAAGGAGTCGGGTACACACCGAACGGGCCGCCCTCGGCGATCACGACGTCGCTGCCGCAACCGTTGCACGCGTCGGTGCGAACGCAGAAGGCACGCCAGATCTTGTACGTGTATCCGGAGCCGAGCGGGAGCTGGAATGTCTGCACGAATGGGCCGCTCGTGCACACGTTGATCGCGCCGCCGCCCGCGACGCCGTTGCCATTGTAGGCGACGTTCATCGAATTGTACGCCAGCACGTAGTTCACGTACGCGTTCCCGCCCGACGCGTTCCAGGAAATGGTCACGGTGAACGTCGGACCGCTCGCGTACGACGTGCACACCATCGAGCCCGCCGTCCCGCTCGTGCAGCGCGCGCCGGTGAACGTTGGCGGACACATTCCCCCGCAGTCGATTCCCGTTTCGTCTCCGTTCGCGATGCCGTCGTTGCAGCTCGGCGCAGCGCATCGACCGCCGTCGCAGAAGTGACTCGTGCAATCGGTGGACAACGCGCACCGGGCGCCCGTGCCGCACGGCATGCACGTCCCGCCGCAATCGACGTCGGATTCCGCGCCGTTCATCAATCGATCGTCGCAGCGAGCCGCGACGGCCGAATCTTCGGGCGCAGCGTCTCGAGCGCCATCGGCACTGCCGTCGCGGTTGATGCCGCCGTCGCGCGGCGGGCCGGGATCCTCGCCGCATGCAACACACGTGAACGCCGCGAACAGCACCGCGGCGACGTGCGGGCCAACGGGTCGAGGATGCGCGAGTCGCGAGCGGGTCAGCACAATGGCGAAGTGTAACACGGAGTGGCGTAATGCGTAGCGCGCTACCCCGGACAATACACCGCCAGGAGTGCACCACGGTTGTTGCCTTCGTGACAGTCCGCAATCGTGTGATCGGGATCGACGACGACGAGAATGTTCCGCACGCGGGACGGATCGCGGATCGTCGCAGTGCACGTGACCTCCGTGCAGTCCCCCGGCGCGAGTACGCGTGGTGTCCGCGCGTCGCACAGCGTCACTCCCGCGCCTGCGTCGACACCGGCGTCCGAGTCGGTCAGCGAGAATCGCACGATGGCTCCGTCCCCCACGGGGTTCGTGCCGCGATTGCAGACGTTTGCGTGCAGCGGCACCATCATCGATGTCACGCCACACAGTTCCGCCGGCCGCGCGAGTGTCACCGTGAGGTCCGCGACCGCGGCCGTCCGCGGAGAGCCCTGGACGTTCGCACGAAAATTGTTGAGCCCCGCAGCTTCCCAATTGCGACCAACGTCGCGCGTTCGCGGAATGCGCCCGTCGTCTGTGACACCCGTGACGGCATAGGCATGTTGGTTCCAAATGGGCCGCGAAGCGGACCATCGATCCCGCGGATCGCGAAACACGACGAATCCAGGGCGGGACTCCGTCCGTGTCGTCGGGTGCAATGGGTCCATCGCAGGGCACACGATGCCGCCGGGCGCGCGGGCGACCACGATCTCGCTGGCGAAGTCTCCGTCGACGTCGGCGATCACCGGCAATTCGTATCCAGTCCCGGACACCGCGGGATACGAGAACAACACCGTACCGTCCGATCCGCGGTACACCCTCGCATAGCACTCGTCTGAATAGACCACCTCGGCCTGTCCGTCACTGTCGAAGTCGAACACGCTCGAGCCGGTGACATTGGAACTAAACAGGGAACCGGCGCCAATTCGGAATGCGCTGGAATTCCAGCGCCGCAACCGTCAGGGCGTGATCTGGATTGGCAGGAGCTCCTCGTGCGGATAGCGTCTGGCAATGTCGAGCAGGGAACCGTTGGCGAGGTTGGAGTCGCT